>ERZ1034917.58-NODE-58-length-104031-cov-11.357342_pt1 | contig 104031 bp, 83 predicted proteins | sample MGYA00520605_ERZ1034917 | MGnify/ENA primary metagenome ERZ1034917 (study PRJEB33766, sample SAMN09781784) | gut metagenome | biome: gut microbiome | host: Homo sapiens | place: Madagascar | study: EMG produced TPA metagenomics assembly of the PRJNA485056 data... | reverse complement strand
GTGAAAATGGGGGAGCGGTTGATGATCCGCCGGTCTCTGTCTTTCTTTCCGCGAGAGAGGGAAAAAGGGATTTTACCCTGATAGAGCTCCTCGTCGTGATTGCGATCATCGCGATTCTGGCGGCAATGCTGATGCCGGCTTTGAGCAAGGCGAAGGCAATGGCGCAGAGCGCCAGCTGCAGCAGCAATCTGAAGCAGTTCGGCATTGCACTTGCAGGATATCAGGGGGATTACAATGACTATAATTGTTATGCCATTTACAGCGGGAATGGTTCCGCCGCCGCATGGTATACGATGCTGGCGCCGTATTGCGGAATCAAGCTGGGAGGCAGCAACAACAATCCGGACGACGGCAAGCAGACCCCGGAAACAATCCGCACAGTAAAAACATGGTTATGCCCTTCGCAGGATATTTCCAAAGCCAAATATTACTGGGGATGGTATTTTTCCTACTTTGCCAACAGTGCAACAAAAAGAGGCGCGTATGGCAGTTCATCCGGTAATACATCTGCCCTTTTCGGCATGTATGTAACCGGTTCTATGAATTATCCATCGCATAAAATATTGAGTGTGAGTTCTCCCGGGCGTGTTGCGGGATTGATTGACTGCGACAAGATCGGCAGTGTCAGAGGACCTTATGTCAATCATTGGACAGGGACGACAGTCCCGAATAAAGTTGAGTTCGTGAACAAGGGATACTCTCTCCGGCATTCCGATCGTCCGAATGCAATGTTCATGGACGGGCATGTAGCGCCGGTGAAGCCGGTTTATCCTGTCTCATGGCGTACGGAATGGGTCGGCGGTGATCTGATTCGGTAAATCACAATATTCAGGGAGAAAACAAAAATGAAGATGACTTTATTACTGGTTCTTTCCGTCTGTGCCTTTACTGCGGCGGCAGAGTCGCTTGTCAGGAAATTCGACTTCGACCGCAATACGGAAGCGTGGTATGCGCCGCCTTACTGGAGCGGAAAACTGACTCACAGCAGGGAGGAGAAATCGGGGGGCGGTTCCGCAAAACTGACTGCGGCGCCGAAAAAAGATCAGACTTACGGGCGGATGGTGTCTCAGAATCTGACAAAGCTTGCTCTCGCAGGCAGGAAATTCAAAATCACTTTTTATGCCGGAGGGAAAGGCGAATTGTTTGCCGGAATGCTTGCCGCCACCGTCAATTCCCGCGGGAAGAACGATTATAAACTCATGTTGTCCGAAACGCCGCTGGCATTGACCCCGGAATGGCGGAAAGGCGAGGCTGTTTTTGATTTCAGCGAGATTGCGCCCGTCACGCTTTCCATGATCTTTGAACTGAAAGGAGAGGGGGAGGCTCTGATCGATGAAGTGCGCCTGTTCGATCTTGCCGATTCCTCCGTCGGGATGCGCCCTGCCACGCCTCACCTGGTAATCAGCGAAAAAGACTCTGTTCCCCCGATTTGTTTCAATACTGCGAAGCCGGATACGGAGGCATCGGTCATGGTTTTCAATCGCAGCCGGAAAATGGTGCGTTATCCGGTGAAAAGCGATGCTTCGGGGAATATTGTCTGGCAGGGAGCGAACATCGGCGCCGGGCTCAATCATGTGACTGCCGCGATGAACGGGGCGACGTGCGACATTCCTGTCAGCGTGCTTCCCCCTGCCGAATTTGCCGCTTTTGACGAGCTTGCGCGGAAGATCAAAACGGCGGACAAGGTGAACATTCTCTGGCTGGGTGATTCTCTTTGCGATTTCGACCGCTCGTTCAATGCCGTGGACAAGCTTTCTTTCTGGCTCAACAAGTACAATCCCGGTAAATTCCATATCGAAAACCGTGCCGTCCGCGGTGATCACATCCTGCGCGTCGAAGAACGGATGCTCGGCAGAAAATGTTTTGCTCCCGCCGCTTATGACAATCTCTGGAACAAGCCATACGATTTTATTGTCATTCAGCTCGGCAACAATGACTGTGCCGCCACGACCAACAACAGGTTTGCTTCTCCGGTGGTGGCGACCGAAAAGGTCGTTCCCGCTTATGAACGGTTGCTGAAACTGATCCGTAAACACTCATCCGCGAAACTCATCGTCACCTCCGCCACTTATCCGGATGTGCCGCTGATGACGCGCAACGGGGAACGTGCGCTGGGCAAATACTTTTTCGCCCGCTTCGGCATGGAACAGTTTGTCGTTCCGTTCAATACGGCGGTAAAGGAGTTCGCCGCAAAGAACGGCGCGGAGTTCGTCGATCTCCATACGCCGATGAAGGAGGGATATGCCGGAGAGAATTATGTCGACGGAATTCATCTGAGTGAAACGGGACATACCCTGATGAGCAGGATTCTCCTGACTCATTTTGCCAACCGGAAATAAGGAGTTGCTGTGATGTTGAAATATCTGTTGTGTTCTTTGGTTTTTGCCGCCGCTGTGGATGTGTCTGCCGCAGGGGACGCATGGAGCAGTGCCAATCCGGGACGTTTTGCCGGAAATACGTTTGACAAGGCGCTCTGGCATGAAAATTTTTCCGGAACGGAACTGCCCTTTGCCGTGGAATACCATGACGGCGCAAAGGGCAAAGTGGAGCTGACCGAAGGAGGACGTTCCGGCGGCAGGGCTCTGCGAACCGTGAAAAGCAACGATGAGGGCTACATTGTCATCCGCTTCAAAAAGAGCATTCCCGTAAAAAAGGGAGACCGTCTTCAACTGAATGCTTTCTATCAGGGAAAGCGGAGTCTGCCGCAATACTCGCTGGCGATGCTCCGTCTGCAACTTCCCGGACAGAAAGATTTCAAACTTTACAGCTTTTATCCGGGGATCAACGGCGGGGAACGCCTGCAGGAGGTGGTCAACACTCCGCCGGGAACCTGGGAGCGCAAGTTCTCCCAGCGGCAGGCGCAGGAGGGAATGACGGTTTTCGAGCCGGTGCTGGTGCTTGCCGGCGCCGCATCCGAAATCATCTGGGATGATTTCTATGTCGAGGACGACAATATTTCCGCGCAGAATTGGGATCTGAGCCTTAACAGGCGCCCTCCGGCTGACCGCAGCGGCGATATGATTTCTGAGGAGGAGCTGAACCGGAAACTCGCTTCCGATATCGAGCATACAGGGAAAGTGGTCCGGATCGACGGTAAAAGCCGTCTGCTGATCGACGGCAAGGTCACAGTTCCGGTCATCAACGGACCTTATGGGAAATATGTGGTCGGCAAGACCTATTCCAATGCGCGCGATTTCGGCGCGGCGGGCATTCATCTGACCAAGGTGGCGCTCCGGCTGGGGCAGGGCAAGCCGGAACAGACTTATCCCGGCTGCTGGACCGGCAGAGATCAACTGGATGTCTCCGGCGCCGTGGACACGATTCGCCGTAACCTCCGCCTGAATCCGGATGCGAAAATCATTCTTTCGATCATGCTGCATCCCTACTGGCAGTTTACGAAGGAGTTCCCGGAGGAGGCGTGGATCGGAGAAAACGGATATCCCGTCTACGGCTCCGGCGTTCATCTTGTCGAGAGTCCCAAACCGAAGCCGACGAAGGATACGCAGTATGTCTGGCCCTCCTACCAGTCGGAGATTTTGAACGGTCTCTATAAGGAGCAGATCGGGAAAATCGTTGCGGAACTGAAACGCACCGGCCTTTCCAAAGCCGTGGTGGGGATTCACATCGGCGGCGGGCACGACAATCAGATGACCGTGACCCATCTGGATTACAGCATGCCTGCATTGAGGGCTTTCCGGAAATACCTCAAGGAACAGTACCGGACCGTTGAAGCGCTGCGTGCGGCATGGCGGAATGACAAGGTCACGTTTGAGACCGCCCAGGCGCCGAAATTCAACAGCAGTCATGATTGCCTGAATCCTGAAACGGAACGGGACTGCATCGATTTCTACCGGTTCAGCAAGTTTGCCGCATGGCGTGCCGCCGGTGAAATTGCCGATTATACGAAAAAGCTTTTCGGCAAGGAGGTCTTCACCATGCGCTGGTGCATGGGGCCCTATGACGGCTCCATGGCTTCCACACTGGATTTCGACGATTTCCTGCGGGTGCAGAAATTCGATGCACTGGTTGCCCAGGCAGCTTACAATCGCCGTCCTCCGGCTTCGGCGTGCAGCCCGCGCATTCCGATCGACTCCTTCCACAGACACGGCAAGCTTTATGTCAATGAATTTGATATCCGCACATGGAATGCCGCGCCTTCCTGGGAAAAGGAGATCATGAGCATTACATGGGGACTGATCCTTGACCTGCCCATGTGGCAGGCGTCCAACCGGAAGCTGGCGGGCTCCATGTTCGCCCATGACATGGGGCACTGGTATCTGGATATGGCGCCGGGATGGTTCGATCATCCGGGCATCATGGCGGACATCAGAGAGGCGACGGCAGCCGGAAACCTGCTGGTGAACCGGAAGCCTTCGCACTGGAAGCCGGACACCGCATTTGTCGTGGACGGCGACGGGATGTTTCTGCGCAACGTTCCCTCTCCGAAATGGATGTTCGATGTCTCCGCGCTTATCGGTTATCAGATCAATCTGCTGGGGCTGTCCGGCGTGCCGTATGCCTATTACACGCTCAATGACCTGCTGGAAGATCCCGAACTGGCGCAGTCTTTCAAAGTGATCGTGTTTGCCGGAATGTTCCATATCGACGAACCGCGCCTGAAACTGCTGGAGTCCCTCAAAAACGGCGGCAGGACGCTGGTATTCCTGTCCGGCACGGGACGGCTGGGCGGTGCCGACAGGGGAAGCGGAATCCGCGTCAAGGCGGAAAAACGGCGGGACAATCATTTCGTCAAAGCGGAAAATGGAGTGAAAGAGAACATGCTTTCCTATTGGATGATCCGCAAGAGCGTGTCGCTGAACGGCAAACCGCAATGGTATGACTACATGCCAGTCGTCTACGCTCTGCCTGAACCGGGAGACCGGATTCTTGCACGGTTTGCCGTCAACGGACAGCCCGCGGTGCTGGAACGCCGGAATCCGGGATGGAAAGCGGTTTACATCGGGGAAGCAGGCGGGCTGACGCCGGAATACTTCAACAGGATTGTCCGGGAAGCGGGAGCCTACCGCCTGGCGGACAGCGGTTTCCAGTGCGAAACCAACGGCAATTTCATGTCGGTGCACTGCATGCGCGGCGGCAGAACCGTTTTCGCCATGCCGTACAAGGCGGATGTGGTCAATCTGTTCAACGGCAGGAAATATTCCGGAGTCACGGAGATTCCGGTGGATGCCGAGGCCGGTTCCACTTACTGGTTTTCGCTGACTCCTGCGAAATAAGGGCGGCTGTCACCCGTTCTTGATGAACACCGCGACGTATTCGAGATTTCCCTTCGGACCTTTCAGCGGGGAGTCGGATACGTCGCGGAGCGTCCATTGCAGATTCTCTTTTACGAATGTACAAACTTTATCCAGCGCCGCCTGCCGGACCGCGGGATCGGTGATGACGCCGCCGGGAGGAACGTCATGCTTCGGTGCCTCGAACTGCGGTTTTACCAGAATGAAAGCCGTGGCGCCCGGCTTCATGACGCTGTCCGCCGCGCACAGGATTTTCGTCGCGGAGATGAACGAAACGTCCATGCTGAGGATATCCACGGGTTCCGGAATTTCCGCCGGTGAAAGGGTGCGCGCGTTGACGCCCTCCAGGCAGATCACGCGCGGATCGGAACGCAGTTTCCAGTGGAGGAGCCCTCTGCCGACATCGACCGCGTAAACTTTTTCCGCGCCGTGCGAAAGCATCAGATCCGTGAAGCCGCCGGTGGACGCCCCGATGTCCGCCGCTGTTTTTCCTGCAAGATCGGGCGCGAATTTTTCAAGCGCATCCTTGAGCTTGCGGGCGCCGCGGCTGACGAATTCATTGCCGCTGTCGACGGTCAGGACGGTGTCCGCGGGGAACTCCTGCGAGGGTTTCGTGACAAGCGCATCTTTGCCGCTCCTGACCTTGCCTGCCATGATCAGCAGCGCGGCGTCCTGACGGCTTTCGCAGTGACCGTGTTCGTATAAAAGTTCGTCTGCACGCTTTTTTTTCATAAAAACTCTCGCATTTTCCTCATTATAGTGCCTAAAACAGATTGAAAAATTCACGAAATGCAATAAAGTTAAGCGTAATTGTAATAATTTCAAACGGAGCAAGATCAGTTTCATGAAAATTCCTGTGATTATTTTGGTGCTTCTGGGCTTTGCGGCTCTGATTCTGATTGCCGTCTGCGTCTACCAGAGAGCCAGAATCTATCTCCTGCGCCGCCATCTCAAGACCGCGATGCACAACAGCGTTGAGATCAGCAACTTCCTTGCGCTGTTTTCCCGCAACCTGAAAACCAAGGCGGAATTCGACAACTGGATGAACGTGACCGCACGTTATGTGGCGGAGCTTGTGGATGCGCAGAGCGTCTGCATTTTCGGGCGCGACGGGGATCTCCTGCGCGCCGCAGGGGTGTCGGGACCCTTTCCCCTGCTGCACAAGACTTCCAATTATGTCATGACGAAACCGAAGTATATTCTGGAACAGCTCCGGCGCGAACGGCTCAGGATCGGCGACGGCATTCTGGGAGGCGTGGCGCAGACGAATCAGGAAATCATGATCGAGGATGCGATGAACGACGAACGGGTGGGCATGATCGATCCGATTGTCCCGATTGACTGTCTGATGGCGGTGCCTCTCTCCAATGAAGGGGTGGTGACCGGCGTCATGTGCGCCGTCAACAGCGGGGAGCACGGGAGCACTTCGTTTACTTCGGAACAGTTGTCGCAGTTCAAATTCATCGCGACGCAGGTTGTTCTGGCGCAGAATATCCTTGCCGCCTATGCGAATCTGAGCGAACAGCAGCGCATCAATCAGGAGCTGGAGTTCGCGCGCAATATGCAGCGTTCGCTTCTGCCTGAAAGCTTTCCCGTATGGGGCAGTTTTTCCGTGCAGGCGTTTACGCGGGCGTCGAAAGAGGTCAGCGGCGATTTTTATGATTTCGTCCAGATCGACGACGATCGGCTCCTGGTCGTGATCGGAGACGCCTGCGGCAAGGGGATTCCCGCCTGTATGATCATGTTCATGACGCGCAGTTTCATCCGTTCCAACATCGACCGCTTCACGTCCCTGAAAGATCTCCTGCTGGAGCTGAATGACAATCTTTACCGCGATACCGGCGATGAACGCTACATCACTCTGGGGTGCTGTCTTCTGAACAAACGCGACATGACGCTGGAATATGCGCGGGGGGGGCATACGGAGCTGCTGGTTTACGTGCGGGAGCATATCCGTGTGATTTATCCGGACGGCTCCGCACTGGGGATTCTGCCGAGCGAGCTTTCCGATTTCGACTGCTTCAACATGGAATTTACGCCCACGATGTCGGTACTGATGTTTACGGACGGGATCAATGAGGCGACGTCGCCGAGGACCAACGAGTATTTCGGCGTGAAGCGCCTGACCGACCTTTACAAGGAATCGTGTCTTCGCGGGGATTCTCCCGAAGACCTGATTTACAATGTGATCAATACGGTTGACACTTTTGCCGAGACGCCGAACGGGGAAGGGCAGGAGGATGACCAGACGATGGTCATTATCCGACATATTTGATTAAGGAGGAACCTGTGAAAAAGAAACTTTGCATTGTATCGGCGTGTGCCGTGACTCTGCTCCTGTTTGCCTCGTGCAAATCGGACGACGATCCGTTCGCGGATATCTCGACGGCGAAAAAGGACCGTCCGAAAGAGGAGAAGCAGAAAAAAGGCGGTTCCCTGCTGGATCAGCTTGATTTCAGCGGCAGTGAACGGGCAAAGCGCAAGGCGAAACTCCGCGATGTGTCGCGCCCGTTGAATGAAGACAGCAAGGAGGGACGGGTTTTTCCGTGGCGCGGCAGCGATACGCGGCGCAGCGAGACATTGCATGACAGTATGCGGAGCAACGACAGCGGCCCCGTTTATTATGACTGGTAATTTTAAGGGAAAGGCGGAAATATGAAGTATATTGTGACTGGTGCGGCGGGATTGATCGGAAGCGCTCTGATCTGGAAACTGAACCGGATGGGCATTGACGACATTCTGGCGGTGGATCATCTCGGAACCTCCGAAAAATGGAAGAATCTCCGTGCCCTCAGCTATGCCGACTATATGGAGAAGGATGTCTTTTACGAACGTCTTCTGGCGGGAGCCCTGCCGCGTGATGTGGAGTGTATTCTGCACATGGGAGCCTGTTCCTCCACCACGGAAAAAGATGCGACTTATCTGATCGGCAATAACTTTGAATACACCAAGACGCTGGCTCTGTACTCCGTTTCGCATAACGTGCGCTTCCTTTATGCTTCGAGCGCGGCGACTTACGGCGACGGCGAACACGGTTATGTGGATGATGAGGAGCATATCGAGGAACTGCGCCCGATGAATATGTACGGTTATTCCAAACAGATGTTCGACCTGTGGGCGAGGCGTCAGGGGCTTCTTTCCAAGATTACGGGCGTGAAATATACGAATGTGTTCGGCCCGAACGAGCTCCACAAGGCGGAAATGCGCAGTGTGGTCTGCCGTGCCTACGAGCAGATTCGCGATACCGGAAAGGTCGGACTTTTCAAGTCATACCGGAGCGAATATGCCGACGGCGAACAGAAACGCGATTTCATCTATGTGAAAGACGCGGTGAAAATGGTGATGTTCCTCCTTGAAAACCGTTGCCACGGCATCTACAACATCGGCAGCGGCCGCGCCGAGACATGGAACTCGCTTGCGGCGGCGGTCTTCAAGGCGCTGGACAAGCCTGTGAATATCGAATACATTGAAATGCCGGAGCATCTGCGCGGAAAATATCAGTATTATACCTGCGCGGACATTGCGAAAATCCGCAATGCAGGTTATACGGATATCGTCACGCCGCTGGAAGACACGGTTGCCGACTATATCAGGAATTATATCTCGCAGGGCAGGTTCCTCGGAGATGAGTGAGGCGGACAATATCGAAATCCGGCAAAAACTTTTTTCTCCGAAAGGAATATGGCTATGGTCCTTGCTGCTGTCCCCGCTTTTCGGAGAATGGTGCATTTACCGTAACTATGTGGCACTCGGACTGAAGCGTTGTTATTTCAGCCTCTTTTGCTTATGCCTGATGGCATTTTTTTATGTTTATTCTATACTTTTTCTTTTCGAGGCATTCCTGAGTCTGAACTCTTTGCTGTTATTTCTTGCCTGGACTTTCGGAGAATTCATTTTCCATAAATGGATGCTTGAAAGAAAATATCCCGGCTATGAGAAACGACGCTGGGATTTTGCGGTTCTTAGTGCTGTTTTCATTCTGTTGTCAGGATTAATTCTTCTCGGCTTTCTATCTGTCTGTTTTGAATGTTTTTCTGCGAAGGACGGGGAAGAAACCGCAGTAGAAGAATTTATTCCGGAACAAAATTAGTTTCTCGGCTTTTTTCTTTTGTCCAGAAGTTTCTGGCAGACCATGTAGAAGATCGGGCTCAGGAAAAGAATCGTGATGACGGCGATGCTCATGCCGCCGACCACGGAACAGCCGATCGAACGCTGGCTTCCCGCGCCGGGGCCTGTCGCGCAGGCGAGAGGGAGTGTGCCGAATATGAATGCCAGCGAAGTCATCAGAATGGCGCGGAAACGGAGCTTTGCGGCACTCAGTGCGGCATCTTCCGCATTTCTGTTTTCGCTGTGCTGCTGTTTGGCGAAGTCTACGATGAGGATTGCGGTCTTGCATGCCATCGCAAAAAGCAGGATCAGCCCGATCTGGGTGTAAATGTTGTTGCTGATGCCTGCCAGATGCAGGAGCCCGAGCGCCCCCGGCATGACCAGCGGGATTACCATGATGACCGAGAGCGGCAGAAGCCAGCTTCCGTAAAGCGCCGCGAGAAACAGGAAGATGAACAGGATCGCGAGCCCGAAAACGACCGGCGCCTGATTGCCCGCCTGCTGTTCCTGATAGGACATTTCGCTCCACTCATACTGCATGGTCGGCGGGAGTACCTTTGCGGCGATTGCCTCCATGACCTCCATTGCCTGTTTTGAGCTGAGCCCCGGTGCCGGTGCACCCTGAATCTGCGCGGCAAGACGCATGTTGTAGCGTCCGAGAGTCTCAGGCCCGACCCTGCTGCGTATTTTGACGAGAGAGGGCAGCGGGACCATTTCCCCCTGACGGTTCGCCACATAAAGGCGCTTGATCTTTTCGACGGTGTCGCGCATCTGTTCCGCGGATTGCACTTCCGTTTTGTAGACTTGCCCGAAACAGTTGAAATCGTTGATGTAAAGGAATCCGAGCGAACCTTCCAGCATCGTGTAAAGGCCGTTCAGGTTCACTCCGAGCTGAAGCGCCTTTTCACGGTCGATTTCGAGGTAGACGCTTGAAGTCGCCGCATTCCAGGAGCAGAATACATTCCGGAGCAGCGGATTCATGAATCCCGCCCCGACCATGATATCCGTGTACCGTCGGAGTTCTTCCACATTGGTTCCGCTCAGGTCTTCAAGGACGAAATTGAAGCCGCCCGCCATGCCGATTCCGGGAATGGGCGGCGGTTCGAAAAGCATGAAAAACGCTTCGGGGAGAACCATCAGCCTGCGCCGGGCATTCTCCGTTATCTTTTCTATCGGAAGACCTTTTTTCAAACGTGAACTCCAGTCGTCGAGCACCACGAGCATGAATGCGTTGTTGGCGGCGGGATTCATGTTCAGGACATTGAATCCGGAGGCACACATCACTGTCTTCACGCCGGGGATTCCGTTCAGGATATCCGTTGCTTTTCCGGCAACCTGGTCGGTCAGGGCGTGGGAGGTGTTGGACGGCAGCTGCACATTGGCGAAGAACACCCCCTGGTCCTCCGGCGGAATGAAGCCTGCCGGCATGATGAGGTAGAGCCCGATGAACAGAAGCGACAAGAACGCATAGACCGTCAGGATGGCTGCCGGAAAACGGACGGCTTTTGCGATGGTTGCGTTGTAGAAATTTCCGAATTTCGCAAAGCCGCTGTTGAACCGGCGGAAAAGGAAGAAGTTCCCGGCTGTTTCATCGGGCTTGAGCAGGATTGCCGCAAGCGAAGGGCTGAGCGTCAGCGCATTGATTGCGGAAAGAAGGACCGCAACGCTGATCGTGACACCGAACTGGCGGTAAAGTTCTCCCGTGATTCCGCCGAGAAAACAGATCGGGACGAACATGGCGAGCAGGACGGCGGTTGTCGCCATGATCGCGCCGGAAATCTGGCGCATGGACTTTTCCGCCGCCTCCCGCGGCGAGAGTTTTTCTTCTTTCATGAGGCGGCTTACGTTTTCGATTACGATGATTGCATCGTCCACCACGATTCCGATTGCCAGAATGAGCCCGAACAATGTCACGAGATTGATGGAGAATCCGAGCAGTTTCATGGCAGCGAATGTGCCTACGATACTGACCGGAATCGCAAGTACCGGCACCAGCGCCATGCGCCATGACTGAAGGAAAAGATAGACGACTCCGGCAACCAGCAGAATCGCAATGACCAGCGTCTGCACGACGTCCCGGATACTCATCCGGATGAAGTTCGTGGAATCGTATTTGACTTCACACGCCATGCCCGGTGGAAATTGTCTGGCAAGCCTGTCGAGCGTGGCGCGGCAGGCTTTGGATATTTCGATTCCGTTTGCGCTGCTCCGCTGATAGACGAGGATCATGATGGACGGGCGGTTGTTCAGCGTGCTGCTGACATCATAAGTTTCCGCCCCCATTTCAATCTTTGCCACATCCTTGAGCCTGACCTGCGCGCCGTCCTCCGTGACCCGGATCATGATATTGCCGAATTCCTCCGGCGACGTGAGCCTGCCGAGTGTCTGAACCGTATAATGGAACTTTTCGCTTCTCGGCACGGGAGCCGCACCGAGCGCTCCCGCCGAAACCTGCATATTCTGGCTTTTGACTGCGTCGATCACATCCGCGACCGAGAGATTCAGAGAGGCGAGTTTCTCATTGTTCAGCCAGAAACGCATCGCGTAATTGCTGCCGCCGAACAGCTTGACCTCCGAAGTGCCGGGAATGCGTTTGAGTTCGTTGACGATATTGATTGCGGCGTAATTGCTCAGAAACAGCGAATCGTAACTGCCGTCCGGCGAATCAAGCGTGATTGCCAGCAGGATATTGCCGGACTGCTCCTGCACGATGACGCCTTCGCGCTGAACCGCTTCGGGAAGCTGTGAAAGCGCCCAGTTGACGCGGCTCTGTGTGTTCTGGGTGTTCTTCTGACCGTCCGTTCCGACTGCGAATGTGACCGTGATGTTCGCCGAACCGGAGTTGCTCGCATTGGAGCTCATATAGATCATGTCTTCCACGCCGTTGACCTGTTCCTCGATCGGCTCGATCACCGTTTGCAGAAGTGTCTGTGCGTCGGCTCCGGGGTAGCTTGCCGTGATCGAAACCTGCGGAGGCGTCACATTCGGATACTGGGAGACGGGAAGCATGAAGATCGCAATCGCGCCGCAGAGTGTGATTACGATTGCGATCACCATGGAAAGGTAGGGATGTTCTATGAAGAAATTTCCGTTCATGGGATCGCCTCCACTCTGGTTCCCTGTCTCAACAGCGGACTGCCCGAAATGATGGTCTTTTCTCCTGCGGCGAGCCCTTCCGTGACGATCGTCTGTTTTTCATTGACGTCTGCGCCGGTCCTGATGCGTTTGAGTTCCGCCCTGCCGTCTTTCCCGACGACATAAACAAAATGCCCGGTCTGATCCTGGCGGATGGAAAGTTTGTCCGCCAGGATGACCTTGACCGGCTTTTTCCGGGTGAGGCGTACCCGGACGAACTGTCCGGGCATGAGACGGTGTTCCCTGTTCGGAAAGAGCGCCTGCACCTGGAGTGTGGCGGTCTGGCGGTTGATCGTGTTGTTCCAGAACGTGATCTTTCCTTCGTGCGGGTAGACGGAGCCGTCCTCCTCCAGAAGCGTGACCCTGAGGCCGGGAGCCTTGCCGTCCTGAAGCCGGCTGCGCATTTCCGGCGTCAGATAACTGTCGCTGACATTGAATTCGATTCTCATGGAGTCAATATACATGAGCTGTGCAAGCGGCCTGCTCGGAGCGCTGATATAATTCCCGACGTCATAGGCGCTGAGCCCGATCCAGCCGTTGAACGGGGCGGTGATCTTTGTGTAGCTCAAATTCAGTTCCGCCTGGGCAAGCTGCGCCTCTCCGCCCAGAAGCTCTGCGTCGCCTTCCTGCTTCGAGGCGCGTGCGCTGTCGAATTTCTGCGGCGGCGCGACTTTTTCACGGTAAAGTTCGGAGACACGCATGAAATTGAGGCGTGCATTTTCCGCCCGCGCCTGTGCGATGCCGAGACTGGACCGGCTTTTTTTCAAGGCGATTTCATAGGGTTTCTGTTCGATCAGGTAGAGCAGGGTTCCCTGTTTGACATAAGACCCTTCGATGAAGTTGCGCTGTTCCAGAAAGCCGCTGACCCGCGCCACCAGATTGACGCTTTTCAACGGTTTCGCCTGTGCGATCATCTGGCTGGAAGGATAGTAAATTCCTTCTGTGACGGATGCGGTTTTCACCGGCAGAGTCAGGTCGGACAGATTCGATGCTTCCGGTTTTTTTTCACAGGCTGTGAGCAGGCACAATAAAAGAAACAGTGTGATGGTGCGCATATTCCATTCCCCCCCCGAAAACGGATTTCAGCTTTTTGATTGTTTCTTTCACTATAACTCGCGGAAATCAATTTGTCCAGAGAAGTTTTGAAAAAAATCGGACGATGTTGGATGATTCCGACGGACTGGGCGGGTTTCGGAATTTTTTTCATATCGTCTCTTGACAAAGGTTTTGCGGCGTGGTATTCTAAAAAGAGAAAACAGCAAATCGGGGGGATTGCAGTTTTATGAATAAATTTATTGCGGCAGCATTGTTTCTTTTTGTGACGGCTCTGTCGTCCTGCGTATCGGATCATCCGCTTGTCAATGAGACTTCTTTCAATATGGCGGAACGTGACCCGGATGCCCGGCTTCTGAAAGAGATCAGAGAACTTACGCTTCGGGATTCCGTCAGGATAGCGCTTGCGAACAATCCGGGCTACCGTGAAGCGCACCAGGCGGTGATCAGCGCGAAAATGCGTTATTATCAGGCGCTCGGTGCGTATTCTCCGGTGATCAGTGCGTCTTTTGCCCTTGGCGATCAGCTCTATGACGGTTCCGGCGGTTCCACGGTGCCGGTCAGGGATCAGGTGTTCTATACTTATACGACCGTACAGGCAAACTGGATTCTGTTCGACGGCCTGAACCGTGAGTTCAACATGCTTTCCGCAAAGCGCGGACACAGGATTCAGCAGGAACTGGATGAAAATGCGCGGCGCCTGCTGGTCCGCGCGGTCGCCTACGCCTACAACGATATTCTGCTTGCCCGCGACCAGATCCGGATTGCCGACTCCGATTTCACGTTTCAGACGAAAATGGCGCGCGAGGCGGAACTCAAATATCGCGCGGGGACGACTCCTCGCAGCGAGGTCCTGAACTTTCGGGGCAGGGCGAACAATGCGCGTGAAAACAGGGAATCCGCAAAATACCATTATGAGCTTGCCAGATATACTCTTGCGCTCCTGATGGGATATGTCAGAGGGGAGTTGCCGGCGGATATTACATTCCCGGAGATTCCCGAAGCGGTGAAACAGGAGATGCTGTCAGTCGATCTTTATCTTGATCTTGCCCTTACGAACCGTCCGGACCTGAAGGCGTATCGGGAGAAACTGAAGATTTCCAAGTATGAGCTCTACCGTGCCTACGGCAGTTTTCTTCCGGTGATATCGCTCTTCACCAATTACAGCTACAGCTCGAATTCAACTCAGAATGCGGGGAACAACCCGACCGGATTCGGCAACTTTTATGTGGAGGGCAATTCGTTCAACTATGGGCTCGTGGCGTCTCTGACCCTGTTTAACGGCGGCATCCGCTATAACCGTATCCGTGAGGCACGTTCGGAGCTGACCGCTTCCGAACTCGCCGGAGCCGAACTCTGGCTGAAAGTCGTGAACGATGTCCGCAGCGCCTATGCGAATTGCGAATACAGCCGGAGAATCATGGAAATCTGCCGCGAAAATCAGAAACTCATGGCGGAACAGCGCGAGCTTGTCATGAAAGAATATCTTGCCGGCGAGATCGAAGTGACGCGTCTCAATGAGGCGCAGACGAATCTTGTCCACAGCAATATGGCGCTTGCCGATGCCGTGATCAAACTCCACAAGGCGCATGAACAGCTTGCCGCGGCTGTCCATGCGAACGGAACGGCTGTCAGATAGATTCTACCGGATGATGAAATCGAGCCGGTCAATCATGAACCATCCCCAGAAATAATTCCGTTTTGCCGCGAAGTTGACGCCTCCGAGTCCGTCAACTTCCGTATCCTGCGTGATATTGCGGATCACGATGTCGTTTTCCCCTTTTCTGAGCAGCCCTGCGGGAATAGTGAATTCCTCCGCGGTCCATGCTCGTTTTCCCCACGGGACAATGCCGCGGTAAATATTTTTACCGTTTACCAGAAGCTCCATCAGCGCCTTTTCTTTTTTCTCGTTGTCGATGCCCCTGATGCGCAGCAGGACTTTGTCTCCGGGAGATTTTTCAAGTCTCAGAACCGCCTGTACGGTACCGAAACCGGAGGTCGGGCGGCGCAGGCATTTCGACAGTGCGACTTCCTGTCGGAACCAGTTGGAGCGTTGTTCCTGTCCTCCGAGGAGCCCCTTGACCGGAATGCGGCATCCGCCGGAAATTGCCTCCTGGCAGTTCGGAATCACTGCACCGAGCGCTTTTTCCGGATTTTCCATCAGGCGGACGACTGCGGGATCATCATACCACGGTTTCGTCTTACCGATCTTGTAGACGGCAGTGTTCCAGAACCACTGTTCAATTTGCGGTTTGACATAGGTGACACCCAGTTCTCTGGATGTCTTGCAGTATTCCGCGAGCCGCGCGGCGTAGGTTTTGAAGTTATGGATTGCAATTTTTCCCGTACCGCGGCAGTTGTCCGTAAGATCGCTCCAGAGCAACGGCAGTTTCTCTTTCAGGACATATCTCCGGTACATGGTCTGTCCGGCTTCTGCCTCTGCTTCATGAAGGTATTTCAGACATTCTGCCGCAAGTTCCGGTGTAACGAAACCTCTGCGTGCCATCTCGCAGTTCTGACTCCATTTCCGTTTTTCCGGTTCCGCATTAATCAGGTCGAAATACTTGCGCATCGCCGGTGCGGCGGGACCGTAATAGTGTTTCATGAAGCGGTGCACCATTGAGTCGATATCCGTTTCCGGGTCAATCAGCAGACGTGCCTGCACGTAAATGCTCAGATCGGCGAAACTGTGGCTTCCGAGGACGGTACCGTTGCCGAAAGTCGGGACAAAGAAACAGTGTTCCACGACCCGGTAACGATTGCGCGCATAACGCTTGCTGAATTCGCAATTTGCATGGAATGCGGGCCAGACATTCTGGATTTCCGCATAGTTGACCGGATAAGTGAATGCCGCCATCTGATCCGGAATCCGTTTTTCCCATGCGCTCATATATTCTTTTCCGGTTTTATTGTATTCATGACCGTAATAGATCTGGCTGCCCCAGACTTCCGGATGATAGGGGCAGTATTCCACATAGACGTTTTTATGCGGCAGTACCTTGACCGGCGGCTCGTAAGTGTCAACATAGGAGAATGTCAGCAGTTTCTTTTCAGGAAAGACTCTGGAGGTTTTCTCCGCTACGCGGTTTGTCCATGCCAGCAGCCGATCCGTGGCGCTTCCCATTTTTTCGCACTCTTGGCAGCGACAGAATCTTCCAGCGCCGTCGCCCGGCTGAAACGGGTAATAAGTCGAGTAAGGGTCTGCTTTCATGACTTCGATCAGACGTTCCGCCAGCAGGCTGGTCAGTTCCGTATTGCTCATGCAGTATTGGACGACTGCGGCGTTCGTATCGGGCGGCATGCGGCTGCCGTCCGCCTGAAGTGCGAAAAATTCCGGTTTTGTTTTTCCGAATTCCGCAATGGAAAGCAGGCTGGTCACGCTGTGGCATGCTCCTTCAAAAGAGTTGATGATACGATAATTTGCGAATTCCTCATGGGGAGAATATCCGCGCAGTTCCGGGCGCAGATAGCGCAGAGTGTCCTGAAGACGCATCGGCACCGCCGGATTTCTGGACTGTACAAATTCCTTTAACGCAAGAGTGTTTCCGTGAGGCTTTGTGAAAAGGTCGGTTGCCAGATAGGAAATGCCCATGCGTTCCAGCAGATCGACCACTCCGAGAAAGACTCCGCCGGGACGTTTTCCCGCTATTGCGAGTTTATTTCCGGTCAATTTCATGACATAGCCGCCCTCTTTGACGGAAGAAATTTCTTTCTTTGCCAGAAGTCCGCACTTCTCAGCCGCAGTTCCGATGAAGACAGCATTTGTTCTGTAATCCGATTCCGTTACGGCTTTCTTTACGGGGATGAGTTTTCCGCCAGTCCGGAACAGGGCGAACCGGAGCATTTGAGCCGCTTTCCGGTCATAATAGCTGTTTGCCGTATCGCCCGGCGCCCAGTAGATCGCCTCGCATTCTTTGCCGTTCAGATACAGTTTCCTGCCCGATTCTGAAACCGGCTCCACCTCTCTGACAACCAGGTCTTTCAGTGAGAATGCCGCATTTTCCCCGCTGCAGTAGAATGTCAGGGCGGCGCTCATGGCACGGGGGCTTTTGGGAATCCGTATTTTGAAGTCCTTCCATTTCGATGACGGCGGCAAGCTGCGGCTGACGCTTTTCGGTGTATATTTTTCCATGTGCCCGAATGTCATGGCGAAGGAGCATCTGCCGTCCGCCTTGTAAGCAAAGGAGACATCGAATGCTTCCGCCGTCGAATAAGCAATCGGAACCGGAAGCCCGGCTGAATTGCTTTTTCCCCCGGCTTTCATGACGAGGGTATGGTCAAGGATCTCGAATTTCTGTTTTTTGTGAGGCTGCCAGAGGGTCTTTGTATTGTAAAACGACACCAGCGGCCGGAAATAATCGGAGCGGATCAGATTGTCCTCGTTGTAAACGGCAAGAGGATTGCCGGAATATGCCGTTCCGCAGAACATCAGCAACAGAAGATATGCTGTTTTCATGTGTGGAGTCTCCTCAGAGTTTTTCGAACTCAATGGAATAATCCCATTCGAGTTTTTCGCCTTTTTTCAGAATGAACGAACGTCTGTCCGGATTTGCACGGTGATACGCACCGTAAATTTCAATGCCGCTGCCGCCGTAATGAACGACGCGGATTACTGCATTTTTTCCTGCGCGGAATGTGATGATGTCTTTTTCCCCGGCAATTCTGACGGATTGATAATTGCCTTTGACCGGCCATTTTGTTTTATCGAATTTTTCTTTCGGTTCGACCATTGCCATGTCGGATGTGCCGTCTGCCTTGCTTCCTTCCATGGTGGCGTTCTTGATGTCTTTCACCGGAACGACATTGTGTACCTCGAAAAGAATATTGCGGAAACGGTTGAACTGAATGTCACGGTCCGCGGTGACAGTGACAGCGAACTGAATGGCTTGTGGTTTCAGCGTAATGGTTTCCTCCATCACAGCCCATATTTCGTCTTTTCTGTCTTTGGGTGCCATTTGCCGCCTGTTTTTCAAAACCAGTTCATCATCCTTTCGCGTTGTCGTGTATTCCAGATTCGGCAGGGTGGCGATGCGGATATGGTTTTTTCCGTCTTTGATTCCATCCGCAAGGATCAGGTATCCTCCGCCGAGTTTTTTTCCATTGAATCTCAGATCGAAGACTCCGCTGGTTTTCCAGTAATAGGGTTCTGACAGCTTTGCCTGATAGAGAGGCGTCTCAAACGTTTTCTCCGGAACATTCTTCTCCTGTGCGGAGAGTCCGAGCACACATGCGGCGGCAAGCAGGGAAAAACAATACTGATACATGATTTCCATTCCTTTCATTTGTTGATTATGTGAAAATCAGAATGAGCTCATTCCGTCGGGAGCCCACCATTGCCTGGCTTTTGCATTGCCCATGGAGTAGCCGAATGGGATTTCGGAGTTTTTCACCGAACCGGCATGTCCGTCCGTAAAAAGAATATTCCGGGAACCGTTGTGGAACGGAGGGCGTGCCATCTGACCGGATGATGCACCGTAGGAGTCGCCTGCGCCGTTTTCCGAGTAGGCATAGCATGTGACGTAGGAATCATAGAGTTCTATAAACTGGATGACCGTTGAAACATTTTTCAGGCTGCTGCGTTTGAAATACCGTCTGGTGCTTCCATCGGACATCAGATAATAGGACGCGGCTTTATTCGCCGCGTAGGATGTGGAGAGCCAGCAGGGGTATGGGACGTTCCTTTTTTTCCATGCCGCCGTATTTTCTTTGGTTGCATTCGGGCAGAGCAGGGCGGATTTTGCCTTGCCGATATCATACCAGATGTTTTCGCCTTCCGGTCCCGGCAGGAATTTGCCTTCATAAAGCAGTTTCTGCCACCACGGCTCCTTTTGCCCCATGACAAAATACTCATTGTTGGCATCTGAATACATCTGCGATGCAAGGCCGAGCTGTTTTTCCTGCGAGAGACAGGTGATTTTCCGTGCGCTTTCTCTGGCTTTGTTCAATGCCGGCAGAAGCATTGCCGCCAGAACCGCAATAATTGATATGACGATCAGCAATTCTATTAATGTGAATCTGCTTGTTTTCCCGTGAAATGATCTTTTGATGCGCCTCATCTTATTTTCTCCCTTTTCTTTTTTTTCAGGTTTCTGACGGATTCGCGTTCTATGAATACACTGGTCATGGTGATGCTGTTTGCGAGGCGGATTGATTCTTCCGGAGAAAGATTTTTTTCCAGAGTTTCAATCAGTAGTTTCGCTCCCTGATATCCCTCGTTGAAGTGCTGGCATGCGTAGACGGTCAGCGCCGGATTGTAGCACGCCGCCATCTCCGTATCGCTGAAACACATGAAACTGATCTGTTCCGGGCAGGGCACTCCGTTCCGTGCCAGTTCACGCGCCATGACACAGCAGAATTGATCGGCGCCGAAGATCAGGGTAGGACGCTCCGATTGAGGCAGCGCGAGAAAACGTTTTGCCCAGTGGTAAGCGTAAACGATCTCATCCGTGTGCGGGCCGTCCAGCAGGCGGAGCTCGAACTGAGGGCGGTTCTTCAATAAAATGCCGAAATCATGCCTCGCGTTGTAGGAATCTTCCGCAACCCATATTTTCGTATGTCCCCGTTCTTCCGCATAGTCAAGGAAAATACCGAATTCCTTCAGGCTGTCGCGGCTGATGATCGGCACCTGTTGACGGATGTGTTTGCCCCCGAGGACAACGACCGGCATCCGTATTTCCGCGATCTTCGCCAATGCATCGTCATACATCGCACCTGCAAGAATACAGCCGTCGATACTGCGGTTCCGCAGATTTTCCGGAACGATGAAATCATGAATATTCATGAAGTCGCAGATGTCCGCCTGGCATTGATAATGGAACTCCTGACATGCCCGGACGGCGCCGGTCAGCATCAGGGAGAATGCCGGATTCGCAAAAAGCGCTTCGCTCGCCTCCGACAGCAGAAAAGCAATCTGGCGGGTGCGCCTTGTGGCAAGTGACTGTGCCGCGCTGAGCGGGGTATAGTGATACTTGCGGATGATTTCACGGACACGCTCCACCTTCTCGCTGCTGGCGGGAATCATTCTGGCATTGTTTACCACTTTGGATACAACCGCCTTGTCGACTCCCGCCATGTCTGCGATATTCTGCATTGTCAGTCTTTTCGTATGATATTCCATAGTTCTCCGCTTTCCGTCTTCTTTTAATTATATATCAATCGGTTGATAAAACAAGGGGCAGAGAAGAAAAAATTTGATTTTTTTATTCCGTTGTGTTTTATCCTCCGACTTTTTGACCGGTTTTGAAACGGAAGAATGCGCGAGCATTCCTTTTGAGCCAAGGTTTCTGCCCTTGTCGCGATCCGGCGGCGAACCGCAGGTTGTGCGAAGCACGAGAGTTCCGGGCGCTTCCCTGATGTCAAGCGTTGCCGGCGGCTCTCGAAGCTTCGCTTCCTGTCTTGAGCGGGTGGAATCACCGGAATGAGGATTTTGCCTGTGGCGCCTCACTTATGCAGTTGGATTCGGCTGCACCATGCGATTTGGGGATTTGCCCTTGTCGCAGTCCGGTATGCTGGTTGTGTATTGCACGGAAACCCGGCTTTCCGGCGTTTCCGCATCGGGAGAGTTTATTCTTTTTCACCGAGTCCGCCGAGAGGGATGATGCCGTCAGCGGATGCTTTACCCTCATAATCCGCAGTTTTTGCCCCTGCAAGCGGAAGCTCGTCGGGAGAAAGATTCAGGACGAAGACATGTTTCGCAGCTTTCGCGAGCGCTTCCCCGATTCGTGCGCTGTCATGGAGAATGATGATGTTCTCTCTTTCATTCGAGACCATTGCATAAGCTGTGCCGCTCTGATGATAGGTGACATCCCATTTCCCGTAATTGAAAGTTTCGCGGTGCGCCTGATAAAAACCGAGCCAGTGACGGATGATCTTCTGTTCTGTTTCGGAGATTGCAAGCAGGTCCATTGAGAGCATCGGGACGCCTGCAAGGGAGGCGATCATGTGGCGCGAGATGTTTTCCGGCGATTCCTGCGGATGCCAGTAGGCGGGGTCCGCATGCACCGGAACACCGTCTCCGACGCTGATGCGGATCTGTGCGAGACGATGGAAGTTGTCGATGAAATCGAACGGAACGTCTCCGGCGCGGAACTGGGTTCCGTATGCGAGCATTCCGGGGGTTGCATACGCCTGGCGGAACTCGATCAGGGCGTCCTTCTTCACTTCGCGGATGGTTTTGGCGAGCTCCTGAATGAAGTGCGTGGTGTCTTCGCCGCGCGGCTCCTCCATGTTCGGGAAAATATAATCGAGGAAATCGACCTTCAGGCCGTCCAGCCCATAATCCTGAATGACATGTTTCATTTTGCCGAGCAGGAGCTTCGCCGCCTCTTTGCGGCTGCTGTCGAACGTGTAGCAACCCTCATGATATTCCGGCTTGACAATGTCGGCAAGCTGTTTGTAAAGTTCGCTTTTCGCCCCGATGAGGAACGGCGCCACCCAGAGCAGGTATTTCATGCCCATCGCCTGAACGCGTTTTCTGTGGTTTTCGAAATCGGGGAATTTCTTTTCCGAAAGGAACCAGTCGCCGATCATCTCATACCATGTGGAGATCGTCTCCGGCGAGACGCGTTTCATGACGTCGAAACACCAGCCGTCGTCGATGATCAGCGTGCGGAAGCCGAGCCTGGAAGCGACTTCCGCATTTTTCTCCACCCAGTCCTGTGTGACTGCCGCATGAACCGCATACCATGTGCAGAAAACCGGTTCCCACGCGCCCTCCGGAAATTCCGGCAGAGGCAGGGCAAGAGCTTTGCGCCAGTCCGCCAGAGAGTCGGTCCAGACCTGCGGGCGCTGGTCGATGACGAGCTCGAAATCCTGCGAGTCTTTGCCGAGTGCCACTTCAATCGTGATGTCGTAGGTGCATTTTTCCTGATTCATCTTTGCAAGAATCCTTGCATCGTCCGTGAGATTCGTCAGACCGGCGGAGAGACGGTTGATCTGTCTGGAATTGAAGAACGCGATGAACGGGAAGGCACGCTGCCCGGCGCTTTTGCTTTCGATCACCCATACGATTTTTGTGGACGGCGTACGGCTTTCCGGCACCCAGTATCCGTGCATGTCGAGGATCGGCACGGAAAAGCGCATCTGCATGATGCCGCTGTGACCGGGGACCTTGACCGCGAGTTTGCCGTAATTTCCGCTGTGTTCCAGCGAATCATACTGCTCCGACTGATAAAAGAGACCGACTTTCATTTCTGTTTCCTTTCTATGAATTCAGGTTTGATGAAGATCGAATACGGTGGCGGGGGCGCTTTGCCCTCCAGAATGTCGGCGAGAAGTTCCGCAGCGGTGCGGGAACGTTGATCCGTATGCAGATCGACGCTGGAAAAGTTGAGTTCCGCCGCCAGATACGTATTGTTGAGTCCGCACAGAGACACTTTTCCCCGCAGTTTTTTCCGGTCAAGAACATCTGCCGCGCCAGCCGCAATCAGATCGTCCGCGCAGACCACCGCTTCCGGTATGAAACCGTCATTCAGCAGTTGTTGCAGGGCGGCGGATGATTTCCGCCGGTCATAGGGAACTTCGCGGATTTCTGTCTGATGTCTTCCGGCAAGTGTCTTTTGAAATCCGTCGAGAAAATCCCGGTTGTCGGGCAGGGCGAGCGGAGGAACCAGCAGGGCGATCCGCCTGATTTTCTGCCTGTTGACCCATTTTGCCGCAAGAACTCCCGCATCGGCAAGCGAGGCGCGGACGGAATACCCTTCCGACTGGTTCATGAAGACGCACGGAATGCGTTTCCGCCTGATTTCCGCAATGTCTTCCGGCGTCAGTTCCTGAACACTGATGATATAACCGCCGTTGACGTCCCTGAATGCGAAATCGCGGAATCCTGTCTTTCCTGCGGAGGTGTTGAAGCCGCGGATCACGAAATGATAGCCTCGTTTTTCCGCGACTTCCGCCATCGCCTGAATGGAGCGTTCCCGTCCCGGATAAGCCGCCATGCCGATATCATAAATGACGTAGGTCAGTTCGCGGATTGAACTTGCCGTGTTCCTTGTCTTGAACGTGCCTTTGCCGTGAAGTTTGTAGAGTTCTCCATTGACGGTCAGTTCCTCAATTGCTTTCCTGACTGTAATCCGGCTGACCCGGAACCGTTCGCAGAGTTCCCGTTCCGACGGGATCATTGCGCCCGGATCGAGCTTTTTCAGGAGCTTTTCGCGCAGTTCCCCGATCAGTTGAAAGTAAAGCGGTACCGGTGTTTCTCTGTTCAAAGGCATATTGTGATATTCTTTTCAGTGGTTATGTTGTCATTACCAGTTAAGATAATACTGCTTTTTGAAAAGTCAAACGGATTCCTGCAAATAAAAGGACTTCCGGCTTGTATTGCAAAGGAAATTCGCATGTTTGGGCGATACTGCCGGAAATCCGGAATCGGAATCGAAACAGGAAAGAGAAAGAGTCTGTTTCATTCATCCTGCGCTTTCCTGTCGGATGCTGTCTGTCTTGTTCCGGATGTCTGTGGAGAGACTGATGCGATTGTATATTGTACAAGGAAAGAAAAATATTAGCCTTTTCTAATTTTATTGCTTGATTTTTAAATGGATGAAAGTATATTTTCTGCAAATTTATTCGGACAATGCAAAATTAATTCTGTTTCCGCATTCAGCGGGAACTGCCCGGAAGGAGTTTTCAAAAGATGAAGCGATATCGTTGATCATTGATTTTTGAGTTAGTTATGTCTAATTGAATTGGCATTTGTTTTAAGGTGACAGGGAGACGAAATTGGATCTATTTATCCTGATGATTTTATTTGCGGCGTGGCTTCAGAGCATGTTGAAGCTGACTCTGGTGCCGCGTCTGTTCCGGTGGGGCATCCTGATTCTGGCGGTTCTTCCGGTTTTTTTCTTCAAAGACCGGCTGGCTGCGTGCAGTTTCCAGTCGCTCGGCGCTTTTCTTGCCGACAGCACGAACTTGAAGGATTTCTGCGCCCTGATTGTAATCCAGGAGCTTCTTGCGCTGCTTCTCGGTTTTTCCCTGTTGAAGAACCGTGAACTGGGGCGGCGGAACAAATTCTGGAAATATGCCGCTCTTCTGCCGTCGCTTCTGCTTCCCGCCGGGGCGATGTATGTGGAGGCGGTTGCATTCAATACCCTGATCCGTTATGATTTCAACACGATCATGTGGGTGACGGCGCTGGGACTGGTTTGCGTAAGTGCGCTTTTCTGTGAGCTTCTTCCGTTCATTACCGGCAGGGGACTCATGGAAAAAATCTCCTCGGCGCTGAATGCCACCTGGATCCTTGTCCTGCTGGCGGTATTTCTGCCGGCTGCCGCGGACGGACAATTTTCCGCACAGGCGGAGCACGGAGCGCAGTGGGATCCGATCAGGGATTTCTGCATCCTTGGGGTGCTTGCCGCATGTGTGGCTGTCGCGGGGTGCGTGATTCATTGTTACAGAAAACAGAAAGAAAAAAAGGATAGAAAGAAAAAATGCGTTATGTGACGGAAATTCTGAACTGGGTGTCGGGCAGTTTCATGCTTCCCGATATTGTATTGCTGCTTGCGGCAATGGTCTTCGCACTGATTGAACTGGGCGGGTTCTGCTCCACATGGCTGACACTGCTCCGGCACAGGAGAAAGCGTGAGGCGATCATGGAGCTTCTGCGCAAAGACCAGCGGATCGAACCGGGCATGCTGGGGCAGGGGGTGTTTGCACGCCATCTGCAGGAGCTCGCCGCGATGAATTGGGACGAAATCCATTGCGAGAAGCTGATTTTCGACTTTTCGCAGAACTATGAGCATGAACTCGAACGTGCCAAGTTCATGATGAAGATCGGGCCGATGCTCGGACTGATGGGGACGCTGATCCCGATGGGGCCCGCGCTCGCCGGACTTGCCTCGGGAGATGTCGCCTCCATGGCTTACAATATGCAGATCGCGTTCGGGACGACGGTCGTCGGCATCTTCGTCGCGGGCGTCGGGCTGCTTCTTTACTCCGTGAAGAAACACTGGTTTGCGGACGAGATCGCAAGTCTGCGTTATGCGCTGGACATTCATTTGAGAAAGGAGCCGGAGCATGGCAAGAGCGCCGCGTTATAAAGCATTCGACAACGATGAAGACTGTGATCCGTTGACCGGGCTCATCAATCTTTTCGACGCCGCCATGGTATTTGCGGTCGCTCTGATGGTGGCATTCGTGATTCAGAGCCGCATGACAGAGTTCCTTACCTCGCAGGATGTGACTTATGTCAAAAATGCCGGTAAGCCGGATATGGAGATCATCGTTAAAAAGGACAATAAGATTTCCCGTTTCAAGTCGGAAAAGACGACCGGTTCGGGCAAGGGACAGAGGGTCGGTATCGCATATCGCCTGGAAAGCGGGGAAGTGATCTATGTCCCGGAAGGAAATGAAAAATGAGTTTCAGCGACAAAAGGAAAAAAATTGTATTTTATGCCGTTCTTGTGATCGCGGCTGCGGCGGCTGCATTCGGTCTTTACCGTTTCGGTTCCCCGACGCATGTGGGCATGATCAATTACCCGGAATACATGCTCGCGGAAAACATGGACCAGAAAATCAATCCGATGGTGCGTATCACTCCGGTCAAGTGGAGCGATAAGACGAGTCCCGACGAGCTGCGCAAATATGACGTGCTCTATTTCTTCGGCATGGGGCTTCAGTTTTCCGGGAAGCAGCAGGAACAGCTTGACGCACTCATCAAGCGGGGCGTGCCTGTTTATGTGACGGCGTCAACGCGTGCCGAGACGCGTCTCAATACTCTGACGGAGGCGCAGACGAAGAATGTAGCCGCCTATATGGGGAACGGCGGCAAGGAGAATTTCCGGCAGTTGATGAATTATACGCGCTATGCGATTCACGGCAGGCGTCTGTTCGCGGAAAAACCGCTTCCGCCGAAACATATTCCGTCCTCCGCATTTTTCCATACCGATGAGAATGCGGTCTTCACGACCTATGCCGAATACCTGAAATTCTATAAGGAATCCGGCAGATATAACGGGGAAAACCCGACGGTCTGCATTCTCTCCGGCAACGGCGGAGGAGATCTCAAGGCACTGGTTGCGGCTTTGGAAAAGCGCAATATCAACGTGGTCGGCGTCTCCGGCATGATGCGCCGCCTTTCCATGCTGGAGGAGATCAAGCCGGATTTGATTATTTACCAGCCTCACGGAAGGCTCTCGATGAACGATCCCGACGCGGCGGTCGCGGCTCTGAAAAAATATAACATTCCGCTGTTCTGCCCGATCAAGGTCAGCCAGCCGTATCATGAGTATCTGAAAGACCAGCGGGGGATGACCGGAGGCATGTTGAGTCAGAGCGTGACGATGCCTGAGCTGGACGGCGGCGCGGTGCCGTTTGTGCTTTCGGCGCTTTATCCGAATGCGCGCGGGCTTCAGGAGTTCCGGATCATTCCGGACCGTCTGGAGCGTTTCTGCACGATGGTGCGCAAGACGCTGGATCTGAAACGGAAACCGAATTCCGAAAAGAAGATCGTCATCATCTATTACAAGGGACCCGGCAAAAATGCAATGAATGCCGGCGGAATCGAGGTCGGGGATTCCCTGCTGAATACCCTGAAGCATCTGCAGAAAGCCGGTTTCACGACAGGATCGCTGCCGGAGACTCCCGCGGAACTCAACCGTATGGTGCAGGAACAGGCGGCGGTCTTCGGGACTTATGCCGAAGGCGCGGTGTCGGAATTCATCAAAAAGGGCAATCCGGAACTCATTTCAGAGGAGGAATACCTTTCCTGGGTCAGGAAAAGCCTTCCGGCTGATTTGTTCGAAAGCGTCGAGAAACAGTATGGCAAGTTTCCGGGAAAATATCTGAGCGTCGAGCGTGACGGAAAGCCGTATCTCGTGCTCGGCAAACTTCAGTTCGGCAACATCGTGCTGATGCCGCAGGGACTGCCTGCCTACGGCGAGGACACCAATAAGCTGATTCACGGCGTGAAGCAGGCTCCGCCGCTGAGTTATCTGGCGACTTATCTCTGGCTGCGGCATAAGTTCAATGCGGACGCCCTGATGCACTTCGGCACGCACGGCAGTCTGGAATTCACTCCGTGGAAACAGGTTGCGCTGTCCAGTTACGACTGGCCCGACGTGCTGATTGGTGAAATGCCGCATTATTACTTGTATGTCATCAACAATCCCGGCGAGGCTCTGATCGCCAAGCGTCGCAGTTATGCCACGATGGTGAGCCATTTGACCGCGCCTTTCATGAATTCCGGTTCCTACGGTCCGCTTGCCGAGCTGGAAAAGAAAATCGATGAGTATGAAACTGCTGAGTCGGAGATGCTCAGGGAGGAATACCGCAAGTCGATTATCGCTTCGGTGAAAAAGGAGAAGATTGATCAGGACATCAAATTCAGCCCGGAGTTCGCGAAAGGAAAACTGACGGACGGGGATCTGGAACGGCTGCATGAGCATCTGCATGAAATCGGCGGCGCGAAAGTCAACCGCGGGCTTTACGTGATCGGTCGTCCCTACTCGAAGGAACAGGCGGATGAAACCGCGCTTCTGATGTCCGTCGACCATGTTGCGGACCAGCTTTTCAAAGAGGATGTGAAACGGGGTAGGGTGAAGGAAGAACAGCGTGACAAGCCGCTTTTCTATGATGCCAACTATATTAAGCCTGCGCGGAAGATGATCGAGGAGGCTTTCAAAAATCCTCCGAAGGAGACGGTGAAGAAACCTGAAGCTCCGAAGAAGAGAGCGGCTTCAGGCGCCCCGATGTCGCCGGAAGCGATGAAGAAGGCGCTGGAAAGCATGCCTCCTGCGATGAGAGCCGCATTTGAACAGATGACTCCCGAGGAACGGAGCGCCGCAATGAAAATGTTTGCTTCCGGGATGCGCCCTGCGGGAATGGGGCGCGGCGGCCGTTCCCGCGGGATGAGAATGGGGGGAGCGCCGGAAAAACCGAAGTTCGATCCCATACAGTCCGCGTTGCGCGTGCGCAGGGAGCTGATCGCTTCGACACAGTATGAGCTGGATTCGATTGTGAATGCTTTTTCCGGCGGATATCTTGTCCCGTCTCCCGGCGGCGACCCGGTCGGCAACCCGGATACGGTTCCGACGGGACGCAATCTTTACGGCATAGATCCCGAGCGGACGCCGACGAAAGAGAGTTATGCCGTCGGAAAGAAACTGGGCGAGGCATTGATTGCGGCGAAGCTCAAGAGCACCGGAAAATATCCGGAAAAGGTCGCGTTCACGCTCTGGGGCGGTGAGTTCATCCGGAGCAAGGGAACGAATATCGGAGAGATTTTCTTCCTGCTCGGAGTGGAACCGGTCTGGGATTCCAGAGGCAGGGTGCAGGATGTCAGACTGATTCCCGATGAGGTGCTCAGGCGTCCGCGCATTGACGTGCTTGTGCAGACGTCGGGGCAGTTCCGCGGCGCCGCCACCAGCCGGATGCGCCTGATCGATAAAGCGGTCAAGCTGGCGGGCACGGCGCCGAAAGGGCAGTATGACAACTTTGTGCGGAAAGGTTCCGAGACCGTCATACGCGAACTGATTGCAGGAGGCATGTCCCCCGAACAGGCAAAGAGCCTTGCTGACGCCCGTATTTTCGGCGGAGTCAACGGCAATTTCGGAACCGGCGTGACCGGTATGGTGCAGTCCGGCGACAAATGGGAGGATTCCAAAGTGATTGCTGACCTGTATCTGAACAATATGGGAGCGCTTTACACCGAGGATCACTGGGGAGAATCCATTCCCGGCGTGTTCAAGGCGGCGATGCAGAACACGGATACCGTGGTTCAGCCGCGTTCCTCGAATTCGTGGGGACCGCTTTCTCTTGACCATGTCTATGAATTCATGGGCGGCATGAATCTGGCGGTAAAAAATGTGACCGGAAAGGAACCGGATACTTATTTCAATGATCTGCGTACGCCCGGGCGCGCCAGGATTCAGGAGGCGGGCGAAGCGGCGATGGTCGAGGCGAGAAGCACGGTGCTGAATCCGAAATACCTCAGAGAGATGATGAAGGAAGGTCCCGGAGGAGCCGGGACTTTTGCGGAAGTCCTGCGCAACAGTTACGGCTGGAAAGTGATGAAGCCGGATATGCTCAAGGATCATCTTTTCGATGAATACAAAGCCGTTTTCGTGGATGACAAATACAATCTGGACATGAAGAAATATTTCGAATCCAAGAATCCGTACGCGCTTCAGGAGATCACCGCCGTAATGATGGAAACTGCGCGCAAAGGGCTCTGGAAGACGGATGCGGCGACGCTCAGGCAGCTTGCGGAACTTCACGCCGAGCTTGTGAAGAACCACGGCGCGGCATGCAGCGGATTTGTCTGTAACAATGCCAAACTCAAGGAGTTCATCGACGCAAGGCTTTCCGATGTCCGGGCGAAACAGTCTTACAATGATGAAATCAGAAAAGTGAGAACTCCGTCCGCCGCGCCTGCCTCCGCTCAGGATAAAAAGAGTGAGCAGGTGGAGGGAATGAAGCTCAAGGAGCAGGTCATTCAGCAGGAAAAGACGGAGTCGAAGCTCAGCAGGCGCAATGCAGTGATTCTGCTGATTTCGCTGGTCGTTCTGGTTACGGCTGCCTTTCTGATCGGCAAATACCGGAGGAGAGCGGAAGACCGTTAAAATACTTGCCACCCCGTGCGGCGTATCCGGAAGAACCTCCACACTTCCGGATGCGCCGTTTTTTTATGACGCTGCATCAGACAGAAATTCAGGGTGGACAGTAACGGCAGGCGCTTGGAAAAAACGTTTTGAACCCGGTTGCGGTGTTCAGATTTCCTCTTCTCCGGCTTCCCTGATCCAGCCTCGCAGCCATTCCACCGCGGGGCCGCCGATGTCGGCGCAGCAGTTGGAACAGAAGATGATTCCTTCCGACTTTCCCTTTTTGATCATGTCATGGAAAGATTCGCATTCAAACCGGATTTCCGGAACGGTAAGCGGCCTGCCCGCCCCATAGTTCCAGATATAACAGCCGGTCAGGCGGCGTTTGCCCGGAGTGCGCTCGACCATTCTTGCCAGATCATCCTGAAGTTCCGCGTGCTCCGCGGGCGTCTCCATGTTCCAGTAGGTGATGACGTCGAATGCTTTCAGATAATCGTCGATCGGATATTCCAGCCCCCGTTTATACCAGACGACCCACAGGTCCAGCGGACCGTTCTGCGCATTGTGAAGTTTCTCTCTGATTTTGAGAACGTCCCCGACGGAATAACGTGCCCAGTGTTCCTCCGGCTGGAGAAAGTGCCCGAAGAAATCATCGAAGACCGCGCCTTTCACATTCGGAAAGAGTTTTGCCTGGCGGAGAACTTCCTCCAGATCGGTTTCCTTGTCGTTTCTGGTGGAGCCGGAGTCTCCGATTGCCGACCAGACCACCTTGTGCATGGCGGCGAGCTTTCTGCTTTCGTCATCGAACGGCGGCTGCGGACTGCCGCACATCACGACCCGGCAGACATTCGGGATTCCGAGATATTCCGCTCCTGCCGCCGGATCAAGCTGATTGCCGTCCGGCAGTTTCCATTTTGCATTTCCCAGTGCCCTCTGATGCGACATGGTGTCCTGGCCCCAGAGCCAGAAACATTCTTTCAGTTTCATTTTTCGTCTCCTGCATTTATGCGGAAAGTTTATCGTTCCGACCTCCTGTTATTATATGCGGAATTATAGATTAAAAAACAACAGAAAGAACCTTTTCTTTAACAAAAGTGATGATTCTTGCCTCTGCGCCCTTTTGTGGCGGTCAAGGACCGTCTTCCCTTGCTTTGCGCGGGGAAATGCCGTATTTGCGCTTGAAAAGATTGGAAAAGTAGTAGGGATCGGAGAAGTTCAGCTCGAAAGCGATTTCCTTGATTGTCTTCCGTGTATTGCGAAGCATCAGCATGGCGAGTTCCAGTTTCTTTTTCAGAAAATAACGGTAGGGTGTTTCATCATACTCCTGCTGAAAGATACGGATCGTCTGCGAGACGGAGAACCCGAAGCGCCGGCTCATTTCTTCGAGGCTGACCGGAGCGCAGATTTTCTGGTCCATCCACCGTTTCATTTCCAAAGCCAGAGGATTCTTTCCCGTTCCGGCGCCGTGATACTGACGGCTGATGTGGTAAATCAGCCGGTGCACCGTCATGGTTGCCGCTTCGTGTGCGTTTTCCAGATTTTTCCGCATGCAGGCAAGGCTTTCCGCAAAAAGATCATGCAGCCCGCTTTCATGCAGATAATACACATCGTCAAGACGATAGGAATGCATCAGTTCCGCAGCGAGGGAACCCTGCACATTGAACCATATTTTCTCCCAGCAGTCCGAATTGTCCGTATGGTATTCATGCGTGCTTCCGGCGTGAGCGATATAAATGTCGTCCGCCTCCGGATAAAACACCTGTTCTCCCGTCCGGTAGACTCCTTTCCCGCGGATGATATACTCGAAGACATACTCCCGTGAAATGTTTCTGCGGATCCGGTATCCCGGAAGGCAGCGCGTGATTCCGCACAACGGCATATGGAGCCGTTCATCCCCTTCGGAGGAGAATGCCACGACACATTCTTCATTAAATTGATCGAATTTGCGTATAATACTCATCTTTTTTATATTTTCCCTATTTCCGGAACCTCTTTTTTATTGTATAATGTCCGGTGTGGAATTTCAAACGCTGAAAGGAGAAAACAACGATGAAAAAAGGCCTTGTGATTACACCGGAAGACTTCAACGGAGTTGACTGGATCGCAAAAATGAAAGAACTCGGTCTGAATACGCTCGGACTTCATTCCGGCGGCGGTGCGAGCCATGACGTGACGGCGGTGCTTGGCGACTATGCAAAGGAGGAGTTCCGGAAACGGGTGGCTGATGCCGGGCTCGACCTGGAATATGAAGACCATGCCGCGGATTCACTGCTGGACCGTTCCCTTTTCAAAACGCATCCGGAATATTTCCCGATGCACTGTATTTCAGGCGAGCGCCGTGAGAAAGGGAACTGGTGCATTTCCAATCCCGATGTCGCGGAACTGCTTGCCTCGAACGCGGTGAATCTGGCGGAAAAGCTGGTGCCGTCCACACACCGGCATTATTTCTGGAGCTGTGATTTTCATGGCGGCTGGTGTCATTGCCCCGCATGTTCCGCCATGACCGTATCGGATCAGAATCTGGCTTCCGTGAATGCGATGGCGAAGGCTCTCCGCGAGGCGGACCCGCAGGCGGAACTGGCGTATCTCGCTTATCTGAACCACTATGAAATGCCGGAGAAAGTCGAGCCGGCGGAGGGTGTGTTTCTGGAATTCGCTCCGATAACCCGCTGTCCCCGCCACGCGATCAATGACCCGGACTGTGCCGTCAACCGCGTTTACTGGAATTCGCTCAAACGTCATCTGAATCTGTTTGCACCGGAAAAAACTCATATTCTGGAATACTGGCTGGATGTTTCTTTTTACAGTCATTATAAAAAACCGGCAGTAAAGCCGGTACTGTTCCGCGATGTCCTGAGACGCGATATCGAAGCATATATGAGCCTCGGTATCAGCCGGTTCACAACCTTTGCCGTTTATATGGACGGCGAATATTTCCGGAGCTGCGGCGACGAGGAACTGCGGATTTATGCCGATGTCCTGAATGAATTCGATTCGTAAGCGGATTTATTCTCCGCGATACTGTTTCAACAGCATTCGCGGAGTCGTGCCGCAGCGTTCCCTGAGGAACAGGTGCAGATGCGTCACATGTTTCATGCCGACCTGATCCGCGATTTCCTTGAGGCTCAGGTCGGTCTGTTCGATATAGTGCATGATCCGGCGCAGACGCAGGCGCGCGCGGTATTCTCCCGGTTCGATCAGGTATTGTTTCACAAACAGTTTGCGAATGTGTCCGGCGCTGCATTGCGCTTCACGGCTTAGCTCCGCAAGTGTTTTTCTGAAACAGGAGTCCCGGTCAATCATATTTTTAAATTTTTCCGCAGCCGTCACGATTTTTTCCTTTTCCTGTGCCAGTATGATGTCGGCTAACAGGGTGGAGGCGACGGTTTCCGCGCAGAAGATGTTTTCCGGCAGCCCCGTCTGGTAGTTCTCCTGAATCATCTTGAATTTTTCCCGCAGTCTGTGCGCCTTTTCCACTGTGAGCGGCGTCCGGAACGGGAGCCGGAACGAGTGTCCGTGGTCATGAAGCACCGTGAAGGAATTTCCCGCCTCGTAATGGAGCTCCGGCAGGGAACATTGGATGACCCAGTTTTCCCGTTTCTGCCCGCATTGAAACTCAATTCTGACATTCGGGGGAATCAATGTGAGCGCCGGGACCTTGACATCCTCCACTTCTGAAATCAGCTGACCGCCGGAAGTGCCGCGGAATCTCTCATAGTTCAAACCGGAGAGATAAAGTCCCAGGAAAACGGAGTGCGTCGTCTGGAGATTGGTCTCCGGGCGCTGATAGAGTCCGATATGGAGCATGGAAAGATTCATGAGAATGCTTTTTTATAATTTTTTAGTTTTATCTATAAAATACTGTTTGAAGATGAAATTGCAAATTTATAACTTTCCCGTATAGTAAAATCAGGCAATATAATTTTTACAGGAGCGTGCAAGTGCAGGATTTTCTTTACCGGGGATTGTTTTTCACTCTGCTGGCGGGGATATGCTGGGGGGCGGTCGGCATCTGTTACAGCAAAGGAACGGAGAAAGGGGAGTCTTTTTATCCGTTCATGTTTCTGAGCAGTCTGGCTGTCGCCGGTTTTGTCTGGATCAGTGCACCGCCGGAGGCGGCTCCGCGGAATGAGATTCTTGCGGTGGCGGGAGTGATGCTGCCTTCCGGTTTTGCGGGGCTGTTCGGATTTCTCTCCATGAAAAAAGCGATGGAATACGGATACCACGGGATCGGCTGGTGCATTGTGCAGTCCGCGATGCTCTGCCCGTTTCTTGCGGGGATGCTGTGGTTCGGAGACCGTGTTACCCTGTGGCGGACCGGCGGCATGGTTCTGCTCACCGCAAGCCTGATCCTGCTCGGCGCCGCGCGGCAGAGAGAAGATGCGGCGGGCGGCGGCATGGGAAAATTCATCCGCTGGATATCGCTTGCATTTGTTCTTGTCGGAATCCAGCAGACTCTGTCCATGTTTCCGTCGAAAATGTCCGGTTTATCCGGCGCGGCGCTGACATGGCGCGTTCCTCTGTGTTCCCTGACCGGCGTAATATGGCTGTTTTTTCTGTTCGCGAAAGGATGTCCGCCAATGCGTCCGGTATGGAAACCGGCGCTGGTCTACGGGGGATTTGTCTGCCTCGGACAAATTTGCATTTATTGTGCTATTGACAGTCTTTATGAAGCGAACAGTTCCGGCACGGCTTATCCGGCGGCATGCGGGACGTGTATCATGCTGTTTTTCATTTACTGCATGATTTTCAGGAAAGAGCGTCTTTCCGCAGGCGGCTGGGCAGGGCTTGCCCTTTGCATTGCGGGCATGGCCTGCCTTGCATTATAGCAGATGAAAAAGGTCGTGTCAGATTCGATATGATGGTGGTATAACGGAGGCAGATTCAAATGAAGAATAAGCGGAAATGGTTATTTACCTGCGTATTTATCCGAATACGGGGGGAGCCGCAGTGCAGGCGTAACCCGTTGGGCAAGCAGGAGAAAAAACGATTCGGCGCGGTCAATTCCCGCCCGGATAACGACAAAACAATCTCAAACACTCTCATTAAGAAAGAGTTAGTGTCTGACAGAACTATTTTCCAGAAGGAGCAGATATCATGGCGCAATTGACAATGATCTTTCCGCCGGAGTCTTTGAAAGAACAGAATAAACCAAATATCCCAGAATGTTTTGAACTGCGTACGTTTCAGCCAGGAGATGAAGATCGTTATCTGGAGATAATGCGGAATGCTGGATTCGAGTGGACAGGGGACAATGTAAAAGCCGTGCTGGAATCCGCATTGCCGGAAGGAATCTTTTTCATAACAGATAAAAAGACTGGTGCATTTGCAGCCACTGCGATGGCAAACCGCCGGGCTCCCGCCCGGTTTGGGGACGGCGGTGAACTCGGTTGGGTGGCGGTGAATCAATTATACAGAGGACACGGGCTGGGCAAACTGGTATGCCGGGCTGTCCTGAACCATTACCGGGAGCTGAAATATACACATGTCTATTTGCTTACGGATGACTGCCGGCTTGCCGCTCTGCGTATTTATCTGCAAAGCGGATGGCGTCCCCTTATGATTGACCAGAGTATGCCGGGGCGTTGGAAAAAAGTGGAAGAAACTCTGCATATTCCCTGTATTGCTTGGGGATGGAAATAATGACATCGGCATGAAAACGGGACAGGCTGATGATAAATATCAACAAACAGGAGGAGAAAAAGTATGGGTATCAGTATCGGAATGGTGGGACTCGGAGCATTCGGCGGAGCATTTGCCGGACTGTTCAAGGCGCATCCTCTCGTGGACCGTATCGCGTTCTGCGACTGCGAACCGGAGCGGATCAGGAAATTTGCGGACGATCCGTTCTTTGCGGACAAATTCAACCCGAAGGATGTGTATTCCTCGCTGGATGAGATCTGCCGAAGCGATCTTGACGCGATCGTCATTATCACGCAGCCATGGCTTCATGCTCCGCAGTGCATTCAGGTGATGGAGTCGGGAAAGGATGTTTACAGCGCGGTTCCCCTGATCTGTCTGCCGGACGGGGAGGAGACGCTGGAATGGTGTGATAAAATCATCCGGGCGTCCCTGAAGACCGGAAAGCATTATATGCTTGGCGAAACCACCTGCTTCCGTCCGCAGGCGATGTTCTGCCGGAAAAAGGCGCTGGCGGGTGAGTTCGGCGATTTTGTCTATGCGGAGGGGGAATACTGCCACGACGTTGACAGCGGATGCAGTCTCCGCAAGGTTCATGAGAACCGCACTGCCGGCCGGGTCGGTTCCGAGTGGCCGGCGCGTGAGAAGGAATACACGCGACGCGGGAAACTCGCATCTCCGATGGACTACCCGACGCATTCCGTCAGCGGCCCGGTTTTTTCTATGGGGACGCGTGCCCTGAAAGTTTCGGCATACGGATACCGGAACCGCAACTCCGATCCGTTTTTCGGGCATTACGGCTTCAGCAATGTCGCGGCGCTTTTTCAGCTTGCGAACGGCGCTTCGATGCGTGTCGCGGAGATGCGTGAGCTTGCAGGACGGCTCAGTCCGCTGGAATCGGAAATCTTCCGTATTGTTGGAACCCGCGGAACCTTTTCGGAAAATATCTGGTATTACAACGGACGGACCCGCGCCGGCGACGCATTGAATCCGCTTAAAGTGGAGCATTACACACCGGAAGAACTTTTCGATCCGCTTCCGCCGGAGGTGAAATCCGGTTTCCTGAGTTGCGTATTTGCGGGACAGCCCGATGCGCAGAACCGTGATTTCGTGCCCAGCGGACATGGCGGATCCCACCCGTATCTGGTGCATGAGTTTGTGTCATGCGTCCATGAAAAACGGCAGAGTCTCGTGAATCCGTGGGAAGCGGCCCATTACATGGCGATGGGGGTTGCAGCGACCGCTTCCGCGAAGCGCGACGGCGAATTGATGAAAGTCTGCGATTGGGGATATGCACCTGCATAAGCAGTCCCTTTTCATCCAAAAAAGATAATCGTGCAGGACTTTCAGTTCTGCCACGGTCCAACTGCGCAAGTTGATTGTCGCAGGCGAAATCTCCTGATCCCCCGTATGCTTTGCATCGGGGGCGTTCATGATTGAAACAGCCTGCATCGGGCTGATATCGGCGAATGTAAAGGTTTTACCGGGCCGTTGTTTGAGAACGATGAAAACGGGGCATGGAATCTAGCCGTCTTTTACAGTAAAGTCAAACGTGAAGCCTCCTGAAAACCAATATAAAAAATAAAAAAATATTTTCTCCGTAAATATTCCTGTTTTTCATTTGCATTACAGCATCAAGTAGTTATGTTAAGTACCAATCACTGAAATTCTGTCTTTGTGAGCCGTTGCCGGGAATGAGGTATTTTACAATAAAAAATTGTATAGAATTGATCATTGAATGACGATGAAAATTTTACAGCGAATCACAGCCTTTTTTACTGCTCTGATTTTGCTAAACTGCCCCGCTCCGGCTTTTTCCGCTGAAACAGGCAATTCAGAAGATACGTCGTTCCTGAGCGGCGAGTTTGTTGTCCCCGGATGGGGGCTGATTGTCATTGCCGGCTGCCTAATTTTTCTGTCGGGCACTGTGGTTTACGGGGGGATCCGTTTCCGGCGCCTGACCCGTTTCGGCAGGCGATGCAGACTGCATGGAAAAATGCGCCTTGCTGAAAATTTTCTCCTGAACAATATCATGGACAACCTGCCTGCGATTGTGGCGGTCAAAGACGCCTCCGATGAATTCCGCTATCTGATCTGGAACCGCATGGCGGAAAAGATAACGGGGATTCCCGCCGGGGATATCATAGGGAAAACGGATGCCGAGCTGAATTTTTTCCGCGGAGAGGCGGAAATACGAGAAGAGGAGGCGCCTGAAATTCTGAATGGCAAGACTCTGAAACGGAACAGCGTGATCACTGCGCTGAATGGCATCCGGCATGATATTGATACACTGGTGACGGGTATCGGCGATGATGACAGCCGTCTCCTGCTGATTCTCGGTATTGATGTTTCCGAGGAGAAACGTCTTGCCGCCGAGCGCAAAAGACTTCAGGATGATTTGCAGATGCATACACAGCAGGAGCGTCTTTTCAGTTCCATTCTGGAGTCCGTGAGCCTGGCGAAAGATGAGGACAAGGCGATCCGGACCGTGTTGCAGACGCTCGGTCAGAAATTGAATGCTGAACTCTGTTATGTGTATTCTTATGATTATGAGCGGAATCTCGGCATTCTGGGCGGATTGTGGAATTCGGACAGGGCGCATGACATTTCGCATCTGCCGCCGTTGAAGATTGATCCGGACGCGATCTGGTTCCGCCGCCTCAAATCCGGATGCCTGATCGCCGTGGATGATCTTTCCGACCCCGACATGGAGATTGTAGCGGGCAACTGGCGGAAGGAACTGCACGACGGCGGGCTGAAATCCATCTGTGTGGCGGGCATCTGGAAGCAGAACCGGCTCTGGGGGCATTTCGGAGTTTCCTATGATCGCGCCAATCATCATTTCGATCTGATGGAACAGCGTCTGATTCAGGTGACGACGCATGTGATCGAGATTATTCTCGCCTGCCGCGACACCCGCACCGAACTGGAGCGAAGCGAATTTGAAAAACGTATCATCATGGATACGGTTCATATTCCCATCACGCTGTTTTCGCCGGACTTGAAGCTGGTGCGCGCCAACTCCGCGGCTTTGAAACTGGCTGCGCACCGTGAATCTGAGATTTACGGGCATGAATGCCATATTGATTTCTGCGGCGCCGGCGGATATCCGGAAAACTGCCCGGTAAAACTGGCGGCATCGGATCTGAAGGCGCATCAGCGCCAGTTAAAACTCAATGGGCGTGATTACCTCGAAAGCGCCTGCCCCGCCGTGATTCAAGGGAAGCCGGCTTATATCCTCAGGACTATGATCGACATGACGGATTTCAATGAAACACAGCGCCAGCTCGCCCGCGCGCTGACTGAAGCGGAGAATGCAAACAAGGCGAAGAGCCTTTTCCTTGCGACGATGAGCCATGAGCTCCGGACGCCGCTGAATGCGGTGATCGGATTCAGCGAACTGCTTCAGAACAATGAAGTCTCGCACGAGGAGCTTATGGATTATCTTCATTCGATCAACGTTGCCGGAAATACTCTGCTGACTCTGATCAACGACATCCTCGATCTTTCCAAGATCGAAGCGGAGCAGATGAAGATTGTTCCCGAACCGACCGACCTGCGGCTGCTTGCCGGTGAGTTTCAGGCGATCTTCAAACAGAAAGTCGAAGAAAAGTGGCTGTTTTTGAAGATCGAATGCCCGCAGGAGCTGCCTGTTGTGAAGATTGATTCCCTGCGGGTGCGGCAGATTCTGCTGAACCTGATTGGAAACGCAGTCAAATACACCCGGAACGGCGGAATTACGGTTACGTTCGGATTCCTGAAAAAAGACGGCTGCGAGGGAACGCTCCGCACCCGTGTGGCGGATACGGGGATCGGGATTCTGAGCGATGCGCAGAAAGAGATTTTCAATCCGTTTATTCAGCAGGACGCTGTCAGGGATTCCAGAATCTACAAGGGAACCGGACTGGGGCTTGCCATCTCACAGCGGCTGGCGGAACGGATGGGGGGAAGAATTCTCCTGCGGAGCGAGCTTGGAAAAGGAAGTGTCTTTACGCTGGAGCTGGAGCATGTCCCGTATATCGGAAATGCGGCGGAAGGTATCTCCGGAAAACTGGAACGGTTCCAGCCGGTGGAGGTCCCCCAATGGCATGTTCTGCTGGCGGATGATGTTGCCCTGAACCTGAAAGTGCTTTCCGCCATGTTCCGGAAACTGCATATCAAGGCGGATACGGTTTCCTCCGGCGGAGAAGTGCTGGAATACCTGAAAACGAATATTCCGGACATCCTGCTGACCGATCTCTGGATGCCGGGAATGAACGGCGAGAATCTTGCCCGTGAAATCCGTGCCAATCCGGCGTATTCCAAAATGAAAATTTTTGCCGTTACGGCGGATACGGATAATCAGGCGAACTTCAATATGGAACTTTTCGACGGTATTCTTCTGAAGCCGGTCACTCTGGAAAAATTGAACGGGCTTCTCGCACGGATGGAAAAACAGGACAGCGTCTGAACCGATGGGAATCCTCCGCAATGGGCAGCAAGCCGTTCAATATGGACGGACAAACTGTTTTACCGGGTAAGGGAACTCTCCTTTCCGCGTGTGGCGCAGAGGCTTACGGAGTGAGTCCCAGCCTCGTTTCCCCCCCGGCAGATTTTTTTCATCTTCTGCTTGAAATATCCCGGAAGCGGAATTATTATTTCTGGCAGATTGAGTTCAGGAGTCAGGATGAATACAAAGAAGACAAATGCAATGCGCCTGCTGGAAAATGCGCAGATTGAATATCGGATGTTCGAGTATCCGGTGGATGACGGTTTGATTGACGCCGTGTCCATTGCCCGTAAGATCGGTGAAAATGTGGAGCAGGTGTTCAAAACACTGGTAACGCAGTCCGCGTCCCGTGAACATTTTGTATTTGTTGTGCCTGCCAATGCGGAACTGGATTTGAAAAAGGCTGCGAAAGTTTCGGGGCAGAAGAATATCGAGATGCTTCCTTCAAAACAGCTCCTGCCGCTGACCGGATATATTCACGGCGGCTGTTCTCCGGTCGGAATGAAGAAACCGTTCAAGACTTTTATTGATGAAACCGCGATTCTGTATGATCATATTTGCGTCAGCGGCGGCAGAGTCGGCACAAATCTGGCGATTGAACCGGAAACTCTGGCAAAATTTATCGGGGCGGATTTTGCCGATCTGGCGAAAGAATAGACAGGGTAGAATAAGTCCGCATAAAGAATCTGGTTTTTATTTCTCTGTTTTGTCCGGTCTGTTTTTTTTATTTTGTCTCCATTTTTGAATTCTTGCAAATGATAATTTTCCAATCGCAATAATTCCAACCAGCGTAATTGCCGCATGCAGACCGCACATTCCACCTGCAAGGATATGGGGAATAATGATTTCTTTTTTATAATCGGCATAACTGGGTGTATAGGGGGATTCCGGACAGCCCATGCGCATTTGCACCTCCTGGGTATAAGTCCAGTTTGAATAGGTGATGCAGTTGATGTAAAAATAAACAGCGCCTGCAAAGATCAGGATCAGAAGAGTCGGGAGGAACACCTTGAATAGTTTTTGTTTCTCAATGAGCCGGCATAAAATATAGGAATAAGCGACAGTGAAAATCAATGCAGCCGTTATGAATACGATGATATTCAGGTCATATGAAAGATGCCATATTTTGAAATAATCCAGAATAAAAAGCAGGAACGTTGCGGGAGCCCATGCGCTGAAAATTCCCAGACTCGGATAAAAACAGTGCAGGCTGAACAGGATTCCCCATATGGCAAGTGACAATATGAAAGACTTGCTGTTTGAAAGGAAACGGATTGCGTCATGCCGTGTCATAGCGGGGAACTCTCCTTTCGCTGTTGATATTGTAATATACGTCAGCAGTCCGGTTTTGCAAGAAGTTACCGTTTGAGGCAGGAGAGAACGGACAAAGGAGGAAGTGAGGGGAAAGAACCTTTCCTCAAAAGTTTTTTCCCCTCACAGTGACTTTACCGTCATCAATTGTTTTCGACGAGGGCCAGCACGTTCTTCATTGCTCTTTCGCAGGAGCTTTTGCACTCCTCCCAGCCTTCATATTCAATCGAAAGGAAGCCGTCGTAGTTCGCCGCCTTGATGATCTTGACGATTCCCGCAAGATTGACATCGCCGTCTCCGGTGATTGCGCCGCGGATGAAACGCCCGTGAGTCGTCGGGATGTAACCGTCTTTGCAGGGCGGATTGCGTCTGATATGGAAGTCCTTGAAATGAACCATGGATGCGTATCTGATATTGTTCATGGTTGCGACTTCCGGGTCCTCGTCGACACAGAGGAAGTTTCCGACGTCCATCGTGGTGCGGAAGTTGTCGCGGTTCACGGCGAGAATGAGACGCTGGACACGTTCACTTCCCTGAAAATGGAATCCGTGATTTTCGATACTGGTCGTGATCCCGTAAGGTTTTGCATAGTCGGCGATCTCCCCGCAGGCGTCGGTGACAATGACGAGGTCTTTCTCGAACTGTTCATAAGTCGTTTCGGGAGCGGGTCTCCAGCCGGCGTCATGGCGCATTCTGGTGGCACCGAGTTTTGCCGCCGTTTCAACCTCCTTCTTGACACGGTCGATCTCCTTGCGGATTTCTTCCGCGGTCGGGAGCAGGAAATTCGCGCCGATCGTATAGCTGGAAATTTCCATGCCGGCTTCCTTGACCGCTTTCACGATATCCGCCGCAAGCTGGTCGTTGCCCGTTACAGTATAAGAACTTCCGGGGACGATTTCAATGTGTTTTCCGCCATGTTCCGCAGTAAATCTGATGGCTCCGAAAATGTCCATTTCACCATTGTTGATTGCTCTTGAAAGGCTGTAAGAACTTAATCCCACCTTCAGCATGATTCATTCTCCTGTGTTTTTATTTTCAGAGAAACGTTCTCTGTTCTGTCTACTAAAGCGGTTCAATATATAAGATGACGCTTTTTCCGGTTATTTCAACCATGTATCCTGATTTTTTTTGAAAAGATTGTATCTCTGCTGAGTGCGGATGCGATTCCCGGAAATCCGGAAGAAAAGGGAAAAACAGAAAATCCGGGTTCCGCCCTGTTTTTGCCCCTGCTTTTCCGCCGGGCTTCTTCCTGAGTTGACGGCGGCGGATATCTTGATCATTTCAATTTCTGCCGTTTTTTCCGCATTTTCAGCGACATCTTTTTCTTTTTCCTGAAAATATTGCGATTTTCCAGATTCCGCCCTTGTTTTTTTTGATTTCTTATTTATAATAGAAATATGGTTTGACGTTAAACTAAAGGTGAGCGATGAGAAGTACAATCAACGATGTAGCGAAAATGGCAGGAGTTTCGAATATGTCCGTTTCGCTGGCTTTCAAAGGAAGCCCTAAGATCAGCGGGGCTACACGGAGGCGTATTTTCGAGGTCGCCGAAAAGTTGAATTACGTCCCGAACCAGGCGGCGCGCCAGCTCCGCACCGGAAAGACGGATATTGTCGGGTTCATCGTGACCGACCTCGCCAATCCGTTTCATTCCATGATGGTGAAACATGCGGAGAGCGCATTCAATGAAATGGGGCTGACTCTCTTTTCCGGCGGCAGCAACTGGCAGGAAAAACGCGAGCTCGCTTTTGCGGAACGTCTGATCCGGATGCAGGCGCGCGGCGTCCTGATCTGTCCGTGCGAAAAAAATTTTGCCGCATTCGAGCTGCTGGACAAGGCAGGAATCCCGTATGTCGCTCTGGACAGCGTGCCGGATTTCTATCGCGGTCCCTGTGTCGTCAATGATCTGGAACAGTGCGGCAGGCTGATGGCGGAACATTTCCAGCAAACCGGTGCGAGGAGACCCGCCTATGTGGATGCGGCGCCGGACATGCTTTATTTCAGTGCGTTCCGAAAGACGCGCGAGGCGTTCTGCCGCGGGCTTGAGGCATATGGCATGGCTGTTTCCGGGAGGAACTATGCAGCCGCCGGCATGACTCTGGAGGCGGGTGCGGAAGCTTTCCGGCGCATGTCCGAGTCCGGTTTTGATGCCGACGCCGTTTTCTGTGTCAACGATCTCTGTGCCCTGGGGTTTATGAACGAGGCTGCGAAGCACGGGCTGCGTGCCGGACATGATTTCGCTCTTGCGGGAATCGACGACATGGAAATATCTTCTCTTTCCTCTCTTTCCCTGACTTCGGTCCGGCAGCCCTACCGGGACATCGCGCGGCAATCGGTTCAGATGCTTTGCGCTCTGATGGAGGGGAAAAAGCCGGAATTCATGAGACTGATGCTGCCGCAGGAGTTGTGCGCGCGCGGAACCACGCTGAAAAGAATGAAAGCCCTTTAATCTACATAAAATGAAACAGGAGGAAGGAATGGAAGGAAGAATTCTGACGAAACAGGAGTTTGCGGAAAGAATCGCAAGAGCGCAGGCGGAAATCGTGAAGACGGATCTTGACGCTGTGCTGGTGTTTTCCACGGAGTCGGAACCGGCGGGAGTCCGTTATTTTTCGGATTACTGGCCGAGTTTTGAAACTGCCGGCGTGCTGATTCCGAGGGAAGGGAGCCCCGCACTGATCATCGGTCCGGAGAGCCTGACCTATGCGTCCGCGAGAACACAGATCGGGCGCGTAATCCAGACCATGGACTTCCGCGAGTCCTCGCAGCCGGACTATCCCGGCTCCAGGCATCCCGACTGGAAGACGATTCTCGGTGAGTTCAGAGTTAAAAAGCTGGGCATTACCGGCTGGCACATGTTCCCGTATACGATCATGATGAATATCGCGGACGCTCTCGGCGGTATGGCGAATGTCGTCAATGCGGATACGGTTCTGCGTCCGGTGTTCATGAAAAAGAGCCCGCTGGAACTGGAGTGCCTGCGCAGGTCGGCAAAGGTTTCCGAGCTCGGATTCAAGGCGATTCTGGAAAATATCAAGCCCGGCATGACCGAGGCGGAACTCTGCGGCATTGCGACCGCCGCGATGCTGGCGAACGGCGCGGAGGCGACCGGTTATCCCGTATGGTGCTGTTCTGGTCCGAATTCGGATCAGGCGATCAGCCGTCCGACTCTGCGCAAGGTGCAGTGCGGCGAGATCATCCATTTCAGCATCGGAGCGAAGGTCGAGGGATACAGCACCAGTCTCGGACGCCCGGTCGTTCTCGGACATTGCCCCGATGATATCCGCAGATTTCTTCAGGTCGGGCTGGACGCCTTGAACATGACGTTCGATGAGATGCGGGCGGGCAGGCTCGCTTCCGATGTGGCGAAGAAAGTTCACGGCTATATCCGCGAACAGGGGTACGGCGATGCGATTCTTTATGGCCCCGCGCATGGATGCGGGCAGATGGAATGCGAGTATCCGTTCCTCGAAACATCCTCCGCTTATACGCTTGAGGAGAATATGACTTTCATGGCGGATATGTTCCTGCACCGCGGCGGCATGGGATTCCGCTGGGAAGACGGGCTCATCGTAAGGAAAGACGCTCCGGCGGAACAGCTTTCCAGTCTCGGGCGTGAACTCAACATTCTGAAAGTGTGAACGAAATGATTATCGACATTCATGGACATCTCGGCAACATCAACATTGCCCCTTTCTGGCAGGCGGACGCCGCGAAACTGGAGGAATATTGCGAAAAGTCCGGCGTGGATACGCTTTGCGTCTCGTCGTCGCGGTCGCTGATGTATGATATCCGCGAGGGGAATGCGGAGCTGGACGCGGCGCTTCAGGAGACGGAGAAACTGCTCGGCTACGTGGTGGTCAGCCCGACTTTTTCCGAATCGCTCGGCGATCTGGAACTGTTGAAAAGCAACCCTAAGTTCCGCGGAGTGAAGATTCATCCGGATTATCATGGATTTGTGCTTTCGACTCCGTCGAACCGCCGCTGGGTCGAGGCGGTCGCCGATATGACTCCGATGATGATTTTCCATGTTTCCTGTATGCCGGGGACCGGTTTTTCTCCCGCGGTGACGGTTGCCGAAATCGCGAAGAACCATCCGCAGACGAAGTTCGTGCTTGCCCATATGGCGGGCATCTACCAGAACGGCAATTACCCGTATTTCCCGAACATGGATTCGCTGGAAGCGGTCATGCAGATGAACCTGCCGAATGTGTATATCGACACGGCGCATTATCTGATGTACGTCTATCCGGGCGTGATGGAGAAGATGTATGCGATCGCGGGAGCCGATCACATCGTATTCGGAACCGATGCGCCGCTTCAGGGGCCGATGCAGATGCGTTTTGCTGTCGAAGTCATTCAGTCGATGGATATTCCTGACGGGGACAAAGCGAAGATCCTGTATAAAAACGCGCAGAAAGTGCTCGGACTGTGAGCGGGCGGCGTGAATGGATCGTGCCGGACTGCTGGCTTCCGCCCGCGGGCGGCGACGGGGATCTGGTCAACCATGAATCTCTGATGATTCTCAATACAAGTGACGAAGACGCGGAGATTCTGATTGACCTGTATTTCGAAGACAGGGAACCGGTTCTCGGATTGAAGCACTCGGTGGGAGCGCGCCGCATCCGCGCCATCCGGCTGGATCAGGCGCCTGACCTGAAGTTCGAGGTTCCGCGTGCGACGCAATATGCGCTGCGTGTCCGGAGCAGCGTTCCCGTCTCCGTGCAGTACGGCAGGATGGATGTCCGCCAGCCGAATCTGGCTTATTACTGCACAATGGCATTTCCGGCGGACTGAACAGAATCCGGAGAGGAAAAGACCAGAGAAGCGGAATATTGTTTCTCTGGTCTTTTCTATGCCTTTTTACCTTTGATCTCCGTATCCAGCGTGATGAGCTGGTGATCCCAGGTGATCTTGTAAGGTTTCTTTGTTTTGCAGCCGCAGCTTTCGCCGATGTGGAGCTCCGGCTTGATGAGTTCGGGATCGGTATGGAATGTCATATCGCCGGACTCGATCTTTTCAAACAGGAGATCAATGCAGCGCTCCGCAATCCGGCTGGACGGAAACACGATGGTCGTCAGCGGGCTTGGAGTCACTTCAACAAAGGCGGAGCCGTCGAACCCGATCAGGGCGGCGTCTTCCGGGACCTTGTATCCGGCGGAGATCAGATGGCGCATCAGGCGTGCCGCAAGCAGGTCGTTGGTGACGGTCCACGCATGAACTTCTTCCCGTTCAATCAATGTCGCGAGCTCCCCGGAGAACTTCGGGTTTTCCGTGATCTCAAGCTTGTAGGCGGGAGAGGTTCCGATTGCCGCCATATAGCCCTCCCACTGGAGAGGGACCACCGACAGATTCGGGCAGACAAAGCCGATCTTCTTATGTCCGTGTTTGCGGAAGTGCGTGACGGCGAGCTCAAACGCATATTTGAGATCGACGCGCAGTTCATACTGTTTCGGGTAGGGGGACATGCTGACCAGCGGCACTCTGGCGTTGAGTTTCTTTACGTCGTTGAGCGCGTAGGCAATGATGATGCCGTCCACGCCGAAAGACTCGAAATCCATGATCGCCTCAAGTTCCTGCTTCGCATCAAGCGGCATGACCAGCGAGGAGTGATAACCGCGTTCTCCGAGAAGGAACGTGATCTTGCTGATCATATCGCTGTAAATTCCGGACATGAAAGGACTTGTGATGATGCCGATCCGTCTGGTCTTCTTCTTGGCGAGCATCAGCGCGACCGGATTCGGACGGTAGCGCAGGTCATGGGCGATTGCAAGGATTTTTTCGCGTTTTTCAACGGAGACTTTGTTGTAATGGCCGTTCAGGACCGCGGAAACGGCAGAGCGGGAAACGCCGGCCAGTCTGGCAATATCCTTGGATGTGATTGACATGTCTTTTTCTCCTGTCTCCGCGGTTCCTGTGATTTATTTCATCAGTCTGCTTCTGAGTTCATGCAGATAGGTCATCGCGGATCTGATATCTGCATCCTGCTCCGGTCCCGGCGGAATTTCACGTTCGATGATGAGCGGGCCGCGGAAACCTGCGCCGTAAAGTTTTTCCATGACTTCACCGAATTTTGCGTCGCCCTTGCCGAGCGGCGTCTCCCTGCCCATTGCCGCCCCGTCGACCGGACGGCGACCATCCTTGCAGTGGACTCCGAGGACATATTTGCCGAGAGTGTCCGCAAAATCCAGCGGTTCCGTTTTATCATAAAGCAGAAGATTCGCCGGATCAAGGTTGATTCCGACGTTGTCCATGCCGAGCATATCAATGCATTTCTTGATCTCCTGATCCGTCTCCGGTCCGGTTTCAAAAAGGAAATACTGACCGTTCTCTTTCGCCAGCTTGCAGAATTCGCGCAGATCGTCGATGAAGTGCTCGAACTCCGCCGCTTCCTCCGGCAGAAAACCGACGTGGCAGACCAGATGCCGGATGCCGAAGTTTCTCATGCCCCAGTTCATCTGGCGCGCCGCGGAGGCGAAGCGTTTCGCGCGGACACATTGTTTCGTCATGCCGACCGTGTTGAGCGCCTTGTCGGAACTCCAGTTCTGGCCGGGGAATGAGAAAAACAGGGAGACGGGCTCGATCTCATACTTTTTCAGAGCCTCGGCAAGCTGCGCGGTATTTTCCGCCCCCTGTTTTCCTGCAAGATAGTTGTCGTCGATTCCGCAGAGCTGGCAGGCGTTCATTCCGACTTCATGCAGGAATGCAAGACGGTCCGGTTTGAATTGCGTCAGGCGGAACAAGGTTCCGAGTTGCAGAACTTTTTCATTTTCCATTTTGTCCAAAATCCTTCTGTTCGGTTGAAATCTAAAAGTTGGTAACACGTGACACTGATAGATTATAACACCCAAAAGAATAATTTCAATCCCCGGTTGCAGAGAAAAAGAATTTTTTTACCGGTTTCTGCGATACGGTTCTTATTCGAAAGCCAGTTCACCGAAATAATCCGGCAGATGGAAGTCGCATTTTGGTAACGCCTGCCACGAGAGCCAGTGCGGGTGCGAGGTGGCGTCCGCGCATTTCGTGAAGTTCGCCGTCCATTTCTGACCGGAGAGTTCCGGATTGATATTGGAGTATTTCACAAAGAACGCAACCGGAATTCTGAATCCGAGGCGCCATGTGACCGGTTCCGTGATCTCGTCCGTGATTCTTTCCGGCAGCGTGTGAAAGAGCTCAATCGTCGCCAGGTCGTCCGCGGGAACGGGGATATAGTCGCCGGAGCGGCAGTTCCTGACATGATAAAGCAGGATTTTGCCGCCGCAGTTCATTTCGAAGTTGAAATAACGTTCGGCGTTGGCGGGCTTGACGAAGAATTCGACACAACTGTCACGGCAGACCTGATCCTGATTTTTTTCCGCCACAGCCTTGACATACTGATCCTTCACCTGAAAAAGCCCGTAGACATTACGGTTGTCATACAGCATCTTGATCCGCGTATCCGGATGGTGCGGACTGCTTCTGTCAAAAACGTAGTCCAGTTTCAGTTCAACTGCATTGCTCCATGCCGGAGAATCCCACGCAGCGTCCAGTTTGACCGGGACTGCCGCTTTTTTTACCAGGTAACTCATTTTGAAAAATCCTTTGCTGATTACTGTTGCTGTTCAGTCACGGTATTAAAAATCGCATATTTTCAGGCAAAATCAAGTCTTTTTCAGGAAAAAAGCGGGAAAACCTTGTCCTTTCCCCGCGATTCCGTATGAAGTCGGCTGCTGTAAACGGAATTTCCGATATGCGGTGTTCTCCGCATAGATGCAATTGTTCCGGAGTTGCTGAATCAGGATTGTCACATTACAATAAAACAGCGAAAAATGTGCGTATTGTTTAATAATTCACAAATGGAAGCGCAAAATACTATATTTTTGTTAAAAAAATCACAATTGACTCTTGAAATATTTTTGAATGGCTGTATTTTATACGGCATCAAAAGGAAAAATGAAACTTTCCTCTCCGGAAGGTCCGGAAATGAGGTTTCCAAACATTTTAAGGAGTGCCTACTTATGAGAAAAGCTAAAGCAGCAGCTAAAGTGGAAAATCCGACCCCGACGAAAGAAGAACTGGAAGCGCAGCAGCTCGCAGTTCTCGACAAGACCATCGAAACCGTCAAAGAGGCTCAGCGCAAATACGCCGAGTTTACCCAGGAGCAGGTCGATGCAATCTTCCGCGCCGGAGCTCTCGCCGCCAACAATGCACGTATCGAACTCGCCAAAATGGCGGTGGAAGAAACCGGCATGGGCGTAGTCGAAGACAAGGTCATCAAGAACCACTTCGCCTCCGAATACATTTATCATAAGTACAAAGATATGAAGACCTGCGGAATTCTGGAGCATGATCAGGCGCTCGGCGTCGACACCGTTGCCGAACCGCTCGGACTCATCGCGGGAATCATCCCGACCACCAACCCGACCTCCACCGCGATCTTCAAATCCCTGATTGCGCTCAAGACACGCAACGGAATCATCTTCAGCCCGCATCCCCGCGCCAAGAAGTGCACGATCGCCGCCGCGAAGCTCGTGCTGGACGCAGCCGTCAAAGCCGGCGCTCCGGAAGGCATTATCGGGTGGATCGAAGAACCGACGGTGGCATTGAGCCAGCGTCTCATGAGCCATCCCGACGTCAATGTGATTCTCGCGACCGGCGGCCCCGGCATGGTCAAGGCGGCTTACTCCAGCGGAATCCCCGCACTGGGCGTCGGCCCCGGAAATACGCCGGTCATCATGGACGAGACCTGCAATATCGAACTTGCCGTCAGCTCGGTTCTCCAGAGCAAAACTTTCGACAACGGCATGATCTGCGCTTCGGAGCAGTCCGTCACGGTCGTTGAAGAAGTTTATGATGAAGTCAAGGCGGAATTCGTCAAACGCGGCGCGTATATCCTCAAGTCTGATGAAAAGGAGAAAGTCGGCAAGACGATTTTCGTCAACGGCAGGCTCAATGCGGCGATCGTCGGACAGTCCGCATTCAAGATTGCGGCGATGGCGGGCGTCAAGGTGCCGGAGCGCAGCAAGGTCCTGATCGCCGAAACAAAAGGCGTCGGACCCGATTATCCGTTCTCCCGCGAGAAACTTTCTCCGGTGCTCGCTCTTTATAAGGTAAAGGATTTCGACGCCGCTCTCAAGAATGCGCAGGCGCTTCTGGATTTCGGCGGACTCGGACACACCAGCGTGCTTTATACGAAGAAAACCAATGTGGAGCGCATTCAGCAGTTCGGGCATCTGATGAAGAGCTGCCGCACGCTGATCAACATGCCGTCCAGCCAGGGCGCCATCGGCGACATCTTCAACTTCAAGCTGGAGCCGTCCCTGACACTCGGCTGCGGTTCCTGGGGCGAGAACTCCGTCAGCGGAAACGTCGGCCCGAAACACCTGCTCAACATCAAATCTATTGCACAGCGGAGAGAAAATATGCTTTGGTTCAGAGTGCCCCCGAAAATCTTCTTCAAATACGGCTGCATGAAAGAAGCCTTCACGGAACTGGAAGGCAAGAAGCGCGCCTTTATCGTGACGGACGGATTCCTGTTCAACAGCGGCGTTCTCAAGGAACCCCTGGAATACCTCGAAGCGATGGGAATTCAGGCGGATATCTTCGCGGAAGTTCTGCCCGACCCGACTCTCGGAACCGCCAGAAAAGGTGTGGACCGCATGAATACGTTCAAGCCGGACCTGATCATCGCTGTCGGCGGCGGTTCCCCGATGGACGCGGCGAAGATCATGTGGCTCATGTATGAACATCCTGAGATCAAGTTCGAGGATATGGCGATGCGCTTCATGGATATCCGCAAGCGTATCTTCAAGTTCCCGAAACTCGGCGCCAAGGCGGAACTGGTCTGTATTCCGACCACCTCCGGAACCGGTTCCGAAGTGACCCCGTTCGCGGTGATCACGGATGAAGCCACCGGCAACAAATATCCGCTGGCGGATTATGAACTGACTCCGAACATGGCGATCATTGACACCCGTCTTGTCATGGGAATGCCTCCGCGCCTGACCGCCTACTCCGGTATCGACGCACTGGTTCATGCCCTTGAAGCGCGCGTATCGGTTCTTGCCACGGAATTCACCGACGGCATCGCACTCGAAGCCGCGCGCCTCGTATTCAAATACCTGCCGGTCGCTTATTCGAACGGCCCGCGCGATCTCCGTGCAAGAGAGCAGATGCACCATGCGTCCGCGATGGCGGGTATGGCGTTTGCCAATGCGTTCCTCGGCGTCTGCCACTCCATGGCGCACAAGCTCGGTGGCGAGTTCCATGTTCCGCACGGCCTTGCAAACGCTCTGCTGATCAGCTATGTGATCCGCTTCAACGCGACGGAAAAACCGGTCAAGCAGGGAACTTTCCCGCAGTATGACCATCCGCATGCGAAAGAAAGATACGCGCAGGTTGCGGATTATCTCGGGCTCGGCGGAAAGACTGCGGACGACAAGGTGGAAAAACTGATTGCCGCGATCGAAGACCTGAAAGCGAAAGTCGGCATTCCGAAATCCATCAAGGAAGCCGGAGTTCCCGAGAAGGAATTCCTTGCCGCGGTGGATACCCTCAGCGAGAAGGCGTTTGACGACCAGTGCACCACTGCGAATCCGCGCTATCCGCTGATCACCGAGATCAAACAGATGTATCTCGATGCATATTATGGTAAATAAACTCTGATTTGAGTTTGAAACTTTGAAGTATTGCAGTATCTTTATTATAGATCGGATACTGCAATACTTTTTATCTGTTTGTGCATGGGAGATGACTGAATTTTATGGAAAAACCTAAAATTGTAATTTGTATCGGAAGCTCGTGTTTCTCGCGCGGAAATACAAAAAATGTCGAGATCGCGGAGAAATATCTGGAGGAGAACGGTTATAAGGATGAGGTGGATGTGGACCTTTCCGGCTCTCTCTGCCAGGGGCACTGCGCCGAGGGGCCGATCGTTGTTATCAATGACCGTATTTATACCAAAGTCGATACCGGCCTGATGCTGGATCTTCTTCGTCAGGCGCTGCCTCCGAAGGAACAAAAAAAGTAGTATCAGTGTCATAATCTTACTGTTATTGCGATAATCAGCCGGAGGAAGATGCGCGGCATTTCGGGGGGCTCCGGCACTGAAAAGAGTGGAGAAAAGAAATGAATCATAATTTCCCCGTCTTTACAATAGATAACGAGTGCCAGGACTGCTATAAATGTGTCCGGCACTGTCACTGCAAGGCGATCCGGATCGTCAATGCGCGCGCCGCGGTCATTCCCGAGCTCTGTGTCTGCTGCGGAACCTGCGTCAAGGTCTGCCCCGCCCATGCGAAGAAAATCCGGTCCGATCTGAGCCGTCTGCGTTTCCTGCTGGAAAACGGGGAGACTCTTTATGCTTCGATTGCCCCCAGCTTTGTGGGATACTTCAAAGGCGTTTCGATCAACCGTCTTGCGGGGGCTTTGAAGAAACTCGGTTTTGCGGGAGCTTCGGAAACGGCTCTCGGCGCGGAACTCGTAAGCGCCGAAACCGGGAAAATCGTTCAGGAGAGCGATCGGAAACTTTTTATCTCAAGCGCCTGTCCGGCGTCCGTGGATTATATCCGGAAATATGCGCCGGAATATACCGACTCCATCGTCCCTGTCGTATCGCCCGTGATGGCGCATGCGAAACTTCTGAAACAGACTTACGGAGATAAGATCAAGGTGGTTTTCTTCGGGCCCTGCGCCGCCAAGAAAAACGAGGCGGACCGTTCGCCTGACGTTCTTTCGCTTGCCGTCACGTTTGAATCGCTCAGGAACCTTCTGGAGGAAAAGGGGATCGACCTGAATGCCGTGGAGGATGCGCCGCTTGCATTGAAGGCGGCGGAGGAGGGGCGCGCCTACTCGCTGGAAGGCGGCATGAACGATACGCTTCGCGGCAACGATCCGAATATCCGTTATGTGGCGGTGTCCGGTCTTGCGAATATCGGCAGACTGCTCAGCAGCACGGCTCCGTTGAAGGCGCACGGCGGCAAGAAACTTTTCATTGAGTGCCTCGCCTGTCATGGAGGATGTGTCAACGGGCCTGTAATGCCGGAGGACGGCTCCGATCTGGAAACTCTGATGAATACGATGGACATTGCAGCCTCAACCTCAAGTCTCGGGCGCGACCCGAAGGTGGAGATGAAGGAGGTGCCGGACAAGGACGTCCCGAAAGTGAAGGAGCCGACGGAGGCGGAAATCGTTGCGGCTCTGGAAACGGTCGGGAAACATTCCCCTGCGGATGAACTGAATTGCGGCGGATGCGGTTACAACAGTTGCCGCGAGTTTGCCGCGGCGATGATCGACGGCAAGGCGGAGGCGTCCATGTGCCTTTCTTATCTCCGCACGATTTCGCAGAAGACCAGCAATGCGCTGATCAAGTATATTCCGGCTTCGGTTGTGATTGTGGACAATAATCTCCAGATTATCGAGTGCAACCGGCATTTTGCCAGGATGTGCGGCGAGGATGCACTGGCGGCTTATGATTCCTGCGGCAACCTGACCGGCGCCGATCTCCGCAGCCTGATTGAGTTCTCCGATCTTTTCGAAAGCGCGTTTGCGGGAGGGTCCGGTGATCTCGAACGCTTCAATCAGATTTACGGCGACCGCATTTTCAATATCAGCGTATTTTCCATTACCGCCGGACGCACGGTCGGTGCGGTCATTCAGGACGTGACGCAGAGCGAACTCCACCGCGAGAAAGTCGCGGAAAAGGCGCGCGAGGTGATCCGCAAGAACGTGACGACGGTTCAGAAGATTGCCCAGTATCTCGGCGAACATATGGCGGAAACGGAAATCATTCTCCGGGAAGTCGCCGGAAGTTATTCTGAAATCAAGGATAAAAAAGATGGCGATGGAAAATGAAAAGCTCTTTGTAGAACTGGAGGCGAGCCAGTGGACCAAAACCGGGCAGGCTGCCTGCGGCGATGACTTCCGGTGCGTGCGCATCCCGAATGAGAAGCGCACGATTGCCGTATTGTCCGACGGCCTCGGCAGCGGCATCAAGGCGAATCTGATGGCGAGCATGACATCCACAATGGCTTTGGAATTCGTCCGTTCCAATATGGATATTCTTCAGTCTGCCGAAACGATTATGGATTCGCTTCCCGTATGCGAGATCCGCAAGATCAGCTACGCCACGTTCACGGTGTTCGACATGCAGCTCGGCGGCAAGACGCGCGTGATCGAAATGGACAATCCGCCGTTTATCCATCTGCGGAACCTGATCGACCTGCCGAAGAACAATGTCAAGGAACTGGTTTCCGAGCGCTGGCCGGACCGCAAGATGAAGATTACCGAGGTCACGATGGCTCCGGGGGATCGCCTGATCGCATTTTCGGACGGCGTCACTCAGGCAGGGCTGGGGTGTCCCGGCTGGAAATTCGGCTGGCGGCGCGAAGGCGCGTTGAATTTCATCAAACGCGTCGTGGAGAAAAATCCTGAAATTTCGGCGCGTGACCTTGCAACGATGATTGCGGCGGAAGCCATGGCGGTGCATCCGGAGCGGAAATGCAAGGATGACATTACCTGCATGGTGCTTTATCTCCGCCATCCGCGTGTCCTGCGCGTGATTACCGGTCCGCCTTTCCGCAAGGAGACGGATCGCGAATATGCGAATATGGCGGTTTTCCCGGAGGGGAAAGTCGTGCTTTGCGGCGGAACCACGGCGAACATTGTTTCCCGCGAGCTTCGGACCCGTGTGGATATCGACCTCAAGATGGTGAGCCGGAGCGGGAATCTGCCGCCGCCGGGATTTATGCGCGGGGTCGGGCTGGTGACGGAAGGCATTCTGACGCTGACTCAGGTTGCGGCTGATCTTGAATCCGGCAACTGGCAGAATTCCGCCGCGGCGGCGAAGGAGATCGTCAACCTGATGATGGACAGCGATATCGTCGAGTTCATTGTCGGGACGAAGATCAACGAGGCGCATCAGGACCCGATGCTTCCCGTGGATCTGGAAATGCGCCGGAACGTGATCAAGCGTCTCAAGGCTGTGCTGGAAAACAATTACAGAAAAAATGTGTCAATACGGTATTTTTAACCTAAATAACAATGGAGATGAAAAATGAACGAACAAGGGACCATCAAAGTGGAAGTTTGCTGCGGAACGACCTGTTATCTTCTTGGGGCGCAGAGCCTTCTGGCATTGGAGAAATCCATGCCCGCGCCGTGGGTGGGAAAGGTCGAGATCGTTGCGATGCCTTGTCTTGAGGTCTGCACGAACGACAATTACAGCCATGCTCCTTTTGTGAGGATCAACGGCGAGATCCTCGGTGAAGCGACCGTTGACCTGATCTCCAGAAAAGTCAATGAATTACTCGAAAGGCCCGTTAGATGAACAATGGTGTCGTAAGAATGCGCCGGGAACTGATGATCCGGTTGATCAGAAGTTTCCTCGCAGGAACCATAGAAAAAGATATTGACAGAATTCCTTATGAGATCCGCCCGAAAGGGATGGATTCCGTGCGTTGCTGCATTTACAAGGACCGCGCCATCATCAAATACCGTCTCATGGCGCTTCTCGGTGCATCTTATGAGGCGGAAACGGACGAGAGCAAGACGCTGAAAGAATATCTGAACGATGCGCTTGCGGAGAAGAAGCGCCCGGACAAACCCATTACCGCATGCGGCGCAGGGTGTTCCGGATGCCCCGACCGCAAGTATTTCGTTACGGACAACTGCCGCGGATGTTTTGCGCGTCCCTGCTATTACAACTGTCCTGTGGGTGCGATTCGCGTGGAAAATCAGCACGCGGTCATTGACCAGACGAAGTGCATCAGTTGCGGCAAGTGCATGACGCTTTGCCCGTTCCATGCGATCACCAAGACGGCGGTTCCGTGTGAAGATGCGTGTCCTGTGGGTGCGATCAAGAAGAATTCCGAAGGGATCGCGGAGATCGATTTCGACAAATGCATCTTCTGCGGCAAATGCTTTTCCAACTGCCCGTTCTCGGCGATCATGGAGCGTTCCGAGCTTATGAATGTCCTGAACGAGATCAAAAAGGGCAAAGAGGTCGTGGCGATCATTGCGCCGTCCGCGCAGAATCAGTTCCCCGGGACCGTCGGGCAGCTTTTCTCGGCTGTTGCGAAGATCGGTTTCAAGGATGTGATCGAGGTTGCGCTCGGTGCGGAAATGACCACGGAGCATGAGGCGCAGGAGTTTCAGGAGAAAATGATCGAAGGCGCGAAACTCGTGACATCCTCCTGCTGTACGGCTTATGTCGAGGCTGCGAAGAAACACGCGCCCGAGCTTCTCCCGATGGTTTCGACTACACCGAGCCCGATGCTTTATGCCGCGGATATTGCACGGAAACAGTACCCTGATGCACAGATTGTATTTATCGGCCCGTGTATTGCAAAACGCTACGAAGTGACGCTCCATCCGGATAAAGTGGACTGGGTGATGACTTTTGAAGAACTTGGAACGGTATTCGCCGCAATGAATATTGATGTCCTTGCACAGGCGGAGTGGCCGATTCCGCGTCCCGCCGCCGCGACGGCGAGGAACTTCGCCAGGAGCTGCGGAGTCACGGATGCGATTCTGAAAGAGCTGGAGGCTCATCCGGAACTTGCGAAACGCGGGTTCAAAGCGGATGTCAAGTTCATCAACGGTCTGACGCCGAAGACCGTGAAAATGCTCCAGCTTTACGGCAAGGGCAAACTGCCCGGCAATTTCCTTGAAGTCATGGCGTGCTGCGGCGGTTGTACCGGCGGTCCATGCTCGCTGACACAGGCGTTCAATCCTGACAAGAAAGGCGTGTAAAGAAAAATGGCGGAGACGGAATGGACGATGCGGGATTTGCCGGTCATTCAAAAAAATTGATTCAAAAAAACAGGCTTGATACCGCGATGCTTTGCATTGCAAAAAGATGATCGTGCAGGACTTCCTGTCCTGCCGTAATCCAACTGCGCAAAGATCGCCGCAAGCGAAATCTCCCGATACCCCGTATGCTTTGCATCGGGGTAATTCATTCATCTTTCCGTATCTTCAAGTTTCCAAATTTGTCTTTCGGTTCTTTTCATTTCTCTCCTGTGAGTTCCCGGCTGTGCCGCCATTCTGTCTTTTTTCGTCTTTTTTTTATTACAGGGCTTGACAAACTCTTTTTTGTGTTTATAATTAAACATGTGGAACCGGTTTCATATAAAGTTGACTGGAGAGAATATGGGAATTACGATCAGAGACATAGCAAAGCAGTGCGGGGTAGGCGTGGCAACAGTTTCGCGCACGATCAACAACTCCGGTTATGTCCGTGCGGATGTCAAGGAGAAGATTTTCCGTTTCATACAGGAAAACAACTGGAATCCATCCACTACCGCAACGACTCTTTCCACAGGAAAATCAGGGATCATCGGAATTCTGATTCCAGGGTTGAACCGTTATGTTTATCCGAATCTGCTGGAAAGACTTCGCCAGCGTCTGATTGACACTTCTTACAAGATGATGGTGAGTCTTTCGCCTTCATCCGAGGAGGTCAATAAGTTTATCGCGGCAAAGGTTGAAACGGTGATTGTGATATCGTCACACCTGCTGCCGCGCGAGGACATTCAGCGCATGATTGACAGCGGCATCCGGGTGATGGGGCTGATCGGTTCGGAGAATTTTTTCCCAACGGCGCATTCCAACCACTATGAGGCGACTTATCTCGGGACGAAAATGCTGCTGGATGCCGGACATCGGAGAATCGCCTATGCCGGGCATTATGCCTTGAAGGAACCGCCGGATGACGGAATTTTCACATGGATTGCGAATGCGTTGAATGGGTATCTGGATGCGATGCGCGGCGCAGGATTTGTTCCAGACCCGGACCGCGATTTGATTTATGACGGAAATTACAATGTTCCGGAGACATCGTTTCACGAACTTCCGCTGGCGCAGGATCTGTTGCAGAAAAGACATTCCGCATACCTGATTTACCCATGCGCGACACAACTGCTTTTTTATGCCGTTTGCCGCGAGCTCGGCATCCGTATTCCCGGCGATGTTTCCATGCTGGGGCTGGAGGGGGATTATTTTGCTCCGGCGCTGAACCCCCCGCCGACTTATTTTGTGCATAATTATGATGCCTTTGCCGATATTGCCATGGATTTCATTACTTCGCATGGCGGGCGTTCCAACGGACAGTATTCCGTCAGTTACAAGCTGATTCAAGGGAAAAGCATAAAAAACATAAAAGAGGAGAGAGGATAGGATGAGCAGGAGAAAATTTACACTGATAGAATTACTGATCGTGATAGCGATCATCGCCATTCTGGCGGGGATGCTTCTGCCGGCATTGAATCAGGCGAAAGAAAAGGCGCGTGCCGTTTCCTGCGTCAACAACCAGAAACAGATTATGTTTGGCGTTCTGGCATATGCCGGAGACTGGAATTCATTTTATCAGATCCGGAACTATGATGCTTCCCTGCCTGAGCTGGTGGGAGACAACGGGTGGCTGGATTCTCTGCCCCGGTTCGGATATCTGCCGGAGAAATTTGAACTTTTACTCTGCCCTGCGCTTCCTCTGGCTCCCGATGCCAATGTAAACGCAAAGAAGGGTTTCAAGGTGACATACGGAATCTTATATCCTTCAGGAACACCGGCTTTCACTCCGAAATATTTTTCAAACGCGAACAGCGGGAGACAGTGTTACTTTAATTTCAAAGTCATGAAAAAAACTTCTATGACGGTTCTCGGTGGAGATTCCTTCGTCAGCAATGCCACTTGGGGAAATGCGCAATATCATCAGATTTATCCGGCAAAATATACTCAGGGCGATGCAAACGTCCATGCGAGACACTCCGGCATGATGAACGTGATGTTTGCGGACGGACATGCCGGAGCTGTTCATCCGCGCGACTATAAAAGGTATCTGGAAGACGGCGATTCCGAATATGAAAATCCGAATCTGATGTATTATACGCAGAACAGAATACTTAAACAAGTGCAATAAATGTCAATTAAAAACAACTGAATATTTCACAGGAGAGGAAAAGAAAGTATGGATTTACTGAAACGGATCGTTCTGATCGGGACAATGAGCCTGCCGGTATTGGGAATTTGCGATTTCCAGATCGTCAGGGATGGGAAGCCGGAAGCGGTGATTGTCCTGAGCGAACAGGCAACAAGAAGCGCACAGCTCGGAGCCTATGAACTTCAGCATCATGTCAGGCTCATGACCGGTACGGAGCTTCCGATTGTTCACGGGAAGGCTCCGGATGCAAGGAACGTCATCCGGATCGGCGGTGAAAATCGCGGATTGACCGGGGATTCAAACAGGATTGAATTCAAGGGGAATATGCTGCTTCTGACCGGCAGTGATTCTCCCGACTGCGGCAAGGTGGATTACCGGAATCCCGCGACGTTTCCGAAAGTGGAATACGAATGCAAGGGCTCCCTGTTCGCCGTTTATGATTTTCTTGAACTTTACTGCGGAGTCCGTTTTTACGGCATGGATGAAACCGGTACCACATATCCGGTAACGAAGAATTTATTCGTGAGAGAAAGGAACCGTACTTTCTCGCCGCCTCTGGATGCTTTCCGTTATGTATATGACGATGACAGAAATATTTCAAAGTTCAAGGTATCCCCGCGAGACCGCGCCCTCTGGCAGTTGCGCTGGCGCATGAGCATATTATTCGGACAGACGAACCATAATCAGTACAGCATTTTCTTTGCGCACTGGGACAAAGCGAAAAATCCGAATCTGGCGAAGGCTTTCAAGGGAAAACGCAAAGAGTTTTTCGCGCAGGGGTTCGAGGGGAAGAACCATGGCGCCGACCCGATCCTGCGGACAAATTATCCGAAAGACAAAGATCTGCCGCCCCAGCTTTGTTATTCCTGCAAGGATACTGTGGAATATTACGCGAATGAAGTGCTTACTTATTTCAAAGGCGGCAATGTGCCCGGCGGCTGGAAAAATTTCGACGGAAACATACCGGCGGATCGCACGCTTGTCCCGCGTTTCGAGGGAAAACCGTATTATTATCCGATTCAGGGCGGCGATACGGGTGGCCACTGCCTTTGCGCAAACTGCAGAAAACGCTTTCCCGATGACAACAGGGACAACGTTTCCAACAACAAATTTCGTTTTATCGCGGATGTTGCGCGGGAAGCGGCAAAGACCGAACCTGCAGCGGGCGTTTCCACGCTGGCTTATATCCAGACACTCCGTTATCCGGAGAAAGTGAACCTGCCGGAAAACGTATCTGTCCAGCTCTGCCTGACCGTTTATTCATGGTGGCATCCCGTCTCCCGTCAAAAACAGATGGACGCCTACCGGGAATGGATTGTAAAAGAGGCGGAAAAACGCCCGCTTACCCTCTGGACCTATCTTTTCAGCACCTACTGGGATTCCCGCTTTCATTTCGGGAAATACAAACCGTTCCCCGGACTTTATCCGTGGAAGACCGGCGAGCTGTTCAGGATGTTTACGCGGGACGGCATCCGCGGATGGTTCACGGAGGTTGAAATGCAGTACAATCATCTCGAAGCCTATGTCGCGGCGAGAATCTGCTATGATCCTTCTCTTGACCCTGACCGGATCATCGACGAGTATTTCATAAATTATTACGGCGCGGCTGGGTCTGCGATGAAAGAGTTCTACCGTGAAATCGAAAAAGCCTACTGGAATCCCGCAAACTGCCCGCCGCAGTGGCTCAAAAATAAAAACGTGGTGACGGGTCCGAAAGGTCCGAAGCATCCTTACTGGGGAACGGGGCTTCATTCGCCGGACGTCAACTGGGCGCTCGGAACGCCGGAGCGCATGAAGAAACTCAACGGACTGATCGGGCAGGCGAAGAAGCTTGTCCATGCACCGAATGAAAAACTGCGTCTTCAGAGGATTATTGACGGTATCTGGACCAACACTCTGGAGGGGGAACGCGAATATCAGCTGCTCAAGATCAGGAGGAACGCACCGCCGCGCCGTCTAGTTCCGGCAAAGGTTGAGGATGTGAACGGCGAACTTGCGAAAATTGACTGGAACAAAGCCGCCAGAACGGAAACATGGGGCGACTCTTATGGGAGAGCGAGGGAAAAAAGCAGTTGTTACGTCGAGGCAGCCGCGGATTCAAAGTATCTTTATCTGCGCTTCCATGACGCGAACGCGCCGAAAACCGGTGAAAACATCTGGAAGGAGAATATTGAATTTTTCTTCCATGCGGGCGGCGGATATCCGGTCTGCCATCTGGCGGTTGCGCCTGACGGGACTCTGATGCAGTATCGGCATGAGTTTGTCAATGATTCCCCAAAAATCAGTCCTTATGACTTTGAGCTTAAACTTGAAAACAGGGCGGCGGAGGACTCCTGGACTGTCCTGATGGCGTTGCCGTGGTCGAAATTGCCTCTGGAGAACTCTCGAATGTCTTTGAATTTCATGCGGACGTCGCCGTTGGGGAATACCGTCTGGAATCCGATCTATACCAGCGGCTATATCAGCGGCATTGACAGCTTCGGGGTTTTGGTTCTCTACCCGCAGATTATTCAGGAGGATCAGTTTCATTACCACCGGAAAGGGGTGAATTCCACGCTTGCCGACGATCCCGCCGCATCGAATGGAAAAGCCGCCGCGATGAATGCGAATAACGGATGGTCTGTGCAGTACAGGTTCCCGAAGGATTTCGTCCCAGGAAAATATCAGGTGTCCGCCGCTTTGCGGACCGATGCGCCGGCGGAGGATGGATTGCAGAGCACGATCGGGATTTATAACGAGAAACTCCGCAAAGTCACGGCGTCCAAAGTCATTCCGGCAAAGGAGAGTTCCGGTGGAGAGTATAAACTGTTTGATCTCGGGACATGGGATTTGGGTCCGGACGGATATCTCTATATCGGCGGGCTCAACAGGAAATTTCCGGGAAATAAGATTTTCGTGGATTATATCCGGTTGAATCCTGCCAATGGAACAGCGGACGGGAAAGAGTGAAATAGAAGAACCGTCTTTCCCCGTATCGGGCGGGGAAAGACGGTTTTTTGTGAAAGAGATCCCGGTTATTTCCGGAACAGTTCGACTTCCATTTTGATTTCGCCTGAATTGCCGTCTCTGGTGAAGTTCAGCCGTGTGAATTTCTCTTTCCGGCGGACGGTCAGTGTCTCCGCGGAGAAACGAATGTCTTTCGGATAGCGGATCAGCGCATAACTGTTCTGTCCGTCGAGACGGATCGTATTGTCAGGAAGCTGTTTCCACGGCAGTTCCGTGATCCAGAGGAAACGCGCGCCCTTGTACTGCGGCGCCATCCTGTAACTGTCTGTGATCGTGATCCTGTCCGGAGCAGGGGAGTCGATGGTGCGTTTCCATTCCTGAATGTCTCCGTTCGAGGCGGGGGCAGGGGAGATTTCCGCGTGGAACGATTTTTCATCGCCCTTGCCGGATGGACGGATGTCCACGGGGCTGATCGCCTCCTTTTCATTTTCCCGAGGTTCAAGCGGAACCAGCATATTATGGTAGTCCGCACGGACCACATTCTTGGCGTCGGCATCCGCATAATTCTGCCCGCCGGGGTCCGCTGCATAAGTATCTCCGTCGAACTCCAGCACGAAACTGCCTTTGTCGTTGTGACGGTGGCATGCGGCATTCGCCTTGGCGCCGAGCATCAGAATCTTGACGGGGGAACCGTTCAGGAATCTGGTGGAGGACATTGCCCCCATGACCGGCAGTTCGGAGAACGGTTTTACCGGAGGATCGTTTTCCGGGACATCGCCGCGCATTGCCCAGAATGGCAGATCGGAAATGAGCCTGTTTTTTGCAAGGCGGTCATGATAGAGACGCGCCCACTGGCTTTCCGGCGCGATTGCCGCGAGAAACTGATAGGTCGTGACTGCGCCGTGTCTGCCTTCGCCCTGGCTGCTGGAAAAGGGGATCAGTCCGCCGCGGCGGTCCGTGGAGACCAGCGTGTCGCCGAATGCACCGAGTTTCTTCATTTTCTCCGGAATGACGTCACGGAGCTTTTTTCCGCGCGCGTTGGCATACATCTGCAGGGCGGGCTGTATGCTCCCAACCGTGTAGAAGAAATAGCCGGGACCCTCCAAAAAACTGCCGTCAGGGTGCATCAGGAGGTCGATGGAGTCGTAAAGCTCCTGCATTGCGAGTTCCGTATAGGGGACAACGCGCTGCCCGTTCCATGCGTAAGCCTTTTCCAGGACAAGATAGGAGGCGATGCGTCCGCGCGTGAAAACGGAGAGCTGGTTGTTGCCGAACAGATAGGAGTATTTCCAGATATTGTAGTTGATCTGCCCGAGTCCTTCCAGTGCAAGCCGCTTGAGAAGAAGCTGGCGTCCCGTTTCGGACAGCAGGTCGCCGGCATAATCGAGAACCAGAGCGATTTCCTCCGCCGCGACCGCATGGGAGAAGACCCGCTGATCCCAGCCGCTGTCTGCGAAATCGGAGAGAAACGTGCTGTCCCAGTTCGGCGTCAGCGCCATGACGAGAGCGGTGCGGACCGCCATCCGCATGAGTTCCGGGTTTTGCGCGATGACTCCTTTCTGCAACATGCCGCTGAGTCCGCGGAGTTTCTGGTTGTCGTCGCGGATTCTGCCGAAAATTTTCGGGTTGGCGAAAGGAAGGACGTCGGACATCTCTTTTTCCGGAGCATAACCGTCCGGCAGGTTTTCCGTGAGGAGTTCGCGGCCGGCTTTCTTTTTCATTGCCTGATATTCGTCCTGAATGCGTTTGAGGCGCAGTCCTCTGCCGAGCAGTCCCACGCGCGGCTGATAAGACGGTACCGTATCTTTCGGAGCCATGAAGATGTCGAGCGGCTGTTCCGCAAACTGTTTGCGCTGCTCCGTGATCAGCTTCAGGTTGTTACTGTTCCGGAGCCCCATCCACAGGAATGCGCCCTGAGTTACCGCGTTTTTACCGGTATCGAAGATTTCAAGCGTGATTTTACGGATCTCTTTCGCTCCGCCGAGAGGCATGGCGTATTCATCCCGGTAAGGGCTTTTGCCTGTCCAGGAGTGTTCTTTTGTCCCTGCGTCCGTATCCAGGGTGATTTTCAGTGTGCTTCCGACCGGGAGCCGGATGCAGGAGATCAATTTGTCATAGCGGGCGCATGGCACCGGATTGGCACGTTCCATGAGAAAAGCGGATTTCCCCGTTTCGGAATTCTTCCGGCTCCATGAAAATCCCGTCGAGCCGAACGGATGCGCCGTGGCGCCTCTCACGACTTTCCAGTTCCGCATCTCCTGCATGTTGTAATCCCAGAACGGTGCAAAAACCGCTTCCGCCGGGTTGATCGGCGTAACACGCGTCGGAGCCGCAGCGAGAGTGAGCGTCAGCAGCGGCGCAAGGGCAAAGAGCTTCCATTTCATTCTGTACGTTCCTTATTTCATTTCTTCCAGTTTCAGATTGCGGAAAAATACTTTGACCGGCTCTTTTCCTGTGTTGCGGAGCGTGAGAGCCGGAACCACAAGGCGGGTCCCCGGACGGAACCGGTCATAGAATTCGCCGCCTTTCCTGTGGAAGCCGGAACCTTTGATTTTTCCCGTGAACGTTGTCCATTCGACGGACAGCGGCTTATTTGCAGCGGCGCAGTAGGTCCAGCCAGAACCCGCGCGATGCATCCGGACTTTTGTCCCTGCCGGATACGCCTTGGAAAGCGGAGCTCCCAGTGTGATCTCGTTTTCATTGATTGCCTTGACGGGCAGGAGATTGAAATTCGGCAGGTCTTTGAAATTCTCATCGGCGTTGAATGCCGCGAAAAAGTTTGCCGGAACTGCTTTCCAGTTTGCGGCGCTTCTGACCTTGATTGTCCGGCTTCCGGCTTTTGCTGGTTCGGAAAGCTCCGTCAATGTATTTTCAAACGCATTGATATTCTGCGCCTTGATTTCCTGCATGTCTTCGTCATAGGAAATGATGCCGAAGTAGAGACCGGTTCCCTGGCCGGCGGCTTTGAACTCGCCACTCAGGATGTAGGTCTTTGCCGGATTGACCTCGACGCATTTCTGTGCCGTGACGATTGCCGGAGCCTGCGTCTCAAAAACTTTGCTTCCGTCAAGAGTGGCTGCGGTGCATTTTCCCTTGAAGCTGTCGAACTGATGTGTCACGGCATCTTGAGCATTGAGAATTCCGGTGATTCCGAACAACACGGCAAGGACTGTGCTTTTCTTCATTTTTCCTCCTGTTATTTTCTGGTTTTCCGATGCCCGCAGCTTGCGGCGGGGCAGTTCGTTTTTTGTGTTTTTGCATCGTTCGCTTTACATTATACCGGAAAACGTGCGAAATAAAATGTCAAAATGTAATTTTCTGTTGTAACAATGTGCTGTTTGCTGATTCGTGAAGATATCAGCTTCTGTTTTTACGCTGATCCCGTATCCGGCAGAGATACCCTGCCGCTCCGTTCCCTGTTCTGTAAAATCTCTGATTTTTTGTCTCTCCGCTTTGCGAATTTGATTTTGTGTTGTATTTTACCCGAATGAAAAAAGGAAAGGTGTTGTTATGTCGGAATCGAAACTTCTTTATAAACGGGTGCTTCTCAAGATCAGCGGCGAGGCTTTGAAGGGGAAACAGGAACACGGTTTTTCGCAGGACGCCGTGGCGGATGTGGTGGCGAGAATCAAAGAGGCTCTGGAGATGGGCGTGGAGATTGCGCTGGTTGTCGGAGCCGGAAATATCTGGCGCGGACTTGCCGGTTCGAAAGGAGGAATGGACCGCGTCACCGCAGATCACATGGGAATGCTGGCTACGACGATGAATGCGCTTTGTCTCAAGGACGCTTTCCGGCAGGCGGGGGTGAAGTGCCATGTCCACTGTGCGGTTTCGATGATGCCTTTCGCAAAACAGTTTGACCGGGAACAGGCTTTGGAACAGCTTTCACGCGGCGAACTCGTGATTTTTGCCGGCGGGACCGGTTCGCCTTATTTCACGACGGACACCACGGCGGCACTGCGTGCGCTGGAAACCAACTGCCAGGCGGTCATGAAGGCGACGAAGGTCAACGGCATTTATACCGCCGATCCGATGAAGGACAAAAGTGCGGTCAAATTTGATACTCTTTCTTTCAGGGAAGCGGTCGCCGGGCACTTCGCCGTGATGGACTCCGCGGCGTTTTCCCTGTGCGCCGACAACAATCTGCATATCATTGTATTCAACTTCTCGGAGGACGGCGCTCTCTGCAAGGTTCTTTCCGGAGATTATTCGGTCGGAACCGTGGTAAGTTGACTTTTTTGACTTGCGAACTTGCGACTTGCGGTGTAAATTGCAGAGTCATCTGTTTTATTGCAGTTCATAAAAGCAGTCAGCATAAATAAGATAAGGAGACAGAATATGGCTATCGAAGAATTGCTCGACAACATGGAAGAAAGCATGATGAATGCCGAAGATGCGATGAAGACGGACATTGCCGCCATCCGCACCGGAAAAGCCTCCACCGCTCTCGTGGAAGGTTTGATGGTCGAATATTACGGCACCAATACGCGCCTTCGCGACATCGCCGGACTCTCCACGCCGGATGCCCGCACCGTTGCGATCCAGCCGTGGGACCAGAGCGCCGTTCAGGCAATTGAAAAGGCGATCATCAACTCCAATATCGGAATTTCTCCGGTCAGCGACGGCAAGATTGTGCGTCTGCCGATTCCGCCGCTGAGCGAGGATCGCCGCGCTGCTCTTGCCAAACAGGTGAAAGCACGTTCCGAGGAGGCGCGCGTCGCCGTCCGCAATGCCAGGCGCGATGCCAATGAAGCCGCCAAAAAAGCGCAGAAGGCTTCTGAAATTACAGAGGATGAACTGAAGAATCTCCTTGAGAAAATCCAGAAAATGACCGATTCCTATATCGCGAATATTGACAAGCTCGCGGAGGAAAAGGAAAAGGAGCTGATGAAGGTTTGAAAAAGCCCTCCGTCAAACCCATTCGGGAATCAAAGGAAAACCGTTCCGTCCGCAAGGGCAGGGCGGTTTTTCCGTCTGAATATTTTAAATGCCTGCTTTTCCTGATTGTATTCGGCGCGTTTCTGTTCCGGTGCATCGTTGCGTTTCAGTTGATCGCCGCCGATCCTGCCGCGTATGCGCCGTCGAGCATTACCGATATGGCGACCTACTGCGCGCTTGCCGATGCGGTTCTGTCCGGAAACCTGCCGGATACTTTTTACTACCAGCCGTTCTATTATTCCGTGTTTCTGCCGCTCTGCCGTCTGTTTACGACAAGCCCGCATGTGCTTGCCGTTGTGCAGAGCCTGCTCGGGGCTGCCGTCGTTTACGGCGCCGGGCTCATCGGCGCAAAGATTTTCGGGAGACGCGCCGGGCTTTGGAGCGCTCTGCTCTGCGCCCTGTCCGCGATCCTGATCTATTTTACGCCGTATGCCCTACTTGAGACCGTGCAGTCCTTCTGGATACTTTTTCTCTTTTTTGCGCTTCAGGCGGCGCTTCGTAAAAAGAGACTCTTTCTCTGGTGTGGTGCCGGACTGCTGCTGGGTTTTTCCATCCTGACGCGCGGCAACACATGGTGTTTCCTGCCGGTCGTGTTCTGCGCCGTCTTTTACGTGGAGCGCCGGAACTGGAAAAAGGCTCTGCTTCCGCTTCTTCTTTTTATTGTTTTCACGCTTCTGCCGCAGTTGCCGTTTGCCGCATACAACACATTCAAAACCGGAAAGTTGAGCGGGCCTTCCACCGCCGACGGCGCGGTGCTCTGCATCGGGAACAACCCGGAATCCGCCCCCGGCGGGCTTGACATTCCTTATCCGCCGACTTACGAAGTGTGGATGAAAGATGAAAAAAAAATTCCCATTTCCGTCAGAATCACGGACTGGTTCCTCCGTGAACCCGCCGCATTCCTTGAACTTCAGTTCAATAAATTCCTTTTGTTCTGGGATTCGACCGAGTGGCCGAACAATATTTCCGAATACAATGCCTGCAAGAGTTCCCTGATGCGGACATTCCGTTTCCTGCCGACCGGATTCCTGATTATGCTGGCGCTGGCAGGCGGATTCAGCGGCTGTTACCGCCGGATGTTTCTGCGGCGGAAAGAGTTTCTGCTGTTGTGGGGATGTATTCTGTTTTATGCGCTTTCCGTGAGCGCGTTCTATATTCTCGCACGTTTCAGGCTGCCGGTCATTCCTCTGCTGTGCGTCAGCGGCGGTGTGTTTCTTGCGCAGTTTCTGCGGCGCATGAAGATGCGGAGGTTTTTCCATTATCTCCTGATATTGCTGCTCGCCGCAGGCTTTGCTTATTTTGCTTATCCCGTTTATTCAACGGCTTATGAGCCGGCGCTGATGCGTTCGTTCCGTCCGGCGGGAGTGAATTCCGTATTGGACTCCTTTTTCCGGAACACGGTTCTGATACAGGATCATACGCAGCGGATCCGCGGCGGATGGGGAAGCATGGCTCTCAAGGACGGCATGACGATTGAAAAGACTTTTGCCGTCCGGTTTCGCCGCTCCAATTGCGGGAAGATGGTCCGGCTGATTTTGCGTCTTCCGGTCGGCGGGACGAATTACTCCTTCCTTCTGGATGTGAACGGGCAGCGCAGATTCATCGCCAATGAAAAGTCCGTCGAACTTTCAATTCCGCCGGTGGAGAAAGACCGGCAGATTGAGTTGACTTTGAAGATCAGCCATGTCCGTGGAGACCCTCAATTGTATTTTGATGCTCTGCGGAATTACGGGCGGACTCAGGTGGACGGGAAGGCCGTTCCGTATGAACTGGTGGCGACTTTATTGACGGATTACGAATTTACCTTGAAACCACTGGGAGAAAAATGAAGACTGCAATAGGGATTATCGGTGTCGGAATGCTTGGAGCGTCACTGGCGGCGAGTCTGCCGGAAGAACGGTACAGACGGATCGGATGGGCGCGCCGGAAAGAGGTCGGAGCGTGGGCTGTGAAGAACGGGGTTCTGGATTCGTTTTGCGGAAGCGTGGAAGAACTTTTGAAGGAGTCGGATGTTGCGGTGATCTGTCTGCCTGTTCCGACGATTATAGAATATATTCAAAAATATGCGCCGGCAATGAAAGAGGAAAATGTAGTTGTCACCGATATCGGGAGCGTGAAAGGATGCATTGAAAAAGCGGCGTTGTCCGCGGGAATCCGTTTTGTCGGCAGTCACCCGATGGCAGGCACCGAGAAATCCGGTCCCGAGGCGATGGTGCCGGGGATCTACGGCAATGCGACGGTTTTCACCGTTCCGCCGTTCCAACCGGATCATGAGGCTGTTGACGCAGTGGAGTCCATGTGGCGGAGCGTCGGCGGGAAGATCATGCGGATTGATTCCGCGGCGCATGACCTGCTGGTTGCGCATACGAGCCATGTTCCGCATATCGTATCCTCCGCGCTTGCGTTGAGTGTGCTGGACGAACCGGATCCGGTCATCAGGGAACAGCGTTTCGCCGGATGCGCCTCCGGCTTCCGTGATACGATCCGCGTGGCGGCGTCCTCGCCGAAAATGTGGCGCGATATCATATCGCATAATAAAACCGCGGTTATCGAGGCGCTCAACTCCTATGAAGAGCGCTGTGCTCTGATGAAGCGCATGATTCAGAACGATGACTTTGACGGTTTCGAGCGTGAATTCGGTCTCGGCAAGACACTGATCGAGGAATGGCGCAAAGAAAAGAAATGGTGAACCGCCGCAAAGCCTTCCGCGCCGCATACCTGGAGCTGACGAATGTCTGCAACGGCAACTGCGCATTCTGCCCCGGAACGACACGGGAGCCCTGCTTCATGGACCCTTTTCTGTTCCGTCGCCTGGCGAAGGAAACGGCTCCGCTTGCGGAGATTGCATATCTGCATGTGATGGGGGAAGCTCTGCTGCATCCGGAATTTCCGTCTTTGATGGAGACGGCGCTGGAACATCATCTTATGACCGGACTCACGACGAATGGAACACTGTTCGACACTCCGAATGCGGAAGCGCTGTTCTGCGGCTGCTTCCGGCAGGTGAATGTATCTCTGCACGCCGGCATCACGAATGAGAAACTGGAACAGGTCATCGGTTTTACAAAAGAGGCGTTCCGGCGTGTTCCCGGGCTTTATGTCAATTACCGTTTCTGGAACATCGGGGAAGCGGAGGAGCGGACGAAAGAGTGTCTTGCCCTGATCGAAGACCGGTTCGGGGTACATTGCATTTATCCGGAGCTTCCGGAACACTCTTCGCAGAATCTGTTGAAACGCCTCTATTTGAACTTCGACACCTCTTTTACATGGCCGGATCTTTCCGCTCCGCCTGTGCCGGAACCGGCGTTCTGCCACGGGATACGGAACCAGTTTGCGGTTCTTGCCGATGGACAGGTCACTGCGTGCTGTCTTGATCATAACGGCGACATTGAGCTGGGAGATGCGAATCAAGATTCCCTCCGGAAGATTCTTTCCAATGCCCGTTCCAACGCGATGCGCCGTGCCTTTCAGGAAGGACGCGCTTCCGAAGAGCTCTGCCGCCATTGCACCTACCGTGTACAGCGTTTCGGTTTCCGGCAAGGGATGAGTTTTCCGTGCAGATGATTTCATGCCGTATCTCCGGTGTTGAAGAAACAGACCGGAAAGGCGTTTTCAGCCTGCCTGTTTCAACTGCATGAGGCGGATGCCGCGGGCGGAATCTCTGAACTGTGTATTTTGCATTGTGTCAATTCATTTCCTTTCCGGCTCTTTCCTGATGCAGTTTTATAAAATAATAAAAAATATAATTTTTATTGTTTTGAGGGTTGAATCATACTTGTATATGTGTTATAATACACGGAAAATGCGGAACGGACCCGGGGCGGCATGAGATGGAGATACACGGTTGTATTCTGCCAGCCGACGGTGAAGACCGCTGGTAAAGCGAGTGCAATGATATTGTATTAAATGAAAGTCTGCAATATGGACCACAACGATTTCAGCATCAATCCCGCGGCATCCGGCGACATCTCCATCAACATCGGAGATCCGGCGGCAGCCTTGCCCGTCGCCGCCGTTTCACCCGTTTCTGCGGAACCTCCGAAGCAGGAGAGCGTTTACGGTGAAATTCCGCCAGTTCCCGTAATGGATGCGGTAGAGGGGATCAAATTTGATTTCAACGACGGTATCCGCATACTCTTTCCGCAGAACAGGAAAGAGTATCATGTCACGTTCTCCGACATTGACACGGGGATTATTCTGTTCAGTCAGGATACCGTTCCCGGCGCGTTTGTCACCAGCGTGAAAAAATTCTATATCCGCTTCCGCCTCGTCATCCATGAAAAAGGCGGCGGAGAGCCGATCTTCACCCATGATTTCGATGCGAAAGACAGGGAAGTCATGATTCAGCTTCCGGTCGGAACCATCGGAGATTCCATCGGCTGGTTCAGTTATGTGGAGCGCTTTCAGAAGAAACATCAATGCAAGGTGATCTGCGTCATGACTCCGTGGATTGCCGAAATCGTGAAAAAGCAGTATCCGGAGATTGTCTTCATCGCGCCGGGGGAGACGAAGAATTACAGACCTTATGCCTGCTACCATATGGGGCTTTTTTTCAAGGGCGACGTGGATCACCAGCCGATCGACTTCCGTTATATCGGGCTGCACCGGACCGCGGGGTATATTCTCGGCGTCGATCCGGCGGATGAACCGCCGCGTTTTGATCTTTCCGCGCCGCGCCGGATCAGGGAGAAGTATGTCTGCATCGCGGCGCAGAGTTCCAGCCAGGCGAAATACTGGAACAATCCGTATGGCTGGGACGGAGTCGTCAAATTCCTGAAGGAGAACGGATACCGGGTGATCTGCATTGACAGGGAACGGGTTCACGGAACTGGTCTGGTCTGGAATCATATCCCGTGGGGAACCGAGGACGAAACCGGAGACAAGCCGCTTCAGGAACGGATCGATCTGATCAAGGATGCGGACTTCTTCATCGGTCTGTCGAGCGGATTGAGCTGGCTCGCATGGGGGTGCCGTGTCCCTGTGGTGATGATTTCCGGCTTTACCCATCCGACGAACGAATTCGCAACGCCTTACCGCGTCATCAATTATCACACCTGCCACTCCTGCTGGAACGACATGCGGCTGGATTTCGATCACTTCGATTTCCTCTGGTGTCCGCGTCACAAGGGAACCGACCGGCATTTTGAGTGCACAAAACTGATTTCCGCAGAACAGGTCATCACGACGATTAAAAAGATACCAACTTTCCGGCCGTCGAATGCCGGATAATTTTATCAGGAGGTGCTTTATGCAGCAGACAATGATTCCGAACAGCGGTATCATGACCGTGCCGCAGATTGCGGCGCCCCAGCTCGTCTATCTTGACTTTGACGGCGAGCTTGCCAGTTACAACGGCGAACTGCTCACCATAGACCGGGTCGAGGTGGAGGACTCCGGTCTCACGGAGCCGCAGATCGCCCGGATTGTCTCCGGACTCAATGAAGAATTCGAGGGACAGAACATCGTTTTTACGGCGGAGAAGCCTGCTTCAGGCGAATATTCGACCGTGTTCATCGGCGGAACATCCGCGTTCGAGCCGTTCGGCTCCTTCGCCGGACTCGCGGAGACGGTGGATACAGGAAACGCCGTCCGGAACGACAATGCCTTTGTGATTCTCAAGGGCGGCGAGAGCATTGAGGCGATCATCGACACCATTGCCCACGAAACACAGCATCTCATCGGCACACTTGACCACGGCGGCGAAGGACTCGGGCGTTATGCGTGGGTTGAAACGCTGACGTGCTCAAATGTCTCCAGCAGCGGGTTGAAGATCGGTCAGGATTCCAGCAACGATGCCGGCTATGTGAGCGGCTACAACGCGACATTGGTATCTGCCACGGTCAACTCCGGCGGATGTCTGGACTGCAGCAGAGGTCAACTTACCTCTACTGTGGTTAATTCCGATGGCGTTGCGTATCTTTCAAGAGTCAGCGCCACCGCTGCCACGATCAACGGCGGCAGGTTTCATCTCCGTCAGGCAACGTTGGTTTCAGCTACGGTCAGCAACGATGGTGTTTTGACGCTCTTCACCGGTTCCGTCAGTTCTGCCACGGTCAACTCTGCATCTATAATAGTTTCCGGAGGCAGTGCGAATGGTATGACATTGAACAACGCGAGCATGTACATTCATTCCGGTGGTGTTGTCAGCGGTCTGGCCCTCACTTCCGGAGGTTATGCTTCCATTCAATATAGTGGACTGATATCCAGCGGAACGGTCTTTTCGAGTTCCTACATTCTCAACAGCGGCGGCGAGCTGAAAGCCATCAGACTGTCCGGCGGGCGGATTCATTGCGCTTACGGCGGTCAGGCAACAGGCATTACCGGGGTCAACGGTTCGCTGAGTATGGATAGCGGAGGAAAAATCCTGTCTGCCGCCATTGGCGGCAGTGCGGATTTTGAAATCCGCAACAATGGAATCGCTTCGTCCATGACTTCCTACCTGTCCGCCAGGATGGCGGTTAGAGGTGGCGGCTCCGCAGTCAATACCACGCTCAACAGCGCCACGGTCTTTGTCCGCAGCGGCGGATGCATCAGGAATCTGAGCATGTCCCGCGGAATAATGTATCTGAGCGGCGGTGCCATCCTGTCCGGATCCATTGTCAACGGCGGAAAGCTTGTCACAGGCGGTCTCGTCAATGCTTTCGGCGCAACTTACACGATGAACCTTGCCGGCTACACTGGAAAAGAAGTGACCGAAGCGCTGGTGGACAGCTGTACGAATTTGGCATCCGTGAATTATGCTGTTCGTGTCGCCTCCGACCAGCAGTCGGGGCTTTATCGTCTGTTGGGCAATGCCTCGGCGTTCAATCAGTCGATCACGCTGAATGTCGCTGGCGTGACCGCCTCTCCGGGAACTCTGAGTGTGGGAACAAGCCTCGAAACGTGGAGTCATCGGTATGCCTTGACGCGAACCGGAAGCACCGTGGCGCTTCAGGTGACGATGAACGATCTTCCGGTGAAAATCTATTCCGGCGGGGTAATGGTTTCCGGCGGAAAGACCATCTCCAGTAAGACCATCTCCGGCTCCGGCGCAGTCATGCGCATTTCCAGCGGCGGCGTTGCCACGGCCACAACAGTCAGTTCCGACGGCACGATTTTCATTTCCAGCGGCGGCGGTGCCTCCGGAATCACGGCACGCGGAAGCGGCACCAATGTTGAAAATCGCGGTGGCGTCATGACGGACTTCAGTCAATACAACGGATTCTCGTTGATCGACGAAGGGGGGAGCGTCCGGAATCTGAATGCGTCAGGCGGGCAGGTAGCTTTCAACTCCGGCACAAATCTCGGTGGAACCATCCGGGTTCTCAGTTCCGGCAATATTTATGTGGATTCCGGTACAACCATCGACTTTTCCGTTGCCGACGCGACGCCGTCCGGCGGGACACTGATCAATAACTGGGCTCTGATCGGCGGTCGCGATGCCGCCGATTATACGCTGACAGTGAAGGTGGGACAGGCGGACGGCACCTACACGCTGGCTGGCGGGGCGGGCTCGTTCAACAGGACGCTCACGGTTCAGAGCAGTACGGGGGAACGGCTCGGCTCCCTTTCCGTCTCCGAATCTCTGAAAGCCGGAAAAACGACTTATTCGCTCACGAAATCCGGCGACAATCTGCTTCTCGGTGTTTCCACGGAGAGCACGAAGGCACGCGGAGATCTTGACGGCAACGGCATCAGCGATCTGCTTATGACGATTACCCGGCCGACGCATCCGCATGTCGGAGCGACCGGGGCATGGCTGATCCAGGACAATCATACCGCTGCATGGGGAGATCTGAGTACGCGCAATTCCGGCTGGAGTCTTTTCGGCATGGGCAAAACTGCTGCCGGAAAAGCCACCGACGATGTCTATATCGTCAGCTCGGACAACATCATCGGTGCGTGGGTGACAGGAAACGACGGCAAAGTGTCCGGCTGGGAGACGGTCGGAAGTTTTGACGACAAGACACAAATCCTGGGACTCGGCGATTTCAACGGCAATGGGCAGAGCGATGTCCTGCTGCGCAATTCCAATGGCGCAGTCGGCTGTTATTTCACCGGCGGAAGCAGCGCCGGCTGGAATTATTTCCAGAGTCTCGGCAATGAGTGGAGTCTGGCGGCGATCGGCGATTTCAACGGGGACGGCATCGACGATGTTGTCCTGAAGCATGATGCGGGATTTGCCGGATGCTGGCTGATTCAGGAGGACGGAACGGCTGCATGGAGTGATCTGGATACCCTCAAAGACGGATTCGAGATCGCCGGCGCCGGTGATTTCAATGGAGACGGCATTGACGACGTGCTGCTCCGGAGCGGCAGTTATTATGGCTCCTGGCTGGTGGAGAACGGCAATGCCGCCGGCTGGATGGGGCTGGGCACTCTTTCCGACGGAACGGAGCTGGAACAGATCGGCGATTACAACGGTGATGGCGTTGACGATCTGCGTATCCGCACTGCGAACGGAGATCTGGGGGCGCAGCTGGTCATGGGAGCGGACTCCCTTAACTGGAAATATTATGGTTCGGTCGGTTCGGAGTGGAGTACATCCCTGGCATCGCTCTGAGCATGAAAGAAAGCATGTTCCCGCAGGTGCGGATGTGCCGCTCTGCGGGAATTGATTTTCCCGGACCGGAAACGGGTCAGAAGGGATATGGAACGGAAGAACCGCGGAAAATACTGCATTCCTGCCTGAAAAATGAAAAAACGTACAAGATCAGGCAACACAGTCTGAAATTACAGGGCGTGCAGAACAGTTGTCCTTCCTTCGGAGTTTCATATTCCCCGGCTTGCGGCAGAGTAGTTCATTAAAAAATGTAAACAATGTCAGATGTTTTTTGCATTGCGGAGAATCAGCGATATTCCATACGGGGAAGGATTGAGGCGAAAGGGGAGGGGCTGTGTCCCTTTTCCGGCAGGAAACATACAGTCGGGGCAGAATCTGCGGATGTACGGTGTTGAATCCATGGATGGCACGGAATTATCCTGCGGAAAGCGCGGAAAAAGCAGGAATCATTCAATATAAAGCAGTATTTGCGTAGCATCATGGCTTTTTTATTGTATAATTCATTCTGTGCATTCAGCTACTGCAATTTAACGAGGAGTGAAATGAAATGACGAAAATCATCGGAACAGCCTGCCCGCATCTTCCCTGGCAGGACCGTCCTGCAAACTGGCATCGCCCGATCTGGCGCGATACCGGAAACCCGATCATCAAACATAATCAGCTCAAGAGATCAAACAGCATTTTCAACAGCGCCGTGGTCCCGTTCCAAGAGGGATTCGCCGGCGTGTTCCGCTGCGATGACATTGCGCGGCATTGCAGACTGCATGCCGGTTTCAGCGAAGACGGCATTCACTGGCAGATCGACGAGTCCCCGATTCAATTTGAAAGCAGTATTCCCTTTGAATACGGGTATGATCCCCGGGTCTGCCGGATTGAGGACCGCTGGTATGTGACCTGGTGCAACGGAATGAATGGCGAACCGACGATCGGCCTGGCGGAGACAACCGATTTCAGGAGATTCCGGCAGATGGAAAATGCTTTCCTTCCATATAACCGGAACGGAGTCCTGTTTCCCCGCAGGATCAACGGCATGTATGTCATGCTCAGCAGGCCGAGCGATAACGGCGCGACTCCTTTCGGCGACATTTATTTAAGCCGCAGCCCGGATCTGCATTACTGGGGAGACCATCGTCTGGTGATGCGCCCGGTAAAGTTCGGCTGGCAGTCCACAAAGATCGGCGCCGGTCCGGTGCCGGTTGAAACGGATGCCGGATGGCTGCTGATTTATCATGGCGTCCTGACCAGCTGCAACGGGCTTGTCTATGCCTTCGGCGCGGCCTTGCTGGACCTTGACGATCCGTCGAAGGTCATCAAACGGACGCCTGATTATCTGCTGGCGCCGGAAGAACCTTATGAACGGGTGGGAGACGTGCCGAACGTGGTTTTCCCCTGTGCGACGCTGCATGATTCCGCAACCGGCCGGATCGCAATCTACTACGGCTGTGCGGATACCTGCGTCGGGATCGCCTACGGGTATCTTGATGACATGATCGCTGAAATGCAGGATACGGCGCAATGATTTGAGGCAGAATTTCCCGGAAGTGCGCTTCAGGTTCGGAACAGGGGTGTTCTCTGCTTGCATTTTCAGATTTTTGTTTTATCTTAAACGAAGATTTCGAAACATTCAGGAGGTCGGGCAGGCATGAATACCGAGTTGTCGGCAAAGAAAATTCTGCAGCAGTATCATAACGCATTTTACAAGCTGTTCCATGTTCCGCTTGACTGGATCGACCAGAGGAACAGAACCTTTACCCTGTGCTCCAATGAACACTGTCATCCGCTTTGCAGGAAGATCATGGAGCACAGGCATGGACGCGAAAGCTGTGAAAAACTGACGTCTGAACGGATACAGCGCTGCCGGAGCAGCAGAACTTTTCAGATATCCCGCTGCCATGCGGGGCTCGTCGATGCCATTGTGCCCCTGTTTGTGGGGAACCGTTACATCGGCAGTCTGTGCGTAGGACAGTTTTTGAGAGAAAAGCTTTCGGAAGACGATCTCCGCAGCCTGCGCCGCAGACTGGATTATCTGGAATTGCCGCCGGGAGAGCTGGAACAATATTATGCCCAGACTCCCGTGATTCCCCCGGAACAGCTGGAGGGGATGCTGGAACTGCTCAGAATGATTGGCGAATATGTCGGAGAGTCGGAATCCAAGATTCTGTTTCTGCGTTCCATCAATGAAAGCAATCCGGTGCTTGCCGCCAGAGAATACATTGAAATTCACTTCAAATCAAAACTGACCGTAGAGGGCATTGCCAGGAAAATAGGGATGAGCCCCAGTTATTTCAGCCATATCTTTCAGAAGGAAACCGGAAGCAGCCCGATTCAATATTTGAATTCATTCCGCATTCAAAAGGCTTCCGAGCTTTTGCAGGAGACTTCTCTCAGCATATCGGAAATCGCTTTTGAATGCGGTTTTCAGAGTCTGCCGCATTTCAACAGGATGTTTCGGAAAATCACCGGCAAAAATCCGAAGGCGTTCCGCTAATTCCGGCAGGATTGCAGTGTTTTCTGCACTTCACTGAAGCCACGCTGCTACCGCGGGGCGGAACTTTGATTTCGAAGGTGTATTCGTCGATCATCCGTTCGATGCGAAGCGGGAAAGAACTGACGATATCGACCGATTCGACTGGACATGAAATCCGGACACGTCCGATGATATATCCCCATGGCGTATCATTTTCTACTGCCACGAGAAGGGTTTCAGGATTTACCAACCGGGTGTTGAGTGTGCATTTCCCTCCGGTGTCGGGACATTCTGCGAATGGAATGCCGGCGGATCTGAACCGTTCCTGTGCAAAAAGATTGATCTTCTGCGCGGCAACGTTCCAGAGTTCTGGATTGACCGTCAGGCGATTGCGGTCATTGATGAAATAGAGTTCTCCTGTGGTAGGCACATAGTCAATCCCGCTTGGCGGCAGAACGGTTTTTCCCGTTCGCCCCGAAAGAATTAAAACGGCATAACGGTCGTCACAGATCATTTCTCCTTGTCCGGCGAATTGCTCCAGAAATTCACGGCGCCCGCCTAAGATCGCCGGCAATCCCATGAGCCGTTCGAACCGCTCCGGATGAAGCAGATGGGCGGAAGGAACGAAAAACGGACAAACTGATTCCGGCAGATGCTCCAATCGGGCGGTAGTCTGAATCTGAACTCCGTGTTCCATTAAACGGGTCACCTGATCATGAGAAGGCGGAAATCCGTCGCAGTCAAAATCATCCAGTCCGTCATCAAGCATTTCATCGCACCAGATACTGATGATCTGACCGGCGACAAAAGGCTTTTCCGTAAAAGACGTGTTCCAGCATTTCCGGATGTAATCCCACTCTCCGCGTTTGATACCATCGGCCAGGCAGCCGAGCAACCCGTCTGCGCTACGCCGCAGGTTCCAACCATCGGCATAATAACAGCCGGTAAGGGTATAAAGCTCGCGTTCATAAGCAGGCGAAGTGTGACGCAGATTGTCCCAGCCCTCGACAACATCCTTGATACCATGAAGAAAAATCAACTTGAAATCCGGTGCTGCCGCTTTGATCTCCATTAACGCTGCGGCGAAATCATAATGCCTTTTTGAATACGGATGGGACTGCGAAAGCCCGAGTGCGACCGTTTCGACCACCATGTAATCAATTCCCAAGGACGACATTTTGCGATAATCAATGCCATATTCATAAAGAGCGTCAAAATTAGCTTTGGTCCAAGCGGAATTGATGATGCATTTCCTGTTGTCACGATGTAGCGCGGTGGTCATTTTGGACCAGAACTGCAACCAGCGGCTGACATTGAAACCGATCCATTCGCGGCGGCGATGCTGCCAAATCCATTCCGAACGCCGCTGCAGACTTTCCAAGTTATCTCCGCAAGGTTCCTTCAAACTTTCCGGCAGGTCAAAATCGATTTGTGACAGCATGGAGTCGGAAACATCCGTGCCCATGATATTGCCGCTGGACAGTGGTCCATAACCGTCAGGACCGTGCCAACCGGCAAAACCGTAATCGCGACAGGCCTTTACTGTTTGCGGGATAAAGAAATCCTCGGTCAATGTGCCATCCTTCAACCGAGTCAGGACATTGAAATTCAAACCTCGACCATGGTATGACCAGACCTGCAGCGCCTCCTGATGATCACTGAGCCATTCATGATGGTATTTGTCTTGCTGCCAGACCGAGAAAAATGACAGGTAAACCGGGTATCCCCGCATAGTCAGGTTTTGAACCAGGCGGCGAATCTGGTAATTGGTCCATTCCTGTCGGATACGGACCTCATTGCCCGGATGTGCATTGCGCGAACAGATATCCGGAGGCATAACGCTCTCGCACTCCATCCCGGTATGCAGCAGCACGAAATCCGGCGACGACACCAGCAGACACATGCCGGTCGGCACAAAACCGAGCGTATCCAGATATTCCCCGACACCGCAATCGTCCTGCCGGTTGTCAAAGGCGATCAATTCAGTCCAGACCCAACGTTCAAAATTCATTATTTGCTCTCCCGGAACTTAGCCAGTTCCGCCGTGATTTTCTTTTTGATTTCATTTACATCCACCGGATCCTTGAAATCACCATCGGTATAGACATGCACATCGTGAGGAGCAAACGAATCCTTCAGAGTACCATTAATCACACGGTTTTCGCATATGACTTTCCAACGGCCGCTTGCCGGTGCGTTGTGCAGGACAACATCTTTGATGGCTTCCGGTGAAAGATTCACGGCAAAGATGAAATAGTTGCCCTGATATTTTTTCACCATGATTTTGATGTCTTTACAGTCGGCAGCAACGGCATCTTTGATCGTCTCTGACAAATAAACCGACGACAATGACTGAATCTCGGGACCTATGCCGTCCAGAAAACCGATTTTCATCTCAGGCGAGGCGAAAATACCGGAATTACTGTAGTGTTCAAAATATTTGATCCGGGGTTCTCCGATCTTATACGGAACAATTCCGGTGGCCCCCGCGACAATTGATGCATAAACGGCGCACCGGGTTTCCTGGTATGTGGGTGCCCGAAAATTATTCTCTCTTTCGGCGAAGCTGTCCTGATCAAATGCCTGCGGACAATACCAGATTCCCTCCTGGATCAATTCACGGTCCATCAACGCCATTCCGCTGTAAACACTGGCAAGTGGGAAGTGATACGAATTGTCCTTGCGTGGTCCCGGATACAGGTCAAGCAGATGAATATCACAATGCGCTTTTTTATTGATGCAGCCCATAGGAGTGTTATCCACACCCAATACCGGGTGATACGGGTCGATTTCCCTGAGTAATTCGTACACCTGTTTTAATTGCATACACCACTCGGCACCGCGCGGCTCATCGTACAAAAACCAGCCGAAAAATGCCGGATGATCGATAACCGCATTCACCAGTTCTGCAATCCGCTCCCGGCCTTCCGGTGGCAGGACACTACTGTTTTCCGAGCCCAATCCGAAAAAGCCGGGCTTCATCTTGTAAAATGGATAAAATGTTACCATCAACCCCAGTTTGTGCGCTTTATCAAGAAAGTTGCGAATGACCGTGATATCCCGTTGGTTCAAGGTGTAAATATGAATCAGGTTATAGCCGTATTCGCGGATCAGCGGCATCACGTCTTTGTCGCATCCGAGAAAGCCGCGGGGGAAAAATTTCCCGCCGTTAATCATGACCTGCCGCTCCGGATTCAGCCATATCTCGGTTGAGGCCGCGGGAACCATCCGCAATGAGGACGTTATCTTACCTTGTGTCTTGTTATTCCTGAAAAGCGTGATTTCGATCCGGTATTTATCCGGTTTGAACGAACCCGCATCAAATTTGAACACTTCCTCAGATTTCAGGCTCCGGTGTTCCTCCCGGTGCACGATTTTACCTCTGTTGTCCGTGAGCTCCATCAATAAACGGCAGGATGGCAATTCCATTTTCGGAACCACCAGCGAACAGCGCAGATAAACTTCCTTATCCGGCTGCCTGGACATGATCTGGCTGCGGTAAAACGGCTTGATCATCTTCATATGGATGGGTGCGACATCGACTCTTTTCATGTATTCACGGTAATAAACCGTTCCTTTCGTATCCATCACAAATAATTTCAGGCGGTAATTACCCGTGGCAGTGATTTTTGTCGGAATTTCAATGGATGCCTTGCCGGAATCGGGAACGATGATATCCTGCGAAGTCAAACTCCTGATCATGTCGTTTTCATTGATCACACACCTTACCGTCAAACGGCTGCCGGGATGGTATCTCAGCTCGCTCGTCAGAAAAGGCACCGCCTTGCCATCCAGTGGCTTCACTGACAGATTGATGCCAGACATTTCCATGTCATAACGTTCAAAATCAATGTCTAGTCCTTTCAGGTAAGCAAACTGATCCAATGCCTGGAGTTTTGGCATCGGGTTCCATGTTGAAACTTCAAAAGTCGATTTGCCGTGGTCCTCCCGCCCGATATTCAAGCGCCAGGTATTCCGGCCGGCTTTTAGCTGCAGGCTGCTGTATGGAATAAAAATCTCGACATCCCATCCCTTTTCATGGATCATGGTGGCGGCATTCCACTGTGCATTCCAGTTCGGGTTGGCGATGCCTCCTACACTGAACTGATCGTAGCGCGAACCGGACGGGTTGACCACGAACTGATAATATTCCCGCACATTCAGGTCACTGCTGATCTCGGCTTCCGGTATCAGGAATACTTCAATGCAGTCATCGTTCCACAGCGCATAATCATGAGAATGTTTTTCGGTTTTAATAAAACTGTCGCTGCAACTTATTGCCAGATAAATACCGAATTGACCATGCAGGATTTTGAAGCGGGTCTGCTGTGCAGGCGTGGTATTGCGTTCCAGCACCCGGAAATCGTTATGCCATTCAGTTTTACTCCAGGCCGGATCATTGAATTTACCGTCTATCACCGGATATATTTCCGCCTTGCCTACCGTAATTTCCCGGGGGGCGCTCCACAGTGGACAGGCCAGCAGTAATCCGAACAACATCAACCATGTTTTCATTTATTGCACTCCTTTCAAATAGCTTTCGGTTATTTCTTCACAGCCGCGCGCGTAATCGTAAATCGTTACTTCATCCACCGCACCGCACATAGGGTAGGCCATTCCCGAACGGAACGCACCGACACTCAAAATCTTATTGCCTTGGGTCAATACCAGTTCTCCCGCCGCTTTTTCCTCGCCGTTCACATAAATCCTGCCTGTTTTACCATCATAGACCAACGCTAGAAACACCCAGGCATCTCCGGGAATAATGGTTTGCGAAGAGTTCGTACCGACATGTTTGACTTCTTTGCCGTCACCGGTACGAAACTGCAGCGAACCGTAAAAATAAGTCAGGCGAAATCCCGGTCCGCGTTCGGCGCTGTTGCCGATGATATCCTTGAATTCCCGCTGCGGCGCATCCTTATCGAACTTGACCCAGATTTCAATGGTAAATGGTTTCGTGAAGATTTCCGGTTTCATGATCATCGTGACCGCTCCGAATACATTTCGCCGCTTATGTTCGCCGCCAAAATGCAGCGCATGACCGGATCTGCCATTCACCCATCTTGTATTTTCATTCAGTCGGGACAAAGTGCCCGGCGGTGAAGCATTCATACCGGCAATTGTGGAGCCTTCACCTTCATTAAAGCGCCAATGCCCGATGGGTTTTGCATCCGCAGGCCGGACCATTATACTTATCAATATCATCAGAAAAACTATTGTTTTCATGCAGCAATCCCCTTTTGCAGTTTAATTTTAAAATGTCATATTCCAGCCCGTGGTGCTGGGACCGGTGGTAATTTTATTGTATGCTGGCCAGGTGGAAGCAGGTCCATAATATGCCCTGAGGAAAATCCGCGAGTCGACATGACCGTCGACAAATGAGAAATTCGCTTTCCCCGGGGAAGAATTGCTTGCGGCATTGGGATTGGCACCATGGCGGAACGAAGCTCTGGTGTTGGTCCCGTTAAGTGTCACATATTGCATACTTGTTTCCGCACGGCGGCGGCTGTCACAGAAAATCGATACTTCTGAAGGATGCCTGATATGGGTAATTTTTTTATTTCCCCAGCCGGTATCTTCATATCCGACCTCGGCAGGTGTTGCCACAAAAGTGTTGATCCCATACTGCGGCACCTGAAAGGGGCCATTGAAAGTATCGGGCGCATTGTCAGTGAAACCGCTTGATTCCGAAGGACATTCCCAGATTGTCCCCCCGGCATTTTTCCAGTAGAAAACATTGTTTATATATTCGCCCATCAATTTTACCCATAAATTCCCTGGTTCTGACGGGGTTTTCTGGGGGATTATATAATCCTGATAATCAGCGGAGTAAAAATTTCCTCCGACACCGAACTGTTTCAGATTAGATATGCATTTCGTCATCCGGGCTTTTTCTCTTGCGACGTTCAATGCGGGAAGCAGCAGTCCCGCAAGAATCGCGATGATCGCAATCACGATGAGGAGCTCCACAAGGGTGAAAAAATGTTTATGATGCATGACCTGTCCCTTCTTGTCTTTTTCTATGATTACCATAACGGGGTGAATATTCTTTATCAAACCTCCATCAGTGAATTTATTCCGAATAACCGACTCCTGTGTAATATCCCATTGCGTTTTGCGTGGTGTCGAGTCTGCCGAACTGACAGACCAGCGGAGCATCCGCCTCAACGTGCAGTGCATACTGCGTCAGCGGCGGAATGACTGTTCCTCCCAATTCATCCGGATGGTCGAGCCTTACCGTAAGCACCCGTTCCGCCTCGACGCGCAGGGCGAGATTCCGGAACGGTGCGCGGTCGCTGAAATAAATGTGAAGCCTGACCTCCACCGGCATGGAAGACGGATTGAACAGCATCAGGGCTTCATGCGCTTCCATCGGGCCGTTGTTGATTTTCTCCGGCAGATATCCGTCTGCGAAAAACCAGTTCTTTTTACCATACATGATTGAAAATTCCCCGTGATTGTTTTTACAGTCCTTTTGCAATCAGTTCCCTGATGCCCGGAGTCAGCGACTGAGGTCCGCCGGAAGTAATGACAAACCCTTCTTCAATTCTGTTCGATCCTTCGGGGGCTCCCCAGAGAGAAATATCGCTGTTGACGCACATGCCGGGTTCGAATTCCGCAGTTGAATTTTCATCGGGGTAGGGGCTTTCCGCTTCGGCGAGGCCGATTCCGTGCATCGGCGGGTAAAGATCATATTTCGTCATGCCGTATTTTGCGAAGACCGCTTTGACGTTCCTTACCATTTCTCCCATGACGGTTCCGGGATACAGATAGTTCTGCTGGATATTTGCAGCTTCAAAAAGAATATTCAGAAAACGTTTCTGTTCATCGGATGCCTTGCCGATTACAAAGGGATATTCCACCGTTGCGACATATCCCTGATACTGCACAGCCATGGCTGCCATCACCATTTCCCCGTCGCGCATGATCTTCCCTGTTGCGCGCCCGATGACCGTTTCCGTTCTCTTGCCGGAACCGAATACCGTGAAATTGATGTCTTCGGCTCCTGCCATGCGCGCGGCGCCCTCCGCAGCGCCTGCCGCCATTGTTTCGGGAGCGCCGTCAACCGCATATTCCAGCAGTTTCGCATACCCGGCGCAAGCCTGGCGCCCGGCTTCCGCAAGACAGGCGATTTCATTGGCGGATTTCACAACGCGGAGTTTTGCCATGATCGGCAGCGCATCGATGATTTCCACGCCCGGAGTCGCAACTTTGATCCGTTCGAAGAACGGCGCGGGAATGTCCCACAAGCCAACGACGCCGAGGCGTTTGCCGCCGCCGAGTGCGTTGCCGATCACATCGGACAGTTTCACAAATTTTGCCAGCGGATAATCAATTTCCTCCGGCACAGACACACAGGCGAATTCCCGGACATTCACATAATCTTTCCAGACGGACATCTCTTTTGCGTAGCTTTCTCCTTCCGGCGCTCCCGCCACAACGGGATTTCCGGATTTCGGGATCATACAGACCGCCCGTTCAAAAATCGGCCAGAAGTTCGATACATACCGCAGATTTTCCTTGCGGTATTCGTCGCCGTAGACCAGAATCGCATCAAGGTTCCGGGCTGCCATTTCCGCCTGGAAACGCACGATTCTTTCCTGAAATTCACTTTGTGGAATCACGATACTCATTTTTTTGACCCTTTCTTCTGTTATTCCGTAAAAATCTTTCTTCACTTTTCCGAGCGGCACTGATTACAGCTCCACAGTCTGAATCCGCATAAGCTGCGCTGTCGTCTTCAGTTCTTCCGCACAGTCGCCGTGGACCACGATGATGTGGTGGGCTGTGCCGGTATTGATGAGTTCCCTGAGATACTCCCTGACCTCTTTTCCGACCCGGATCATGGCATGGAGCTCATCACAGGGGAGCGTCGGGAATTCGATGCTTTCCCCCCGTGAAACCAGCATTTGATAAGAGTCGCCGCGATTCAGGAAGTGTCCCATTGTAACTGTTCCCGGTTTCAGGATGAGTTCATAATTGAGCCCGTTGCCTTTGAAGCCCCACTCTTCCGGAGAGCTGGTCAGTTTTACCGCCTGTTCGGAAACGGCAAGTTCCGGCGAGCCGATTCCATGTCCCAGCAGGAACAGCGCATTGTTCCTGACATCGAATTGTCCCCACTCCGCCTGGAACGGCAGATTGCCGGTGAAGCGGCGCATCAGGTCCATCATGACCAGCCCGCCGATATCTCCTTCGCAGGCAACCATGAACCGATCCTGCTCCATCAGCATGCTTGCCCCCATGCGCGCCGGCGCTCCCGTCATTTTTTCAATGTAATGCTGTCCGAGGAAACACAACCCGTCCAAATTGAATTTCCGGTAGAGGCCGCGCATTGCCAGCCCGAGCCTGACGGAGCGTTTCACATCGTCCAATTCTATATTTTTCACCTGGAAACGCCGGAACAATCTTTCCGATTCGACGGCGGTTTCCGCGTCCGGAACGGCGCGCCATTGTTCCACCAGATGTTCCGCCTGAATGGTCATGACCTCCGGGCCGAGAAATCCTTTGACTTTGGAACGGTCGAATTCGAGGTCGTACATTCCCCGGAAAACATGTCCGACAAGGCCGTAGGTGCTTTTCTTCAGACGTTTCGCCGCACTGCGGGCGGCAGTCAGCCCGGCGATGCGGCGATAGGCGGAAGGATCGCCGATTTCTCCGACCACCGTGTGATAGTCAAGTTTCATTTTGCGGAAACTGCCGGAAAGCTGAGTCATGGCAATCAGGGCGCTGTTGCGCATGGTGGCGATATAATTGTCATCCGGGTTGACGTCATTTCCCGTCTGGGTGCTGAAGAGAATGACCTCCGGGTGTGTCTGTATCTGATTGATTGCGTGCATGGTGATGAAGTCCGGCAGATAGGTGCCTGCGATCACGACCAGCACATCAATCTGCGCGTCACGGAAAGCGGAACCTGCCGCTTCCGCACGGTCCAGCGTATCGACCATGCCCGGATAAATCACTTTGCATTCCGGCAGCGCTCCGGCAAGAAGTCCGGCTGCTTTATCCAGATCCTCCGATACCTGCCGTTCCAGGGCGGGATACATGCGCCAGTATTCAAAATATCCCAGTCCCAGCATCCCGACGGACAGCGGGCGGTGTTCGGGGGCGTGTGAAAGCACATCGCCGAAACAGCCTGTTTCTTCTGCATCGAAACTTGTAATTTTCATTTTATTCTGATTCATTGTCAACCTGCCTTGTCTGCAATATCGGCGATTGTGGAGAATTCGAGCGACAGTCCGCGCGCCGCGGCTTCCTCGCGTGCCCGTTCGTAAAGTTCATGCAGGAACGGGATGCCTTCCCCCTCCTGTACAGGGTCAATATGGCAGACGGTGATGAACGGAATATCCGCGACCATGCAGGCGCGGAGGTCGTGAAGTGCAAGTTCCATGGTTTTCGCGTATTTCTCCTTGGTCAGATACCAGGTATAATCTGTGGTCAGGGGAAAGATCGGACAGCCTGATTTCCTGCGCAAAGCCTCATAGCGTTCCCGCGTGATGGCGCGCGGAGGCACCTCCATGTTTCCCTGAATGTAGTCCCATCCGGTCTCCTGAAGACAGGCGGAACTGTCGAATTTATAACCTCCCTCCGCAAGTGCGGCGAACATCCCCGGACTTTCCTGAAGCGCAGGGGCGCGGAAGCCTTCGATCCTGAATCCCAGGGCGTTTTCCAGAATGTCGCGTCCCTGTTTCAGGCGGGCGCGGCAGTTGGCGATGGAGTGTTCCTGCTCCAGATCCTTCCGATGCTCCGAAGCATACCGTCTGTTTTCCGCTTCATGCGGCAGATCCAGGATCATTGCCGGAGGGACGCCGAGCTCAAAGCGGTTGTGGCGGATTCCATGCTGGGCAAAGCAGTGTCCTTCTTCCTGCGCTTTCCGCATCGCCGGCACGTATTCGGGGCTTAATGTATAAAATGGACGGTCTGTCGCTTCGTCGACCGGGACTACAAAAAAGGTGGCGGGAAGATTCTCCTTGTTGAAGAACTCAACCAGCCGGAGGAAATTTTCCGGTTTGCTCCAGCCGTCAAGCGCGACGTCGTCAACAGACATTCCGAAGTAAAATTTTTTGTTCATTGAAACAACTCCTTCACGTGATGAATGGTTTCCAGCAGATAAAAACTCTGGCGGAACGGTTCTCCGTATTTGACTCCGACGCGACTGCCGTGGTAACGGGCGCGCGCTTCAAGCGCATCGTCCAGTTCGCCGAGATGATCATGCGCGTCCTCAAAACATTTCCAGGCTTCCATCTTGTCGGCAAAGGTGTCCGTAATGTCGACGATGTGGGTCGGTTCCGGCAGGGGGTCATTGACTTCAAAGTGAAAATATCTGGACGCGCGGTGCGGCTGTACTCCCAGATCGGCGCTGCATGCCCAGGCTGCCTGATTCCATGCGTCCCGGCTTATAGTCGCCATGTCATGGTGCTGGACATATTCGTTCCACCAGTGCCCGAAGATGATGTCCGGTTTGTATTGGCGGATTGCACGGATGCACTGCTGGTAGAATTCCCGCGAGGCGTTGACGCCGAAATCGGGGACGTCATAGCATTCGAAGTTGGCGACGCCGAGAATCTTATGCGCACGTACTGCGTCACGCTTGAAACGTTCGACTGCTTTCGGACTGTCCCCCGGCTTCGTATACGCCTCGTCTCCGTTTCCGAAGCAGAACACCGACACTTCGCATCCTGCGTTTGCCAGTTTGCGGATCACGCCTCCCATGGCAATCACCGAATCATCCAGGTGCGCCCCTAACACTAAAACTTTTCCTGCCATAATTTCCATACCTGCTCTTTGATTTTATGATACTTTAATTATATCACAAAAGAAGAATGAGACCACGCAAATTCTGTCTTATATTTAACTTATCCTGCTTTTTTTATGCTTTTTGCAGAGTTTTACCGGAATCCGTTCGACAGGGATTACCGGTAAAAGCGGAAGGTTTTCCCATGCCGTTCATGGAAAATGGAGAGTGGATGGAGGAATAGGCGGAAGATATTCTGGAATTTCCTGCGGACACTTGTTTTTTCCGCAACCGATGTTATTTTACTTCAAAAAACAGGAGATCGGCAGAATGAAATTCAGAATGGTGCATAATAATTTCAATGTCCTTGATTTGGACAGGAGTTTGAAGTTTTACCGTGAGGCGTTCGATATGCAGGAAGTGCGCCGGATCAATGCGGAGGACGGAAGTTTCATTATTGTCTATCTGGAAGACGGCGCCAGTTCTCATCAGTTGGAATTAACGTGGCTCAGAGACCGCAAAGAACCCTATGATCTCGGCGACAACGAATTTCATCTGGCATTCAAGGTGGATGACTACGAAGCCGCCCATGCCCGTCACGAGAAAATGGGTTGCATCTGTTATGAAAATCCCGCGATGGGCATTTATTTTGTCGAAGACCCAGATTCATACTGGGTCGAGGTTGTCCCTGAAAAGAGATAAAGAAACATAGGAATATGACAGTATGAATATTTATAAAGGTCAAGTCATAAAAGAACAAATTATTAATAGTATCATTTCTGTGTTAAATTCAATGTCAGAATTTGACAATGCCAATGCCTATTATAAACATACTGAATATTCAGATGTAAACTGTTGTGAAAAAAGATATGTTGAGTTATTTGTCACAAGCCCTAATATTGGAGTTCTATTGTTTCGTTCCATTGAAATGGTAGAGAGTAGCGCAAAAAAATTAAGAGATGACTATTTAGAGCAAACAGCAGATGACTGCGTTCATTTACAGAAAATCATCTCTCAAAGTAGACAATTAAGAAATGGGTTCTCTGGCATAAAAATTCCTCTTTATGGTTTTTTAGTATCAAATGTAGAGTTAGAGAATATAGAAGGTTTTGAAATTCATATAACAACGTTGGAGAATCTAAGTTCTCATATAAAGGGCTTGCTTGCACAATGTAGTGTTATCAAAGATGAAGATTATAGTGAACTAATCGCAATAGTTGAGGGATCAAAGGTTTTGCAACCAAATAAAAGCCGACTTGATTCTGGTAAAAGTGGGTTAGCAAGAGAAGCAGAGAAAAGTATAGCTTTATTTGGTAGAGAGCAACGTGATTTTATATACTCATATCCTATCAATGGTTTCCAAATACTCAGAGGATTAGCAGGTTCAGGAAAAACAGTATTGCTTTCAAGGAAAGCAGCAGAACTGCATAAAAATGATCCTGACGCAACGATTATTTATACTTTTTATACTAAAAGTTTATACCAAACTGTAAGAAATTATATACGGAGCTTCTATGCTTGTCTTTCTCCTGATAATCCTGAACCAAATTGGGAAAAATTGAGGATCTTGCATGCATGGGGCGGAACGAATGTCACGGGCGTATATTATGAAGCATGTCAAAACTCAAATAGTAAATATTTATCTTTTGGGCAAGCTCTTCAAAAGGATTTTTCTGAAAAACCATTTGATATAGCGTGTAAGGATTTGTTATATCAAATAAAAAATAAAACAGTAGAATATTTTTGCGATTATTCCTTAATAGATGAAGGTCAAGACTTTCCTGTTTCTTTTGTTCAAATGTGCGTGCGTTTTACAAAAGGAGGAAAGGTTATATGGGCATATGATGATTTACAAACCATTTTTCAAGATAATAACCCATCCGCGCAGGCAGAAAAAATAGGAATTGATATTTCTTATACAAAAAACTTGAAAATATGTTATCGTAATCCGAATGAAATTTTGATTTGTGCACATGCTCTCGGTTTTGGTCTTTATGGAGAAATTATTCAGACCTTTGAATCTAAAACAGATTGGGAAAACTTAGGTTACTCAGTCACTGGTGATTTTTTGCCAGATAGTAAAGTTACATTGACACGTCCCCAAGAAAATGTTCATCATATTTGGAAAAACAATCCAGATATATCAGAAATTATTGATATTAAAATACTCGATTCAGTTGAAGAAGAAACGGAAGAACTTGTGAGGCATATAAAAGCTGACATTGATTCAGGGCTTAATCCAGAAGATATTTTAATTATTTGTCTTAACGATCACGATGCCAAAAACAATGCAAGTCTTATAGAAGAAAAATTGTCTGCCGTTAGCATAAGAGCAAATAACCTTCAGTCAGACATGCTCAACTTATATGACTTCGTAACAAAGGATGAAGTAACAATATCGACTGTGCATAAAGCAAAAGGAAATGAAGCGTTTCAAGTCTATATCATCGGTATAGAAGCTATCTTATCTAATGAATCAAATAAATTTAAAACAATAAGATCTCGAAATATGCTTTATACTGCGATGACTCGTTCCAAGGGGTGTTTAATGCTGTTTGGTGTTGGAGAACATGCTTCAAAGTTAAAGGTGGAATTAGATCAAGCAAAAGCTCACTATCCCAATATTGAATTCAGATATCCTAAACAGGATGAATTACGATTAATCAAAAACAATATAAAAATAGCGCAAGCACCTGATGAGTTATTGACCAGCGTTAAGACTTTACGTAATATTTTAGGAAAAGAAGCTTTTGAACAGTTTTTTGAAAACATAAAAAATGAAGGATAATTATGCCAGCGACAGGAGTTCCTAACTACGACAATATGAAGAAATTATTGTCAGCGATAGGTATGAGTCGTTGGAATAATCCATCTCCTTATGCCGTAACTACAGAAGATAAAAATGCATTAAAAAAAATGCAATATGTGGAAAAATACATATTGTATTACAAGAAAAAATATTATTCTTTTCTTTTAAATGACCTTTCCATTGTTGGATTTGAAACGGCATCTTCTGGCTTTTTTTATTTTCAAGTGCCATTCTCGAATATGGAGGAATATTTACAGCTGTATGATCTAAACAAAACAGAATATATTCATGATTTAGACTTTATGCTTGATGATTTACTCCCCATGCAACATCCATTTTATTCTCGTTATGATTATTCAGAAGAGCAATATACAGAGGGACGTCATCCCGTCGCTCATATTCACTTAGGAGTGAATACCTCCATGAGAGTTGCGTGCCAATGTAAATTACAACCAATGTCTTTCGTTTTGTTTGTGCTGCGTCAATTCTATCCTGAAAAATGGGAACAGATGTTCAATGCGACAGAAATAAAGTCGCAAAGAGCGAATATTTTAAAGAGCGTAAGAGAAAATCTGAGTAAGGTTTCTTCTGATTTTATGAAAGAAAAAGATCTTTACGAGATGTATTTTGCATAAAAACATAAAATAGATTAATAATGCGGTTTAACAATGGATAATAAATGGGTGACAACTCTTTATGAGGGCAGTGCCCGATTCATACTGGCTTGAAGTCATTCCGGAGAAATAGGGCGGAAAGTAGTAAAAAAAGGATGAATTTTCTCATTCAACCGATGGCTCAATGCCGTATGTTGCCGGAGTTGCCGGAAACGAAACAAGGCTGTCAGCCGGAGGCCTCGGCTGGCAGGAGGAAAGAAAGAGACTTTTCTTTCTGAAAAATATTCTTTCACGGTTGCCGAACTACGGAAGAATGGTTATATTAGCAGGGTAAACTTGAAACCTGTAAGAAAGAATGAGGAGATTTTACCATGCCTTTTGAAAGCGGCAGCACGGCTTTGATGATATGCAGCCTCAGCGATAAAATGCCGGATGATTTTCTGGAACGCCTTGCCAAATACAGCGCGGGCAAACTCGACGATGTCAAGGATGAACCGACGGTCGGATGGGTCAGCGGGAGACATCTGCTTGAAAGTGAAATCAGCGATATGACTTCGATCTGCGGAGGACATCTTTATGTCAATCTCCGTAAAGCGGAGCGCAAGATTCCGTCCCAGCTTCTGAAGGCGATCTGCCGCCGCGAGGAGCTTGCCTATATGCAGGCGAACAATATGATCACGGTTCCGAAATCCGAGCGCAAACGCATCAAGGAGGACGCCATTGAACGCAACCTCATGAAGATGCCGCCGACGATCTCCGCGACTCCGATCATTGTGGACCGCGCATTGAATGTGATGTATGTCGGAAGCGCCTCCATGTCCGGTTTCGACCTGATTGCGGCGGAGTTTGCGCGCGCCATGGAAATCGAACCGGTTCCCGTCACCATTACCGAACTGATGATCAAGCTTTTCCGCGCCAGCGACACCGATCTGCCGAGTCTTTCTTTCAACGGGCGCGATGAAGGGGATGCGGTTCCCGGACGCGATTTCCTGACATGGCTCTGGTATTATGCGGAGACCAACGAGGGGCGTCTCAAAATCGGGGATCTGGGAGATTTTCACCTCATCATCGAAGGGCCGCTGACCTTTGCTTTTGCTTCCGATGAAGCACGCGGGGCGACGGAAAGCGTGCTCAAAAAAGGGTGCCCCCAGATCTCCGCCGAAGCAAAGGCTGCGCTTTCTGTCGGCAAGAAACTCAAAAAGGCAAAAGTCCTGCTTGCCCACGGGGATGCGGAAAAATGGACCTTCACATTCGATGCGGACAATTTCACGATGACGGGGTTGAATCTGCCGGAGGGGGAGGAAATGGAACTGAACGCACGTTTCGAGGAACGTGTCGGCTTTCTCCATACGCTGCATCTTGCATTGGAAGAATATTTCAAGCTGTTTGCGCGCACCGTCATGAGTGAAGACCGCGCGGCGCTTGAAAAAGACATCAGAAAATGGGCGGAAGAACGCGAGTCGCTGTAAATTCAATTTCAGGGAGAGGAGGTCCCGTCATGGCGTCAGTATTCAATTCAAAGGCACAGATTCTCAAGATCTATGTTCCGGAGCGCAGAATGAAGGATGACCAGCCGCTGTGCGAGTGGATCGTCCACCGCGCCTGCGAGCGTGGAATTGCAGGCGCGACCGTGATTCGCGGAAACGGCGGCTATTATCTGAATGATCCGGTCAAATCTCCTGAAATCATCAGTATGCAGGTGATGCGTCCGGTAATCATTGAGATCGTCGACCAGCCGGAAAGGATTGAAGGTTTTGCCGCCTTTCTGAAGAGTGAAGTCAGCCAGGTGCTGATGTGCCGCAGCGATGTGGATGTCTGCTTCAGCTGACTTGCGGAGATATTGTTCCGCCGACTCGTAAATTTTCAAAATTCCGGGAACATTCGGGAGTCCGCCGTGTCTATGTGTTTACGTCGGATTATTGATGAAATGTTAACCGTAATCGGGGGAGTTTTGTAAAATGAGTCTGTTGAATGGGGAGATTCTCTGGAACCTGCTTTGGGTTCTTCCGTTGTTTTTTCTTCTATTTTATACCGGATGGCAGAGGCGGAACAGTTTATTGAAGCGTTTTCTTGGAAAACGTGCGGAAGATCCGTCTTATACCTCCGCATCGAAAATACGCCGTTTCTGGAGAGCGGTTCTGCTTGCATGTGCCCTGATTCTTCTTTTTGTCGCGGCGGCGCGCCCGTCCTGGGGAGTGAGCATTCAGCCTTACACCGGGCAGGGACGCGACATCATGGTGGTATTCGATACCTCGCGGAGCATGCTTGCGCAGGATGTGCGCCCTTCGCGCCTGGAACATGCGAAATGGCTTGTCCGTGAACTTGTAAAGATGAACCCCGGCGACCGTTTCGGGCTCATCGCTTTTGCCGGACAGGCTTTTCTTGAATGTCCGCTGACCATTGACAAGACCAGTTTTCTGGCTTCTCTTGACGATCTCAGCACAGATACGATTCCCGTAGGCGGCACCAATATCGAACAGGCTCTTGCCACGGCGGTTCACGGCTTCCGTGCCGCGGAAACTTCCCACCGCGCCATTCTCCTGATTACGGACGGCGATGAACTTTACGGGGATTCCGGCAAAGCGGTCGGTGAGATTATCAAACTCAAAATTCCGTTGTTCATTGCCGGTATCGGCGATCCCGCACAGCCGTCCCTGATTCAAGTTCCCGACGAACAGGGCGGGCTTCGTACACTCAAGGACTCTCAGGGCAATATCGTGAAAAGCCCGCTGAATGAGCGCGGTCTCAGCGCCCTTGCTCAGAAAACCGGCGGTATTTATGTGCGTTCCACGACGACCGATCCGGGGCTGAAAGAGCTGGAAGCACGCATTCAGAAACTTGCGAAACAGGAAATCGACAGCGGGAAACAGACCCGTCCGATTGAGCGTCCGGTTTATCCGCTTGTCGGAGCGTTTCTCCTGCTTTGCGTCTGGTTCTGTCTTTCGGAAAAGAGAATGAACGGAACCGCGGCGAAGACCATGCTTCTTTTCGGACTGCTCTTTGCCGGAGCCGCCTCCTTTGCCGCGGAGGATGCCCAGCTCCCGAACAGTAAGGAAGCGCCGCAACAGGAGGCTCCTGCGCCGGAGGAAAAAGGAATGGACAGGGATGCGACTCCCGTTGATCTTTACAATGACGGTTTGAAAGCGCAGGAAGAAGAAAAGGATACGCAGAAAGCATTGAAGCTCTATGAACAGGCAATCGGGACTGCGACGGAAAATCAGGAAGTCCGCGCCAGATCCTACCAGAATCTCGGCGTGATCAATCATCAGCAGGCACGTGCGGTTTTCGACAAGGCGCAGAAGACTCTTGCCGGACAGCAGTTGGATGCTGCTCTTAAAGAGGTGGATCAGACTTTGAAACAGATTGCCATGACTCAGGATATTTATAAAGAAGCTTTGCGTGAAAGTGTGGAAATTCCTGCCGTCGCCAGAAACCAGCAGCTTCTTCTGATTGACCGCAAAAAAGCGGAAGAATTGAAGAAGAAAATTGAAGAACTGAAAAAACAACAGCAGGAAGCGCAGAAGAATGCGCAGCAGGCTAAGGATCAACAGCAGAAGCAGAACCAGCAGAAGCAGGATCAGAGCCAGCAGAAGCAGGACCAACAGCAGAAGCAGGATCAGCAGAAGCAGAACCAGCAGAAGCAGGATCAGCAGAAGCAGGACCAGAACCAGCAGAAGCAGGACCAACAGCAGAAGCAGGATCAACAGCAGAAGCAGGATCAACAGCAGAAGCAGGATCAGAACCAGCAGAAGCAGGACCAACAGCAGAAGCAGGATCAGCAGAAGCAGGACCAGCAGGCTAAGGACCAGCAGCAGGCAGATCAGGCGAAACAACAGACGGAAAAAGCCCGTGAAAGTGCTCAGAAGCTTCAGGAACAGGCAAAAGAGTTGAACCAGAAGAATTTGGAGGAACAGGCGAAGAAGGCAAAAGAGGAACTTGACAAGGCTCGCCAGGCTCAGGAGCAAAACAAAGGTAAAGAGGCGGAAGAACACCTGAAGAAAGCTTTGGAAGAACTTGGAGGTTCATCCGATAAGCAGGAACAGAACAAAGACAGGCAGGATCAGAAAGATCAGAAGAAATCTGATCAGTCCGGCAAGTCTGATGAAAATAAGGACAGGAACGACCGGAATAAAGATCAGGACAAAAAACAGGAGCAGGACAAGAACAACGACGATCAGAACAAGGATCGCGAGCTTCCGAAAGAATCCGCTGAACAACAGCAGGCGCAGGCGGAAGAAGACAACAAGGACATCGATAAAAATCAGGCCAAGGCTCTGCTCGACCTGATGTCCAATGATGAGAAACTCCTGAAGGATGAGCTTAAGGACCGCATGAAACGCGCCCGCGGCGTCCGTCCGATCGAGAAAGACTGGTAATAACAATAAGAGGCAGGAATTATGTTGCATCAAAAACTGAAAAAAATCATTCTGACATTAGGTATCTTTGCAATCGCTGCGCTGACGTATGCGGCGGATAAGGTGGAACTGTTCGTCACGCCGAATCCCGTTCAGGTCGGCGTTCCGGCGCGGCTGACGATCCGTTCCAACGACGGCGCTCAGAATAATTTCAGCAGCAGCCTGCCTGAAATCGAAGGACTCCGCTGGATGAATGGAACCAGCAGCAGCCGCAGAGTCAGCATCGTAAACGGCAGGCGATCCTCGATTTTTGAACTCAGCATTCCGTTTATGGTCGAGAAAGCCGGAAAATATACGATTCCTTCCATGCGCCTGACGCACAACCGGGAACGCACTCAGCCACTTGAGTTTCAGGCTGTAGAACTGAAACTGACGAATCCGCAGGTTCCCCGCAGCGTACAGAGCGGGGTGCCGTCCCGTCTGCGCGGAACACCGCGTGCCCCTCAGCGTTTACAGCGCCGGACCGCTCCGCAGACTCCGGCTCAAACAGGAAAGCAGCAGGAGAAACATCAGAGCAGTGAAGTCACGCTGGATGAAGCGATGTTTGCACGTGCGGCGATTCCCGGCGACAGGAAAGAGTATTATGTCGGAGAGGAGATTCCGCTTCTGATCAATGTCTACATCCTGCGAGGAGCACAGGCACAGCTTTCCTGGCCGACCGTCAATTTCGGCGACCGCGATGCGGCGATTCTCAAAGACTATAAAGGCGTCAATGACCAGAATCCCCATTTTGACCGCCCGTCGGAGTTTGCGGACGAGGTGGACGGACGTCTTTACACAGTCTATTCTTTCAATACGGCGTTCCGCCCGATTTCCGCGGGAAAAATGACGGTGAAAACCGTGACTCCCGGGGCGTTGGTTGTGCCGGACAACCGTCCGTCCCGCACGGATTCCATGTTTGACGATTTCTTCGGCGGCAGCTTCTTTTCGCGTGACCGCCAGATATCCCGCACTCTCCAGACCGAGCCCGTCGATATTACGGTGAAAGCGCTTCCTCCTGTTCCGAAAGGACAGTTCTTTACAGGGCTTGTAGGGTCATGGCGTTCGGAAGTCACCATTACGCCGCCGCCTTACAAGGTGGGGGAACCGGTTACAGTCAAGATCAATTTCCGGGGAACGGGTTCTCTGGATACGCTGCGCGCGCAGACACTGGACTTGAAAGGGTATCGCGTTTATCCGCCTGAAATCGAAAAAGGGCGGAATTCCGCCGAGGTCCGTTATATCATGATTCCGACGGAACAGAACGACACGGGGAAAGACAATCTGGTGCTTCCGCCTTATTCCACATTCAACCCGGAGACAGGCGAATATGAGGCGCAGTCATTCAGCCGTAAGCTTGAAATCGAGAAAGGGACTTATTCTGCGGCGTCCGTGGCGGCGGATTATACTGCTTCGCCTGTTTCGCCCGGAACGGATGCCATGCAGTCTCAACGCAGGCCGGAGGAGATTCTGTATCTCAAACCGCTTGATCAGTCCGGCGTCCGTATGCCGCTGTTCAGAAATGCGCTGTTCACAGCTGTTCCGCTGGTGATTCTGAGTATGCTTTTCTGGATCATCTGCGAGATTGTGCATCTCCGCAGGCTGGCGCTGATGAACGACCCGTCGATTCTCCGCAAAAATGCGGCGAAGAAGCGCAGGAGTGAACTGTTTGCCAGACTCAGGGCGCTTAATCCGCAGGAAATTCCGGCGGAAGCGACAGGGGATATTACCGGCTATATCACGGATCTGCTGGATTTGCCGCAGGGAACCGATCTCAATGAAGCTGCGTCTGCCGTCAGGGGAAAATCCCCCGAATTGGCGAATATGCTGGAAGAAGTTGCGCAGTCCGCATGGATGCCTTCTAAAAAGACACAGTTTACGGATGAGTTCAGGCAACGTCTGATCAAAGCGCTTGCCAGACTTGCTGCGGTTGCCGTCATTCTGGGAATATTCCCGTTGCAGGTGATGGGGGCTGATGTCTCGCTCGTAAAAGGACCGGCCGTCACGAACAGTGCGGAAGCCATGACCGCTTATGATTCCGGCAAGTTCGAGGATGCGGGCAAATACTATGCGTCGCAGCTTGTGAAATCCCGTCCGTCCGCCCGTGTCCTTTACAATATGGGCAACTGCCTGTATAAACTCGGTGATCTGCCGAGGGCGTTGATCTGTTATGAGCGTGCTTCGCGTCTTGCTCCGCGCGATTCGGATATTCTTGAGAATCTGAACCTTGTGCGCCGCAAGCTCGGACTGCCGGAAAAATATCTGATTGCCTCGCCTGCGGATATCCCGCCTTATCTGCGTGATTCCCTGCGCCCGGACGAGTGGCTGCTTCTGCTTTCGTTCGGCGTGGCGCTGATTTTTATCGGGCTCGGCATAAGACGTCTTGCAGAAAAGCGTCTGCCGTTCAGGATTCTTCTGATAAGCGGACTTGTCCTGATCGTGATTTCCGCCGCGGCAGTGGTGTCGCAGAAAATGACGACTTACAATGAAAGATATGCGATTGTCACAGTCCGCAACGTTCCGGTTTATTCTCTGCCGTCCGAAAAATCCGGGCGCATTGAAATGAAACTCAAGGCGGGGGAGGAATTGATGATCGGTGAACGGCGCATGAATTGGGTCCGCATCCGTTCCGGAAATGCGGAGGGCTGGGTTCCGGCATCCGATGTCACGAGTCTGTGGACGCCGGGCAGTATTTCCACGAATTGACATTTGAAAAAAGAGTGTTATAGTAACGGAAACAACCAAGGGGGGTAGTTATGAAAAAAACAACACTGTTTGCGGCAGTTGCCTGCGCGGCGCTGCTTTCGTTCCACACGGATGCGCTTGATCTCACGTTGAAGAACGGCAGAGAGCTTCCGAATGTCACAATTGTCAACACGGCAAAGAACAGGGTTACGCTGGTCACGACCGCATCGAATGGGGTATCGACTCTGCGGAGTATCCGGTTCTCCGAGTTTTCGGATCAGTCTCTGAGTGCGCTCAAGCAGTATTTCATGGAGAATATCAATTCCTACATGGAACCTGCGCGTTCGGAAAAGAGAGCGAACTTCAATGCGCTTCAGAATCTTCAGCAGTATTCGGCGGCGCAGCGGCAGAACAGTAATGCGCTCCAGCAGCAGGTGCTCTTTTCCGCGGCTCCGGCGATCCGGTTTTCTCTGAGACCGGTTTTCCCGAATCAGGTTACGACTCCTCCGGCTCAACAGCCGGGCGGCGGAACGACGGATTCGCAGATCATTCTGCCGACATATCCGCACAATATCAATTTTCTTTCCCTGGGGATGATTACCGGCGGAAGTCTCGGTATTGCGACCTCGGCAAATGATACGGCGAGTCCGCTGGTCAACCATTACGGGAGAATTTATCTTTACGGAGTGAACTCGCCTCAGAATACAGACTGGACCGGAACGGTTTATCCGACCTCCAAGACCATTATTTTCAACGGCGTCACTTATCCGTGCTATGCTGTCAGTCAGGCAGCGGCGAACGAAATCAGTAACAGCAATCAGTAAACTGATCGCGCGAAGATTCAGCGGCAGAGGGCGGAATTTCCGTTCCCTGCCGTTTTTTTGGGGACTTCCGTCTCCGGGCATTTCCTGTTTTTCTGAAAAAATTCTTTTTCTCTGTAACCTTTCATTGTTTCCTGCGTTTACAGGGTGTAACAATTAACAGGGAGGAATGCAAAATGAAAAAAATCAACGACAAGATTCTGGAACTCAGCAATGAAGACCTCGACATGGTTGTCGGCGGAGTGTTCAACCAGAGCTTCATCCAGCAGAATAATCTCCAGGTTTTTACGGGAAAAAGCGGGGCGCAGGGACTTCGTGTCAGGATTCATTCCAGTGATCCGCTGGTAAAGATTGTGATGGGACACGACGTTTCTTTCATGGGAATATCTTCGGAGAAGACGCTTCGCACCCAGTTTTCCAAAGCGGATGTGAGCTCCATCGATATTCTGGACAACAACGGCAAATGGGTCAACTTCCCGCCTGACAAGGCGAAAGCCCTGCTGGGATGACGGATACAGATTGAATCATAATGCCGTCCGGACTTACAGAATAAGCCGCGGACAGCATTATGATCTTTAAAGCCTGATCAGAACCATGCGGTCCGGAGTGAAGTATCCGAGGTTCAGGCGCTGTTCATTCGGATAATGTCCCGCCGGATAATGTTCCGAGTGAACCCCCTGTGCATCGGTCCAGTAATGCTCGATTCCGAAGTAGAATTCGCTGTCGCCTGTCATTGCGCGCGGAATTGCCGCCGTGATTTTCTTCATTCCGTTTTCATCTTTCGATTCTATATGCGCCGCATCGGAGGAATCTGCCGCAGTCCCGTCGTTGCCGATGAAAATACGCCAGGGGGTGCGTTCTCCTTTGCGATCCATGAGAAACAAGGCAGTCGTTTCATTTTCTCCGCTGTTGTTATTGCGGCGGCATTCAATATCAAATATTACGTTTTCAATATCCGTTTTCATGCTCCATGAGATATTTCCGGCATGGTAGACGGGACCCACCGTATGGATTTCCTCCTGTTTTTTCAGAAAATCCCCCGCGGGGATTCCTTCCCGTATTTTCGTGCGGCATTCGGCAAAATCTTCTGCAAGGATCTCTTTCAGTACCGCCACGCGCCAGCGCAGCTTTTCCGGGAAATATTTGTAGACTTCCGCCTCGGAATGATAGCCGAGACGGGAATCCGCCTCGCAGAGTTCCGCCAGTCGGAGACTGTTTCCGATTTCCTCTTTCACGATGGCTTCCAGGCGGTCCAGAAGCTTTTCCGCATCCGCAGGGGAGTCCAGCAGGCGGTTCCTGAGCGAGTAAAATTCGAGAATGTTGGCGCCGGAACGGAATTGAATGTCAAGCGCCTCATACAGCGAAGCGTCAAGCATCCGTTCGGAACGATCAAGATATTCGCGGCTGAATGTGTTGAATTTTTCCATGCCTTTGTGCCAGCCGTCCGCGATTTTCCTCGTAAGGAGCATGGTTTCCGGGAGTTCATGGTTGAACATGCATTCACCGACTGCATCGCCGGCGGGAGCATAGTCCGGCTTCCAGGTGCGGGGAAGCTGCTTCATGACCTGTTTCAAATGCAGGGGCCAGACCGGTCCGTCGTGCATCGGCCCGTAATACTGGAACTGGATATCGAGCGGATAATTGGAGTAGGCCTCCGCGAAGTCGTTCCAGATTTCAGCCATATCCTTTGCATGGGCGCCCCATTCGCTGAATGCGAGTTCTTCGAGAAACTCTTTTTCCGGGCGCGTGAAATCTTCGAACGCGAGATGCCCCGCCGCCTTGTTCATGAGTCCGGGATAGTTGCCGAAATACCAGCATTGAATGACGTGCCTGACGCCGAGTTTCTTCATCTCCCTGTATTTGCGGTAGATGAGCCCCGGAACGGGAAGAAACGGAATCGTGGCGACTTCGTGGGAACAGCAGACCTGAAGTTTTGCCGCCATTTCGCACCTGCCGCGCGCTGCCGCCGCCATGCGCCCGAAACGGTCGCTCGGCCCGACACATGAGAGCCAGTAATCGCCGCCGTTCCGCACCTTTCCGAGCTGCTCCTTGTTGCAGCCCGATTCGAAATTGAAGGCGAGGATTACATCCTTGGTGAGTCTTTCGGGCATCTCGTAGATCCAGCCGGAGAGCTGGTCGCGATAGGGCATGTAAAGCCAACTGATGAGTTCGGCTTTCGGATTTGCCGCATGCATTCCGTCCGCCATCGGGAGCAGTACCTTGCTCAATATCTCCCCGATTGAGAGATCACACTTGCCCTCACATGGATTTTTTTTGTGCCCATAGACTGAAAGTGTGCTCAGACAGGAGGTCGGGCGTTCCCCGTGTGAGATTGTGATGAGTCCGCCGAGATTCGGCACCGCAGAAAAGAGACTGTTCGTACATTCGTATAAATATTGTCTTGCGGCTTCCGAATTCGGGCAGAAACTCGGCATTCCGGTGTAGGCGAGGGGACCTTTGAGTTCCGGATGTCCTGTGGGGCAGGGATTGGTCGGGCCCCAGTTGAAGGGTTCGATGCAGAAGACCCATATTTTGATTCCGTAGCGACGGCATTTCTCGACGGAGCGGCGAAGTTTTTCGAGGCGTTTTTCCGCATCCGGATCGCGCGGATAAAAAGAGGTCGTGCAGATTTCCCGGAATACGATTGTCAGCCACAATCCGTTGACTCCCTCCCTGGCAAGGCGGTTCAGATATTCTTCCGGATAATAGTCGATTTCATCCATCAGTTCGTCGCGGTTGAACGGCGGACGCTTGATCGGGCCGAAGAAACAGCGTGAGATACGGTTCTTCAACCACGGATCACGGCGTGTTTCACCGAGTTTCAGAAAGGGGGCGCGACTTCCTGCGAGAAGGTCCTCCAGATAGTAGACTCCGCGGCGGATTCCCTCGGTGTCACCGGCTTCGATGATGATCTTGTCTTGTTCGACGGTGACGCGGAAACTTTCTCCTTCGAGGTCTCCTGCTTTGCATGTTATGATCGGTGTTGCGCCGGGGACGAAAATACCGGCTTCCTGGAGAAAACGAAGCATTTCTTCCGTTGCGGTGACGAGCAGCTTTTCCGGATCGGGAAATTCCGCATGGAAGTCAAGCCCTTTGCGGAAATCAGCTTCGTCTTCCTGCGGTTCCAGACTCATGTCCCAATAAGTGTGGAACTCCGGCTTTCTGCGCAGCGCTTCGACAAATCGCGGTTCCCCCTGCGGAAACGGCGGCGGTGTATTTCTGATATCGATCATAAGATTGAATCTCCCTGTTTTCAGGATAATGTAATATTTCTCCGGCAGGATTGCCACCCTTTACGGAAAGCCTTGTCTGACCTTTTTCTCTGTTTTGCATGCTTTCCTGTGAAATACTATAGCGCTATGCTTTCATAAGTGCAAGCAGTCTGACCTGAAGTTTACAGACAATGACAGAATGGTATGGCGGGTAAGTTCCTGAAGACGGCAAACTTGTTTGCCGGGGTGCAGGTGACTTTCACCTGCCGCGGAGTTTGAGGGCGCGTAGCCCTCATGTTCTTTCCCACGTCGGCGGTTCCACCGCTAACGGACGAGAAGCGAAGCTTCGAGAGCCGACGGGCACAGCGCATGACCTTGGGGATTCCGCCGTAGCTCTCGAACTTGATGAATCAAGTTCTCGCCATTGAGCGG
>ERZ1034917.56-NODE-56-length-104644-cov-25.347503_pt1 | contig 104644 bp, 147 predicted proteins | sample MGYA00520605_ERZ1034917 | MGnify/ENA primary metagenome ERZ1034917 (study PRJEB33766, sample SAMN09781784) | gut metagenome | biome: gut microbiome | host: Homo sapiens | place: Madagascar | study: EMG produced TPA metagenomics assembly of the PRJNA485056 data... | reverse complement strand
GTTTTAACAACGCTACCCTATTGCCCAGGGGGTAAGTGACTTTTTGATGATTTGTCCTGTCAAACTCAACTTTTCTTGTGTTTTTGAGTGAATTTCAATTAAATCGTATCTTTTACGCAACTAATCAAATAAATAAATTAAATTTAATTTGTCCTGTCAAGACAATGTTTTCTTGGTATTTAGATAAATCGTATCTTTTTAACAACGGATGGTTTACTTTTACAGAAAAATATAGTATGCACCATAGTATCAGAGGTATACAGAGAGAGCCAACATATAGTATTAGGAGGTCAATTGTATGATATATATGCAGGGATATGGTATCAATGAGGAAGCATTAAAGCTGTATTGCTATTACAATACAGAGAGAGCCAACATATACCGTAAGAAAGAGATGGAAAAGTTGGATCCTCCATATACCAAGGATCCTATTTTGAGAGAGTATAAATTTACAAATGTAAGAAGAGAGTTAGATAAACAGAGTAAGTATTTAATAAAGGCTGTTTGCACTAATAGTAAGCTCTCACTACATGAGAAGCTATTCAACATACTTCTGTTTAGATTGATCAATCATGATGAAATCATACAGGATACCTGGAAAGGACATGTATTCAGATTCCCATTCAGAACGGACATTCCATTGTCAGATCTCCATACCCTAGTGTATATAGAGAAGATGAACAATGTAAGAAGACATGGTGATGCTTATCTTACTGTTGTTCCTAGAAAGCTCATGAATAAAATGATTCATGATCATAACTATAGCTCTGAATTTATCAACTCTAATACTGGGTTAATACTATATCTACAGAGGCATAACAAACTGTTACGTCTTATTGCTGAGATATGTGAGGAGAAAGATTTTGCTAATTGTACTGCTTCTTATGCATATCAATTGTTGAGACAGATCAATGGTTTAGGTGAATTCCTAGCTTATCAAGTATTTGTCGATCTTACGTATTGCCCAGAATGTAGATTTCATGAAAATGAAATTGTTGTAAGTGGTATAGGGTGTTGTTTAGGCGTAGACTGGCTAACTTCAGAAGAGCTAGATGCTTCAGATAAGAGGGACTCTTTTAGAAAGAAGTATGGTAATCAGTATAATGAATTTCTATTTGTGTTTGAAAAAGATCTCCCTAAATTAGCTAGAAAATGTAATATACATTGGGATCCTAAGGAATTCCAAAAAGGATTTCCAAAAGATAATTGGGGACTTATGAATATAGAAAATTCATTTTGTGAGTTTGGCAAGTATATGAAGATTAAGTTCGGTAGTAAGTTTAGAGCTAGAAAATTTAAGTCGTATTGATAAACTATTTGGATTAGAATAGATGCTAAAGATTGTATTAAGAGTTATTGCTTGGGCTATATTGATGACTATGGTATGTGGCTGGTGTATGCATATGCACTGGTTGTCACAACAAGACTCTATAGCTAAGGTCTTAACTGGGATATTTTTTGCTATACTTGCTCCTGTAGGGGCAGTTCATGGACTTATTGTTTACTTATTTTGAAGGAGTATGTATGAAAGATGAGCTTAATAACCTGTTGTTGAGAGTAGGACAACTGAAAAAGTTTATTGAAGTGAATATCACTTCTGTTAGTAAGAATAAAGCAGAATTTGACCGTATTATGGAAAAGTATCCTCATACCTATCTCTTTGTGAATGAGGTTCTTTCTAAGAGGAGTCAATCTGCTAATGCAATAATTGAGGATATTGAAAAGTCTATCAAGGAACTCATTTCTGTCCAGACCAATAATGGCAAGAAGAAATAAATTTAATGTAAGCGAGATATCTAACTTTTATGCTACCTCTGAGCTAGAGGCCTTAGAAGAGGTGCTAGCAAGCGTAAAGGATATAGAGCTACTTAGTTACGATATCCGTATTGGTAACCTACAATTGCTCAGTTATTATAGAGCAGATCTAGAGGCTTGGGAATCTCAATTAACTAGGACTAAATCAAGACTCGAATTGATCTCTAGAAAGAGATCAGTAGACGCTCTTTCTATAGGTAAAAAGCCTACTAAAGATCTCATAGAAATAGGAACACTAGATAGCCTGAACGAAGAAGAAACAGCCAATTATGAACAGATTGTAAAAGATCTTGCTTATGTTAAGAAGTGGAAAGCAGTATTGAATGATGTATTCTGGCTGTACAATGATGCACATAAACAATTAGGAAACAACAATGCAAAACAGAAGACCAGTAGCTCAAGTTAATTTAGACTGGGCTAAGAATCAATTGAAAAATTCTACTAGAAAAAGTAATGGAGATAGGACTGAATACTATGAATTGCCAGAAGCTGGCGATTTGGTTATTAGAGTACTTCCCCCAGATCAACAAGGTAGATTGGGTAAGGTAGTAGGGACTCACTGGAACATACAAGGCAATCAGATTGATGTTAAAGGAGCTAGATCCCCTTGCCTACGTACTAATCACCCAGATATCGATGGTGTTAGATGCCCCATTTGTGAAGCTCTCGATAGACTGTCAAGAGAAGGTGTCAGTGAAGAATTTCTCAGTAGTTACAATTTGAGTACTGCCTCCTATATCAAAGCTCTTATTGTAAGAGGATCTACTCGTAACAATAAACAATATGATCCTAAAAAGCCCATTCTGTTCTTAACTAGAGGCACGTATTCATTAGAATGGATTTACAATCAGTTATCAGATCCTGATATTGGCAACTTTATTGATCCTTATAGTGGTACAGCTATAAAATTCTCTCGTGAAAGAAAGACGGATACTTGGAGTAGGAGTGTATTGCCTGGTAATTGGACGCCTATAGCTCCAACAGAAGAAGAAGTAAACAAGATCCTTGAAGAAGCGGATAAGATTGATCTGTACTCTATGTGGAAGTACCCCGTAGGAGAGGAATTAGACAATATTTCTAAAGCTGGAGAAACACTGTATAAAGTAATCAAGGAACGGTGGAAGAAGGCTAATTCAGTAACTGCTCCATTCAATGGTAATTCTAATGTAAAATCTGTTGCTCCTACTTCTACCCCAAAGGATCCTGTTGATAATCCTACTACCTCTTCTTACTCGTCTCAGGTAGAGAAGTCACCAGAAGAAATAGTTGAAAGTGCTAAAGAAAAGGTGAATAACATGGTACCTGCTAATGCCCCTGCTTGCTTTGGTGATACTAAAGAATATGGAGATTTGAAGCAGAGTTGTCTTGAATGTATGCATCAGTCATATTGCGGCGATGTTTGTATGAGTAAGTCCTAATGGCTTATGAGTAAGTAACATAGTGCCCACCTATTGTAGGTGGGCATTCTCATCTGGAGATACCAAATGAATCAAGAGGAATTTGAAAAAGAAGCTAATAGTGTGTCTTCTATACTAGAAGATATACTGAGCAAGGAAAAAGAAGTAAAGATTGCTACTAATGATTTGGATTCTGATCCAAAGGGAGCTATACCGACAGGAATATTGGGGTTTGATGTATACTGTGGTGGTGGTATATTCCCTGGGAAGATCTATGAGATATGTGGAGAAGAGTCTAATGGTAAATCTACACTATGCTATAGTATAGCTGCTGCTTACCAGCGTCATGATCCAAAGCATTTAGTTATGATTGTAGAGACAGAGTCCGCTTTGGATAAAGGCAGATGTCAAGCTATAGGTATGGATCTCAATAGACTCATTGTATTTGAAACAGACATAGTGGAACAGGGTATTAGTAGAATACAGTGGTTCATGGATACTGTTGCAGAGAAGTTTGAAGGAGAAGCCAAAGTATTGTTTATTTGGGATACTATAGCTGCTGCTTCTACTCTTTCTGAGAAAGAGAGAGGTATGAATTCTGGTGGTATGATGGAAAAACCTAGAATACTATCTGAAGCATTTCGTAAAATTACAACTGAATTGGCTAAGCATAAATGTAGTCTGATACTGATTAATCAGGTCAGAGATGCTATTGGTGGGTGGAAGCCTGGATTGAGCACCCCAGGAGGCAGAGCTATTAGACATCATGCTTCTGTTAGACTTATGGTAAAGAGTAGCACACCTATTACAGAAACATTTGGTAAAGAAGAAAAAGTAATAGGTAATGAAGTTAATATCTTCATGTTAAAGAATAAACTTGCTCAACCTAGGCTTACCTTTGGAGCAGTCATGAATCATGCTACTGGATTTCAGAGAATTGAGTCTTCTCATAAAACAGTAATGGATATGGCTGTGAGAGATGGAGTAGAAGTCAAAGGATCATGGATTTCCATCAAATTGCCAGACTACTTGCAAGAAAGAGCTAAAAGTGAAATAAAGGTACAAGGTAGTGTAAAGTTACTGCAATTAATGAGAGAATCTCTGTTTCTTAGAGTATATATGGAATACCTTGGATATAAAAACTATGCTTCCATGTATCCACTAATGTCTCTTAAATATCGCCATACAATATGGGAGAAGGAGGTACAGATGATAAAATGCTGGAACAAGGACTGTTCTAGGTATGGTGGTGAACCATTACCACAGGATCTGTGGCCTACTGAACCAGATCCTGTTAGTAAAGAAGAATTTACCAGTATCAATAAAGAAATCATTTTGTTAAACGAGGATCTAGACTAATGGAAAATCAGGATACAAAAGAAGATAAAAAGAAGTTTTCTGATTGGATCAAACAATTTAAGCATAGTAGAGACAATAAGAGGTATAAGGATCCTGATGGGGATGAGGTTCCTACACACTGCACAGATTACCTGAATGACCGATGAATAACACACTAATTGTAGACGGACATTACTTGATGCATAGACTGGGCAATATACCAGAGTACAATTTGACTGCTTCTGATGGTACTCCCACTGGTATATTGTTCGGCTTTATAAGGAGCTTACACTTATACCTCAGGTCTAATATGATTAGCAGAGTGTATTGTGTATTTGATGGAAGAAGGTCTGTTAGACGTAAAGCTATATATCCAGAGTATAAGCTAAAACATAAAAATAAAGCACAGACAGAAGAAGAGAAGAAAGCACAAGAAGAATACAAAAACAAATTCTATTCTCAAAGAGAAGTCATCAAGAGTCTATTAACCAAAATGAACATTAGAGTTATACAAATCGACTCTAAAGAAGGTGACGATGTATGCTACAAGGTAGCTAATAGTATAAAAGAAGATTCCAATGAGATTATCTTCTATACTGATGATTCTGATTATGTGCAGATGATTCCACTATTCAAGCATGCTATAGTGTATAGACCAATTAAGAAGGACATCCTTGGAGAAGATGAAGAAACCTTATCTAAAGAAGATGTACCCTCTCTTAATTGGTTCCTATTAAAGAAGTCTATTGTTGGTGACTCATCAGATAATATCCCATCTGCTATCAAGGGAATTGGTGATAAGTCTGTCTCTAAACTAATTCAATTAGCTGCTCAGAATGGGTTAGATCCAGAATCTGATTTTGATACTCTTGTAAAAGGATTAATCAATTGCTCCAATATCGGAGGAGGTCTTCTTAAAAGAGTATCAAACAATGCAGAAGAGTTTAAAAACAATTTGCAACGCAATTTAGAGCTGATAGATCTTAGAAGAGAAGAGTGGACAACAGAAGAAGAAATCAATTTCCAAAATCAAATGAATCAAGTTGTTTCCTTTGATGAAAAATATGTCTTTGAAACATTTGTAAAATATGGCATTAGATCTCTATCTTCTGTGTTTGTAGAGTCACATTTTAAATTGCTAAAATGAAGATCATCAACTTTGGAGATACACATATCCATCATTCTCATGAATACTCTTATCCTACTGCAAATGGATCAACTAAGAGATTAGATGAGCATATTGCTACTTATAGGTATTTGTGTTCTGTTATTGAAGAAGAGAAACCAGATATAGTTATCAACAATGGTGATATTATCCACTCTCAAGGAAATATAGCAACAGAAGTTATAGCGACAGCATCTATATGTGAGAAGAAGATAGCTGCTGTTTGTAAGTCTATTGGTAGCCAGTATTGGGTGTTAGTTGGAAATCATGATAAGAAATCTGATAGACCAGATGGAGCAATATCTACCAGATTTCTGGAAGGCTATTATGATCTCCAATTGATCACCTTTCCTGAAGTACGTGATCAAATTTTTCTGATTCCTCATCTCTCTCGTCATCAGTATCACTTACTTCATGAAATAAAACATACTGGCTACCTCCTAACATTTTCTCATTTAGATATCTGTGGTGCTAAGTATCATTCACAAATGTGTGATACTAGCGGAGCAACAGAGGAATCTGGTATTTCTGGTATTGTATTTAATGGGCATTACCATGAAAAACAAGAGATAAGGCTCTCTAATGAGACAACAGTAGTTTGTACTGGTGCTCCACAATACTGGTCTAGAAGAGAGCCTAGATTCGGTGGTAGAGGGTATTTAGTGATAACAACAGACATACATAGTAACACTACTAAATGGGAACATAAGAGCATACCTGCACCTGATTTTATCACTTTATCTAACCCCACTGTTAAAGAGATAGAATCAATTAATCCAAAACATTATCTACATATCAAGCTAATGTATGAGACTCAATTAGAGAAATTGAGAGAGGCATTATCAGGCAGGATATATAGCTCTGAAATCGTTGTGGATAGACCTAACAAAGTGGTATGTGAAATGGAGCTATTGCCCCAGTTTACAAAAGAAGAATGTATAAGTAATTATGTTAAGATGTCTCTTTCAGGATTGAAAGAAGATATGCTAATGGAAATAGGTTTGGAGATGTTGAAATGAATGATGATTCAGATATCTTGGAAGAAGACGATCCAATTGGAAAAGAAAGTGCAGATTTAGCATTTAAGATCAATCAATTGATTGCCGGAAGTGATAGTGTCCCTTGTATATTGTCTATGTTTATCACTATAATGAGTATAGCAGAAGATAGTGATCTAGATGAATTGTCTTGGATTTCTCACTTGATGAGAGAAAGCAATAAAGTTATTGTAGAAAGGTATAACAAGTTGAAGAGACTGCAATGAGTATTCAGATACTAGCTGTTACAGCTAATAACTTTAAGTCATTCAAAACACTCTCTTTAGAAATAAAAGAGGGTGTTTATCATATATTCGGTGATAATCAAGACGACTCATATTCCAGCTCTAATGGAGCTGGTAAAACATCCATATTGGATGCTATATATTGGTGCTTATCTGGAGATACATTACAGGGATCACAGTCAAGTGACGATGTCGTCAATATGAAAACTGGTAAGAACTGTCACGTAAGAGTTCATTTAATCTCTAACGAAATAGGATATTACATCTCAAGGTATAGAAAAGACTCGTTACATTCTAATAGTATAGTCATACAATCAGAAGACTTAACTGATCTATCTTCACACAGGATAGCTGATAATCAGAAACGGATTAGAGAAATCATAGGAGTAGATTTCTCTATGTTAAAAAGTATATTGATGTTAGACAGTAGAATGTCTGGTTCATTCACCTCTATGTCTAATGTTGATAGACTCAATTTTCTAGAGTCTGTTAGGGACTACTCTATATGGGACTCTGCTAGAACTAAAGCAAGTAATGAGCTATTATCACTTAACAATAGAGATAATGAATTGTCTCTTGCTATAGAGAGTCTTAGAAGTAGTATTTCCACGAATAAGAAATTGATTCTTTCAATGAGAGAGGAATTGAAAGATCTCTCTGTTGAAGAACTGAATACTGAATTGTCAGTATTAGAGAGATCACTTTCTGAGAAGGTGAAAATGCACACTGTATACTCTTCATATTCCTCCAAGTATGAAGAAGACAATACAGATTTAGACAAGAAGATACTAGAACAGCATAATGTTATGGTGTCTTGTAACGATACTCAAAAGAAACTACAAGAAAAATATCGTATTATCTCTGATTCTCTCAGAGAATGTAAGAAAGAAGTCTCTACGTTAGAAAGTCTTTCTAATGGCATATGCCCTACATGTGGTCAATGTGTAGACCACAAACATGATGAAAGTAAGATAGCTGAATTACAGGATAAGAAACTAGAATTAGAAAGTAATGAAGTATCTTTACATGAAGAGATATCAAGATATTCTAAAGAATACGATGATTTATGCAATGAATACAATACCTTACTCTATAAGAAGAATGAATCATACAACTGTCTAAAAGACGTTAAAGAAAGAAAAGATTCTCTGGACGTAGAGATTGCTTCTATAAGCAAGAAAATCAATGACAAGAAAGAGAAGATATCAGGAATTGATTCTATAAAAACTTCTTATGAGAATAGAATTTCTTCTATGGAGGAGGAAGTAAAGAATGATGTTTCTTCTTTACTGGAACTGCTTGAAGAGAGAAGTAGAGTAAGGGATAGGTCTTCATATGTCTTGTTTTGGAAAGAGGCATGGGGAGCAAAAGGATCTTTTAGACCTATGTTACTGTCTAATGATATCAAGTATATCAACTCATGTCTCGAGAATTACAGTAAGAGAGTATTTTCTGAAACACAGGTTCAATTGTCTATACCAGATAAGGACAATCGTAAGATAGAAATACTAGTCAACAACAGAACAACAGGCAGTAAGAATATACAGATGCTATCTGGTGGTGAAAGAAGAAGACTAGATCTTGTCATTCAACTGTCTATCTTGTCCCTATTTATGTCAGCTACCTCATTTAGTTGCAACGTATTGTTTGTCGACGAAGTATTCGATTCTCTAGACTCAGAAGGGATATACCGTGTATTGTCTCTATTACAAGACATAGGTATGTCTAGCATATACGTCATTTCTCACAACGAAGAAATAAAAAGTTACATACAGAATCATATAAAAGTGACTAAGACTAACGGCATTTCTGTACTCGAGGGATAATGACATGTCTAACAAATATCTGGGTTCGGATAACCCTGTAAATCTTATACTATTCTTACGTCCTCCATCAGACTCAGAAGGTCTTGACTTCTTTCAAGGTAAAGACTCTCTAATTGTAGATGCTCTTACTGACTATTTTAATTTTGAAAATTCTTCTTACAGATATTTTCTATCTGATGCTTCTGATGATGTGACAGATTCTCTTTCTAGCTTAAAGAGATATTTGCTATTTTCAGAGGTAAAGAATATATATCTAGTTGGGGGAGAGATCTCTAATGTGTTTATTTCCTTTGAATCATTTGAAGATGTAAAGTACAACAAGTTCCCAGTTCAATTAGAAGAACTTGAACTCTCTAAAGAAATTGTATTGATCCCTATTTCTGATGATGTTTCCAACTATGAAGCATATAAGCAGGAGCTGAGAGATAAGTTACCAGGTAATGAGCACTTAAGCAAGTTATGTGTTATGGAAATACCTGAGTTTGTACAGCATCTCTCTACTCTAGAGAAGCTATATGACGAAGGTAAACTGAAAGAGATAGGTTTTGATACAGAAACTACGAGCTTAAATCCTCATGAAAGAAAAGCTGCTATTACTACTTTTTCCCTCTATGATGAGATAACAGGTAAAGCAGTAGCTTGTTTCTTTAAGTCTCCAGAAAAGTGGGTTCCAATAGAAAAGATACAAGTATTAGAGAAAATTATTGATTTCTATCAATATGTATTGAATATCAATACCTGGGAACAAAAAGAAGAGCTGGTAGCTAGTTCAAAAGCACTAGAGAATGAGTGGTTGTCATTGCAATACTTTCCATTTGAATTTGCTTTTTCTAAGCTGGAAGATGATATTTCTCTCAATATAAGAGAATTGTATACCATACTTAGACAGATTAAAGCAAGCACCTACTCTAATAGATACTCTAAAATTGTTTCTCTTTCAGAAGAGTTACAATTGCTGTATGAGAAAGAATATAGCTTGTATAAGACAGGATACACAGAGAGTGATTTTATCTCAGTTTATACTGCTATGTCCAGTTTATTGAATAAAGTATCAATAATTGGACAAAACATCAAGTTTGACGTCACCTACTTACTAAAATTCAATATAGGTAAAAACTTGAGCATTTCTCAGGACACATATGCAGATGCTATTTTTGATTTCGATTCTCCCAAGAAAAAAGACTTGGGAACACTCACTGAATGGTACACAGATATCTCTGGTGGGTGGAAGGATGAAATGCAAGAAGACGATAGAGTCAAAAAAGCGAAAATAGGGACTAGATATGACAGAGTAGAGTATCAAAAACACTCTCTGTATGCTGCTACAGACGGAATAAGCGCTTATTTAGTAGGTAAGGGAGAATTGCACAATATACAAGATAAACCTGTCTACAAGCGTCTTAGACCTTACCTACTCAGAGGACTAAAGGCGTTTGCTAAAGCAGAAGTTATGGGAGTATCTGTTGATACTTCTGCATATGAAATACTTAAACAGAAGTATATAGATCAATTGACAGAGTCTATAGAAGACATGACCAATTTACCTATAGCTAATAGGGTATTGAAGAGTATTGGTATAGAAAAAATAAACCCTAATGTTAATGGGGCAAAGAGTCATGTTAACAATGTATTGTTTTCCAAAGAGGGATACAAGTTACAATCCATTAAGCAAACGGAGTCTGGATATCCTTCTGTTGACAAGAACGTAATAGATGAAATGATTGATTCTATAGGTGAGGTTATAAATGCTTATGAATTAAGGCAGAGTAATCCAGATGGGTATGATCCTCTAGATCACCTATTTGATGGTCATGGTAACTTAGTTACAGAACAAAGATATGAAGAACTAAAAGAGGCTAATACTTTTTTGAACCATCTAAAAGACTACAAAGAAGTATTGCGTTTGCATACAACATATATAGGTGGTATTAAAGAGTATGAAGAAAATATAGGCACTTCTTCTGCTTATTTTACTGAATTCAATATAGTGGGCGCTACTGTTACCGGTCGTCTTTCTTCTGGCTTTCATGGGCAACCAAAAGTATCTGATATCAAGAAGCTATGGACTTCTGCTTGGGCAACTACTTCTAAGAGAGAATATGCTGTTACTCAACATCCTGGTGAAAGATATCTCCCTTACCCTCCTCCATCTCAGTATCAATTAACGTTAGAGGATGGTGCTGTTGTTACAGTAGAAGAACAGGAGTATAGGAGAATAGTAAGTGAGAGCCAAGAGAATAACAAGAGGACAGTACCTGTATAGAGGATTCAAAATATACTGTGTTGGTTATTTGTCTTCTGATGGTAGATATGGGTGGGAGGCTATTGATCATGATGGCTCTTCTTTTGCCCAGTCATTCTCTCTGTCAGAGACTAAGATGTTAGTTGACAAGGAATTAGATCTACATAAAGATAATCAAGAATGAAATATAACGGGAGACAAGTAGTAAAAGTTAGTAAGGCTACTCCAGTAGGAGGTGGATTGTTGGCCATAGGTGATTACAGTCAATTGGAAATTTTTATAGCAGCGATCCTCTCTGGAGAACAGAAGTTATTAGACGCTCTTGCTTCTGGTGATGACATTCATGCTTGGGTAGCATCACAGATATTCCCGGAATTGAAGGGACTCTCCATTAAGGAGATCAAGAAGAATCATAAGCTGGCAAGAAGTAAGTCAAAACAGGTGTCATTTGGTATTCTGTATCAAAAGAAGCCAACTACAGCTGAGATGGAGACCGTTTATGAGCTGTTTTTTAATACATTTACCTCGCTTAAGAAGTGGGTGGATGATACAAAACAGTTCTGCAAGGAAAATGGTTATGTAGAAACCCCATTTGGCAGGTTTAGAAAATTGCCAGATGCTAAATTAACAGACAGAAGAGATTTGGGTCTTATTAATGCTGCTCTTAGAAGAGCAGTTAATTCCCCCATACAGTCCACAGCCTCAGATTGTGCTTTCATTGCTTGTGTAACTATAGACTATCTCTTAGAGAAATTGAAGATGAAGTCTCAGTTTCTAGGTGGTGTTCATGACTCTATCATTGTTGATGCTTATCCTGGAGAAACATTTGAAGTATGTGAAGTAATGAAACATGCTACTACTGAATTAACACATGATTTCATGCATGGATTTAGACTGAACTTTGATATGGGTATAGGTCATTCTTGGGGGAGACAGTTAGAAATTAAGAAAGAATGGTCTGAAAATGGAAGAAGGTTTTATCTGTTGGAAGGTGGTGATATAGACTTTGTATATCTCAAGAGAGAACTTACCATAGGGTATGGTAACAAGTTAAAATATGAAAATGTAGAACTCGGAGATGACATAGAATACGAGTCTAGGGTGCATGATTGGGTACCACAAAGTAAAAAGCAAATATCAGTTATTATTTCTGTTCCAGAATTTAATATCGATTTCTCTGCAATAGAGAAGGAAATCATTTATGGCAATTAATGATGACGTGCAATACTATTTGAGTATAAGAAGAAAGATGCTATACAGAAAAACACTTTTATTTAAAACATATAAAGTGTATGCTGTATATAGAATGACATTAGATACATTGTCCACTATATGTATGTGTAGCAGTATAGTTACACTTTTGTTGATGATGGACTGTGTTGCCTATCAAATACTGTCAACTAGTATAGCATTTATAGCAGTATATTTTTTGCTTACTAAAGCTAGTATCAAAGCGTATAAATTTGAGATTCGTAGCTACAATTTGATATTAGCTAGTAATAGATATTCTTGGCCAAGAGCAGATAATGCCATGGAGATAAAGGATAGTACTCAATTGATACTAGACCATTTGTACGAAGCAAGAGAGTGTATATTGCCTGTCTTATCTATAATCAAGTATCTTAGGGGATTAGAAAATGCTAGATGACTTCTTAAAATTAAGTGTCAAGAACTCGGCTAGGAGTGTGTATATCAAACCAGAAGCAGTTATTGCTTTAGAAGAAGATAATGCTGGTTGTAAAGTATATCTTATCGGTATGGGCGGAAGCTCATTTGAAGTAAGAAACAGTGCTAATGAAATACGTAAAATGATGAAGGAACATGGTAATGTTTAAAGAGCTTACTGATCAAATAAGAGAAATGATGAATGGTAAATGCACCATACTATTTGTTGCAGACGCATGCCCTAAATGCACCCAGTTACGCAATATAATAAGTCAAGTATCGGAGAATACTGTGTATGTAGTAAATCTCATGAATAACTTAGAGCTTGCTAGAGAGTTAGGTATACAAAATGTACCACTTCTTTGCAAGTTCGAAGAAGGTAGGATGATAGGAAAGCTACCTTTTGAATTGGCATCATTGTCAAATGTAAAGAAATTTTTGAACTAGTTTGGGCCGTGGGCCATAGTGGTAGAGGCAACCGACTCATAATCGGTAGATAGTAGGTTCAAATCCTACACGGCCCACCAAATTGTTAATGTAATACTATGAATAAACATAGATGGTCGGAAGTTATTAAAGCCTGGGCAGATGGACAAATTATACAGTCCAGACAAATCGGAAGCACTTATTGGAATGATAATGACGATAAGTTACCAGCATTTAATAGCGACAGATTAGAATGGCGTATCAAACCAGAGGATATCATTCTTGATAGGTATATTTGGTTTTCTCAAGAACTAAATAGCTTAATCATGTCTGTCAGTAGTGCACCAAATGTTAGATTTACTCTTAGTTCAGATACTAAGAAGCTCAGTAAAGTAGAGTTGATTTGATAATCAGCTAAGTTCATATTATTGCATTGCCCTCTCTCGTGGAGGGCATCTTTTTATCTATAGATCTATACTGTAAGTTTGCTTAGTTATAGAGGTTACAAATGTATAGAGGCTTTTTATCTGATAACGTAGCGATTAAAATTGAATCTAATTCATCTAGCAATTTAGACCTATTCATATTTGACATAAGTGGTAATATAGGAGAAGCGTATGACATAGATGCTATGAGGCTACTATCCTTCATGAATATGTTTTATAAAATAACAAGTGAGGAAATAGAAGACTTTATATACCTAGATTTTCTAGATTATCCAGAGTCTAGGAGTATTGGCTCATTGAGTAAGCCAGGACTTGGTGATGATTTAAAAGTTGGTATCGGAGACTTTGAGTTTGAAGTACTTAATGAAGAATTGAAAGAAACTGGTGAATTAGTAAAGCAACTCATAGATTACCTGAAATGTCAGTTGGAGTCATTTAAAGAGGTGTGAAATGAATCTTACTTATGGCCTGGAGATAGAACTAGGTGATGTAGATAGAAAGACACAGTTACCAAATGGTCTTTCTTGGTCTAGCACAGAGCATGATATTGTCAATTCGAATGGAGTTGCTATTGATCCTACAGGTAAGAAGCATACTCTTGGTGGAGAGATAAACACAGCTCCTACAGACAATATAGAAGGTCAAGTTACTCTCTTTAAGAAGATACTTGAGTTATTTCCTAATGCTACAATAAATCATAGACATCATACTCATGCCCATGTCTCTTTTCAAAACTTGAAAGAAGAAGTTGTATTACAGAAAGCGATATTGAGGTTTGCCAAAGAGAACTCAGAGTGGATCATGAATAAGATATTCACTCCTACTCGGCATCCCTTGATGAACAGATCAGCTTGGTCATATCAATTAGCTGATAGAACTGTTATGCCTGATTGGAAGTATGACTATTGTATGTCTGCTAATACACCGGAAGAGTTCAAGCAAGCACATCAAAAAGTAAAAGATGGAAGGATATTACCTCAGACGACAAAGAGGTATGGAGTAAATTTATTCTCTATACATAAACATGGGACAGTGGAATTCCGATGGTTTTATCCTACGTTAAATCCAGAAGAAATACATGATATACTACTTTTTTGTAAGTATTTCATATTAGATGCTATTACTGGATCAAATAAATTGATAAAATCAATTGATTCCTTAAGATTGCCTAAAGAATGTAAGTACAACAATGATCTAGAAATGGGTTGGCAATCTACTAGCTATAAGGTGAAGTAATGAATATTAGAGTATTGAAATCTCTTTCCGAAAAGTCATTTCTAGAATTTCAGAATTCGATAGATCCAGAGGATAAAGAATCAGTTAGATTTTGTAAACAAACTTACGAATTTCATGTTAAGTGGTATGGGTTTGATAACAAGCCATATCTAATTGCAGTAGATGAAAACAATGAAATTCTAGGAGTGATGACGTATAATCTCACAAAGAATGATAGGTACATTACTGTCATCAACTTGCTTGTCCCTAAAAAGCATAGGCGTAAAGGAGTAGCTAAAGCTCTGATGCAGAAGGCTATAGACCTTGCTGGAGAAAACTTTAAAAGTAGGTTACGTATGGCCTGTGATATACCAGCTCTCCCTTTCTACAACAAGTTAGGCATGGTCTATTGGGGTATTAGACAGAATGGAGCATTCTGGTGTGACATCCCGTTGTTGTGGGATGATATCAATGAATATACAAAATTGAAAGAACTAAAAATTAGTCTATTGATGGACGATAAAAGTTGGTCATTAGCAAAGAGAAGAGTCAAGAGTGTCCTAGGGAGGAATAGCAAGGAACAAGAAGCTATTAAGCTATGCGGACATCAGTATTTTGGAGAAGTATTTGGAGCTGTAAATGAATAATAAAGCATTCATCATCAGAGGTATCTCTGGTACAGGTAAAGGGACTAGAGTCTCTAATCTCATTGAATTTCTTAGAAGTCTAGACACTGATAATAAGACCATCATTCCAGTAGTTTCTAAAGGAATAAAAGAGAATAAACCAGAAGACATTGTACAATTAGGGTTGCTTCATTCTCCATTAGGCTTATTCTTTGCTGGTAAGTGGGTCAAGTCTAATAAGTCAGGTATGTATTCCTGGTCTTCTATGGATGGATTCTCTGGTGTAAAAGATAGAGTATATTGGTCAATTCTTGATCATATTGGTTCAAGTGATCTTCACTTTGTAGCAGAAGGCTATTTTGCTATGAAAGGAAATTACTTTGGTTCTAATAAACTGGTTCAATACGGATTTCAAGATATCTACTACAGTCATTACCTGTTTGAAAATAGGCAGCAATTGATAGACAGATGCTATAATAGGTCTGGTTCTATCATAAAAGGCACACCATGGAGAGATAATGCTTATTTTTCTGATAAGCCAGAGAATAAGAGGAAAACAATTGACATCGAATACCAGTGGTATAAGAAGAGCGGTGGAGAGGGTAAATTTGATTATCAATTCTTACCTGCTAGTGAACCTGTATGGGAGTTTGGATATAGACTTTTGATTGCTCTTAATGAAGATAAGTTAGCAGAAGAGTACAAACAATGGTCTTCTCAAGATGGCAATACTACATTAAGAGATATAGTAGATAAAGAGGATAACATTAAGAAGTATAGTAGTAGAATCTTGAATCTTGATACAGACTACTTTATAGAAATTGAATTGAAAGAACCTAAAGAGAAAGTGACAGGAGTTAGGTGATGTGTGGCATTATAGGTGCTTACTGTAAACACACAGAAGAGAATAAAGAAAAGATAGTAAGATTGTTTTATTATTCCAGAATAAGAGGGAGACATGCTAGTGGATTCACCTATCATGTCTCTCCATTACATTTACGGACTATAACCAAACCGATACCGATTGATTCATTGATTACAGATCTTAATGAGCATTGGAATTCTATGAAGAATGATGATGGCTGGTTAAGACTGATAGCTCACGCTAGGTATTCTACTAGTGACATAAGATACAATCAGCCTATACAAGTAGGTAATATGTCTATAGTTCATAATGGCATTATCTCACAAGAAGATCCTAATAGTTGGCCAAAGAAGTATGGTGTGTATTGTGAGACTAAAAATGATAGTGAGATATTGCTTAGAATGTCTATGGACTATGGATTAAAAGAAGCTATATATCAATTAAAAGACGCTTCTGTAGCAGCAATACTTATGCTGAGTAGTGGCAAGATGATAGTTGCTAGAAATGGTAGAAGACCATTGTGGAAAGCAGAGGATTATGATGGTGTTTATTATGCTTCAACTAAAGACATACTAATAAGATCTGGATTTCACAGCAATCAAATCAATAAGTTACTCCCATTACATTCAGAAGAATTGCAGTCCAGGAGTATCAATGGATAATGCTAAAATGTTCTATACATTTTGTCAGAATAGTATAGAGGCAAAAGATGTTGATCCCAGTATATGGCTATCAAATTACATTGTAGAAAGACAGGAACTAAATAATGATCAGGTATTATGGTTCTGTTTCTTGTGCTCTATAACTTATCAGTTACCTACTGCTTATCTGATATGGAATGAATATCCTGATTTGGAATTGGCAGGTATAGAGAGATTATCTGATTGGTGGGAACGTGCACAGAAGAAATGCCCATTTCAAACGGACAAATTGAAACAGCGTAAGTATTTACCCGAAACAGTAGCCTCGTATAAAGAATTAGTAGGAGAGTCCCAATCAAGCTACTTTAATAACTTATTATCAAGTAAAGACCCATTAGAAAATTTTAATAGGCTATGGAACCCACTCAAGTCTATTAGGCATTTTGGTAGATTTAGTGTGTGGAATTGGGCACAGATGCTAAAGCATGTAGCAAGATATAACATAGAACCTACCAAATTAATGCTTGGGGAAAGAGACTCTGTTAGTTTTACAGATGGCTTATGTTATGCTTTTGGTCATGAAGAGTTTGTTTCTTATAGAAGAGATGGTAAGAAGCACCTGCATTCTTTTTCTCAAATAGAAAAGGATACAGTAGAAGAAGAGTCTATTAGATTTAAAGAAGAACTATATAATAGAACAGGAACAAGAATAGACAATTTTGAATTAGAGACACTAGCTTGTGCCTTTAAAAAGATATTCAGGAATAAGGATAGTAGATATGTAGGTTACTATCTTGATAGACAAGCAGAAGATATTATCAATACTTCTAAGCATTGGGATGGAGTATCTTGGGACTTATTGTGGGAAGGCAGAGAAGAATCACTAAATTCAATGTATAATAATATAAGCGTTGATAAGCGCCTATTTAATTTGCCAACGAACAATAAGATATTAAAAACACCTAGAGACCTATTAAAACATGTCTAGTCCAGAATTCGAAGAACATATAACAAAAGTGGCAGCATTGCTAAATGTAGGTAAGGGATATGCTACAAGAGTGATAGAATCCTCATTACTAATGTCATTACTAGAATTAAGTGTTACTGGACAAGCCTACTCAGTTATCGGTAAATTATCAATAGAAGATGGTAAGATATCTCTGCTAGAAGAGAGTGATATCTTACTAGAGCAAATGAAAAAGATTTCCAGAACTGAAGTCTTAGAAAAGGTGTCAGATGGGAAATTGTCACATAGAAAATCTTGATCCAGAAGATATAGAATATAGACAAGACATATCATTAGATTCAGATAATGAAGTATCTGGTCTATTAGATCCAGTTCCAGCCGAAAAGAATGCTAGGCTGGAATTTTTTATGAACAATTTCTCCCTTACAGATGAAGAGACCAAGAATTTAGAAAAATCAGGCAAGAAGAGAAGAAAGAGTAACACAGAGCCAGACCCAGAGTTATTGAAAGACGACATGTCCTTCTTAAGAGAAACAGAAGGGAAAGAGTGGGACAACTATTACTGTAGAGAATACTATGTATACACTCACTATGTAACTAGAGCATTCAAATTGTGGTATTATGCTAGATGGGATGAAAATGGCAATGAAGTTACAAATACAAGTAGAGGTTACTTGTTATTAACAGAAAGATCTCTCTACTTTAGAATTAAGAACTTGTTCTATGCTATTTCTCTATTTAATAGAAACTATTGTACTGGAGTATCTGAATATAGAACAAGAGAGGCCATAAATGATGTAGCTGACGAATTGATGGAACGTGTCTCTAGGCATTGTAGAGACAATCATAAGGGTAATAGGGAAAGATATCTAAAATACAATTGGTACTTTTATGCTAATCTCATGTATAAACGTGAGATGAATGCACACTATAAAGACACACAAAAGAGAGCAGGTGAAGTAAGTATGGAAGAATACTTTACCTACCTATTTGGCGATGAATCTCAAAAAGAAGTTGAAGTACCACAAAGTCTATACATTTCTCCAGAATGGTCTTGTAATATGCTTTCAGAGATGGAAGACATTACAAATACTCTCAACAAGATTGAAATACCTATAAAGGTTAAGGATAATACACTATTTGATGTTGTTATAAGAAGGCTAATACTGTTGGCAGCTAAGTCACATAGTACAGATATGAGTATGAATTACTTGAAAGGTATTTTCAAGAACATAAGACATAGAATGATGATTTCTGCTAATGCTGCTAAAATATCTATGAAATTTAAAGAGCTAGAAGGAGGATATTCTTGGTAACTCAAAAAGATATAGATGAATCATTAATCTCTTATTTGGCTCTTTCCATAGCTTGTAACGAGGATAGTAGTCCTACACCAGAATTAATGCTTCTTTTAAATTCAAAACAACTATTAGGCATTATCAGCCTATTTGGTGGTCTTAATGTCAGATTTCCGACGTACAAGGAATTTGGCCATTCTCTCAAATTGGCTGTATATGTGTATTATACAGAGGTATTACAAGAAGATCCTAGAGAAGTTATTTCCAAATTAGATTTTGGTACATTAAAATACAGAGATATCTCCAATAGAGTAAAAGAATGGAAAGAAAAGATGGAATCTTGGAATATCGATGTCAATAAATTGATAAGAGGTTATTATGGCAATAGAAATGAACAATAAGTATATCAATTTGTCTAATGCCCTCATACAGGATAATAGTAGCTTGTCTAGAGAAGACATTATCAAGGCTAGAAAGTCTAGATTAAGAGATATGGCTGATAGTCTTATAGAGAAGAGATTAGCTGTTACTTTTAGAAGAGAATCTGTAAAAGACGGAGCCATTAGAAAGCTAGAAGAAAATTTAGATAAGCTGCCATTAGAGTTCTGTTTAGATGTCATTAAAGTGCTTAGTGCTAGAATGGATGGAGACTTAAGAGAGGTATTGGCTTATGTTAATGGGGAGAGTCTAGAAGATAAGGCACCTAGTACTACAATACAACAGAACTTCATCTCAAATTCAGATAGTGATCCTAGAAAAGAATTGGTTAGTAATGATAGGATTCTAGAAGCAATCAATATCATCCGTAAAGATGTAATAGACATTACTGCTAAAGAAATACCAGATGGTGAAAATTGATCAAGATAGGTATCAACAGCTTATCAATTCAGAAGAATTTACTCTCCTCTATCGTCATTTATCACATTCCAATTTAAGATTTCAGGAACTCCCAGAGAAAGAAAAGAAGATAGCTTTAGCCATCACTATGATGGGAGACGAAGACATAGTAACTGGGTTAAGAGAAACTATGTTTTATCGTCCTATACCCACTATAGACGAGATGCTGAATGACAGAAAGTATTTGGGTTCTGTTGGACAAACTATCTTTTCGTATTGGAAAGAACAGTTACATAAGCTATTTGACCCCAGCTTAAATTACTATGAGGGAGTATATAGCGGTGCAATCGGGTGTGTTACTGGAGATACTAAAATACCTCTTTTAGATGGTAGAACAATGACCATTAAAGAGATGGCTGACTCTACAGAAGAGGAATTTTGGGTATATGCTTATGATTTGAATAAAAATACCTGGGTAGCTGCATTAGCCAATAATTGTCATAAGTCTGGTGAAAATGTAGACATATATAGAGTTGAATTTACAGATGGAACATATGTTGACTGTACCTGGGATCATCCATTTCTATCAACAGAAGGTGCTTATATAAAGGCAATTGATCTTGTATCTGGTGACTGTATAGAGTCACTTTACACAAGAATAAGTGAGACAAAGTTTTATTCAGGATATAGAGTATTTGATAAAGATACTCCAGTACATAGACATATTGCTTCTATGTCATATGGAGACATATCCAATAAGCAGGTACACCATTTAAATCACAATAAGTTAGATAATAGACCAGAGAATCTATTGCCTCTCTCTGCAAGAGATCATTTGACAAAACATGCTGTAGAATACTGGAGTAAAGAAGAAAATAGGGAAATAAGGAGCCTTGTTGTAAGTAAGAGAATGAGAGAGGGGCAGTCTGCTTTAATGCTAGATAAGAAATATTCTTATGAAAAATGGGTATTAAGTGGAAGAAGACAAGAATATGCAGAGAGACTAAGACGTTACAATTCTATCAGTCACCCTAATCTCAGAAAAGACATAACTCTAGAAATTATTGTAAAGAAGGCAATAGAACTTGACGAATCTTCCACTGGATATATAGCAAAAGCTCTGAAATGTAGTAAATATAAGGTGAACTCTGTCTTATTAGAACATGGAATAAGAACTACTAAAGAGTTTTCACAAAGGTGTGGTCTTAAATACAGAGGGAATCACGAGGTAAAATCTGTTAGAAGGCTGGAAAGTAAGAGTGATGTATATGACATCACTGTTCCAGGATACAACAATTATGCAATTGAAGACCAAAATGGAGGTTATTTATTTACTCACAATACAGGTAAATCATCAATTGCTCGTTTGTCTTTATTACTCAATTTAATACGTCTTACTTGTCTCAAGTATCCACAATTGACATTAGGTCAGTCTGAAGAAACTGTATTGGCTACTCAAATGATGTCTATTAACCTGGATAAAGCCTGGTTGACTCTTATGGAGCCTATTAGAGCTATTATGAAGAGTAGTGAATACTTTGAAGACGTAGAGAAGTTAGTAAATCTCAATAACTATGTAGGCAATAAGGTCCCATATTGTAAAGACGGTAACTACATACGTCTTAGAAACAATATCATTATGATGTATGGTTCTACAGAAGCTCATGCATTAGGTATGACTCTGTTTGGAGCCATGCTTGACGAATCTGAGTTTAGATCTGGTGGTATAGAGATGACATTTGATCTCTATACCCAGTTAAAAGAACGTGTACGATCTCGTATGCTAGATCAAAATACTGGATTAGTGCCAAAGTATGTTATGATGGCATTAGTTTCTTCTGCTAAGACACAAAATGGCGTTATATACAATTACACTAGAAACATACCAGTAGATGATCCTCATACTCGCATTATGGGTGGAGCCATCTGGGAGGTTAAAGACACAGATTCATTCAAGAATGGTCATTTCTACGTGATGAGAGGATCCAACAACCACCCTAGTCAGATATTAGACAGTGAATACGATGACATAGAAAACGGGACATATGTACCTCCTACTAACTGTAAAGTAGTAAAGGTACCTATGCATTATAGGAGAGATTTTGAGTCTAGAATAGAGAAGGCATTACAGAATTTAGCTGGGGAACAGACTATCGGTGATGATATGCCTTTTAATGACCTAGAGCACATAGAAGACGAATCTCTTCTTCAAGAAATAAACATAATAGCACCTCTTGGTTCTAAGATAAAACTCGTAGACAAGCTGCCTAGCAAGCTATTTCAGAATACAGTATCAGGTAAAGTATTTGCTAGATATCCTAATGCACTTAGATACTGTTCTGTTGACTTGGCTGAGAGGAGTACATCTCAAGCTGGGTTCACTATTCTCCATAAGGAATTGAATGACCTCCATGAAGTGATTTATGTGGTAGACTTAATTGCATGGATTACTTCGCCTACTCGTATAGACCTAGATGCTATCAAGACTTTGATAGAAGATCTTGCTATATCTTGCTCTGTACCTTTTCATACTATCTCGTTTGACCAATTTCAAAGCTCCAGTACAAGACAATATCTGGAAGTCAAAAGAGTTGCAGAACAGATCAAATATGTGTCCGTGGATAGATCTGCAGAGGCATATGAAGGACTTGCCTCCACAATTTCAGCTAGACTTCTAAAGATAGGTACTTGTTCAAAGCTAAAGGAGCAACTGGAAAACATATCTATAGTTAACGATAAGCCAACAACAAGAATTCGTAAGGATATGGCAGATACTCTTGCAGCAGCAGTACAGAATGCAAAGAGTAACGTAACGGATATACCCAGTTACTACTTCTCTCATTACAAACACTTTGATCAAGAGGAGGCTTTGAAATCGAATGAGTTTGAGGAACTATAAGTGGTATTGTGAAAGATACCCTGGATGTGAGTACTATTTAAAACATCAACCAGTTCTTGATCTGTTGAATAAGTTAACAGAAGAACAGCTGTATATAGACTCTGTATGCCTTGTCAATAAGGAACAACCTGAATTACCTAAATTGCTTTATGAATGCTGGTATCATGATTCTTTGAATAAGAAAACTGGTAAGTATGATAGGATTAGAATAAAGGCCTTATTTCCAAATAGTGGATGGAAATATAGGCAGTATTTTAGAGATTTTGAAGATAGTAATTGGCCTGATAGTCATGTAATGGTAGACATCGGTGGTAATATTTATTGGCACAATAAAAACAAGTATTACATGATAGATGATGTCAATCTCTGTAAAAAAGCAGTGGACGAACAGAAGAATACTAAATTTATTGCTATAAAGCCATCAATATTAGAGCTATATAGACATAAGGATGGATTGAAAGAAAAACTGTCTTCCAAAGAAATCCATAGTCTGTACATATATGATTATGAATACCTAATGTATGAAGAACCAGATAAGAGAAAGTACAAGAATATCTCCAATTTTCTGGTTACATTGATTCGGTTATTTAATGTTCAGAAACAGATTAAGATCACATTGTCTAGAAGAGTAAGAGACACAACAAGAATCAAGATCTTACACGAAGTAGCTAGGCAGTCTAATTGGTGGTACCCTAGACACGAAAATACTATTACAGTAAGCGGTAGGAGAAAAGGAATAGACTCCGTATCACTAACAATTATAAAGGTTTAACATGCATTACATTTCTGATCATACGTACGATGGTGTTCTTGAAAAACAATTGGATATTGTTCTTCACGGAGATAAAAATGAGTCATTGGGAACCACAGAGATATTCAATGTATTTACTAACTTGTCTCAACCAAGAAATAGATGGTGTACTTCCCAATTTAGAAAGCATAATATATTTTCCACAATTGCAGAAGTAGTCTGGGTATTATCAGGTCATGATGATATGGATTTCTTGACTAGGTATTTGCCTAGGGCAGCTAGCTATTCTGATGATGGGGAAGTGTGGGGAGGAGCATATGGTCCACGTCTTAGAGGATATGCTGGCATAAATAGACAAGGTAATAGGGTTGTTATTGACCCATTGGTTAAGTGCCTAAATAGGTTGCACAATAATAGCAATACTAGACAAGCTGTTATTAACATCTGGGATAATGCTAAAGAACATACAGAAGAGTTTTCTAAAGATTACTGTTGTAACGTAGCACTCAACTTTTACATCAGGAACAATAAGTTGCATATGACAGTATTCCAGAGATCCCAGGACATCATTTGGGGTAGTATGGTCAATTATGTAGAGTGGACCATACTGCAAGAAGTAATGTCTAGCATTCTAGAAGTGAATCTTGGCGAATATAATCATTTTGTTACCAACCTGCATTTGTATAGTAGTATGGAGGATAGAGCTAATGCTGTGCTGTTGGGATATAGTCAACCTAAAGAATCAGGTTCTAGAGAAGAATACCATTCTGGTAAATTTGAGACCATAAAGCCAGGTGAGAGTATCCTAAGTAAAGTAGGAGAATTTGATGAGCTGGTGAATAGCTTGTATTGGATAGGTAGTGACATTTATACCTATAAAAAGAGCAAAGAAATACTGGAAGAGTATTTGAACAAATATCCAATATTGACTACTACATTATCTGTATTCTTGTTGCATAAGAATTCTCCCAGTAAGAAGGTTAGGGATCTCTTGGAGAACAATTTAAACAACAGAAAAGATACATTAAATCCAGACTTTTTAAAAGCTATAGAATTATCCAAATAATATCATGAATTCAAAAGACTTCTTCTCGTTCCAAAATCTAAAGTATGTTGATAGATGGGTAGGCACTCCAATGATGAATAGAAGTAACGTATTGGAGCATACTGCCAGGGTAGTTTATCTTACAAGCATTTTATCAGAATGTGTAAGTGTAGTAACAAGAGAGGAATCATTAGAATTAGCAATCTTTCATGATATGGAAGAAGTTATAACTGGTGATATTCCATATTTGGCTAAAGTAAGATATCCTGAAATAAAGAAGGTATTGAAGAAGTACTTTCCGGATAAGTCTCCTACTGTTGCTTCTCAAATTGTAAAGATGGCAGACATATTAGATGTATTGTATGAAGCAGCAATAGAAGTACAGTCAGGATCTAGAATTCCAGATTTTATCGATGCACCAGATCTAGTGATAGACATGGTAAAGCATTGGAAAGAGAAGTGGCCAGAAGTAACTAATGCAACTACTCTGCATAATGAAAAACGTTGGGTATCAGAGGCAGCAATAAAGGTATTAAAAGAATGGTCTGGACAATTCATTCTTTTGTCCGGTTCATTCATCAATTCTGTGGAAAAGGCTATACTTTGATTACAGGCAATTCAAGTTATTCTGCAGGAAATGCAGAATACTTAATTTTGTTAGACGCTAATATGCTAATGACAGGCTATAGAAGGCTTGTTATAGTGAATGATAAAGTAGCTATAGAGGTAAAAGAATTTTCCATAACAGAGATATTGAGATCTATATCTAGTATCGATCAATCGTATCCACTTTGTGATAATACAATAATAGATATCATTGAACAAGTATGGAATGTGTTAATTGACTGTAATGAATACTATAGCTTTAATATGATACAAAGAATATGTAAGGAACAAGGTGTATCTATTAGGTTTGAGAAATATACATTACAATAGACTTGGAGATAGACATGGGGCAAGGTAGACTAAATTATCGCCACAAATTAACAATTACAGGGGTATCTGGATCTGGTAAAGATACACTAGCAAAAGAACTCTGTAAGATATATAGTATCAATCTAGTGGATGTAAGAATAAGCAATAGTAAAGCCATTAAGGACATAGCTAGAATTCTATTAAATGTGCCCCCTCTTGATTTTGATAGTCAAGAAGTAAAAAGACTGTCACTAGAAGAGATGGGTTATTCACATATTGCTAGAGCCTTCAATTGTCATACTATGCGTGACTTCCTCATAAGTATTGGTGATGGTTTTAGAGAAAAATATAGTGCCAATATCTGGGCAGAAATTACTAATGCAGAAATGCGTAAATTGATTCAGTTTATTAAAACTGATGATAGGTACCCTCAAGAAATGCAAGGCAGCTGGGATAATAAGGCATTACACATCCACTTGATTAATCAAAATGCCTTAAAGAAAGCTATAGCAAATGGAACCATGGCTAGAACATCCGAAGAATGGGCTGCTTGTAAATTTCCATGTATTGCTGATTTTATCTATGAATATTCTGGGAAGGACATTGGAGAGATATCAGAGATAGCTAAGAATATCAAGGAAATACTTGATACTCAAACTATACAAGACACATACCAAAAGGCTATTGATTGGAGGAAAGAACAGTTTGATAATCGTGTAATGAATCTTGTTGAAAGGTCTAGAGAAATATCAGGTGATTCAACAGTGTTTCAATTGACTCCTACTATCACAGTTTATTGCAGAAACAAATGAAGAATTTGTGTAACATAGATAATGTAAATGCAGTACAAGTAACAGGCTTTGGTAAATATCTTATATCTGCTAGATTGTCCAGGTCAGACAATAAGACATTTGCTATTGATAAATTGCGTCTTAACATAACAGATTCTTCCAATGACTGTTTAATATTGCTCACCAATTTAAACAATTTAGTGTCTATTAAGATTTCTAACATAGACAATATAAAACAAATAGAATGTATCTTATCTTATAAGAACAATATCATAGAAATTAAGAAGACAGAAAGTAATCTGGCTAAATGCTCTTATGAATGTCTATTGAATATAAGTAAGTTGATAGGGGAGATAGATGATGGAATTCACCATTGAATATGACTCTTGGGAAGAGTGTCTAAAATTACAAAAGATATTGATTCATGTAGGCTGTAAGTGGTCTAAGAACAATGACCAATGGGACTTAGATCATGCCGGGATAAGACTTAATCTGCCAGATAAGGGCAGGATATCTGGTAATACACAGCAATACCTGTATTTTTCTCCAGAGAAAGAGGTAACTCATAGTGCTGGGTTCTTTAAATACAATAAATTAGGAAATAAAGCCATACCACCTGTGAAGAAAGACAAGACACTATACTATTTTTTGGTCGATAAAAGGAATAAAAAGTTTATTTCTGTCTTCTCTTCTCACTTACTGAAAGCTGGATATAGTATAAGCACATACATACCAATTTCTCTGGACAAGGGAGAAGAAATATACCTGTTGTTATATAGGACCAGGACATTACCTGGAAAATTTGTCACTAGAATTGAATTTGAAGAAATTGTTAATGAACAGAAAGAAGAGATAAAATTTGGTATCTTTCCTAATAGAAGAGATAATGCTGTTATGTTCTTCAATAAGAGGTCAGATATATGAGCAACATAGAAAGATTGAGTAACCAGTTTAAGATACATACTGGCATATACAATTATCGAAAGAATATGGAATATGTAATTGTATGTGATTTAGCATTACAAGAAGATAAATATATGATACTCTGTAACTGTAGGAGCATTGATTTATCAAATGAAATTGCTAAATCAATGAACTTACGCTATGGTATAGGTTATATTTCAGAAAATATCTTTCTGATAGTAGATAAGGGCGATGTGATATATGGAGGTGTTATGGCAGGTTTTGTTCATCTAAGATCAGATGAGCAAGAGCTTCTTGATAATATGGACTGTATTGTTATAGGTAAACTTAATCTAGAGAATATTAAAGAAGAGATAGAAAAAGAATACATATCCATATAAGAGGAGTACTATGAGTCACATTATAAGACTGGAAGAAAAAATCCGTTCTGCTATATCAAGTGAACTACAAGTCCACCCTCATTGCTTCTCTATAAAGATAGAGACAGAGACTGCTTTAGATATACCAACAGAAAACAGCAGGGTATTAGTCATTAAGGCAGTTGTACCTATTCAAGAAGAATTTAATTAGAAGTTATCTTACTTAGTTGCATGTTCTGTGCAATTGCAGCTTCATTATAGCTCTGTATAACATACTCCAATTGTTCTGCATATGTCGTCAATTTTATCAAATTGACATATATTGCTTTAGCAGAATCATTGTATTGATCATTTGTCTCTTCTAGTGTGGGCCTCTCCGGTAAATCTAATACTACCATGGGAGACACGTCTAATAAGTTGACTTTATTACATTGAGTAGAGCAAGAGGTCAATAATAAGGCTAATACCAGTATACTTATTGTTTTTCCCATTTCTTCTTCACCTCATTGTTCTTAATTGATAAGTAACTGAATGCAGGATCACAGGAATTGTCTAATTCATCATCTTTTATTTCTCTTACTGTGTTCTTAAGATCTTCTGTTATTTGTTTATTCCTATCAGATACCTTAGATACCTTACTGTAAACAGAATTAGTTACTTCTATCAATTTTGATATACTAGCATTCTGTTTTTCTAGATTTATCTTATGTTCTTCATTACTAGCTACTATACTAGCGTTCTGTCTTCTTAGTGCATATATGGTCTCTTCCAATGTTGTTACTTTAGAATGATAGTAGGCAAACAGTCCACCCAATATGCCTGCTACCAACAGGAACACCCAACCTCTATCAGAAAAAATAGCTTTACTTATCTTGTTCAGTAATGTAAGTAGCATACTTACTGCTCCTAACTTTCATTATATTGTATACATATTCCCTATTTATTTCAAAGAATGATTTGGAGTACTCATTAGCCTTCTTCCTGCTCTTATTAGAGTACTTTTCCACATTACCAAACCACTTGTTATAATCACAAGATTTTTGATGAGTACACAATTGCCTTTCTTTCAAAAGACCACCCAATCCTCCATTATATGCAGCAAATGACATTGCAAGTCTCTCTGTATTGTATGGGCTACTAATAGCATTGTAATTTGTTCTGTCCATTAATAGCATAGCTCTTAATTGCATTCTTGGATTATATCTGTCCTCATACCTCCAAGACTCAAGAGAAGAGTACTTTGTAGTAACTTCTTTAAAGTTATTGAATCTAGAGGTAATAGTAAGTTGACCTAAACCAAACCCATATTCCCTACTTGTTTTAAGTTCTGTCCTAGGGTTCCAGCATTTGTAAGACTTAATGGTGGGACAAGTCTCTTGTTCTACTTGTCCAGCAAAATAGTGATCGAAATTACTATTTGGCCAGATGTTTTCTGATTCTGATAATAGAATAGGTAGATATTCTTTTGCTCTAACTGGTATAGACTGAGGACCAGTTACTAATGGAGTTAAAAACAATATTGTAAACCAAAACTGTCTCATCTAAACATTGTCATTAAGCATATTAGCAATATGGATATAATTACTGAAATGGCAGCAAATACAATAGCAGCAGAGATGGGAGTCTCTGTAGCCTTCTCATACAGCTTGTCCAGATCCATATCGGGTAAAAATAGTACTCTACCAACATGTGTCATAAACAGTAAGAAGAATGAGATACCTGTTATATAGGCAACTGTATGCAAGGTGGAGATCATAGAAGAATCGTCACTTGCACCCCATGGATACATTAAGAGAATTGAGAGTATCAAAAGAGGCCATGCTCTTATCACTCTTTTAATAGAAGTCCAATATACCTTAATCCAATACATTGCTATTCACCTAGTTTAGATATCCCTATTATCAGTAATGCTGCACCGATAACAGAGGATACCCATTTAATAACATTACCAAGTATCTTTATAGTTCTAACTGCTGCTTTAGCAGAGTCGTAAAACAATAGTGCTTCATTCAAGTGAGTTAAATTATTATTCAACTCTTCTATCTTAGAGTTGTACTCTTTTTGTTTCTCTATATATTCTCTTATTGATTGTAATGAATTTTCTACAACAATTACCTTATCTCTTGTATCAAAAATGATCTTAAGTAACTCTGCTCTTGGTAGAGTATTTAATTGCTCTTCTGAGTGTTCTTTCTGATCTTCTGACATTACTCTGAAATGAGTCCATGTGTCATTAAGTCTTTTATGAGTTGAGCTAATGCTTGAGCTATATCCTGTTGTGTAGCCAATACTGTGTCTTTTAAGGCTGTACGAGAACTGGCACCAGCAGGTGTGGACCAGCCTGTTATGCGAGTACCCACTACTTGCTTAGAGGTATTAAAAGTGCTCCCAGTATAAACAGCGTTACAATAACATCCGGTAAATATTCCAGTAGTAGGTTCAGCATTACCAATAATAGTTCCATTGATATTGCCTCCCGTTATATTTATAGTGTTATTGTCTTGAGTGGATATAGTACCTAGGCCATGAACCTGATTGCCTGTGCCCGATACATGCCCATTTAATTGTTCTTCTGAACAAAGAGTACTCCCAGACGAAGGGAAAGAATAAGTAGAAGAATTCTCTAGTCCAGATAAATCAAATGATACAGTAATTGATTGATTACCAGCTTTAGAAAGGAGGGGATAACTAGAATTAGAAGGCTCTCTCTTTAATGCATATAGAGCACCTGCTGTTAATACACCAGAGATAGTAGAGCCTACATCGTGATCTGTGGCTGTAGTATTCTCCACTCCTCTCATTACAGTGAAATTGTTTCCTTCTACTGCAGTCACTAATAGCAATTCGTCTTCAATCCTTATTCGAAATGAAGGAACTGTAGGGAATCCAGCAGAATCTGTTACCTGTATAATGGTACTAGATGCAGTAATACCGTTCTTTAGAGTAGTTTCTACACCATTATATACTTGTTCACTCATTTCCTTGTCTTCCATGGGTTGATAGCACTAACATACATAGCACTATAATCTTTTATAACGAAATCTGGATTACTTTCCTTTTTCAATCTCCAAGATAATGGAGACCTCATCTTCCACCCGAGATATGCTCTAAAGCATTTGCCTGGAAAAGTAGGGAATGTCACATACAGCATCCAGTAACAAGTAAATATATTCTTAGAAGTAAGACCTACCCAATATCCAGATTTATACGGTTTGTCACTTACTTCTGGGTCCCCCCATTGATACAGCTTCATATCTGCTGGAATTTCACAATTAAGCACATAACAAGACCAGCCATATGCCTTATTTCTCCATAGCCAGAATACTCTTTGTACATACATGCCTATCTTAGGGTGCTTTTCTACAAAGCCTGCCCATCTTTCATAATGTCCTTTGTCACCTTCTATTGGATTATCTGGAGTTAGCCACATCCTCAATATGTTTTTCTTGCTGAGTGTAACGTCTCCCTTACCATCAGCAAACAAACAGATTATGGGCGACAATGGAAATGCAAGTAACGTAGTTATTGTATCAAATGGGAGATATAGTAGCCATCTTATCATATTAGTATATAGTGTATGTCAATTATGTCTAATAATCGATAAGAGAATACTATGAATGATAAGAGTAATGCAGTATGTGTGTTTATGCTAGAAGATGTCTTATTGGATCTAGATAGTATGTATCGTCAGTTTACTCAGGATACAAAAGGTAGTGTATATCAGTTCTTGAAGTACGGTGAACCAATAGAATTCAGTGTAGAGACACTAAAAGCCATGTTTTCCAGAGGATATGACATAGCTGTATTGACATATGCAGAAGAAGAATATCTGCCTGAAATTGAGAAGTGGATAGCCAAGCATGTCAATAAGCGTGTTGCCAATAACTTATACAAGATATATACGACATCAAATGCTAGTCACTTTACAAAGGTAATGATGATGACAGAAATACAGAGAAGAATGCTAAAGGATGTTATGTTCTTGGTTGATAGTATTGATATAGATGTACCAGAATTAAACAGACTGGGGATTAATGTGTATGTACTTAATAAAGCTACCTGGAGTCAGTCATGAGTAAGCCATACAAATTGGTAGTAGTCAATAGAGAGTTACCTCTTGGTACTAGATTTATCGCATTACCACAGTATGGGATCAAGTGTCTCTCAGAAAGAGAGGGCAATAGGGTTGTCTGTTATGCAGAGGATACATATGGGCTTAAGAGACTAATAGAAGATTTTGATATAGATTTTAGTGAGTCAGATATCAAATTATTGATGCTTACATTGCATGTTCTTCTGGAGGAAGAACAATATCCTTGTATACATATAGGAGTAGAAGACAGAAATGTCAAACATATCATCCCATTAGAAGTAGGAGAGGAAACTACTATTCAGGGAATGTATCTATACTATGAGGATTTATGCATATTGTGATCGCTCCTAAATTTGTCTGGTGCATATATTGTAGATGCCTGGAAATCAAAGTCAAGTGATAGTATGCATCCTCATCTGCCCTCTCTCGTGGAGGGCATCTTTTTATCTATAGATTCTCATAAGAGAAGATACTTCAAGATAACTCAAAATAATTCAATAAAACACTTTACTTTTCTAACATAGGACAGTATACTTATCTTAACGATTGGATAAGTCAATAAACTTTAAGATACAAGGAGATAGGTAAAATGGGAAGCATGGAACTGTATACTGTTTACGAAAGAAGACATGAAGATTCTTTGGCTTTCTTGTTTACAGAAAATACTGCTGATTTTATACGCAGAGAGTTAAAGAGCATTTACAGTCTCTCAATAAGAGAGGTGTATGATATGCTGGGTGGTAGGCACATACAAGGTTATACAGTGGGCTGATAAATACAAGACAAGGAGATAGGTAAAATGATAAGTGGTTACTCTTATGAAGAAATACTTGATCAAAATATCGAAGAACTTAATAACCCGACACTTGCAGAAATAGCAACGTATTTAAACACTCCTGAAATAGCTATCTTGTGCAAGATAGATGGTAAGGACATAAATGAAAGACTTCCATATTTTCACTCAAGATCAAGTAGTGATAAAGAAGTTCAATATGGCTACTTAAATGCAGAGCATAAAGTTTATGCAGTAGAAATTAGAGACTCATCTTCTAAGACATTCAAATACTATATTTCAAATAAAGACTACATAAGTATAGTAGAATCTTTTAATCAAGATAACACGGAATCTACATCAACTACCGTTCCGCATAAATGGTCAGAGGTTATTAAAGCCTGGGCAGATGGACAAAAGATTCAATACAGAGCAATAAATGGGACAATTTGGGTTGATATAACTCCTACAAATTACCCGTTCTTTGATAGCACTGTTCTAGAATTTAGAATTAAACCAGTTATTGTCACCGTAAAGAAACTCGTTTACGTAGATGCAAATGGTGAATTACAAATGGCAGATAGTCCTACTCCAAATTTGGTACTCAAATTTGATTCAAAGACCAACAAACTTATTGAATCAAAAATACTGTGATAAAGGAGATAGAAATGAGCCAGGTTACAGAATTTTTAGAGCGAGTAGTTATTCCTGTATTAGCAACAACAGCTATTGTATTGTTTATGTGTGGAGTACTAGAATGAAAAAACGAGCATTGACCATGACTCCCGGCAAAATACTAGGTATGAGAGGTTACTCAAGACTGCAAGTATTTAGCTTTGGTTCCTTAGAGGGTGATGATAAGATTGCTGAATTAATGGTAATGTCAGTCCCTGCTTACACCATGAAACTTACGATTGAAGACAGCAAGGATACACCTTCAGCTATTGGTGTACAGATTCAGGATAAGAAATACACTTTAATAGATAAACTTACCTTTAGGGAGAATCGTAAAGTATACAGGGTGTATACTGGGAAGGCAGAAGAAGACTTATATAGAAGACTGCTTAAGCTAAGTAAAACTAGTATTCCTGTTACGATACTGTATTAACATGTTAAGAAATAGACTAACAAGATTAAAAATATGTTTTGTCATATGGCTAATATACCTTTCTGTTCCAGCATATGCTCTGTATTTAGCATTCTTTACGGAAAAGTGTGGTCAAAATGTGCCTGCAGTAGTATTTGGAGTTTTTGCTATGTTATCTCCCAATACAATGATTATAGCAAAGCTGTCAGATAAAGAAGATGCTATAATCTTCTTACTTAAGTATTGGTTCAGGATAAGTACAGATAACAAAGGTAAGCTATTAAGATCAATTCTATTAGAAGTTCCTCTCGAGCAGTTCGACATACGACTTGTATATGGAATAGAATTTGATCTTACTTATAGGACAATTTCTGTTACAGTTAGAGAATACAACGTTGTTATTTGCTGTGAGGATACCACCATATGGCAATTTGATGATACTTCAATATACAAAATGCTCAAGGAGCGTAAAAAGAAATCATTAGACGAGCATCGATATAAGCAAATGCTAGATGCAATACCAAATGAGTATAAGAAAGATAGAAGTATAAAAATAGAAATAGGTGAATGATGTCTACTATAACAGTTTCTAAGTCTAAATTGAAATACATGTTATTAGCTGGGGTGATTAGCTACGTAATAGGTAGTAGCTATGTAATAGTACCTCCTAATACTACTGGAGTTCAAGTATGGGCTGGTAGTGTATTAGAAAACACATTAGACAATGGACTTCACTTACAGTTACCGTTTACCAGAACATTCAGGATAAACAACGCATTACAGACTATACAGATACACAATGCTCCATCTAATACACGAGACATACAACTGGTAACTGCTCAATTTACCATTACCTATAGTATCAAGTCTGAAAATAGCCGAGCGTATTATCTGCAAAATCCTAACATGACGTCTGTGGATGATATCGTTGTCCCTGCTGCTAATGAGATTACAAAGTCTATTATCTCACAATACACTGTATATCAATTAAATGATAAAAGACGTGAAATTAGCAAAGAAATATTGATTAATCTTAATGAGAGATTAAGACAGTTCTATGTTAGTATTGATAGTATCAGTTTAGTAAATTTCACGTATAGCAAAGAATACCTAAATGCAGTAGGAGAAAAAGTAATTGCTATGGAGAAGGCTAAACAGGCTAAATATGATGCCGAGAGGATCATCACTGTTGGTAAGGCAGAGGGAGAAGCTATTAAGAGTACAGGAACAGAGGCTTATATTAGATTGAGACAGAATGATAAGTGGGATGGCAAGTTGCCTAACACATTGGTCAATGGTAATGCTACTCCTATTGTAGGTACAAAATGACAAAACAATTAGTATGGAGATGTGAAGGATCCGTAGAGATAAGTGACTATACCTTTTCCATATGGAAGAAAGAGCACTCATGGCATCTAAAGATAGATTCAAATGATACTAATGTGGTATTGGATAATATCTGTTTGTATAGATTAGAGCATATGATGAATAACCTATTGCATCTTATGTCATTCAATACAACAGTAATAGAAGTAATGGGTTATATCAATAGAGATCTATTCAACCATATCTATAGAGTGTGTTCTCCTCGCACGGATAGAAAGAGTGTATATCTACAATTCCAAAACTCTGCTTTTCGTTTTCAATATCGTGATGTACCTACTATTAAGTCTATTCGCTCCTTTATAGGAGCCATCAGAAGAGAAGTAAGGATAGAAAATGAGTCTATTAAATCACTAGGAGATCTCTAATGAGTAAGAAAAAGAGGAGATACAAGAGTAAGCTAGAAATAGCTAATCAGTATTTAAATGTATGGCACTATAAAGGAAAACTAACGGAGGAGGAAATAACAGACACTGTGCTGTATGGGTATAGTTCATTTGAACGAATGAAGACTGATCCCAATCCTCAAAGCATGTATGATATGATCACATTCTATAACATTACTTGTATTATACAAGAGATGGGATATGATGCTATTCCAGCAGAGCATGTTGATACTATCTATTCTGAATTGATTGCTATGCGTGAGAGGTATCGTTCTACTAAAGCTCTAGCACTGTCAGGAGAATTAGTCAGACTATTTCCCTATGTTCTAGAGGCACATGCTAAACAGGTGTCTAAGGCTTCTAGGAGTGAGTTGTTAAAAGCCTTAGAGATGCATAAGAATGCCTAGTATGGTAGCGCCTAGACGTAGTCCCCATAAGAAGGTAAGAGAAATGTCTCAAGAAGAATACATCTCTTACTTAGAAGACTTGAATTTAACATATGAAGACAAAATATCTATTAGAAGTGCTATTATAGTATTGCTCCTAATAGTTATATCCTTAATGGTATAAAACATGAAAAAGACTATCTTCTCTTTATTACTAGTATTACCTTTGTTATCTCATGCTGGGGCTATCTCTTCTGGAGTAGGTGCATATGTAGGTGCTAGTATGGCACAAAAATCAAGTTCTGGTTCATCTTGCACTACTTCTTACCCTGCTAGGAAATCAAGTCATTACACAATGACTTGCTATGTAAATAGATCTGGTATGTGTTATCATGATGGTCGTTATATGACTCCAGCTCAATTTGTAAAAGCAATCGGGTATGACATCATTTATGACTTTTACCCAGTTATAGTATCAAATGATGGTACTATTGAAGTGTATTATATTATGGAAGTGTCTAATTAAGGAGATAGAAAATGGAACAACAAAGCAATAAGACTAGAGATCCACTCGTAATTCAACAATTTATTTCAAATTGTATTGCTGTAAATATTAAGATAACCACTATGGACCGTGTTGATCTTAGAGTATTTGATGACCAATACAATGCAGCTAGTGTTACTGGTATTGGGTTCAATTCACTTCTTAGTATGTTAAAGATGCTGTCTACTGCCTTGAAATATACCAATAATGACGAATTTGTCTTCCTCAATGAGGAGAAGACAATGGTAGCAGCTATTGGGTGGTGTAAAGAGAAGGATGTATACTCTCTGGTTATTGACAAGTACACTGCTTGTATTTATAGTCAAGATGTACCAGAGACAGAAAATCTACTAGATAATCTAATCCAGAAACTTGAAAATATCGACTGGGCAGGCTGATCCTAATTAAGGAACGATCATGAATATAATCTTACTAGATAAGGAATATGACTCGGAGCTTCTATGTGATGTTGGGCGTGATGTGATGGAAAGTTTTGACCCAAAGTTCAATCCAGTTGCTGAATTGGTTGATCAATATTATCCAAAAGATAAACATGAATTTAGCGAAGCCATTTATAGGGTTCGAATTTCTGTAGAGGTAGAGCCAGAATTGTAATGGTAAAGAATACCTAGATTGAACGAAAGACTGTTAAGGAGATAACAATGTTTACTGGACTTTCACACAAAGAAATTCTTGAAAAAGGTATTGAAGATTTTACTGAAAATAGTTTCAAGAATGTATTCAACTATCTTGGTACAAATAATGTAGCTCTATTGTGTAGGATAGACGGAGAACCAATTGACGATAGAGTAACAGAATTTCGTCCGGCTACAAGTAATCTTGATGATTATTTGGGTAGTATGTGGTATGGGTATTTAAGCATCAATGGCAGAACAATCAAAGCAATTGAGACTCAAAACGCTAGCCCAATAGAGTACTGGATAAGCAACTATGATTATGCACTAGTCCTCAGTGGTAATGAAAACAAGAGAATGAAAGAACTTGTTGATAAAATTCTAGAAGGAGGTACAGTAAATATTGCTGAAAATAAATCTGGCTACTATCTAGCTATCTCGAAAGATAAAGACGGATATAAGACTAGTTTCGTTAGTTCAGATCCAACAATGGGACAGGCTGTATATTTGAGTGAGGAATCATTTGGTGAAATTGCAAACCTCTTTATATCTCTAAAAAATGAGCTTAAAAACAGAAAGAAATTTACTAAAGGAGAGAAGTATTTTGTAATTAGACCCAATGGGGTGATAACTGGTATTACATTTGAACCAACTGATTCTGGAGACATGAGTCGTCTGTATATGGGTAATGCCTTTAAGACAGAAAAAGAAGCAGAAGAAAATAGAGAAGCCATTATGTCAAAATATAAGACATTAGAAGATAAATTGATGTAAGTATAATGAGAGGCAATTGATAGGAAAGTAGGGATAGGTATGAGAAGATATTATCAATCATTCATTTCATATGATATAGTAATTAACATTGAAGCATTTTCACATGACGATAATGTTGTGTTCAATTTGACCGTATTTGATAGCTCCTATAATAAGTGTAGGATTGAAAATATCAATATGGAATATCTCAGGATATACTTTGAGACTTTAAGGATTACAATCAATCTTGCTAGAAATAGCAATCATAATGTCTCTACAGCTAAACCAGTTATTTTGTCTAATGCCAATACTAAACTAGGCTGTGTTAGTCTCAATAAAGGTGAAGAGGGAGTAGTGATTGTGTTAGACCAATTCGTCAAACGTATTTGTCCTGATTTCTATGATATCACAATAAGGAATATCAAGGATTCAATAGGCCTACTTGACAAAATTACTAATGAATTCTTAGCAAACATAATCAAAAAATGAGGGTACAATCTTGAATCATCTTTTTTATCAAGGATTTATCAAATCTGGTCTAGCCATTAAAATCGAGGGAATAGACAGGGTTGATTATAATGAGATTGATCTAACTCTCTTCTCTGATTCGGAAGGTGTGTGTCTCATGAAAGGTATTAGTAAATCAAAATTGTACCTATATCTAATAGGTGTAAGAGATTTTCTAGAGCTTATTCAAGTGCCTAAAGAGAATTTAAAGATTGATCAAGCTGAATTTATAGATGACACGTACACTAGACTAGCCGGAATACATCACCATTTTGGTGATGATAGGATTAGACTTGTGATAGGGATCTATATAGGTGATATACATGAATCAGAATATTCCAGCTCTATTAGATATTTGGATGAAATAATACACTTTTTGAAAACAAAGTTACCTAGACAATTGTAAAGAATTGAGTCGTATCCTTTACTGGTACGTGGATTGCAGCCATACAATATCACTATTCAGTAATACCCAACAGCTGTATAATATACAGCTGTTCCATTATATTTTTCATATAGTGCAGAGACTCCGAGGGTAGATGTCGTTACTCTAGCTTCAAATGCAGTAGTAGTTAAGTACCCACCAGAATAACCACCAATATTAAATGCTGAACAGTCTAAATAACCAGATCCTCCAGAGTCAGGATGAGTAACATATATGCTAGTTGGTACAGATACAAATGCAGTAGGAAATGTGCCATTTACTCTATAGTAGCGTCTTTTAACTGAACTAGAACTACTATATCTCCACATATTCATTACTCCTACTCCGTCCATACCATGTGAATATGGTACATATTGATAATTCGCTACTAGAGTAATATCACTGTATATTGGAGTATTGAAATTAAAAATAGATCCGTTAAGATACCACCCTAATGTATTATGGTTAGCTAAATGAGGCAGACCAGGGTTAGTACAGTATGCACCCATCTTAACCCTTTGTGGGGGGGGGGTAGGACTTCCTCCATTAGCATTAAAATACACTGTAAAATATGGGGTAGTACTAATGTTAAACAGACTTCTAAACAAACTCATGTTGATATTGTTAGATCATTGAATAATGAGCAGAGCTTGTGTTATATACAAGCTCTGCTAACTAATTGATAAATACTAAAACTGCTGGTATTACATACCTAGAGTATATACAGTATTCATATCAGTCCAAAGACTGCTTAAGTGCTTCTAGTCGTCTGATTAGCTTGTCAAGATATTGATTGGTTTCATCCTTGGCTTCTTCCAACGACAAAGATCCCCAATCTTTACTGCGTCTATAAAGACCATTGAGATTCAAATCAATGGAATTATACAGCTTTTTAATTGCCGTATTCAAAGATTCAAAGTTATCAATACTCTCCTTAACTGTAATCTTCATCACCACTCCAAATTAGGCATCATAGATTTAAATTCGTTATAGTATGGATGATCTATTTCTCCAGACTCTACTTTCTCTTTTATCTTATAATATTCCAACCAAACCTTATCTCTCCAGTCTGAAAAGAGCTTGGCCTCTTTAGCCCAGACCTTATTGGAAGAAGATCTATATGTCAAGAGATCCATGTCAGAATCATAGTCCTTCTCTTCTGCCTTTTCATTTAGAAATCTTTGAGTATAAGCTCTCAAATCATCTTTAATCTCTGGTTTTTGTAAAAAGTGACCTTCAGGTACTACCACCCCAGCCTCTTTGATAGTAAATTCTTGTCCTTCTGCATTGTAGTATTTTGTACCTCTTAAATCAGGTACAATTCTCCATGCCTTGTTTCTATAGATAGCAGTGTATCCACTTTCACATTTGGGAGGAGCCTCTCTAGTACTGTTAGGAGGCATGAGGTATTCACCCTCATTCATTGGATCCCGTTGAGCAATAGTCTCCCCTGTGTATACTCCAGAATTAGGATCATATGAGAAAACAGTAAGTGTATTAAATAAGTACATATTATTCCTTTAGCTTTTTAGAGTACTATCATAATACTCAATTATAACAGCACCAGATCCACCATTACCACCAATACCTCCAGCATTTACTCCACCACCAGAAGAATACTGTCCTCCATCTGAGGCAGCACCTTTACAGAGGTCAGAGTAAATACCTCCGCTGTCACCAGACATACCCCCACCACCTCCTCCTCCGTATCCTAGGTAAGTCCTAGCACCTGCTCCCCCAGGAGTAGAGTAATAGGACGCTCCTTCATCACAAGCCCCATTACTAGCACCTGGTGCACCACCACCACCTAAATGTTCCATTGGAGCACCAAATACCAATTGTAGGCCAGTACCATTTATATCACTATTGCCACTACCAATACCAGGAACACCAACAATTACATTAACCGTCTGTCCTGCATCCAAGAAGACATACCCAATTGATACTTCGCCTGCACCACCCCCACCACCAGAGCCATACACTCTCCCGGCCCCACCACCAGAACCTCCTCTAGCAGAAACTAAATTACCAAAGGTAGTGTATCCACCATTAGTGCCTCCCCGATTGTTGTCTCCACTAGTGGTGGCTCCGCCACCGCCTCCTCCACCACCTCCAATACAAGTAACCTTATAGTGTCCTCTATACGGAGCAGTAAACTGTTGACTACTGGTTAATACTACTTTTCTATTAGCTGCTTTATAAGACGAGGGTGGTATGTTGGGTGTATTGATAATAGACAAAAAATCATTGTTTCTCCAATACACTTGCACAGAAGCATTCTTTTCTAATACTATACTATTATACGTATGAGGAAAGATAACAATAACAGAGGATAGATTAGAAGAATTAGCAAACGACTGTAATGGATTACTGATCTTAATAGACCAATTAGTAACATTAGAATTTAGATTGGGTAACGTTACATTTATGTTGTTTTCTGAAACACAGGCGTAGGTACCGTAGGATTTATCCGTCAAAGCAATAGAAGAGCTTACTAACGTATAGGCATAGGAGTCTATAATGCCCGAAAGGCGTATTGACTTATCACTCATTCCTCAATCCTCTTATACTCAATCATAACAGCTCCGTCTCCTCCATTGCCTCCAGACCCACTTATGTATGGACTATAGCAATTATCTCCATTTCTAGAGAGTGAAGATCCACCATTGTAAGTAGTCTGTTGATTACCAGCACCACCTCCGCCACCTCCAGCTCCATACCTAGTACCATTACTGCCTCCTGGGCCACCAATGACACTACCTATTACTGCTGTCATACAACCTTGCCCATTGCCAGCTCCAGCAGCTCCTATTCCACCACTAAGAGGAGAACCACCTTGTCCAGCATATGTGCCTTCACCAGCTTCACCACTTTCAGTCGTAGACATAACTCTACTACCAGAGCCACCCATACCTATGACTATATCAGCTCTCTGTCCAGAGTACATGTATAAGTAACCAGTCTTTTTATTGCCAGCAGATCCTCCTCCACCAGAAGATAGTGTTCCACCACCACCTCCACCAGAGCCTCCCTCTGCAGTAATTGTAGTGCTTTCAAATATAAAGGTAGTATTACCTCCCTTTGATCCACCACCACCACCAAGGGAGTTATTGCCTCCCTTACCTCCTCCACCTCCTGCACCTATACAGGTAACTCTATAGTACCCATTTACAGGAGCAGTCCAAACACCTGATTCCTTTACGATATCTTGATTAGTATACAAAGCAATTTCATCTTTAGACTTACCACCTCTGTATTCTAATACAATGAACTCTATGCCATCCCAATACAAATAAATAGACTGTCCTTTTTCTAATACTATTTCTGGATAAGGACTAGGCATTTCTATCAATACATTACCAGCATCTGATATAGCTATATTAGACTGACTGACATTGGATATCTTGATTCTCCAACCAGCACTAGTAGGTGGTAGGTTATTTATAGTAATTGTGATATTGGAGTTAATGTTACAAATCAAATTTCCAAAGTCACTTTCAGTGAGTATTCTACTTTCAGTAACAATAACTGGATATTCAATATCAATTGCAGAGGAGATATTAAGTGTCTTGCTCATACTTATCCTCGATTAGTCTTTCCAACCTTAAAGTACTCCAGTATGACAGCTCCATTACCACCATTGCCTCCATTACCTGGATTACTCTCTGTCCCATTGCTGCCATTACTGCCTAATTCTCCTGCAGTACCACCTATAGAGTTAATGGTGGCTCCGCCACCGCCACCTCCTCCGTATCCTGTATTATTGCTCCCACCAGACCCACCTACTTTATAACCGCTGTATTCCTGGTATGTGTCTCCTGAAGTAGCTCCAGCTGGAGAACCGGATCCATGCCTAAAGATACCTTGTCCACCTCCTCCATACAGAGCATCATTGTAGCCACCTCCAGCTCCGCCATCACTGGATCCTCCAGTTTGAGTATTACCACCAGCGCCACCCTGTCCTATAGTAATAGTCACAGGTTGTCCAGCTGTCAAGTAAATGTAGTCATATGTGATACTACCTGCACCTCCACCAGCACCACCAGAAGAACAGGCTCCACCTCCTCCACCACCTCCTCCAAGAGCGGAGAGGGCATTACTAAAAGAGGTGGTTCCCCCTATACTACCACCTAATCCTCCAGAGCCTTCTAATTGTCCTCCTCCAGCTCCTCCTCCTCCACCTGCTCCGATACAAGTTACCTTATACCAACCAGTGTATGTAGGAACGTAGGTAGTAGATTCAGTTATTGTTTCTATGTGATTATATCCACTTGATTGATTGCCCAAACTAGTATACAAATCATTGTAATCAATGATGATGAACCTACTACCATCCCAGCATACAGTAATAACTGTATTGGTTAATAGTTGATAATTGGTATTAACTGTAACTATAGCACCAGAGGAGCCAGAGCCAATCAATTGAGTAGGATTTGATATTCGTATTGTCCATCCAATGTTATTGGAGGACAATGTTGGAAGAGTTATGTTAATGACTTCTGAAGTATTTGGCCTACAGACTATAGTGCCATAAGATTCTGAAGTGAGAGTTATAGATGAGGAGATAACTGTATAACAGAGATCTATCCATTTAGATATGTTTAGTTGTTTACTCATATACCTATTAGGATAGGTGTTCCGCGGAGGAATACGCCTCTGTCAATCGTATGCTTTAATCAAAATATTGACAGCCATGTTAACAGGTCTGTTTTCACTAGCAGTAGGTACTTGTCTAGAGGCATCTAATCCCATAATCAAACCATTATTGGAATGATCACCTGCACCATTAGAATAGTATCCCGATACATAGAGTATACCTTCTCCGAATTCTCCATGTCCAGATCTACCCCAATATCCTCCACCAAATCTACCTGTGAAGTTACGTATGGCGTCACCTTGGTAAGCTCTATCCTATTTTCAAAATGCTTTAATCAAAATATTGACAGCCATGTTAACAGGTCTGTTTTCACTAGCAGTAGGTACTTGTCTAGAGGCATCCAAATAAGCCATTAATCTAGTATCGGATTTATGAGCACATGGACCAACTTGTGCTCCTGTTTGATAAACAGACCCACTAGTATAATCGTTTCTATAGTTACCTTGTACCCATGATCCTGTTATGTTACGTATGGCGTCACCTTGGAATAATGTCAGTCATACGCCTTAATTAGTATATTAACAGCCATATTAACTGGCCTATTCTCATTTGCTGTAGGAACTAATCTGGAAGGATCAAAGTATATCCTGTTACCCTCATTTGATCCAGTTCTCAAATTTTGTCCAGGAGAACCTCCAGCATAAAATAAACTACCATCGTATACTGCGTTCTTCAATCCAATAAATCCTGTGAAGTTACGTATGGCGTCACCTTGGTAAGCATTTAAGGCTCGACCGGAGTCTAGGCCTCGCCCATTATCCAGTCCGCGGAGGAATACGCCTCTGTCAATCGTATGCTTTAATCAAAATATTGACAGCCATGTTAACAGGTCTGTTTTCACTAGCAGTAGGTACTTGTCTAGAGGCATCTAATCCCATAATCAAACCATTATTGGAATGATCACCTGCACCATTAGAATAGTATCCCGATACATAGAGTATACCTTCTCCGAATTCTCCATGTCCAGATCTACCCCAATATCCTCCACCAAATCTACCTGTGAAGTTACGTATGGCGTCACCTTGGTAAGCATTTAAGGCTCGACCGGAGTCTAGGCCTCGCCCATTATCCAGTCCGCGGAGGAATACGCCTCTGTAATCTGGCAAGTTAAATGTAGTAGAACCATTACCTATACCAAAAATGGTGCCAATGACACCAAACAAATCAGCGTAATTAGTACGAGAAATAGCAGCCCCATTACAAAGTAGAAAGCCTTCTGGTACTACAGTAGATGGTCTAAATACAAGATCGCCAATAGAGTATCCAGAAGATCCTCCTACTCCTCTCACTGCATTAACTAGATTCCAGCATTGATTAACTTGGTCATAGTTGAGGAGCATCCATACACCTTGTACAATATCCCCCTCTTTAAGAGGTTGATTAGCACCTTTACGTATAGGCATAGGTAAACAATTATCCGCTTGAAGCGTAGGAGTCTCTGTTACATTAGTATATGCTGCCTTAACTAATATACTTATCTCTTTAGTCAAAGCTAATACAGGCGGATTAAACGTAGCTACAATAGCATCACTAGTACCAGTAGGAGATTCATCAGATCTCATATTAGTGGCATCTACTGTAGTATAGAAAGAAGACATATTAAGAAGAGTAAGTGAATCTCCGATCTTAAATGGCTCTTTAAATACAATACTAGCACTATCCTCTGCTACATAGTCTGTTTTGTTTAAGACTAGCCCATTCTTCACAGGTAATACAGTACCAGGCAAGTAATTCTGGTATACTACAGTTTGCCCACTAGTTACATCTATATCTACCTGTGTATAATATGTGCGTCTTGTATTACCTATTCTAGACATTTCTATTCCTTATACTATCAAATTCTCTTCATACTGTATGTCTTCCATATTCGTTTCTACTAATGTAGTATTAGGTATTTGGAAGAGCATCTGTGGTGTAACTCTATGTGTAAACTTTGGATTAAACAACGGATTACCTGATGCATAGAAACAATAAGCAACTAACTCTGCACAGTCCCACTTACTGTCTTCTTGCCAATCTCCATGAAATAATAAACCAAATATAGCCTTCCAGTCATATTGAGCTCCAAGAAAAGACCTAGCAATAGTAATCAGTTTATTACTGTCCATTACTGGAACTTCTAATATGGCGTATTTGAGTCTATTATGATTTAGAACTCTCTCTAAGGTTGAAGCTCTTACACCATAAACAGGAACAGCCTCTATTACACCTAACTCTGGATCTATCAATGCAACATGGCTCCATTGACTCCAGGTAAAGGTTCTTATGACGTAAGAAGAGAGAGTAAATAAAGAAGTGAAGAGGAGTTTTACAGAGCCACTAGATCGTTTCTCATGAGTAACAGACACTTCTACGTTATTCTCTAGCAGCACTCTCTACTCCTCTTCTAAGCTGGTTATTCAGAGTCAGTATCATTAGACTCTTCTAATTCTGTATTAGTAGAAGAATCTACAGGAGGAATAACAGGTATAGTAATATCAGTATCTATAGCAAGTACTTCATCTATCGTAGTAGCAGCATCTATTTTATCTTCAATAGCCTGCCTTTGTCCTATTAGATTACCAGACAACAAAGCATAAGCCATGTGCTTCTTATTGATCTTTGGTACCAGTTCTTCTAATGATAGACCTCTAGCATTAGCAATACCAGAAATAAGAGGTATCTCTGTAGTAGAGATCCCTGGATTAGAAAGATATAATGCAGCTTCCTTGACTTGCTGGTCAAATGTCAATACTTCAGAATTAGGATAACTGTCCACTGCTACATTACACATTCTTTCCAAATTGTCATTGACTTCTTGTAGCTTTGATTGCTTGACAGAATATATCTGTTCTTCTGGCAATTTTGTCACTTCATAAGTAACATGTATAAGCCCAGGTTCTTCTATTATTGAACTTGTAACTTGATACCCTAATGGAACATTTATTGGATACTCATCCTGTACATACTCGCTCCACCTAGCTTCTATCATCTGTTCTTTTGTAGCACCAAAGATATCATAGCCATTTAGCTGAATGGGATCTCTGGTATTATAGAATATCAATTGACGACCACCCTGTGGAGTGGCTCTTACATATTTAGCGTATCTTGTCATATCGATTAACGTAATGTTGCATACTTTGACTTACATACTTTACGAATACAACTCTCTATAGTTGTAATATTGCTTTAATAAAGATCTCTCATCATAAACCTTCCAATGTAGATCAGGAGATCCATTCCGTTGGAATATCATTATAATTTGATAAAGTTGAAGAAGAGTTGCCATTAAAACACTTTGTCTTTGTTGGTGTAGAATTGTATGTATACTCCCAAAGTGCTGGTGCTGTTCCCGCTACTGTCCCCTTGAGGCTGTCAAAGCAGCTCGTGAAATCTGGCTTTACATTAGCAAAACGAGTTGTCTTTTCCGTTGCTTCGTCACAGAAGATGTTTGGATGAATAGCACTCGCCAGTACGTAGCGGAAACAATAGTTGAACCTCGTAGCGTTGACTTGTTCTCTGAACAGACCCACAGGTACAGATGCCAGAGCAGAGCAGTTACTGAAGCAATTGGTCAAGTCCACCACTTTGGTCATACCACTAAAGAGATCAGAAGGTATGGTAGTGAGTGAAGTACAGCCACCAAACGTATTGGACAGGCTTGTGACTTCTGTCATTCCGCTGAACAGTCCTGCTGGAATGTTAGCTAGTCTAGAGCAGCCATTGAATAAAACGCTAATATTAGTAACCTTTGTCATTCCATTAAACAAACCTTCGGGAATAGATGTCAATTTGTAACATCCCTGGAACATCCAACTTAAGTTAGTAACCTCGGTCATTCCACTGAATAGTCCTTCTGGAATAACTGTCAGGTCGCGGCAACCCGAAAATAGGTTACTTAAACTTGTAACATTTGTCATACCTTCAAATACACCAGAATCTACAGTGGTAAGACTAGTACAATTGCTGAATATGTATGATATGTTTGTTACATTAGACATATCACGGAATAGTCTTGCTGGGACGGATGTCAGGTTGAAGCTTCTGTAAAACAGACTGTACAGGTTCTCGACATTGACCAGCCCACGGAACAGCCCTTCAGGAACTGTCGTCAGTTTGGTGTAGGCAAACGTGTATTCCAGTGTTTTTATGTTCTTACCATATTGGAAAAGATTTTCTGGAAAGCTGCTCGTCAGCAGACCACAAAATATGCCCCCGCAATACCCATCTATAAACACCGGCAAAGGTGTCACTACCTCATAAATAAGACCATTTGGTTTGGCATAACTTACAGACGAGTTAGAAGATTGAAAACTAAAAGATGGAAATTTTCTGCTGTATGAATATATGGTTACTGTCGCCGTCTCATCTTGATCCAAGGAAACGTTAGAAAAATAGTCTATTCTGCCCAAAGAGAAAATCGCCGTATCGTTCTTCGTCGTCAGGTCATTACCTGTTATCGTCAACGTCTGGCTCTGACCGCTAGAAGTTTCAATGGTTACTGTTATACTTGGTATGCCAGAATATGCGCTTCTGACGGGGAAGGCGATGTATGGAGTGACGGTATCGCTATTCGTATTTTTTATCTTGCAGATGAAGGTGTCTGGATCACCCCCCCCACAACGACTTGACCTAGTAAATTCCTGAATAAAGACATGATTTCTTATGAAAAATAGTTACAAATTTGTGATTCTCCAACTCGTATAAAAGTCCCATTTTCAGGAACAAATCAATGTTACAATCATATATCAATATTTGCCAGAAACATTGATCTAAGTCAAGAGATTGTAATTTTTGCTTTACTTAAATGTTGCTCAAGTTCCAATTCTTTAATCTCTTTCAACGTGAGACTAACATTCTTGGAAGATTTTTGACAATCGTCCAGTAATTTATTCAGGATGATCATTCTGATCAGTTGAGCTTTCCTTAACATAAGGATAGCATGGTAGTCATTTGTCTTCATGAATGCCTGTATAGCTTCAAGCTCGGTTTTGTATTTTGGAACATTGTAAAACTTGAACCACTTGAATTTGATTTTCATAGTGGTTCGATATTTTGCAACACCAATGCGAAACTTTTTGTTATACCATGACCTGAACTCTTCATCTTCACTGTCGATTATTTTGCGAAATTCATCCAATGAAAAATCGCACACTGTAAAACAATCTTCAAGCATTAAATTCGTCCTATTATCACATAGCATCAATCAACCTAGCCACAATTGATCATGACTGTTTTCCTTTAGATGAAACACGAACACATTTCCCATCTATATCGGTATCGCCAAGAACCGATGTTGACATTGGTCAGGTCCTTTCAAAGATCAAAGTACACTGTTGCGTTTCCTGCTCCTCTACCCCACAGTGTAGGATAGCCTTCGGTTGCCTCAATGGCTGCCTGATTGGCTGCTCCGAAATGGATTTCAGTTAGTTTCGAACAACCGTAAAAAACATTTTTGTGTGAATTAGCATAAGGACGAGCATATGCAGGAGACTTATCAATGACCGACAGTTTCGGGAAATACAATTTTTGTATTGTACCGTTATTATAAAATGTTCCATCCGTAGGTCCTTGATTTGAACAGTAAATAGCTGTCAATTCAGGGAATTCTAGGGAAGTTAAGTTGCTACAACTGTAAAAAGCACTCAAAAAGTGTGAACTATTAGAACTCGTTGTGTTATCAGCACCAATCTTTCTTAATTTAGGAAATTGTGCACTCGTAAGAGCATAACAACACTCAAAACAACCATTAAATGTGCTTGAACCTGTGAGTTCTTCTAAAACCGGAAAACTACAACTTGTTAAATTTTTGTTTCTATAGAAAGTTGAATAAAAAGTATTCGAACCAGAAATACTAATTAATGATGGAAATTCTATTGACTGAATACTGTTATTATTTTGAAACGTATAACCAAAACAGCTATTCCCTGATATAGTCTCTAAAACTGGGAAATTAATAGTGTTAGTCTGTACACCATAAAAACACTGGTGTAGTGCCTGTGAGCCTGATATTTGAACCAAATCTGGAAATGAAACTGTCTTTATAGTAGGGTTTTCATAAAACCTATGAGATAATGCTACCAGTGCTAAATCAGTCACTCCATCAAACACCAAATCTGTTTGTGCTGTAGGTGCCAACAGTTTCCCAGTTGAATCAACATCTCCCAGAAACGTATCGACTGTTGCACCGTACTTAGAACAAGGAGATTGCCCCCCCCCTCTAGATTGTGTCATAAGTGTTCTGAACAATGACATATATTCTCCTCTCAAAGTTTAGACGATTTTGTAGCCAGACGGATAATCAGAACAATACCTTGGCATTGCCAGATGCTATGACAATGATGAATATCTTTCGTTTAAATGTTGCAAAATAGATTCGCCATTACTTATTTATCTCAAGTGTAACATTAGATTGATGGGTATAGTTTTACCAACGTCAGCACTAGTGAAGAATTCTTCTTTTATACTGAAATTTCCAGACATCTCTCCATTAGAATCAATATTTATTGAAGTTACACCATCAATGCTTTCATAAGTATCTAATCTCACAATATGTAACTTATCAAAACGTAGTCTTGTTCCAGTTGTTAGAGTTATATTTGATGCTTCAAAATATATATTACGAGAGTTATTATACAACTTACTAAAGTTATTCCAAGTATATGTGCCTGTACTATCAGTTAATGTAACTGGAGTTATACTCCCATATGCACCCTCATTGTAGCCACAATACCGACCAGATTTACCAACCGTTACATAATGAGTAGGCTGTGGTAGTTCAGAATATCGTGCAGTTAATGTGATTTTAATTGGGATGGTCTTGCCAACATCGCTATCTGTAAAGAATACTGTATTAGGATATAAGTTATACCTTGTTTCCATGCCCCTAGTTGTATACGTGCTAGATACCGAAGCATTGGTATCTAGTCTAGTGACAGTACATTCTATAGTAGTCTTGTAGGTTTTTCACTAGCCTCAAAAATAATGCCTGTTTCATTATCAAGATTATCATAAATTTCTGAATTGACATTTGAATAGTAAGTAGAGCGTACATCAGAAATACTTACAGTACCTAATTTCTTCAATTGAAAGGATTGAGGTGAAATACTCCCTATGACATTATTGCTGTATCCTATATTAGTATAATCATAATAGTGAGTTGATGACGTACTAACTGTATAAAACTTTGATCCCACTGTCACATTGAATGTGCCTTCAAAAAGACTCTTCAGTTATTTCAGGGGGAGTAAGAGTATCATTTGCTATAAGACTTCTAAACAGACTCATGGTTCCAATCCCACCGATAAACTATGCACCTAACGTTCCACCTTGTTTACCAGCTATCATACACTTATTCATAATGGAAATTACATAAGTAGAATTGGCATCAAAGGATATTTCACCTATGTAACTTAAACCAACTCCAGTACTCACATTTAATGTGAATGAGTCTCCAGTTACAAACCAGATACTAGATTCAGACCAACTAGAGGTCACACTACTAATAGTGAGTGAAGTCCAATTAGAACCTGAATTGTAATATGCCTTACCAGGTTCAATAGCTATAGTTGGAGTAGAGCCTGATACTGGTGTGGGTACCATGGCTGTCACTTTAGTGTCAACTAAAGTATCTACATAGCTCTTAGGAGTTACATTAGTATCTCCAGCTGGAGTAGGTGCTGTAATAGGTACGGAGTTAGTAGCTGCATTAGCCAGAGTATCTATCACGTACTTAGTATTAGCTACATTAGCAGCACCAGTAGCAGAGAGAGCTACATCTGGAACAGTGACAGCACCAGTAAAGTTAGCACCAGATAGTTTAGCATAACCTCCCAGTTCATCCTGTACCCATGCCGTATTAGGAACAGTGGTAGAGTCATCTCCAGCAGTAGGAGTAGGTACTGTAATAGCACCTGTAAATACACCACCACTTGTAGTGATAGCATCCTGTGTCTTATTTAGAACATACTGTACATTAGCAATTTGATTAGTATTAGTACCATCTGGAGTAGGTGTAGTAGGAATTCCTGTCAATGCTGGGCTATAGGAACTCAATACATCGTTAGGATTAAATGCACCATACCCCAGTATTGGACTCAACTTGTAAGTCAGAGTACCAGTTACATTCTGTACAAAGAGCTGGAAGACAGTGTAATTATTCGCTGGTATACTTGTGACAGGGGATCCATTCCACATACCTTCTATAGAAGGCCAAGTCAAATTGATCTCTGTCTCAGTTGCTACTACAATCAATACAATCTCTTTAACCTTATTAGCATAAGCACTATTAGTATCAAAGTTGAATGTAATAGTAGCACTAGTGGTAATAGAATTATAGTTACTGCTATCCCAATTGAGAGATACTGCATTAGTACTTGCAATAGGATCCCAGTATGTCTGATACTTAGTGGGAGTGCCAGAATTTGGTATGTAATTCTCTTCCAGATACCCTACATTAGTTATCTGTTGACTGTCAGTACCATTCGGAGTAGGTGTAGTAGGTGAGCCAGTCAAATGGGGAGAATTCAGTGGTGCTCCTGCCTCTGCTGTTGTAATTGTATTTTGATACTTGATACAGTAGATGACAGTTACAGAGGGAGGCTGGACGGTATCGGAGTTTCCGTAGATGGGAGTATTTCGGGAAGCGTCAAACCCAATATCAACCCTGCCGATATCTGCACTTTGTTGCGCCCCATTTTTTGCACCTTTATTTTGATAATATAGTGCGCCACTGTAATTACCCCCATCTCCATACGACAATCCTGGAAGAGATACTCCCCCAGCAATGTTCGGCAATCCGGCTTCTTTCACTGTTCCAGGTGTATTACTACCCTCTACAAATCTATCAATTAAATTAGGTAAATTAAAGGTAGTTGATCCATCACCGGCACCATAGGTAGTGCCTATGGCTACAAACAATTTTGAGTATGTAGTCCTAGATACCTCACTGCCATCACAGAGCAAGTAACCATCAGGAGGTGTGTTGCCACCATACGCAATGATAGAACCTATTGGAGAATAGTCACCAACACCAGATACCTTAATTTGAGATCCATCTCCACCAATTACCCTAATGTAAGCTCGATCAGACATAATCACAATCTGTACAAGACTACGTCCTTGAGGAGGGATCAATACTAGAGAATTTCCAGACCAGACAGGATCAGAGCTACCACTAAACTGCCAGGATACATCTGCATTTTCATTAGTGGTATTAATGATATCCAATATGATGGTCTTAGTAGACAATGCCTCAGTAGTAGCAGTGATACTAAAGGCAAATGTCAATGCATCAGCAGTATTGCTGCATCTTACATTGAGACTGCTATTTTCAGACAGTGTAACAGGAGAGGTAGCAGTAGTATAAGTCTCATAGCTCGTAGCTGCATTAGCTCCAGAGATCTTCCAGTAATTAGTATCTGTATACTCTTTATTGACAGCACTTGTATTGCCTGTCACTGTACTCGTGGGTAAGGTTACAGCACCAGTAAAGTTAGCACCATCGAGTCTAGCATATGGAGTAAGGTCTACTGATCCATATAACCCATCACTACGATACTCAAGGTGATTACCTGGATCCTTGGAGATCTCTACAGACGAAGTAGAGACATAATACCCATCTGTCTCTCTCTGTAGGATATTACCTTGTTTAGCAGAGAGTGGAGTTGTAACATACAGCCCATTAGTACGAGTCTGCAATTCATTAGTAGGATCTGGGTCTATACGAACAGCAGTATCAGATACATATAAGCCATCTTCTCTAACAGACAAGGCATTAGTAGAAGCCGGAGAGACAACAACTGTCAAATCTCCCTTTTGTGAGAGAGCTAATGAATTACCACTAACTGTCTTAACATAACCATATATCTTCTCTCTCAACCAGTTGTAAGGCACCTTACTCGTATCAACAGAGTATGCTCTAGTAGTCCCATTACCTGTTAGAGTAACCTGCCCTATAATGACCGAATTGAATTCATTCCAAGAAGGTGTAGCACTATCTAATGAGATATAAGCCTTACCCTTCTCCAATGTCTGGTACCAGATGTAATTGGTAATGCCTGTTTGAGTACTGGGTTCTGTATTAGAAAACGAGATATTGGTATTAGTAGTATTGAGAGTCTTTAGTGTCCAAGTAGTCACTACTTCTCTATCTGCAGTACTCTCACTGGGCTCTATATACATCCAGTAAGTTCCTACTGGCAATGTAGAGAGACCTACCAGACTAGGCAAGCTGGTCAATTCATAATGCTTACTGTAAGAGTTAGTAACAGACAATGTATTAGAGTCTGTAATAGCGGAAGTAATAGTACCTGCTCCACTATCGGTAGGAGAAGTAATGGTGAATAAGTTAGGATATCCATTACTGTCTACTGGGCCAGCATTCATGGAGAAGGGAGTGTAACCAGCAGTAATATCAGTTGGAAGTATGTCTTCTAGTGTAGCTACTTGTGAATACTGATTGTTTGATTGTGGAATGAATACCTTACCACCATTCTCTGTACCAGAAGTGATCTCAACAATCGTAGAAGGCTCTAGAGACTCTTTCAATTGCAATATAAGACCACTACCAGCTGTATTAGCTACGACCTCATACAGACCGTTCTCGCTTGTTACAGTCTGATCCTTGAGGAGTACTACCATACCTTCTGTGAGAGTTACTCCATCTATCTGTGTTACTACTTCTGGAGTAGCACCAATGATGATATTGGAAGTAGAAGCAACATTACCTTGATATGAGATAGTATAGTCTTTGATTGCATTGGAAACATACTGTTCCAGGTATTGACTTGTATAGTTATCAGTACCTTCATCTACTGCAGTAAGATAGAACTGTGCTTTAGTGACTGGAACAGAGACACCCGATGAATCTGGTTGATTGTAGTTATGCACCTTCCAGAATCTAGCAGAAGGATAATCGCACTGCTGTATGATACAGTTAGCTAACAATACCTCTGTACTGCGTATCCAAGCTCCTTCTTGCACTATGTAAATGGCAATCTCTTGAGGAGGCAGATAGTAGAGAACAGTATCTCCTACCTTAAATGTATACTTATCTCCATCTCCATTACCCACCATTAGTAGCCCAGATAGAGTAGCAGGTGTCACACTAGAGATTGGTATCTGTGTAACTCCATCTGCCTGATAAAGAACAGTAACAGGATCAATGATACCAGTAATAACCTGGTAGCCTACATGACCTAGGATAGATTGGAAGTCTCTAGTAGTGATGTTAGAGACATTACGATATGTGATAGGTGAATAGTTTAATCCAGAAGTAGGGTCTGGTTCTGGTTCATCAGGATTGTCAGGGTCTTCTGTATCACCACCTTCACCTGTTTCATTGTCTTCTGGCTCTGTTGGACCTTGAGTACAAATCCACAGAGTGCCTTGTTGACTACCCTCCTGTACTTCCACTATATGACCTGTCTTCATAGACTCTTCATTAGAAGAATCAGAAGCTCTAAGCCATACTCCGCTACTAGCTACATAGATACCATTAGAATTGGGAGTAACAGTACTATTTACTAGGATTCTGTCTCCCGCTACTAACTGTACTCCGTCTAACTCTATAAGCCCACCAGATTCAGGAAAGACTGTAGTCATTACTCTAACTGGAGCCTTATATCCATTAATGGACATAGTATTGACTACTTTGGATTGCTCTTCTGATTCTGTAATGGTATAGAAGACCTGATGGAAGTTAAGATTACCTGTATTGCTTATGTAAGATACATAGGTATTACCAAAATTAACACTACCTTCTGATACAGTAACAATAACTCCATTAGCAATATGCTCAGACGAGAGTTTATCAGAAACTCTTGTCCATCCTTCAGCACCTATATGATATATACCATTAGTATTGTCTGTATTGTCTTTAACAAGAACAAGATCCCCAATAACTGTTTGTACACCATCTATATTAGGAGTACCACCTAATTGAATCCCACCATTAGTAGCAACTCTAACTCTAGGGGCATATCCATTATTGAGTCCCTGTCTTCTCCACTCGTCCTCTACATACGAATAGAGGAATACTTTAGTATATACAAAGGAATTGGTAGTATCCTTTACTAGTCCACCCAACCAAAGTGTATCATAATTGACACTACCTTGCTTAATGATTACTAAACCAGTAGAGAGATACTCTGTTGTATCTGATCCAGTAGCTCTAGACCATTGACCTGCACTAGCAGAATACAGACCATTTTGAGTAATGTCTGTTTGATCTTTGACCAATACAGTCATACCCTCTGTAGTCTGTACAGTATCGATAACTTGCAGACCAGAAAGAGTTATGTTGCTGGTAGTGGCTACATCTGCTAACTTATATCCAGCTCGAGTAACAGACTCAATAACGGAGTTAGCTAGAGAACCAAAGGTAACAAAGTAATCGTACTTAAGATTAGGGGGAGTCGAAGTACAGATATATAGACGTCCGTCCTCAGACAGGACAACATTACCCAAACGTAATTCTGTAGAGGTATCTGCATCTATAGCTCTTGTCCAAGCTCCAGTATGTGCTTGATAGATACCATTCTCTAATGCATTGGACTGTCCATTAACCAGTACCCTATCTCCATCCTGTAGAGTACCAGAAGGAACAGTAAGTCCACTTAATGCTACCTCTGTATCTGTTACTGCTTTAACAAAAGCGTGGTAACCAGAAGAACTAATGATATCAATAACTTCTTGGCTATTAAGAGCACCAGAGACTAACTGCTCATATTGTATCTCTGTAACACCAACTTCCAATGGGATAGGAGACTTACATACCCATATAGAAGAAGCATAAGTAGCACCCTCTAGTACAGGTACTATATTAGCAGAGGATAAATCTCCGTCTTCACTAGAGTTGATTCTCCTAACCCAGTTTGTTTCTGAGACAGTATAGATACCGTTGTCTGATCTGATATTCTGTCCAGTGACTAATACATTGTCCCCTGCAGAAAGAGAAATACCATCTATAGTCTGTAAGCCAGTGAGGAGAAGGTTTTCAGTAGAGACAACTCTTACAGGTTCCTTGTATCCCAACTTAGAGACTACAGAGATAATACCATCTGTATTAAGAGCATCTAGAGGGATATCCCTGTATACCAGAGAGAGTGTATCTCCAGTTACTGTGCCATAGGAAACAAAGATGTGTCCCTTACTGGTGGAACCTTCATTGACCATTACCAAATGAGTCAATACAAGCTCTTCATTAGTCTGTAACTTATCTGCTCTAACCCACTCTACTTCTTTAGCTACATACAGACCATTTTGACTAGTATCTGTTTGATCCTTAACCAAGACATAGTCATTGAGAACTAACTGAACTCCGTCTATAGACTGGAGACCATAGAGTGTTATGTTATCTGTAGTAGCAACTCTAGCTCTAGGCTCATACCCTTGTTTAGCAAGTATAGCAATAACATCTGATTCATTGACACCACCTCCGCCAGATCCGGATTGATCATATGGATTCATATCTGGTATACGTGCCATTCTATATCCTCTTAATCGTTAGTTACAACTACGTACGAAACGCTAATGTCCAGGTCATCAGATGCCTGTCCCTGATAGAATTTAACCTGGTCTCCAGGCAGGAGACTAATAACGTTTAACTCTGGCTTATTAGTAAGGACTTGATGAGGGTCAACTTCAATAGATGGAAGTAGCTGCACAGTAGAACCGGTAGTACGGGTAATACACATAGTAACAGTTCTAAGCTGTGTACTATTCTTATTAGCTATAGTAACTGTCAGTAATACAGCATAATTGATCTCTGTTGGTACTGTTATGAGCGTATAAGCTGTAGCATCATTGATAGCGCTAGCAGGTAATGTCACATCTTCTCTCAGCAATTGACTTGCCATGTATTATCCTCCAAATATGATGCTATGTATCAATGCTTCTTCTTGTGCCACTCTTCTAATGTATTTTCTATTAGCATAATCATAGTTGAGTGGAGTAACATCTATTGCCTCTATCGAGGTATTAGTAAGCTGCATTACAGCACCAGCATCTCTATTACCATTTATCACATTTACAGTGGATCCAGGAGTAATGTTATCTATACTGTTATAGTCTGTCGCTCTACCCCAATTACCTGGAACTACAATATATATCCCATTCTCAGCAGCATTAGACTGTCCATATACTAGGACTCTAGAACCTACAGGAGGAGTAACTCCATCTATTACCTGTGTACCAGATAAGGTTATTGGAGTACTACTAGCACAGTATACAGGAACAACGACACCAGAATTAGCAAACTGGGTCATGTAGAATGAATTGGAGGTATATATCTCCCAAGTATCACCAGCTAATGGGTTACCATCAAAGGTCTCATTCCAATATACTTTATTGATCTCTCCACGAGTTATGAGTCTAGCTTCACCTGCTAATGGGCCAGATGTAAACTGAAGTATATACCTACCTCTAGTAAAGTTGTCTACAAATGCATTACCCAGGTCATATGAATTCATAGAGGTGCCAGTAGAACCAGCATCTACTGTACCTTGCATAAGTCCAGAATAAATCGGGAATTCCCACTTGTAGTCAGATGATCTAAGGCAATATATCATCTTACCTAGATCATCAAACTCTCCAGTGAGATAAGCATTAGTTGGAGAAGTGACAGGAGGTAGAAGTAAAGCTACAGTGTCTATATAAAGTAACTTAGCTTCATTAAGTGGGGTAATGTTATAATCAATAACTCCAGCTATATTCTGTAATACCAATACAGCATCTATAGAGACAACGTTACCCTCTACTGTTTCTGACGTAGCATACTTAGGCTGTAGAGTAGGTAAGGCTCCTAGAGCAAAGAGAGTACCATCCTCCAGGTAGAGACCTATCTCTCCAAAATTCCAAGTACCCACTGTTTGGTCTAGTAAGAGAGTATAGTGTACCTGGTTCTGTTTATCTATAGAGTAGTTAGAAGGTTGCCCGGTATACAGTATAGATCCCTTGAGTCCTGTATCTTCTGGAACAGGAGTATAGTTATACCCAGATCCTACCTTAAATGTGGTGATATTGATCTTTGGTCCATTAGTACCTACATTAGTAGCTCTCTTTATACCCTCATTTGTAATCTGTAATAGCATATGATATTATCCTGTAATAGCAAGACTAGCAGGACTTACAACCGTTATTTTCATTGCACCTACTAGATATAGGTCAGACTCAAGTATGTAAGATCTAATGATCCTGTCGAATACGAGATGCACTGGAGCAAATTCGTAGAATAAGTCCTCTACTAAAGTAACATCATACTTGTCTCTAAAATTAGCAAAACCTCTATTTGGATAAGAGAGTGCTATCTTACCCAACTGACAGTGTCTATGTCCAAGTAAGGCAGAAGTATCTATAGACTGTGTCTGTATATACGAAAGAAGTCCATCTACAAATACTGCAAAGTGAGGAGTAATAAACCACTCACCATTAGTAGGATCCTCGTATATAGTAGTACCTAATGGCTTATCGTAGAAGACCTTATAGTCCTTTGTCCAGAGTGGAGTAATTTGTGTAATATACTCTGTACAGAGAGCTAGAAAGCGCTCTAATGACTTTGTACCACACCTAGCATAATACTCATACAGAGCTTCTATAATAGCTCTCTGTATATTCTCTGGAAAGTAATCTAACTTAGTATCACAACCTAATAGGTTCTGTAATAGTGGTATAAATGTATTCTCTATCTCTCTAGGATTTCTCAAATTGAGTATCTGTTTAGCAGGAGACTTAATCTCCTTAGAGAATAGGTAATCTACGTTTTCAAAGAAGATCCTCCAGGCAGGAGTCTCTCTTATCTTACGAGGTAATAGGCTTACTAGATTAGCCATATAACCCTCCTAATATAGTGAGATGAACTTTTGCCCTATAGGGGGCAAGTGGATATTGAAGAAATTTCAATCTAGTAGTATGGAATTTCTTTCTAATAGAAAAACTATAATGCTCAATTATATTGTGTAACCTATTGTATTTAAAGAATAAACAGTGAGATAAGAGTGAACTTATGTTATACTGTCTTAATGAATATTCCTCAATTATAGATGAGAAATGAACTTTTGCCCTATAGGGAACAAGGCGATTTTCACTGTTTTTCAATGTAACTGTATACTTATATATACTATTAGTATAGCTATACAGAGACAATAAGATACGTAAGTAGTTGTATTTAAACAATAAATGAGGAGATATTGATCGTATGTCATTGAGTGGTAAAACACTCAAATTAGGGTAGAATATGAGTTGATTAGGTTTTGCCCTATAGGGGGCAATAAGATCATCCATTTACCTCACCAACATACTGTGCAGTAAGAGAGATAGATCCTCCATCCTCTACTCTAAGAGAGACATAGTCATACACACCAGCTATGATATCAGCTGTAGGTGAATTAAGTATAACATGCTGTACACCATTAGTAGACATGAGAGTGTTATACACATCTGACTTATAAACAGACTTCTTAAGAGAACCATATGATATTGCATATGTATTCTGTAGATTCTGAGTAGCAGAGGCTATAACCTCGTCTGTTGTGTATCCCTCTTTAATAAGCAGTTGTGCATTAACAATAAGTGGCAGAGCTGTAGTCGGCTTAATAACATGCTTGACACCCTGCATTGCATAGTTATCTAACCAATCAAAAAATTCCTCTTCATCTGTCTCATCCCATTTAGTCTCTGTTATGAGATACAGATTGATGATATTCATCATATTGAGATTAGGAGGATTGTTCTCCCACTCCCCTACAGACCTACAGTCTATGATACCAGGGTATAGGAGCAGACCATGCTGGTAATCCGAACGAGTAACTAGACGTAAATCTCCACCTGCAGCAGCACGACCTATACGAGCAGCTACATATTGATAGTAAGAGGGAGTAGGCTCATCAGACCCACCTATAAGACCTATAGTCGTCTTACCTGTTAGTTGTGGGTAATCACTAGAGAGAACAGTCAAACCAGCAGAGGTAACTAGGGACTCACTACCTTGTACTCTATACTCATAGATCTCTATCTTAGAGTCTATAGGTGGTATAAGTCCATTCGCATTATCACCAAAGGTAATCTCTAAGTTACCTAACTGAGTCGTCTGATCAGAGAACTTTTCCTCGTACTCTCTAGCCAACCAAATACCAGTAGTAATACGATTCCACTCCTTACCATCTACAAACACTCTAGAGAGGATATTGGAAGAAGTGAAGGAGGAGCCTATTAGGAATTGCTGGAAGGCAGAGCCATCAGAAGTATACTCATGTATAGTAAGCTCACCCTCTGTGAGAGTAGCAGTGATAGAAGTACCTACAGGAACATATACCGTCTCTTCATTATAGTATTGATATTGGTTATCTATAGAAAAGAGAGTATATTTAGGAATAACTAGTGCAGTTCCACCAGTTTGAGAGAACTCTACTGTCGTCTTATGAGGAGTCTTACGTATAAGACGAACACCAAGAAGACGTACAAGAGAATAGATATTCTGTGGTGCTCTAGCTGTCTCTAGAAATGTCTCCTGTACACCTCTCTCTATGGTATACTGATTGTAAGAACCTGCACCAGCAACCATCTTTATAAGGATTTCACCAGTAGCAGCAGGTACCAGGTCTGTCCAAACTGGATTAGCCTGTAGTAAGGCCTCTAGCTGTGTACGTAAGTCAGCGTAGTCTGGCTTTACAGTACTAAGTTTGACCTCATCTTGAGTATCCGACATGTGAGAACCCTCTAGAACAAATACTTACAATAATCCTAGGATTAGTCTAGAGGGTTGGAGTGTGACTAGTTAACACATACAATACAGTCTTTTAGCAAGTCTCTTTCTATAAGCTCATTAAAGACGTAATCTGTTGAGGTTATGTCCATATGAGAGAGGATATGGACATACTTTCCTGTCTCTGGGTCAGGGTAATAGGAACAAGATACAGTAGGAGGTAGCTGCTAATCCTCTGTCCATGACCTACTCCTTATCAGTATTTTCAACATATTCCAACAGAGGGACTAGTAAGCTCTTCACTAACTTAAGGCTTTCTACTGAAGTGTCTAAGGTTATGGACATATCACCCAACTTAAGCTCTAAATCGTCTCCTATGTCTGGTCTAACAATTGTAGCGACTATACTATAATTGTTATCAATGAAGTCTAAATACTGCCCGGAGGAAGAGCTCTCTTCTTCAATGAAGCTCTTCAATTGAGTAAGGTATTGATACAGCTTATTTCTATTAACGTTAGAAATACCTTCTGTGTTACCGAAGGCGTCAAATAAACAGATGTCCCAATAGTTGTCCCGTGGTGTGATGATAATTGCTGTGTCGTCTGTGATGAATCCTCTGTATTCCATTGCTATCTCCTATAATATCGTCTATTATTTAACCAACAGTATCATTTAGAAGCCATCTAAATAGCCTACTTATGTAGTATGCCGTTATTCTCCCTATTTGCTTGAATAGCCTGTCTAAACTGCCTAAAGTTACTTGTCTTATACTTCCCCTGTTCTATATGAGAGGATTAGGTGATAGCTAATCCTCAATCAATAGACTAATATCCGTAAGAAGACATGAGATCAAGAACATGTTTCAAATGACTCTTAACTACAGTAGCTTTAGCACGAAAGTCAGGATCATCTTTATCCATCTCTTTCATACCTGACAAAATGACAGCAGCATCTTCAGCATACTTCTGTGCCCAAGATATATCATTCTTGCTATCTTCTTTTATACAAATTTTCATATCTAGCCTCATATAGTGAAATTGAAATCTATAGCATGTATAAACACACAAGTTATAGTATAGCTAATTAATGCATACTACAATACTCCATAGCAAACTTCTCTTCAATGGGAGTCAAATCCTTCTTATCCTCCATACCAAAGATCTTATCAATAGCCATTTTACCTATCTCCTTGTATCTTAAAGTTTATTGACTTATCCAATCGTTAAGATAAGTATACTGTCCTATGTTAGAAAAGTAAAGTGTTTTATTGAATTATTTTGAGTTATCTTGAAGTATCTTCAATTATGAGGATCTATAGATAAAAAGATGCCCTCCACGAGAGAGGGGGGGGTATAAGTTAATAAATAATGCTCTGTAAGAGCCTAATCTTTTCCCTAGGCTTAACAAGATAAGTTTCTACTTTAGAAAGAGGAACAGAACCGTTAATCAATACCTCATTCTCTGTTTCAAATACATTTAATCTATACTTCTCTATCTCTCTTTTAGAGAATAGATTGGGTATATCAATTACAAAGTATTGACTGGATGGTGGAGGAGAGATGATGAATACAATCCCATATATGCCCTCTCTAGCTCTTAAGAACTCTAGAGCAATCTCCTTATCTAAAGACCAGGAGGAAATAGAGGTACTACCTCTTGGCTTATATGTACCATTGAATTGTCCAATACAGTTATTGACCTCTTCTTCAGTCTTAAAGACAAGAGACCTATACAGGGTATCAGAAGACGAAAGAGTGATAGTTGAAAGATCTTGTAATTCTGTCCAATACTTAGATAATACCGTATTACCAGATCTCAAATACTTACTGTAATTAACAATATAGTCTCTTAAAGCATTACGTACTTTATTATTCTTGTCTTCAATAACTATTCACATATGACAGAAATTGGAAAATCTCTAATGTGTGGGAATACTATACTTAATTAATGCATACTATACACTCTTCTAACAACCCAGATTTTATCAACTGACCAAGAAGATAATCTGCTGAATATATGTCTGCGTGTGAAAGATAGACAACATCCTTATCTATCTCTAGGTCATGGTAATATGAACACTCTACAACTGGATATCTACACTTAATCTCGTCTAATATAGATTCCAAATTATGATTCATGACTTCTATACCTATAGAGGAAGTTAATCAGCTTCTGTAATTGTACACAGCTATCATCCTTATCCTTCATGTACAAACTAAAAGAATGGTCTCGTATCAAAAAGATAACCATATCATTATCTCTTCCAGAAATATGAACATCAAATGGATCATACAGATACGGATCCATGTCATCTTCTTTAATAGACTGCTTATGGTAGTATTCAGGTATGTATCCATTCTGTAATGCAGCCTTAACAGTAGAGAATAATAAAATACACTTATCAATATCAGCATCATGGATACGAACATATCCATAATTGTCCACTACAGTAATTCTGCATCTCTGCTTATCTCCACTAATAGCAAGGACAACATCTACAGCACCTATAAAAGACACGCCAATTCTATCTTCCATCCCACTATTCACTCCAATTCAGCTTTACCAATAAGCTGATTCAAATTTACCGAGATTTCTTTCGCAATCGGTTATCATGAGTTCTTGGTATTGTCCAGTTCGTCTCTCTTGAGCTACCGCTTTACAACGTTTCGAACAATAAATCGCCCAACCTCTTTTAACGTCTGCGCTTCTTGCAAAAAACTTCTTTTTGCAGTTCCGGCAAACTCTTTCAACTTTCATTTTCTCTCCAATCCAGTCGCTGGCCGCAATTCGGGCAATAGTCCCAATTTTCGAGCTTTTGCCCGCACATGCAGTAATAAAAGCCATCGAATCTCCTTTCTGGCGTAATCGGACACATACACTCCAGAGCGTTACCCCACGGACAATTTATATTACTATGTTCACCAATATCTGCTCCAAAATGATCAGCAATAGCATTAGCCAACTGATCAACTGCATCATGATATCTGTCACGTTCTTTTATTGTCTTTAAGTGCTCAGCTTCTTCAATTTGTAGCTTATCTTGATCTGTAGAAAGCACTCTATCATTCCAGTCATTAGTAGCCTCCTCCTTCCAATTCTTATCTCTCCAAGCATAATACTTATTAGTTATAGCAAGACACTCTATACACTGCACCCAACCGTGATATCCATCTTCTTTGTAATCAGCTATACCACCACAAAAAGGGCATGGTTTCAATCTATCTCTTAACAAAACCATCTTATATGCTTCCTCTTCAAAAGTTTTTGTATACCACGAACCAAATATTCTCTCTTTAGCTTTTGCGTGACCTTATGCTTTTTTACTCTTATAACTTGATTGATATCTAATAGCTTGATATCTCTCCAAAACATATCTAATTCTGTATTAAGCAACATAGGATATGGTGTCTCGATCTTGTACTTATACTTATTCTTTATATCTATACTTGCACAACGTTCATAAAACTTATTCAACAATTCCGTGTTTATTTCAACCTGATAAATCCTAGGTATATAACGCCTGTATAGGTATTGAAATATGAACTCATGATATGGAGTATACAAGCGTTCTAAACTGTACAAAATTTGTAAATTACCAATAACTTGCTTATATCCCTTACCAAACAAACCTCTGAATATAACAGAGGTGTGAGAGCCAGTATCTTCTACTGGTCTTTGCCATGGTATACCATAAGTGTTAAACTTTTCGTATTTGCCTTCACAATTGAGAACAGACTTAGTTTGATTTTCATCTTGTCTTATCCTATATGGTTTCACAGTCTTCTTAAAATAGGCTTTAAACTTGTTTAATGAAGACACATCTTCTAACAAGAATGGGAAGGATACAAGTTCTCTCTTATAGTTCTTGTCACAGAAACAGTGAGGAGGAGATATTTCAAACATCATATTTGAAAAATCAAACGAATAAAACCTAGTCTTATCCTTCACTTGTATATATCGATGTCCATGCGATACCTCTTGACAAGAACCATTTGTAACAAACTTAAAGTAATGTTTTAACTTTGTAATATAACGCTTATACATATGGAACTCTTTTACTTATTTTGTGATAAATGCGGAGCTATGTGGCTCAACGAATACAACCAATGTAGAATTTGCGGTCATCAACAAGTTACTGCATATTTACCACAATATGGCAGTAATACAACTTCAACTTTCTTACAACAACATGAGGATGAACATGGACAAAAATTCGCTCCCACAAGAAAAAAGAACTAAATGCGAAGTATGGACTAGAGTAATGGGATATCATAGACCTATCAGTAGCTTCAATGACGGCAAGAAAGAGGAATACAAGGAACGTAAGATGTTTGTAGAAAAGATAGAACCTGATCAATGTGAAACATGTGACTGTTCCTGTACCGTTACTTGTGTCAGTAAGTAACCTGTAACATAGAGGGTGAGAGTAATCACCCTTTTGAGGTTATACCGTTATTGTTCTTCTTAGCCTTACGAATAGACTGGAACTGTTTAAATACGCTGTTCTTATACCTACTAGTGTTATTCCAAGAAGAAACTGCCTCTCTTTCTGTTGCTCTCCAGGTTGTCTTCAAGTGAACACAGTTTTCATTAGAGCACTGACATCTCTTCTCCACTACCCCACTCTGTTTGTTATTCCTAACTTCTAATACTGGAAAAGATCCACATATCGGACAAGGACTTGCTTCTTGTAACAATTCCTTAGAAACTAATTGTACCTTATACATTTGCTATCTCCAATTCTTCACTTACTTCTTCCAGATCTTCCAATTCGAAACTACAAATTGGTTTACCATACTTCTGTATCATTCTCAATACTGATTCTGACTTGCCTCTCTTGACTCCTAAAGAGTATTGTAATGTGTTCGTTTTGTTTGCTCCAAATACCTCTACTCTATCTGCTTCATTCCAAGCTAACTTAGCTAGATTAACCAGAAGAGCCTTTGCACTTTCTACCGTTTCTACCATAAAGTCCACAGTTACATTAAGAGCAAGCATATCGCTGTCATCAAAGTTGGTAAGATATCCTTCGTCTCCCATATGAAAAACTGAACTCTTTAATTGAGGGAAACAAACGACTCTTAAATCTCCTGACATGTATGATGTATACTGCAGCATCTCCCTATCTCCTTGTATCTTAAAGTTTATTGACTTATCCAACCGTTAAGATAAGTATACTGTCCTATGTTAGAAAAGTAAAGTGTTTTATTGAATTATTTTGAGTTATCTTGAAGTATCTTCAATTTAAGAAGGAGAGGAATAAATGTGGATTATATCTTACACACTTACTAACCCTACAGAACAATACTGTGATGAATTTACCACAGATATAGAAGGTAGAATGAAAAAAGCTACCTAGTAATAGGTAGCTTGTATAGCATCTTCGATAGCCAAGTTCATTAATGAACTTGGCTTCATTTATACGGATAAATGCACATCACCTGATTCTATATCTCCAATAGGTATTTCACGTTGATTGTACACAGTAGTCATAAATACTCTACCAGAATCTTCTCCATTCATGTATATTACTACATATACTCTAAGTAAATCACACAAATTAAATTCTGAAGAGCGACAACGCCATTCTTCTGGTCCAGTCTTATCTAATTTAGACCAATTAAGTTGTTTACCAACCTTATCTTGTATTTGTTTCTTTACTTTATCGACTATTGATATAACATCTTCTTCTGACTCAATGATGCGTACTCTGTTATTTTTACCTATAGTCACCTTCACAATATACCCTCTCTATCAAATTAAATGTAATTGTTAGTCTGTACTATTACACCAGACCAACTGCCTTGTAGATTAGATCCTCTAACGCTGTAATTAATGGTTACAATAAACTGTCTATTTTCATAGTCTACTGTAACACCAGTACCACTTTCCATATTAATGTGTGGCATCCAAAGAGCTACGTTAGCAATAACCTCTGTCCAAATTAAACCAGCAGTTATCTCATCCAATGGTTCAAAAATGTACTTCTTGAGGTCACTACCAAAAGTGGGCTCCCACCAAACATCTCCTCTTACAATACCAAGACAGTTATCCAATTCAGCATTTATGGCGTCTGTACCATACAACAGAATATCCTTAGATACCTGCCCATAGTCTGGATTAACGTCTATGTATAGATGAGATCCTTGTTCCAATTGTCTAGTTGCCATATATCACCTCATGCAATAGGCTCACTTGTTGTGCCATCTGGACAAGTGTGCTTATGATGTTGTAGAGATATACTACCAGAAGTAACATCACCTGCAGCATGAACACTACCGGAGAAGGTAGCGGTACCTCCCCCACCAGATCCTCCTGTCTGTGTTATATTGCCAGCAATAGTCATATTGCCATTAAGGAGCAGCTCTGTATTAAGAGTTGTATTGGGTGCTGTAGCTGTCATTTGTCCAGACACACTAATATCCGCTGTTCCTGCTACGCTCATTGTCAACTTACCAGCTATCTGTACATCAGTATTGCCTGATTGATCTATGGTAATAGTCGTCCCTCTATGTGTAATCACCATATTACCACCAACCTCACACTTAACAGCAGAACCCTCTTCGTCTTGCATCCCCCAAGTATTTATATTCCAATCACCTATTTTAGTGATTGGATTTTCAATTTCCCAAAGAGCTATAAACGAATCTCTATTACCTTTATCACAAATACCTGCTACCTGGGTTCCTACTTTAGGCATAGATCCCATACCTGACTTATTATCACCACCTCTGAATATGGGTCTGCCTACTCCAGACCAAGGTAACAGATTATCAGGTCGTTCTGTTGTATCACCATCTATCTCTGGTATCCTAACTCTTACAAAATTTTGACCATTAGGAGCACCAATATTGGCAACTACTGTCCCTATAAATACCTTACCGACTAAAGAATCTTTTGTTAAATTTCTCATACCAATTGATCCGAAGAGCTATGCAATGAGTTTCTAAGCATACAGATCCGCTCTGCATAGTTGTTAGGAGTTGCAACTCTAGCCTTACCAATACAAATATAATTACCAGATTTAGTTGTGTCTACACCAGACTTATTGTATTGAGAAACAAAATCAACTCTACAATAATCAAAAGGTACTATGTTGGTATAGGATCTAACAAGAACATCTAGTGAGACAGAATAAGTGCTCTCATGTCTCATATTTGTACCAGCATCCTTTAATCCAGTACTGCTATTACCAAAATCCAGAGGAGAGAAGGTCTTAAATGACTTAGTTAATAGGTTCTTATTGATATTGAGTTTACTATCTGTTCTAGTAGCCTTAACCCTTGTGCTCTCAGAGAGAGTACCAGAAAGCATATCAAATACTGCGTTCTTCAATCCATATGCCACCTTATTAAACAAGCCACCATTATCCGTGTATATATCCTGATCAAATAGGAAATTGTATTTACCCTTCTGTATAGCAGTAGTATTAATGAGCGACCATTTAGTAGGCTTAGTAACAACAGAAATAATATCTTTATAGTACAGTGTATTACTAAAAGCAGAGAGACACTGCATCATAAATCCATTATTCTGTGCCTTTGATTGAGGAACAACACTTTTAAGCCAGAATCTACCTAGTGTCTCCAAGTTACACTGCCAAGATCTAACATCCAATGTATCATCGATATCACCCAATAACTTACCAGACTGTTGAACAATGAGTTTGGCTAATCCAGAAGAAGATATGCTATCGTATACTTTAGACTGTATCTTATACAGGTATTCATGGAGATCATAGTATCCTGTAATACTATATAATACACCCTGTCCAGGGTAAGGTCTATTTTGTATAGAAAATATACGAAAGTCTATCCATCTTGCATTATCAGATACCTTCTGTGCAAGTAAGACACTTACTTTCATACCTTGTACTACTTTAAAATTGATCAAATAATCAGCTGTATCCAACAACTGTAACTCTAAAGTAGGAACAATGTAGCTATTTAACTCTCTTATGCAAGCAAAGGATAAGAAGACAGAAGAAGACTGCAATAACTTGTCTTCTATCTTGATTAGAACATGTGACTTGCCTTCATTGGTAAACATTAGTCTAGCACCACCGTTCTAGAATTGCTACTTATATTGTTAATGACGTTATTGAAAAAGTCTTCAATTGACTCCAATGAAGGTATATTAAGTCTTGTACCAGGAGGCAAGTCTTCATATGGATCTATAACACCATTGTACATACCTATTATCCACCAGGTATTTATGTTCTTGTGATAGGTGTAGGCTAACAATGGGAGATTACCATCCTCATGACCTATAACAGTGTGTATAGCATACGTTTGTAAGGACTTAATAAACTGAATTTGATGTCCATCTAACATAGCTAGATATGGATCCTGGCCAATCAGATCATCTATATCTGGTGTGATCTTTTGTTGCAATAACGTTCTAGAATACTTACCTGCATCAAGTATCTGTGAGACTGTTGGCATTATACACCTCCAATCATCTTATTGATTTCATCTCTATAAGGAACAGTGAATGGTCTAATAGAAAGAGTAACAGTACAACTTAAAGGCAATAAGTCTGGTCCAACAGCAGTAGAAAATTTAAGCTGTATATCGTCTATTACAATAGAATCAAACTTTATAACCCTACCAATAATTGCCATTATACGTTCATCTGTATTAGCAGACTCACCATCTCTAGTTGTATTACCACTAGAACCTGTAGCAGAACCTAATCCATTACTCCCATTCCCTGTAAATATGTTCTTTAACAAGTCTCCAGCTACTGGACCTGGATATGATACTTTTAAATTGCCAGCTACTCTAGGAGTACACATCCCTATCAAATTTCTAATAGGTGTGATTACTTCCAATCGAGAAGAAGATTCTGCATTCAATTGAAATGTAAGAGATAAGGCTGGATGCTTTGGTGCTTTATAAGTCAAAGCAGTAGTGATAGGATCGCCAAGCCCACCACCAAATAAACCTGAAGAAATCTGATTAACCTTATTTGCTATGCCTTCTGCTGCTTTACCAGCAGCACTCTGTTCCCATACAGCTCCAAAAGATATAGCAACTTCTTCTGGTAAATGAGCTATAACAGATTCTCTATTACCATCTGGTAAGAAATGGACTAACATCAATGTATTGTGTATGCCCTGTGTTATAGGCTTCATTATACCATCCCCATATTGATTCTAGCTAAATCCATGTTATTTGGTATCATGGGTATAGAGTCTATATTGAGTTCATTAGGTTGAGACTGTACAGCACTTGCTACCATCTGTCCAACCTTTTCTACAGCAGCTCCACTCTTGTCTATTAATGAAGGCAGAGAAGGTATTGGATCCATAGCATTCCCACCTCTAGCAGCTATTATCCCAGGAGTAGAGTATGCTGGTCTTTTATCAGAAACAGTAGGAATTGGTGCAACAGTACTAGAAGGTCTTTGTGTTTGAACAGAAGCGACTCTTACTGGCTCTTTACTTTCAGTCCCAGTGTATACAGGTATAGAACCTGATCCCTTACTCATTGCGACTAACTGTGCTTTTTCTGCTTTGGCTCTACGTAGAGTACCAGCTCTTACTGCAGCAGAAGAAGACTTGAATAGACTATCGTTATTAGCAATCTTATAGTCTTGTATAGCAGAGACAATCTCTTCATCCGACATCTTAGAAACGTCTTTACCTCTCAATGCTGCTTTTACAAGAGAAGTACTACCACCAAACTGAACAGAAGTGGACCAAATGGAATCTTGAACAGCAGCTCCTCTTTTAGAGAGATCTATACCTGCTTTCTGCAAGGCTCTCATCTGTGGATCATAGTGTGTCCGCTTAATGAAGGAGTGTTGAGCCTTACCAAAGTTAGGATCCTTGGCAGCTATCTCTTTCCACTTAGCGTTAAACTCTGGAGTACCAGGTCTAAGACCAGCAAATTGATCACCATACCCAGACGAACGTAAGAACTTTTGTAGTGTGCCTCTAGTAGAAGATAACTGATAAGTACCATATGAAGCACCACCGGCATCTCCTCTACCAGTAGAAACTGCACCTGCTCCAGCCTTACCAGATTCAAAATGCTGTACCGACTTACCTAACACCCAATCCTTACCAGTCTCGTAGGCAGTCGTAGCAGCTCTCTCTATTGTTTCTTTGGTTTCCTTGTAGGTCTCTCTTGTGTTGGTGGATACATCTCTTACAACCTCTCTAGCACCCTCTACCTCAGAGCTAATTGTATCCCCTACCCAATTGACAAACTTCTTGATAGGTTCTGGTAGCTTATCAATGATAGACTTAACAAAAGCACTAATACTACTCGTCAATTTCTCGAACAAAGAGTCAGTAGTCTTAATAGCACTCTCAGTTGCTTCTTTATTCTTATCTACAATAGCTTGATTAGCCTTATCGACATTCTTTTGAGTCTCTTCTTCTGGCAATGCCCAAGAAAAGAACATCTTATCTATCTCAGAGCCGATCTTATTAGCCCAAGTAGTAAATGGGTCTAAGAAGTTCTTTTGAATCTTCTTAGCTCCTGCCATAACAGTTTCTGGATCTAATATGCCAAAAGTAAGGTTATCTACTGCATTTAAAGTGCCAGTTAGAAACTTATAAGCAAAAGAGTCACTATTCTTACCAAATAGTTTCTCTCTCAACTCATCGTTCAAGTATCCAGTTCCAAAAGAAATAGCGCCAGTTACTACTCCAAGAGCTTTAGTAACACCTCTGACTAACTTATTCTTGAATAGCCCAGAAAGACCTTTAGGAAACATATTTCCAAGTCCTAAAGAGTCTAGAAGGCTAGACGAGGAAGAAGAGCTTCCAGCATTGCTTGGGCTTTTCTGTTGTTTTAAATATTCGTATTCATCAATACCAAAACCCTTCTTCAATACGGTTACGATATCTTCTGTATTCTCAGCAGTAAGAGAAGAATTATACTCAACGTCTTCTAGTTTTTCTTTATCCTCTTTAGACAAAGAGACTTCTACTTCTTTAGGGTCTTGTAAAGAAGCAGTATCCTGTTTAAATACAGTAGATTCTAGTACCTTACTTACTTTTGCTTCCATTTCACCGAGGATGATACTATTTAGCTGCGTTATTTTGGTCTTCTATCCATTTTACAAGACTATCATAATAGGATAAAAGGTCTATGTACAATAATGTATCAGGTGGGTACCAATTCCAATGCTGAAGAAGGGCAGCTCTAATAGTCATTAACTCACCCTCGGATATCAAGGGAAAAAGTCAGCAAGCTCCATCACAAGAGTATGAGGTATTGGTTCAAAATCGGGGACGTCAGGATCAGTGAGCATTACTCTTGTTACAATGCCATGATGACTCTTATCAATATGTCTTCTCATAGAGACAAGAGTATCTGCTGGATAACTATCAAGTAATAGTTGTTTTTCTTCTATTGTCCTACCAGGCAATAAGCAAGCATACTCTGCTATAGCTATATCCTCTGGTTTAGTAAGCTGCATAATGTCTAGCTTGTCCCTAACTGTCATACACTTCCAGTTATTAGGAGGAGAATAGTGTTTATCCAAAATGTCAATATGGAAATCATTCATATTGACGACAGACCTAACAGACTTCTTTTCCCCATTCTCCTGCATATATTCCCACATTAGAATATATGGAGTTGACCTAAAGGAATTAAGTCTGATCCAGTATTTTAGGTATTCAAAATCAGAATATGTAAGATCCAGGATATCAAAGTCCTGTACAGACCGTCCTAGTGCATTTACTATTTCACGAAATTGATTATATTCATTAGTAAGACCTTTAGCTCCATACAGCTGCCTTACTTGAGAAACTGTTAGCAATGATACTTGTATAGTATCTTTTCTACCAGGATAAAAGACACCAGAAGAAGGTAGAGTTACAGAAAAACTAGCAACATCATTCTTCTTTTCTACAACTGTATCTTCTGGCCCAGCTAGAATTCTTGGCTTCATAAATGCCTTTCCTATGTAATATTTCAATCCACATAAAGGCATAAAATGATACTAGAGGCCAATAAAGGATTGAATCTTATCTGTTATTGCATTACTTACCCCACTAACTACACTATTTTTTACACCGGAAATACCTCCAGATACTTTTTTGCCCATTACAGACATAGAAAAGTTATCAACACCAAATGTAATAGTAGGAGTAATTATATTACCAGGACTGGTATTCATATCATATGCAGAGATACTTTTTACTGCACAGCCAGAATAGTTAAACCCGATAATCTCGGAAGCGGAAGCATCTATAATAGAGACTTTTATATTCTTCTTATAAGAGCTAGGATAACCGTATATACCCAGGCTTTGATCAAAAGTCTTACCTCTCAATTGATCAAAATAAGAGATGATTGACCCACCTCTATCTTCATAAAAAGAAATAGAAAGATCTCCGAGAGAAACTCCACTAACATAATTGACCATCAACCCACCAGCCTGTCTCTGCTGTCTGTACTGAACAGTAAAGGTGGGCAGAGTTACACCGCGTATTTGACCCTGTGAAAAGCCAATATCAGAGATACTAACAGAAAACATCAGAGATTGTAAAGGATCAAAATCATACCCACTAAGCAAGTAGGATACTGCTCCTCTCACTTCAGTGGGTACCTTTACACCTATCTTCTGTAAAGCATCGCTAATCTTGCCCTGTGCTACACCACCTGCATACGAACCTATCTTCTGTGTTATAGAAGATATGATTTGATCAAGTGAGCTTCCAGCGATAGAAGACATTATTGCCTCACAGAGTTATATTAGGATGCCTTCCAATAATCGTAACACCAGGTCACGTTATACGTCAATGGAGTATCCGAAGCACCATTCAACTGTACATCGGCTATATTAGCCACCCAAAGTCCGAAGAAGGTTCTCTGTTCTACTACCTTGTTATTACCTCCATAAATGGAGATAATACCTGTAGTAGCATATTCAGACTTCATATAGGGTATACCAGTGTCTGGATTAGTAATCAGATTCTGCCAATTACGCAATGCGTTAGTGACCTTAAGATCAATAGAGTCTACATAAGTGGAAGTAAACGTATTACTAAACTGCATCTTACCAGCAAAGTTTACTTTGTACCTATGCAATTCTACTGGAATTGGATCATTCTTACGTCCAGGCAATACTGCTGTCTGATTGCGGATCATCAATGAATCTGAATCACCACCACCAGGAACAGCTGGTATAGTCATGTCAAACATGTCCACAAGGAGGACATCTGGCATGCTCATTACTTGTCCCATTTCAACCATATATCATCTCCTTAGACATTTGTTACCAGTTCTGTTACGTCAGCACCGGTATTGGTCAGTATAAAGTTCAGAATAATGACTTCTGCTGCTATAGTAGGTTGCAAAGTGATATCACAAATCATTTGACTATTTGCTATAACATAAGGGGTATTGTTTGTTTCATTACAGACTACATTAAAGGCATAAAGACCTCTACGTCCTTGAATATCTTCAAGAAACTCATCCATCATACCTTTGAGTCGACGTCTTGTAATCTCATCATTGAATTCAAACAGCAATACTTTTGCAGCTGTAGCAGCAGACTTTTCAATTGTATTGACCAGCCTACGCACATTAACATGAGACAGTACTGAAGTAAATGGCTGTGTTGTCTTCTGTCCCCATACCATAATGCCATACTGGGGATCTTTGACAATCGGATTAATCTGATTGCTATACAACAGATCCAATTCAGAATCAGTATAGTCTTCTGCTACATCCTGTGCTTCAGAGATAACTCCACGGGTAACACCTGCTGGTGCAAACCACTGCTCTGTATTGTCATCAGTATAAGCATATACTGCAGCTACACCACCAGAGGGAGGAACGTAGAGGGTTCTATCATTCCAACGATCATAATATTTATAATACGGAGTATAGAATGCACAATAACTGTTAGTTATATTGGTGGAGCTACGATATTCTACAGCTTCTGTTGCCTTAGCTTGTAACTGAGGAATATCAAGAATAGGTACAGAATCCCCTCTAGTAGTAGCTACTTCTGACATAGCTTGCTGAACAGCGACTGTGGTGTATCCCCCATTAACAAGAGTGTTAATATCACTATACTTCTTAGTGTTACTAAATACCTGCCAGCCTCCTACAATTTGAGAGTCCCCTACAGCAGTACCATCACTACCAGCAGCAAAAGCTACCTTGGAAGCTGCACCAGTAGGAGCAGTCAATTTAGTTGTTTCAGAATTAGCTGGATTAGTAAAGACTCTAATGTAATTAGAAACAGCATTGATATATGTTTCTACTTCCATCTGTGTGCCAGATCTACTTGTCTTAAAGTCAAGAGATACATCCCAAGACTCAATAGGAACATTCAGGTTTACAGTATTGTATACTACTACTGTAAAATCTCTTCCGTCTTCAGAAACATTAGTTACAGAAACTGCGATATCCGAATACCCACTTCCTGGTCCAATCGGGTAAAATACAAGTACTTCACCTTCTCCGAACGAATACGCAGTGGGATCTCCTATAGCATCTGCTGTAGCTACAGCAGAATTGGTGGCAGTCAATTTGAGTATAGAATAGGTGGAGCCATTAACTACTCTATTCACCCAAATAGGGGCACCAGACTTGAGTATGGAAATAACAGCATAACTCGACAGAGACTGCTGTGGATTAGGTTTACCATACATACTGATAAATGTCTGCTGATCCGTTACATAGTTTGGTCCAACTGGTCCCTTTGCTGTATCTATCACCATAGCAAAGGTAGTAGTGGACGTAACAGTAGTAATTTGACTCAGATCAGTCTCTTTGGTTACTACTTGTGGTCTAATATATACACCCATCGCTTATCCTTACTTTGATTTTTTAGTTACCTTTGCTGTATCTTCTATGGTTTCCACCACAATAAGACCAGACTCTGTATTCAGCAGCTTAGAACCAGACAGCCACTTAGACGATTTTGGTGGCATCATAAAAGTATCCACATCAGTCTGAGCAGGTATACTTTTATTGGTTTTATTTACAACTCTAATTTGACTCATCAATTGTCTCCTGTAGGTGGTATCACTGGTTCATTTACCACTGTATACCCTTCTTCTGTAACTTTTACACCCTCAATGAAATTATCAGGTCTAGTATCCCAGAAATTGATATCAATTTCTGTAATAAGTGGAAGAGCAGACTCTGTTAGTGGTCTAGTTAGCACAGCAGAGACACTAACTGTTTGTCCAACCCTATATAGTAAATCTTTTTCTTTTAACCTGTAAACTTTAAAAATCTCAGGGTCTCCAAAAGTCATTACACCAGAGAATTCACTATTCTCTCCTTCAACACCAGAAAAATAAGGGTTCTTGTATTGAAACTTCTGCTCAGTAAGAAACTCTACAGTAATAGCTTCTACAATTTGCAATGCTTGTGCATAATTGGTAACATATGTACGCATTGACAAATCAAACTTGATATTCCTATATTTAAACCCTTTACCTGTACTACTGATAGCAGAGAATTTAGCGCTATTAGGAGCATGTCTAATAGGATACCTAGTAAGACCTTTCTGTGAACAAACCACAAATGGGACTAATTCCATATTAGTATTTTCATTATACACATTTTGTTCACGTATTCTTCTAATATCTTCTTCAGCGCTATCCTCTGTAGTGAATACTACACCTCTTATGCCTGATACTGCAGCAGAAAGCCATGTAAAATAGGCTCTACCAGAGCCTTCTATTACAGCATGAAGAGATGTTTGATATGGTGTTTTTCCCACTATATGTCTCTTAAAGGTACAAGTGTTATATATTTGGAAATAGCAACTACATGAACTTGCTGCAATACATCTCCTACAACAAGCTCTTTATCTTCTTTCAACCCAGCTATTACTTCTTTAGAAAATCTAATCCTATCACCAGGTATTACATCTAGGTCTAAATCTACTAATGCTTTAATAGGTGTAATACCAAATTCATTAGAACCAGATTCCATATTGATAACCATAGAATAGAATTGAGATAGATCTATAACGATCTTAACTGGAAAAGTAACCCATGTATTCTCTGTATTTATAACGTCACCATATTCATCAATGCGTTCTGTCTTACGCATGTTACGACGTAACAATACATCTGTCCCTCTTAATCTGATATAGTCAGATCTTAGAAGTGCTCTTTTCTTTTGAGCTGCCAAGAATACATCCGTAGTGTCAATTGGCACTATTCTTCTCCTTCAGGCTCTTCTTCTGGCTCTTCGTCTACATCTACTTCTAGGTCTTCTTTACCTGAATCCGTATCTACATCAAATTCAGTATCATCAAATTCACCATCACTAGAATCAAAATCACTACCGATGTCTGACAATTCTCCTTGCTTACTGTCTTCTCCACCAACAGACAACAATGGCTGTGGGTCAAAATTAAACCCAGACAATTCAATACCTTCTAAGGAATCATCATTAAAATTGAGATCATCAGAACCAGAAAGCATAGAAGCATCCCAGGCTACGTCCCCCTTACCAAAATTCTCTAGATCCTTCATAATGATAGCAGAATGATTACCCAGTAAGTTCATTAAAACTTCTTCCAGGTTATCATCCATTGGCAATATGATTGCGTTATTATCACTACCTTCTGGCTCTGCACCCAATTTAGAAGCGAGTACACCCAAGTCTACTTCATTTACTCCACCGTCTTCATTCACAACAGTTACTATCATTTCTTTAGACTGTGGAGAAAAGATAATGTAATATACATTCTCTATCATGGATGGATCTAATATCTCATACACAATAGAATCTGGAAAATTGTCTTGTATATCTGGACCATTAGCTCTTGTAATTGACAAGCTAGCTGGAGGCTGGGTATCCTCGGATATAGACTTATCCGGAAGAATTCCATATCCATATCTATGAAAATACTTTCCAAGATTCTTGCGAGTACGGACAGAAAAAGCAAATGTAACAGTCCCATACTCATTAGGTACTTCCCTTACAGTAGGATCCATAGAAAAGGCAGCACTGAACCAATTATCATACCCTTTATACTTCTTCATACTATCCTTATCTTCTTCTTTAAACCCAACTGCATTGTTGTTACTAACACTAGTTGGATTTACAGGATCAGGGAATTCCAATTTTGCATTGGGAGAAATTGTTCTATTGTATGGAGCCGAATAGTCCTCTACGATGACATCTCGCAATTCTCCATACTTTGTATAGGCAAGACTAAGCCCATATATAGACTCCACAACTCGACCAAATTCAGATTGCTTTTTCAACCACTGCTTATATCTAATAGATTTGTCCATAGTAACCTTATTGTGTAATCTTACCCATATCTTGTAAGTATCTGGCCAATGCAGCTATGTGCTTACAACACCCAATCTTATGTTCTGGATTTACAGGTGGTTTATTGGAACCTGGAACATGTATATATGGCCTAGGCCTACGTCCATAATGACATTGCTGATTAAAGTTGTACCAGCCAAAGAAGAAATAATAAGCTGCACAAGAACAATGCACTCTACAACCAGTTTTACTAGCAGAAGGTAATTTACCATGAAACAAGTCATAAAATGCTATAATGGTATTGTATGTATTGCCTGTAGTCGAAAGTCTGGGTATGGTAGATATTTCTGCTGAATAGACAATAGAATTAGTGCCCAGCATTGGAGTCTCTTTCACTCCATAGAATTTAAAATTGACAGGATCTGAAACAGGGAGCGTTCTAATAACGCTATCAGCAGATAAAATGATATCCATGATAGACTTATCTGCTTTTGCTTCTGTTAATAACATCTCTTCCATACTATCCTCTAGTAATAGCCATATCAGATGCATCTAGCAACAATTGATTACCTCTTTCTTCTGCATCTTTCAATGCACTCTGCAATAATTCAGATGAAATCTGGAAGTCAGCAGAAGGAAAGTTGCCAGTACTACGTATAGATAGCAATCTCTTATAGTATTGTTGTCCTACAAGCAATGTGATAAGCTCGATGTTGCGTATAGGTACTTTCTCTAAATCGTAATTACCAAACCCAAAATTAACAGTCAAGTAACAAGCACCACCTACGATGATTCTTACTGTACCTTCAGTTAGGTCTTCGTATATGACAGGATCCCCAGTATTGATATCAATAAGAGTATCCTGTAACAACAGCCTTTCTGGATCATAAGAAGGTATAACAAAGGGGATACCTAGCAAGTATTCGTCAAATCTTCCTTGTCCTATAGCATTGCGTAGAGCATAAGAGACATATCCTAGATAGTAATAGCTCTTATCTTCTTTAAAGAAGAATTCTGTCAGCTTATCTATTTCTATGACTGCCTCTCTATTAACAGTATAAAAGAAACTCTGGTGATAAGCCTTCATTATTGGAAGGTAAGTATAATACTTAGAAAGAGCCGGTACTACATCCAAGGTATAGTCTGGGTTCAACTCTATAGGCAAAGTGGGAACACCTAATGGAGCTAACAGTCTTGAAGTAACCAAAGAGGATCTACTGATACTATTAGTGGTGAGTTCCTCTGGCATCACTAATCCATTACTATTCTGTAATGTGGATGCTCCATCATTTGTCAGTGTAGCCATGTACTCCTCTATGATTGTTCTTCTTCACTAGACTCTTCTGTACTGTGTATTACTAATGTACCAACTATAAGATTGCCTGCTGCATCATGAGCAGTAACACCTTGCAACAGTTTATCAGCAGTCACTGTATCAGATGAAAGATCAATCAAGGTACTACCGTTATAAATAACCCTATTGACAGCCATACTATACTCCTATAACAACAGTAGTACCACCTGCTTCATTTTCTTCTTCAGAATAAGGTATAGGATTAACAGTTACTGAAGACAGATAATCAAAACCACTATCTGGTTGTATCAACTGTTGGGAAGCAGATGGTGTTACTGTTTTACTCTGTGCACTTATAACTCCATCAGCATACGTGCTCAATTCTGCAAAGGAAATACTAGCAGAATATGATACTAAAGTGGAATCAAAAAATGTAACAGAAACTCTATAGGTATTACCTAACTTAACAGAGATCTCATTCTGAAAAGACTCCAGACAAATGAGCCTCCCACCAACATCGTATATACCGATTTCACCAAAGGAAAATTCGTCCTCTGCTACAAATTCTGTATGTATAGAATATGAGTCCTCTGTTACTGCTGCTTGATCTGTAGGCATTACTCCTTCATAGACTGTATTACCTCTTATACCTGTATCAGTAACATCTGGCACATAATTGTAAGCAGAGCCTAGCCTAAACAATGAAATCGGTATAATCTTCATTATTGTATAGTAATGTACTGTTGAAAAGGTAACAATTTATACAGTTCTTCTTTAGTATATACAACTGTACCATTCCCAGGTATAAAGAGGCCATCAGCACATCTTACACCTACTCCATTCTTTGGTTTTACCTTAACAGGCAAGGTATACTGCTTATCTTTTACGACTACGATTTCCTGTACCTTAACAGTATCTTCCACTGGTGCTTCAATAGCTACATTAGAAGCGATTTCTTCATTTTTGACTTCTTCTACTATCGCTTCCTGTTTCTCTTTTGCAGGTCTTTTCTTTTGAGTTGCCATATCAATCCTCCTGTATATCTAAAAATGTATCCACAATGTAATATAGGGAGCCTTATAAGGCTCCCTATAAATCATACTAATCTTGATTAGTATTAAGCAGCATAATTGCTGATAGTGCCCTTCAGATAGTACTCTGGGTTATTGATAAACAGAGAGTACAGAGACATCATACCCTGATAATTGTTCAGGTCAGGCGACTGGAAGACTGGAGTTGCATACAGCGGAATCCATTCAGCCAGGATTGCAGCCGAGTCACCAACAACATAACCTTTGAAACCAACAACATAAGTATTGGAATCCATGAACGGTGCTTTAATAACATTAACAGTACCGTCACGCAGCGAACCAATATGATGTGCACCAATAGGAGCAACAACATCAGATGGTACAAAGTCAGCAGCATTACGCCAGATATCAGCAGCGTTATTACCACACAGAACCCAGGAAATACCACCACGTCCCATATTCTTCTGAATGGTCGATTCTGCGTAATTCAGTTTCAGACCAATTTCAGCGTATTTAGCCAGACGAGAGTAATTCGTCGGAGCCGATGCATCAAAATTCAGATTCGTATCTGCCGTCGTAGCATTGATAATATCATTAATCAACAGAACATCACGTTCCTGTTTGATAAACGAGGCAGCCAAATTAGCCAGAATATCCGGAATATCCAGGTTCAAGTGAGCCGAAGCAGCCAACTGAGCCTGAGTAGACCAGCTTACACGCAGCGGATGGGGAGAAGCAGTAACCGGAATAGTCGTCATGCGAATATCAACAGAACGAATATTGTCCGGAGCAGCTTCGGAGTTATAGTTATACGTTACAGTAGGCTGTACACCAGTTGCCGGAGCAGTTGCAAATGTAACACTAATTGCGCCAGTTTCATAGTTAACCGTACCAGTGCTAGCATCTGTAGCACTAACCAAAGCACCTGTACCAGTATCCGTAAGAGTTACTGCACCTGCTTTAACAACAACGGTAGACGGACGGATAGGCTTAACAGCCATAGTACCAGTAAAGGTGGTAGTAGTATTATCACCAACTGTGCCAAGAGCAGCAGTAGTGATCTCAGAAGCGTAGGTACCGTCAGTAATATCTTTAAATACCTGCTCTCCAGCGGTTACACCAGCAGCTGTATTAGTATACACAGGACGTACAACAAAGATATCACCAGTCATACGATCCAATGGTTGGATATCAGTCAGATACTGAGCTACCAAATTTGGATAAAAGATCATTGTGTTATCGAGAAGCTCTTTATCTTCTCTTCTGTAAGTTTCCTCACAGTTCAGACTATATCACACCGAGATTAATCGGTCTGTGCACTCGTGGCGATTTTACCAATAATGGAATGCAAATTACCACCAAATATCTCTTTGTCCATCAATAATACATAGTTGTAGCCTGCCCTAACACTTGCTTCTCTTCTTAAATCATTTTCTTCTGATTTAAATAAGTGATCAGACTTAATTTCTACTACTGTATTATCTATGACAAAATCAGGGATATAAGTACGCCCATCTGACTTAGGCAGCCCAAATGGTTCGTATTTAAAATCCACATTCAATAGTATACAAGACTTAGCAAATTCATATTCATAGCTGCTTCGAAACATATACTCTCTACCAGCTATCACATATTTCTTTGTTTTTATACGCATAACTTTAAAAACAAACTCTGACAATTTTACAGGATCAGACATGTTCTTCCTCCATGTAGAGGAAATCCTTCTTTTCCTAAAAGTATCATCTATCTTGCCTGATCTTACTTGCTCCCAGTATTTCATTGCTCTTTTATGACCTGCATTACTGAGTTTATCTGGTGTAAGATTTTCAAGTCTATGTTTTTCTCTTAAAGCTATACTAGCTGGCCTCTGATTGGCTATAGTAGCTTTCTTGGTAAATTCCTGCCTTTCTTCAAAAGACATATTACCAAAATAATGCAAATTTCTCTTTATTGCCTGTTCTCTTCTTACCTTAGAAACAGTTGGTAATTTGAAATTATTGCGATACTCTTTAGCACTAATTCCATGAACATACAACAAATGTCTAGCCATCTGAGACATCGTCTTGCCACATATAATGCATTCCACTAGTGAGGTATTATCACTAGTCGTTGAACCTTCCTCACTGTTTCCAGCGTTGAGGCTTGGCTGCTGATTACCCATTTCACTAATTACTCTTTTCGCAATTTCAAATGCTTCTCTCTTAGCCTCTTCAGTACCAACTTCTTTGGCCAAATTGAATACATCTATCAAACAATTAGAGTTCATAGCTTATATCTTAACTTTTCAGTCTATCACGTTTACCGTTACCAGTTACGTTGTAGCATAAGATCTTTAGGGAGTTCCAGCAATTCACACAGTTTAACGTCCGCCTCTTCTTACCTTAACGGACTACATCTATCAGCTTCGGAATCAACTGACCCAGATTACCGGTAAAAGTAGATTCCAGAATATGCTGTTTAGCCAGACCTTCAATATAAGCACGCTGGTTTTCCATGACAATGACCGTATTCTTGGCCATATCAGAAACACGCTTATTACCAGAACCCAGGGATTCCATCAGAGAAGGATAACGATCCTTCCAAGTGCGATTTTCCGTAAGAATATTCTGGACATCTCGCTCCCACTTATTCTGACGGTCTTCTACCAAATAGTTAAGATTAGACATATGTTTCCTTAATTACAATTGCCATTAAACAATTAACAGCCTAGAGTCTATTAATAGCGAGAGTCTCATATATGTATTAGCCAGTATAACATATACTGGCTATTGATTAAATAAATCCAGGGATCTTATGATCTTTATTGTTTGATTCTTTTACTGCATTCTTTACTCTCTGTTTCAATTGAGCTGTATTTTCTTTTACAACTCTCTTATTAACAGATTCTTTCATATCAGTATCACAGGCTTCCTCTTTAGATCCCCAGAATTTAAATGCTTCTTCTTTATCCTTAGAATCAAACGAAACAAGCCATTCATGCTCTGCATACAAAATGGCGTCATTCAGATCAGTAAAACCTTTTTTATCAAACTGGCCATTTGCTTGTTCATGTTTGACAACTATTTCATTCTGATCTTTCTTCATGACAATGGTGACTTTATCATCATACTGACCTCTCTTGGAGACCAGCAAGCCTACATTGTCTTCTCTTTTATTATAAAACTCCTCCTTGATATACCTAATAGCTCTCACGGATTCTTTCATCTGAGATTTAGTCAAGGAATTAACAGCTTTAATAGCTTCTTGCAGAGCAATATTAACCTTCAATTCTGCTTCTGCAATACGAGAAGCTGCCATCTTTCTGTTATTGATAGATACTTTCTTAACATCATTAAGGGACTCTTCGAGTTTCTTCTTAGATTCAATCAACTTAAATCGAGTCTTGGCCTCCTTACGCAATTGAGAAGCCAGCTTCTTAACAGAAGATTCGTATTTCTTCTTCAGTATTGCCTGCGATTTAGCATTAGCTTTAGATTGAATATTGAGATGATTTTCGAGAGAAGCCACCTGTTCTTCCAGTTCAGCAAGGCTCTTACCAGATTTAGACTTGGCTTCTGCAAACAGTTCGTTCTTTGCTGAATTCCAGGTGCTATATATCTCTGCCAGTTCATGAGCAGGAATATGAGACTGTTCAGACAATGTGTTTTCTATCTTAGCTATCCTAGAAAGTGCATTTGATTTACTTTCATTCTTAGCCAGAATAACCTGTTCTTGTATATACGATTTAAGTGCTGGGGAGGTAAATTTCTGCATATTATCTCTCTTTGTATCAAAAGACTCTACTTTAGTGGATTTAGACAAGGGATCTACTATTTCTGGAACTGCTCTTATTTTGGCAGAGGGCTGTCCAACACAATCAGTACCGAGGTATTCATAGTCTTCCAACAAATTACCATAGTTATCTACTGATCCCAGACCTCTAATAGAGAAGCCAATAGCTACTTTGGCTTCTATCAATGCCTTAAGATCTCTACCTTTTGTAGTATTAAGTATCTCTGCTTCATTCCAAAATATATTGTTTTCCACCCATGCAGCAGTAACCACATGAGAAGCATTACCAGGTTCTACATATGGACCTTCAGGATGCCCATCCACAGAACAAAGAAGCTCCTTATTCTTAAACTGTTCAGCACAATTACGTATGGCACCTTCCATTATAACTTTAGAGTATATCCTACCATTCTCATTCCTAGTATCTAATATGGTAGCAGGATACTTTATCCTAGTCACTCCATTAGTAGACTCAACAAGATACCCAAGTTTATTATTTGTACTAGATTCTTCCAGCACAGACTGTGGATATACCGTTATACTACGTTCTATCAATAGCTGTTTCATATCTCTTTAATTTCTTATTGGCTAGAATCTATTATCTTAGCAATATACATCTGTCAAGATAAACAAATACAAATAATGCATACTAAATTGCCCTCTTGGCGGGAGATGTTACCAAGAGGGCAGGACGTAGGAGATAGCTTATTAAGCAATATGAAATATACCTCATATTTGTGACAAAGTAAAGCCTAAAGCAACTAAAATATATGCTTTCAATTCAACAGGACAAACAGAAAATACAGGGAATATGTCAATTAACTTTCTTCTATTATCCTGCGAAATAGATGAGGAAGAAATATCCACTAATACATCTTCAATTGGAGTATCAAATAAATAATTCCTCACTTCTGGCAATCTAGAATACTCATATTGAGTAAACTGAATAGACAGACAATACGACATAAAAGAAGAGAATTGCTGTCTATAAAGAGACATCAAGGACTTAAATCTGCTAGTATTTACATTAAGCCTAAACCTTGTCTTTACTTTATTATCTAACTCAAACTTCATCAGAGCCTCTTATTAACCTATTCATGATATTGTCATAATGCTTCTTCATAACAGACTCATCTATCAATAAGCTATTAAGAGCATTCTGATCACCTTCTTTTATATCTTCTAGCAACTGTCTACCTACTATATGTTCCATTAGGTAAGAGGGGGAATTCTTATCTCTCTGAAGAGGAGCGTCTACATCCTCTCTAAAGAACAATTCTTGAGGGAGGTCCATTATACCTAACAGCTGTCTCATATCCTCATCAGAAGGCTTATAATCAGGATTAATCTTTTGCTTAAGTGAAATGTAAGTATCATAGCATCCTAATACTCTTTCAAATGTCTCTAATAACTCTTGGGAAACATATGGGGCAGGAGTCATGCTAACTTTGACTCTAAACTTAGACATATCTGCCCCAAGGTAAAATGCTATTAGAGTAATAAGACCTTCTAGTCCCTTACAATACGCTTCGGATATCGGCTGAATTGTTCTAGCGAATCTTAAATCCTGTTGATGCAATGAACCAGGTCTAGTATCAGTACCATCAGCCAAGAAGAAGGCTTTTGGTATGCAAGAAGTGTTAATCACCTTATCTCTAAAGTACTCCACATCTTCTATACCACCTATTTCCAATGAAGTAGAAAGTCTATCTACTTTAAAAGTATCTGGAGTAAATAGATACTCTGTCATAGGAGCACTTTGATTTCTAGTCATCCTACTACCAAACATACCACCAGGAGCACCGGCACCCAGCATAATTGTCTTCAAGAAAGATCTTACATTTGTCAGTTTTCTCAAAGATGTCATTACGTCTGATGCACCTACAGGGACAGCTACATTTATCTTGTCTATCCTATTAGCTCTAGTAATAGCTAACAGCTGCTCTACAACAGCCAATTGCTCCCATGGATTACGAAGAGGCTCCAATTTAGACAGCCCATATGGAAAAGTATCTCTAGACTTTATAGAAAATAAAGCAAACTCCCATGGCAAAAAGGTAGTTTGAGAATACATTTGTCTAAACTGTATGCTCTCTTCCTTGATCTTTAGCTGGTATACAATATTGGACAAACCTACTAAATCATATTGAGGAGAAGGTATTGGTCGTATTACGAGATCCTCTGGTCTCAATGGAACAGCTATCTTAGTGACAGTAGACAGGTTCTTCATGTCCTTATCACTATCACCTGTTAATTGCATTAAATTAACACCATACCTAGGTAATACACAATATGCCATGTCACCGTATTTAGCAATACTTCTCACATCCTCTCTAACAGAGGACATAATACTATTAACTTCTAAGCACTGTCGTATCTTTGGCAATAATGAATTGTCTGTTACTTGTATTTTAATAGGCTCTTTACTATTACTGGAACTGTATACCACTTCATCTGCATAGGTATTAAGAACTATAACACCTTCGCCACCTTGTGAGTCCATTCTGTCGTATGTACGGAATCTCACTTCTCTATTTTGAGCAGCAGCAGGTTCTATATTAGACAATGAACCATACTGTTCTGTTAATGAGAGTATATCTGTCTGAGGTCCAGTGTCTCTTGGTACTGGCACTAAAGTCCCAGATGGGTCTCTAGTAACACTATACCCCATCTGACTAGCAAACTTGACCAGGTCAGAGTAATCTACTCCAGTGGTAATTCTCTTTCTAAGACCTAAAAGATCTTTTATGTTAAAATCCATAAACTATCATTCCTCAATCAAATTCGCAACAGATAATACCTTTATCTCTACTTCTGTATCATACTCAGATGAATCATTTGAAGTAGACTTTACAATAATAGTATGATCGATATTAGGAGTAACACTTAACAACAACAAATAAGAGCTATTACTAGCCTTAGTAACCTTCTTCTTTATCAAGATATCTTGATCTGTAACAAACTTAAATTCTGCGTCTTCAGAAAAAGGTATAGCATTTGATATGCATACTATAGACCTGATATCACTCATATCAGAATCTATATCCAAATCAACTTTTTCCACATATACTCTGTCAGAATTTATGGAAGAGATTTTACAAAGATCTCCTCTACATAGCTCTTCATTAGACAAAAATTGAATCCTCTCTCCAAGATCCCAAAAGGAATACTCGAACATCATCAAAGAAGGATTATACTGTGTAGTAAATGGGAATATATAATGGCTCATAGCTAACTAGAATCTATTATGGCTCCCTATATAGGGAGCCAAGAATTATCAATTTTCCTTAATGTCTACATCTACAGAGACATCCTGCAAGCCTATTGATTTTGCATACTCAAAAAGATCATCCAACTCTTCATCACTAAACACATTAAGAGCAGTATAAGGATCTTCATAAGCTGAGCCAGCAAGTCCTTTAATCTTAAGGGAAGTCTTAATACGATCAATCAACAAGCCACCATCATTTGCCATAAAGTCGCCCATCATTATGATCTTTTTATTACGAGTGATTTCTTCCTCTCTCAGCAAAAATCTATTCATCTTCTTGCTCTCTGTCTTAGCTATACCCTTCAGCTCTCTAATCAGGATCCTCATACCTGCATCGCCATTTTCAGGTGCGCCATTCTGCATGAAATCCAAGATATCATCATGGCTGTATTCACGAGCACCTTTAGCATCTTCTTCATATGAAGTATATTTTATCTCGTTACCATCCCACCAATCAGTAGTATCCCCATCAAGCAAGACACTTATATCCTGAGCCAAATGTTCTGGATCTTCATAAAAGTGACGATATTTATCAGTCCTCAAAATAAAACCAGCATCATCTGTAAAAATAACAAATGGCTCTGCTACACTACTTTCAATAAAATTTTTCTTATTCATCTTCTTGCTCTCTGTAAATATGTCACCATAACCTTTACTGTTATAGAACCGCCCTATAACTTTACCATTAACCATTGCTTCTACGTCTTCACCATCTCTTTTATAAGCTATTTCATTACCATTAGCAGCAGAAACAACAGCACTTTTCCAATCTCTTGCTCCTATAATCCTAGAATCATCAGACCAAGACTCTTTAACTGGAACAAATTCTCCCGCATTAGTAGAAGAGCCTTTCATAACTTTACCATCTCCAAATAACTCTCTAGCTGATTCAGCTTCAGCTTTCTTGTTGAATGGACCAATTAACACCATACCATTACTATCATCAACAAGATAATATCCCTTATTCTCTTCTGTAAGAGGAAGGTCATCAAATCCTGTGTCATCTAGATCAGCTGCCATAGCTATATCCTCGTCTTCTTTATTCCACTTCTTTGCATTTCTGGCAAAATTAGCCATCTTATGAACATGATCAGCATCAGGACCAGAATACTTTAATGCTTTATCAATATCGCTTTGAGTTATCTTTTCATCTTCTGGCTTACCCAACCACTTATGAAATGCACCTTTCTTTATATCTGTAATATTGCTCATAGTTGTCCTCAATACATACAAATTGAGGGTACTAATGTACCCTCAATTTAAGCTCAGTTCAAATGTTAATACTTAATGAAAGAATATTTTCTATCTGAACGGTTGTATTTACCACCAGAATTCAAGAAGATAGTATTGTCTTTTACAGCTTCTACTATACCCGAATCTACTCTAACAGTCCCACCTTTTTCTTTAACCTCTACATAGTCACCTGCAGCAATGGCATATGCAGTATAGTTTTCTTTAATGGAACCCAAGTCTCCACCATTGGAATCCAATTCTCCTTTACCAGCAGGTTTAGGAACATCTGGAATTCCTTTGAAGTTCGGATCTACATCAGCATCAGATATTGATTTTTCTTTATCAGCATCGGATACTGGCTGATTAGGAGATTTAGTTCCAGAATTAGAGACAGAACCAGAAGCATCCATGGTAACACTATCACCAGATTTAACTGTAGTATCTACGTCCGGAAGAAACTGTGTTTCCTTTACTGCTTTAACAGCTTCTTTCATCAGTTTTGCTCTAACAAAACGTCGGAAAGACTCCAGTTGTACTTTACTTCCTTTCCTTCTCGACTCAGCAATACCAGACATCTGCATATTGCATTCGTCCAAGTCAACATCTACATCTATTTCGTCATCTTCAATAGAAGGGATAGCACCATCTATTGCTGTTTCAAGCTCACCATCTACACTCTGAACAACATTGATGTCTGCATCCACGTCGCCAACAGCATTTGCAGCGGACTCAGCATCATCAAATGGACCAATATAAACAGTGTCATCACCTACAACAATCTCTGGCAATTCACTAGCATCAGCCTGATTAACAGGGATGTAAAAGGCACCATCCTCCACATCTTCTTTACGATATGCTTTAACCTTACCAGATTTTGCCAGTCTAGTCAAGAACTTGCATTCTTTTACATACTTACTTCTTGACTTCTTACGGTCACTTTCAGTTTTAACTCCGTCTATCAATTTTTTCATGTTCTAATATACTCAGTTTATTTGAATGTAATTCTTATAGCATTAGCCAATCTTTGTTTTCAAAACCCAATAAACCCTATCTTGAAGCTCTATCAATGCCTTATTAGCATTCTTCAGCCTTCTCTTCAACTTATTAGAATCAGATCCATCACTTGATGCAGCTAAACGTACTAACTCTTCCCATTCATCAATGACATCTCTCATCTTCTTGATATCGTCTAGTACATTTTCTTTTATCAAGATCTTCATTATTCGCCTACCACCTTGTCCAATAAGTCGAATACTTCTTCAGAAATGAAACTAAATTTAGACTTGCATATCTGAATAAGATCTTTCAATTCCTGCAATTCTTTTTCATCAAAACTAGAAGGATCCCTACAGTATTCATACGCTAATGTAAGAGTATTGGTGAGATCAAAAGTATCATCTAATTCTCTTTCCATATCAGATAATTTAGACAATACCTTTTTCTTATCAACTGCATCTACATCTTCATCAAGATCCATTACTTCTCCATTATCATTTACAATAGCTGAAATCAACTTGTCACCATCATCTGTAACACCAGATACAACTTCTACATCATCAAATGGCGTTACAGTAAGTGTAATCTCTTTTCCTGGTTCCAATTTAGACAACAATTCATCGGCATCTGAATCTGAATCCAGAAGAGCTTCTATCATACTTCTCAGATTTTCTCTCTTTGCAAAAGCAGTAGATATAATTCCGCCATCCTCAAAAACTACAGACTCTTTAAGAGAGCTAAGCATCTTCTTGATGCCTTCCATAACAGAAGTATCACAATACAAAACAGCATACTTACCATCCTCTGTTATAGAGATATCTAAATCGTTGCTAATCATAGGTTCTTTATTGTTACTCACAACCATACCAGAAGTATTAGATATATCAAAAGTACCAACTAAAGCAGGGTTCCTATTATGAGCATAAGCTAGTATTTGTCCTTTTGATCCAGAAATATACTCTACTCCAGGATATAGGGAATTTATGGCATCTCTCCATTCACTCATATCTGTATAAGTATCATTAGAGGTATCATCTAATACTGGAAGAGCGGGAAAGAAGGCTTGAGGTGTATTAGGAACTTGAGTAGTGGGTAATTCATAACCAACAGAATACTCTGTTAATTCTTGACCTTCTATGACACCAGCAACAGCTGAACTCTGCAATAACTTGATGGCATCTGCCTGATTAGACTTGGATCTAAAGACAATGTCTTGATACAAGGAGTATATGTCTATCCCATCAATAGGCTTATATGCATATTCTATGCCATCTACAGTTGCGAATATAAGACCATCTTTTGTATCTAATCTTATATCCTGTATTCTATCTTCCTCTTTGAAAGTATTAGAATAGTCGTTATCTAATGGATCTATACCATTTATTTCTGGAGTAGAAATACTGCCGTCTTCTCCATAGATAATACGCCTCTCTAAATTGTTAGAGATAGGGAGAGGACTTCTTCTATTATATTTGTATCTAGAGAGAAGGTATTCATCCCTCCCCTCGTCTGTCATATCTTCGTCTTCAGAGATAAGCTCAGCATTCTGCACAACAACGGTTCCAGAACCGTCATCTAGTTTCACTTTAGAAAAACCTTCATTAGTGAAACCAACAACAGTGCCAGTTTTCACTGTTCCATTACCATCTGTAAAAAATACAGAACTTCCTCTTCTTAATGAATGATTAATGTTTTGGAAAGAAGAAGTTTCTTTTTTCAATCTCTTATCTCTAATAAAGCCCATATTAACCCTCCAGGGATATGGTTACCGTTGTAACTCCATTAGCAGTTTCCGTCTGAAGAGGTCCAAGGCTAGAATATACAGGCAACAACTCATTATACAGCTCGTATACCCTCTCCATCTTATATGGGTCTGACACTAACATCTGTATAGCTTTTGGATCTCTTATCTGGACAAGACTGACTCCCAACTTCTCAAAATAAGAAGAAACAGAAGACTCTTTTACACTACGACGAGAAGCATTCTTGAGAACACTCAATTGCTTTTCACTAAGACTTTTCATCCTTTTAATACCCTTTTAGCGGTCACTATCTTCTCTTTCTCATTTACAGTCACATAAGCATCCTTACCCAAATACTCTTGTATCTTCTCCTTAGAAAGAGAAGTGACAGACTCATTTATCGGGTAACTTTGCAACTTTTGAGAAAACTCAGCGTCATTGCAAGAAACTTTATATTTGTTCATCTTCTACTCCGTAATAGTAAACATCTTCTCCGTCTAATTCTGTCTCTTCCAAATTGGAAGTAGACATAAACCTAGTAAAAAATTCAGTAACCGGATTATGCGCTCTTTTTCTAACAGAAACTCTTGATTGACTAGGTATTAACTTTACCTTACGTCCATTACTGACTAATTGATATATTTCTGAATACTTGAGCGGAAAGTACGCTTTCAGTATGCTGAAAATGACAGGAGGTTCAAAGAACTCCACCACATCGGATTGTATGTCTCTTAAGAAGTAGATTGATAAATCAAATGAAGAAGTTAACTCATACACAGAGTCTAGAAAAACTGATCTATCGGACTCTGTGTATGTGTCTTCACTAATAGAATTCATAATTCCTGTAGTTACTGGATTCATCTTCCCAATAGCTATTTATACCATCCCAATCATACTCCAAATACTTACTACCTTTGTCTTTATAGGCAACAAGTATATCTCCTTCCATAGAGTATACCTCAAATGCTTCGTCATCCTCAAAAAATTTAGAACGAACCATTTTATCCAGTTCTAACAACGAATACTGTTCTGGATCTTCATCTTCTGAATCAAACCGAAGGTAAACAGGGATGTCCAACTTATCTTCGTATGAATCATCCCTATAGTCGTCATTATCGTAATATCTAGGCATATTATAACAAAGCGTTAGTTAAAGAAAGTAAAAACTCAGGGCTAACAATCTCATAGCTCTTATTGTCAGTTAATTCTTGTACAGATTCCTCATCTGGAATAAATGTAACATCTTTTCCTCTAGAAATCAATACACCTTTATTGAACTTATTCTTCTCGATATCAATACCCTCGATTCCAAAATCTTTGAGTTTCAGCAACTTCAGTTGCCCAATATACCCATTCAATTTGAAGAACAAAACAATCTTCTTCTTGGAAGAAGGAGTAAAGAAGCTAGATTTAGGCATTACCCATTTGAATTCATAGAAATTGCTTTCTTTTACTTTACTAGAAGCCTTAAGTGATCGTACATAATACTTACCACCTCTAGTAAAGAATAAAGAGCCTGACTCTGGGGCCATTACAATCGGCTCATTACCCTCTGGTGTGTATCCTCTTGATTCCAATTCTTCAATATATGCCATTCCTTCAATGATGCTAAAAAACTTGATAACACCAGTCTTAAATTTAATGTCAGTCATTTTACCTATCCTCCCTATCAATCATTTTAATTTAGATCCATTCATATCCTCTTCTGTAAGGCAATTTAGTGCCACCTAGCATATCGTATACTTCTTTCACAGAGATGCGAAATCTTCTTTTCATAAATTCTGCATTACTCAATACATACAAGAATGCGTGTCTATCTTTATGCCACATATTGTACATATTTTGAACGTTAATCATTTTACCTATCTCCTTGTATCTTAAAGTTTATTGACTTATCCAACCGTTAAGATAAGTATACTGTCCTATGTTAGAAAAGTAAAGTGTTTTATTGAATTATTTTGAGTTATCTTGAAGTATCTTCAATTATGAGGATCTATAGATAAAAAGATGCCCTCCACGAGAGAGGGCAAAGACAAGGGAAAATAGGTAGTACAACTTATAATCTAGGCAATGTTATTCCAGTCTGACCCTGATATTTGCCACCTCTGTCTGCGTAAGAAGTCATACAATCCTCATCACCTTCTAAAAACAAGAATTGTACACAACCTTCCCATGCATACATTTTAACAGGGAGCGGAGTAGCATTAGAGAATTCCAATGTGACGTGACCATGCCATCCAGCTTCAAGAGGGGTAACATGTACAGCTATTCCAGACCTAGCATAAGTTGACTTACCCATACAAATAGCAGTAACATTCTTTGGGATCCTAAAGTACTCTACTGTCCTAGCCAGGATAAATGAATTTGGTGGAATTACTACTGTATCCCCTGTATAATCTACAAAAGAAATAGACAAATTTTTAGGGTCAATTACAGAACTATTAACATTAGTGAATATCTTAAATTCGTTAGAAAGTCGAGCATCGTACCCATAGGAAGATACACCATAAGAAATCACTTTCTTACCGTCAACCTCCCTTACTTGCTTGGATTCAAATGGGTAAATCATCCCGTTATTAATAGACTCGTCTATAATCCATTTATCTGCTTTTATACTAGGCATCTCTTCCTCTCACAACCTTCTGCATTACCATATCCCAACCTTGCAATTGGTACTTACCTGTCTCTTCTACTACTGCTACTTTCTTATCTTTATGCTTATTCTGGTAAGGTACATCTTTTTCACCTATACCATATAACCTTTTCCACTGACTGCGAGATCTACTATCTGGTTCCTCCCAATCCACTATGCATATCTTATGTCCTTTTAATTTGGCATCAGAAATCAAAGATCTAATACTAGCATTAGAATATCCTAATAGTATTTCCAATCTCCTTGCGCTAATAGGTTGATACTTAGTAATAGCTTCAACCAGTAAATCCACAGCTCTTATCTTCATTTACTAATTAAAAATTGCTTAGTTGTACTAACATCAAATTACTGTGCTTCTGTATTTCAGAGGTGTTATCTATCGAATATGCCATATCATATATCACCTTCTTATTCTTCATATCATACCAAGGCATAGTTGATATAGGATAATCGTTATTGCAGATAAAAATTACATCCGCCTCTTTAATAGACACATGTAGTCCTTGATTAGCATTAGTGATACCTTCCAATTCTGGAATTTTGGTAACATCTATATTCCTATCATAAACAGAAATAGACTGTACATTACTAATGTCTTCATCCTTAAGCATCTTACAGATGCAATATCCCAAGGATCCTCTATAACTTAGGCTCCCAGAATATGACCTCATACCTACTACCAAAACACGGACATCTGTACGATCCTTCAAAAAGTCTATATCCTCAATACTGCCAACTACTCTTGCCCCTACTTCTGGCATATGTAATGCTGAATGAAGAAAGTCATTCACCTCTCTAACTGTAACAGAATCGAAATCTGCAGCAATTTGACAATCCTTACCATTCAAATTTAAATTTGCTGGTCTTATTCCATTGCACATCTCCATAGGTACATTAGTGTATGCTGGCAGATTCAGACTTCTAATGTGAGTATTCTTATTCACTTCTCTCAGAATGTCTATACAAGGTACATCAAATTCTGATGATAACTTGGAGATCAGTTGCAACATCTTCAATTTCGAGACATACATTATATCATATGCCTTCTTATAAATCTCTGCCTCTTTATATGAAATACCATTCACACTTCTAAATAAGGAATTAAGTTTTTGTAAACTATTACTATTGGTATCATATAAATTATCAAATGAGGCTTCTGTCATTGCATACTCATTTTCTTCATCCTCTGAATCAATAAATGTGTCATTGATAGAAGGATAATACCCGATATTCAATGTCCCTTCTACATACATGCGATATTCTGAATATGAGCACTCAGGTGACAACATCATTGGCATATAGAGCCAAGAAATAGTAGAAGCTGCACTAGCTTGCATAACAATGTTGCTAGTAATACCTAAATCAACAGAAGATACAATTGTAAACGGTGAAGCACCTACCTCCTTCAACTTCTTATGCAGCTCCTCTAACAAATTACAGACTTCTTTGATGGGTGCAGTTCTTACTACATCACTATTGTTATAATAGTTAGCTTCTAATTCAGTATAGTGAAGAAAAGCAATGTCTGTACTAAGTATGGTGTCTACGGAGTCTTGAAAAGAAATAAAATTACTATGCTGGTTCCACAAGTTATTAAACAAACAGCTCTTATTCTTCAAAAGATCTATCAACTGTCTAGTTTGACTGTGACAATAGAAATTAACTGTATGCTTCTTACTGGCCAAGTATAGTGCACGATAAATCGACAGTTGATTGGATCCTATGACAGAAATTTTCATTTCTTTACTCCTGTCTTTAGAAATGAAAGATCAACATCCTTTCCATCTTGTACGCCTTCATCAAGGATATATGGCTTCAATTCTGGATACAAAGTGAACAGTCTATTGATAGTTGTACAGGAATTAAAGCATACTCTTATCTTAGTCTCTGCTCTAATGAGTTCATCCTTATACTCCATAGCCTTTCTATAAAATGGAGAGACTACTTTATTGCTGTAAGAACCAATACTAGAATCAAAATCATTAGGAACAATAACTGCCTCTTTAAATGGAACCCTAGAGCTATATCCCAGAACTCTAATAGCCGTATCCCCATAAATACAAAATTCAGATATCTTTTTGAACCAAGATTCTGGTTTGCCCTTATACATTTCCTTGAATTCTTCTGGAATTCTCTTTAAAACTTCCTCTCTATAGTAGTCTTGTTCTTTTTCAACCAATTCTTTCATATTAGAATTTTCTTTTAGTTCATTAAGAACAATAGCTACAGTTCTATCTTCAAGAGACTTTGAAATCTTATTGCTCATTACCTATTTCCTTTCACAATTTATTCAATTATTAGAATTAAATTCCTGCAAGATTATATCTACTTTTGATAATAGTGAATTATAAGAAGATATCTCTTTCTTTACAGACTTAAGAACTTCTAACATGCTCTTAAACTCTTCTACTTCTTTCAAAGACACTAAAATGGTCTCTGCTTTATCACTCTTGCTATACCTACTTATCCAAGCAACTACAACACCTTTATTATCAAAAGACAATATTTTATTCAAACTCGACTTTTGAGAAGCTGAAAGTGGAAATGGTATACTGTCTGGTGACAACTGTTCTTTCTTTACAGGTGCAACCTTCTTTCGTTTACTCTTTATCTCTTCTAATGGATCAACTACCTGTTCATCAATCCCATTCTGTTCATTATACAGTCTCTTAAGAGTCGGCCATCTTACACCTATTAGCCTATACTCAATCTCAGCTTTCTTGTAGAAAACCTTACCATCTCTTATGTATACCCTAACAGGTCTCTCCTTGAGAAGATCAGAGGGGTAATACCAATTGAGATCCTTGCCTTCCAAGGATCTCATCATATCTTCCAATAAGCTATCTAATTGCATACCTATTCTTCCGATACAGGTTCTTTCACTTCTTCTGGGTCATCCAATCCTTTAACATCAGACCAGCCCATATACAATGACTCTAGGTTATCTAGAAACACTGTGACTACCGAGTAAGATCCCAGCTCAATTGTGAAGCAATTCAACTTATTGCTCATAGTGTAAGCATTAGCAATTACTTCAGATCTTTCATTCAAAAAATCAATCCATTTCCTATATTCTCTCTTCATTCTTCTAGAAGAAGAAAATACATACTTCTCTTTATTACCACTCTTAGTAGTTACTTCCAAGATACATTCATTCATTCACTTTCCTCACAGTTTTATATCATAAAGACTATTGATAAATTCTATTCTTTCCTTACCATCTGCCCTAAACACATCAAATAAGCCGGACAATTCTGATATGGATTCTCTGGAGATCAGATGCAGTATAACGACTGGTTTATCCACATGTCTATACAATGGTAAGAAATCAGACATTCCTTTAATCCCTGTCATGCTAACTACCTTACTATCATCTATACCAGTATACTCACTCATAGCATCTTCTACTAGTTTATAGAAATTAGTAAGATCCTCTTTTCTTACTTTCTCGAACTTCTTATCAGAATAGAACTTATCCTTTGGCAACAAAAATGCATAGTCACAATGCAACCATTCACCCTTATCAAGGAACATCTTACAGCCATCGTAAAATGTCTCGTCCTGCATCTCCATATTAGATTTTACACTTAGCTTAAGTGACTCTGCCTCCTTAGATAGCCTTCTATCTCTACCTCTACCAAAGTTACGTATATATGCTCTATTAACAGAAATAGGATCTACTGGTAAAAAATAAAATCTTTCCATACTATATACTATGCATAAATCATGTCTATCACTCTAGACAGTCCATCAGTTACATTACCATATATAATAAACTCTTCTCCCGGCATACTCTTTTGATACTCTAACACAAAGTTCTTAAAGTTAGTTTTATCAAAGGGTTTATGTAAAACCCATCTTTCCTTAAATGCTATAGGCATTCTGGTAAGGTAATAACAGAGTACCAATAAGCTATTGCCAGATTTAGTTAACCAAAACCTATTAATACAAGACCCAATTATTTCTTTATCCAGAACATCTATATACCTTAATATGGATATCAATTCTGTTTTTCTTACTCCTTGCATCAAAAGGTAAGAAGTATTCATCTTTTGATTAATAAATTGATCACAATTATTTGTCGTATCTAAATGTGATAAAGACTGCATGATTTGTAGCTCCATACTTTGTCTTACCATTTGCTTTAAATTCTACAGTCCTACCAAGATATAGCTCTAACTTATCCCAAATTTCTCTTCTCTGTGAATCAGAGAAGCCACCACCAACTCTCACTCTCTTACCAGAAAACAAATCTACTATAAGAGCGCCTAGACTACCAGATAGTCTACCTACCCCTTCTTCAAACCCTACTACTACACCATCAACTGTTTCTTCATACTTCATCTTAATCCAATATGGATTATCACCAAATACATAGGGAGACTCTAGCTTTTTCAGGACAATCCCTTCTCCCATAGTGCCATCTCCTACAATGCTCTTATAATAAGCATTAGCATCATTCATGTCTTTAACAGCTCTACTTTGTGCTAAAACAGCAAATTGATTGTCCTTACCCAACATAGCATCAAGCAAAGCTATTCTAGTCCTTAATGGCATTTCATACTTCTGTTGTTCCCATTTATCAATAGGTATTAAATCAAACACAAAGTATTTAGCAGACCTCTTAACACTGTCTTCTAGTTCTTTCTTTGATAAAGAGAAAGAAGCAGTTTTTTGTCTATCACCTAAATCAAGCTCTCCATCTACCACATAGTGGTTTAGGATATTAGAGAGATCGTTTACAATATAACTGAAATTGCTAGTATATAGTGTGTTAAAATTACGACTATATACATTAACAGAGCCATTTTTCTTATAAATTAGTACTCTGACTCCATCATACTTCTTTTGTGCTATCCAAGTACCATCATCTTTCTCAAATGTGGAAATCCTACCTCTACAAGCTCCACAAGAATAGCTGGGTAACAAGTCTGTATAAATAGAAGCAATATGCACTTTACCAAGAGAAGGAGGAGTCTTCTTATTGATTAAATTCAATCCTAATCTCCAAAATCCCCCCATAGAAAGAATAGAAGATATTGCCTTTTCTTTAGCTGCATTTCCAGTTACAACTCTCTCCTTTAAGAGAGGCACCAATTGCATCAACTGCTCTGTATTTACCTCTTCAGACAGCTTGCTAGTATCTATATTGCTTTCTAACAATTTGATACCAAACGTCTCATTAGGAGCTATCAAATTACGAAAATACCATTTAACAAAAGGATTGTTAGAGATCCTTGATAACTGCTGTTTCTTTTCAGAAGGTGTACCATTTGTAGTGTACAGCCTTTCTAATTCTTTCAATATCTCGTTCATCTCAACACCCACTCTTAAGCATTTCTTCTTTATCCAGCCCATAGAATCTATACCACGCTTCAGATCTCTCTTTTAGAGTTTTGAATCCAAATATATCTATAGCTGTATATCCTATCTTACTAAAGACCTTGAACATCCTTCTCTGCAGTCTGCAAAGTTTAGTACCACTGAATCCAAGAAACTCACATACAACAGACGGAGGTATGAAACTCATTGACTTATACTTACAAAACTGTTCCTTCTTACGACATTCAAAGTAGTCTATCAATTCAACAGTAGGATGTACGCACAATTCAAAGAAGTTCAACAGATCCTTATCCTTCTTTGATTCTCTCAATCTCAACAGAACCTTGTTTATCATGTCATTGCATGATGCAACATCTTCCAAGCTATCTTCTTCTGATACTAACTCAAACAGAGTATTTTCGTCCTCCATGTGAGTACAATACAATGAAGTGTCTGGTCTTCTAGCACAATACCAAGCAAAAGTCTTAGAAAATCTATCTGCTATAACAACAGAGATATTGACCATATCATCAATGGTCTTGTCGGAATACTTATCCTTACCTTTAGTCAGAACAGTAATTACTCTCAGGTTAATCTCAGAAGCAAGATCATCCATATCATATTGAGCATTTTGATATCTATATGCTAATCTACTTACCTTTGGTTTAATTCTTTGTATTACTTCTTCTACTGACCAATTGCACATTTTCCTATCTCCTCGTATGTCGTTATATAACAAAGTATCCTTTGTTACAACTCATTATACTTCTGTATACGAGAATAGTAAAGTGCAAATTTCAATAAACTTTTAGAAAATTCAAGATAGGCTTTGCAACATCAATAAGTTATCACATATCTCCTTCTCTGCGAGAGAGGGTGATACAGAGGCTAGATCCTCTTTTTCCCAAGGAGTTCGGGTTACTATTGTCTTACCTGTAAAGTGACGAGACAGAGTCCTCTCGTTTGTTACTCTGTCTCTATTGTCCGTATCACCATCCAGCATCATCAACACACTACTAGGACAGTGATCAGAAATGTATTTAGCTTGATGATCAGACATACTTTTTCCAAATACAGAGACTACTTTAACTATATCTTTATTAGCTAGCCAAGAATTGTTAATACGTATCTGAGAACAGATAGCAGTGAATGGGCCTTCTACTATCAATACTACATCTCCAGGCCTAACGCAATTTAATCCAAAAACTGCTATGCTCTTATTAGAGCCATCTGGATTAAGATACCTCATCTTGGTATCTAATATAGACCTACCTGTAAAATAGATACAGTTGCCTAGACTATCAAATGTTGGGATAATGACTCTGTCCGTATATCTTCCTAATCCTCTCCTCAACTGTAATGACCTAGCATAATCTAGACTAATGCCTCTAGACAACAAATAGTTTATTACTGGATAATCAAGGTCATGTATTGGAAGACTAAAGCTATCTAAAAGGTAGATCTCTCTATTCTCTTGTTCTTCTTTTCTTCTTACAGAGAGTATCCTTCTTGCTTTCTCTACCTCTAGCTCCAAAGAACCTAAAAGAATATACGAGAATATGTTGGCTGGACCACTAACTCCACATCTCCAACAATGAAATGTATCTTTTTCAAAGTTTATTCTAAGATGCCTCCCTGTATCAGAAGACTTGCCTCTCTGATAACAATATGGGCAATTACACCAATATTCATCTCTCTTCCTAATTGCAGACGAAGCATCTAATAGCTCTGGGTCAATTCTAAGTGTATTCCCACTCTTCATTTGTCTCTCTCAGTATTGATCTAGAATGGTCAATACGACAGAATGACTGACGTCCTGTTATACCTCTCCTTACCTTTGCCCCAAAAAGTCTCATCTTACCTTCCAATTCTTCTTGCCTTGTCATACAAATTGTGATAACAGAAAAAGCAAGATGAGCTAATCGAGCTGACTCTGCTAAATGCTCTAGTTCTATCACTGGAAAGAACCATGCTTGTCTTTGAGGCTGACAAGCTCCCAATACAGGACAGCCAAATTCATCACCAAGAGCAATAAGTTCATAACCTATTGTACCCAAGTCCTCATACATATCTCCTGATCCTCTGCCATTAGTTAGCATAAGACCAGGATAATCCACTATGATAAGATCAGGCTTAAATCCCTCTACTGCATGTAACTTTACAAGATGAGCCTTAATAGTATTGGCAGAAGCTGACTTATTAGCCCAGAACTTGACTCTAAGATTTACTTTGAGTTGAGAGAGCTTGTCCATCTTCTTCTTATACATTTCTTCATAACCACCGGACAATATCTCTTGTGGAGTCATGCCAGATATTCTACTGGCAAATTTCATTACTATATCTACATCCTTTAACTCAAATGTAGCGTAGAATACGTTTTTTCTATTGAATAAAGCAGAACATCCTATAGAGCATAGAATGGTGGACTTACCAACTCCCGGTCTACCACACAATAAATGAAGACTACCAGAAGACATACCACCTAGCAACCAACTGTCTAACTGTGGTAATCCAAACTTAACTGTCTTCTCTGGATCATATGAATCAATAGCTAATTCATGGATATTACATAAGTCCTTAAAACCAAGACCAAGATCTAGTCCTTCTCCAACAGTAGCAGCCTTCTCAACTACCTTCAGAACCTCTTCACTACTATTATCAGCACCTCTCTTCAGAATTTCTATTGATCTGAATATAGCTTGTCTCATTGCTTGAGACTTGGCAAAATTTACTACTTCATCTTTAATGTACTCAATATCAGATATCTCGTATGAAAACAGTCTCTTAACTGTCTCCCTATATCTTTCAACCTCTAAGTCATTAATACGAGCTTCTTCATTAGACTTTCTAATCTCATTGAACAACACAGAAATGGTTGGAGTATCATCATAGTGTTGATAATAATTCAATGTCCATCTAGAAATGTCTCTAAATAAGAAATCAGTGAAGTAATGTGGTTTAATAGCCTCAATTGCGACAGAACCTAAAAAGTTCCTGTCTATAAGCATGAGTGCAACAATTTTTTCTTGTAACTCAATTTCATAGCTGTAACTTGATTCTTCAAGTTCATCACTCATGATTTAATCTTTCTTGCCAAGTTAAACATATTTGTCAAATTGTCTTCTATATACATAGCTTCTAGTTCTGCTTCTTTCTTTCTCATATTACTATGTCTAGCAGTAACTATATTGTAGGGATCCCAGAAATCAAACACTAATGCTACATTAGGCTCCTTATTTCTACTCCGTATTCTACCAACTCTCTGTAGAAATCTTCTTGCAGACTTACCGCCAGAAAGTAGCATTACAGCTTCCAATGAAGAGATATCTACTCCCTCATCGTAAATAGAAGATCCTATCACTATACGTATAGTACCATCTTTTATAACTTCGTCTATCTGTGATGAGGAACCTGGCATTTGTTTTACCTTACCCTTACTCATATACATAATAGTATTGCCACCATATGAGAAGAGAGATTTTACCCCAAAAGAATCTAGCATTTTCAACAACAGTCTCCCATGCTGAATACTGTCTGTCACAGCTAGAGTAATCACACCGATCTTATCCAAGGTTACCAATGTATCAATAGCAACAGAATTACGATTGTGATTATGGATAATAGATTCGTTTTTTAGGAGATGCCAATTTGTTTCCTTATAGGCATCTTTTCTTCTTTTGAATCCAGAGCTGGGATATAGAAGATAATGAATTATAGGGTTAGGTTGCCAGCCTTTTGATCTCAAGAAGGTGGAAGGTATGTTTACAATTGGCCCACCAGTAACTCCATATACCATAGCATCAGATGGATCCTCCAATGGATCCTCCTTATTTCTAACCCCAGTTCCAGTAAAATGAAAACAATACTCAGGGTTAGCTAAAGCAGCTATAGTGCTCCATGACTCAGCTCTTGAGTGATGAGCTTCATCAAATATCAATACCTCTACTTCTTTCAAGAGGTTTATGATCTCTGGCTTGTTTCTCTTAATTCCATTGTATATTGTAGTAGTAGTAGAGATACTAATTGGGCTATTTGTCCAGTTTCTATCTACTCCAGAGAACTTAATATCTTTCTTGGAAAGACCTCTCTTAATGTACCGGTTCTTGATCTGTTGGGTTATGTTGTTGAGATTGTTGACAATGAGAGTCTTCTTACCCAGAAGCATAGTCAAGGCAATGAATACTTCAGACTTACCTCCCCCAGTAGCAATTTCTATCAGACCTCTCTTGTTGATATAAGCCTTTACTACTGAAGATATCTGGTAATCTCTTCTCTTAAAGTTGGGATCACTATACTCAAATTCCTCAAATAGCCTTACAACCTCATCTACCAGCCCATCATAGTTCTTATTCTTCTCTTCTATAAACTCTATTGCTCCCTTATTATGGAGTAATCGTAAGAAGCCAAACCAAACAGAGATTGTACCGTCTTCCTCTATTCTGTAAGCGATATTCTGGTTATTCTCGTTTACAAGAGAATCTCTCTGTAAGAGAGTACGTATATAAAGAGATTGACTTCTGTCCTCTATATGAGTCAATATACCATTGTAATGTATTACAGGTTTATCAATCACTTATTTCCTCTACTATCTTAGCTAACTTACTTTCTGGAAAGTTATATCTATCTTTATCTTTAAACCTGATGTTGTATATCAGGTACCCTTCATAGTCTGTACAGGATATCTTATCATACTTTGGCACATACAACAGCTCTTTACCTTCCAAGAAGGTCTTAAGAGAACTTACTAGATCATCCAGATTTTCACTCTGCTTCAACAACACAACCTTCTTTCTATGATCCTTGACTTCCAGTATATTCAAATACATATCTTCTCCTATTAAACAAATTACTCTTTAATATTCAAAAGATCCACTATTCACTGTAATTACTCTTACAGCAATGATACCTGTTATAGAGCTGCTAGAACCCTCTACTGCAGTCTTTATTCGACCAACAGGTAATGTTACCTTCTTTACAAATAAACAGTTCTAGCACAATCCTAGCAAGCTACAGAGGTGAGAGAGAGAGAGGCGCAACGAAGAAGCACGGGAGGAGGGGGTAGGGGGA
>ERZ1034917.55-NODE-55-length-104658-cov-19.259342_pt1 | contig 104658 bp, 102 predicted proteins | sample MGYA00520605_ERZ1034917 | MGnify/ENA primary metagenome ERZ1034917 (study PRJEB33766, sample SAMN09781784) | gut metagenome | biome: gut microbiome | host: Homo sapiens | place: Madagascar | study: EMG produced TPA metagenomics assembly of the PRJNA485056 data... | reverse complement strand
CGAAAGGATGAGGATGACGAATGATGCGCAAGGTGTATGTCTGCGCTCCCCTCGGTGGGAATGTTGAGAGCAATCTCAAGAAGGTCAGGACATATACCGAATACGCACTGAGGTGCGGTACGGCTCCGGTCGTGCCGCATTTCTATGCGGAATGTCTTGACGATAACGACCCGAAAGACCGTGAAATCGGGCTTGCGGCGGGACTTTCGCTTCTGTGGTTCTGCGACGAGCTGTGGCTGTTCGGAGATACCGTCACAGACGGCATGAAAAACGAGCTGCAGTTCTGCAAAAACCTCAATATCCGCATTCGAAAGATAACCGAAAATGAAATTCAAAAAGTGATCGGAGGTAACCGCTTATGAATCCTATGAAAAAGAAAACGATGAGAATTATGCTTTCGCTTCTGCTTGTGACAGTCCTTGTATCGGCCTTCTCCATGACCGCATTTGCGGCGGGCGATGTGGCGGGAGCGATCGAGAACACATGGAATGCCGCCAAAGGACAGATTCAGACCGTGGTCAACAATGTGGTGTTTCCCGTTTGCGATATGATCCTCGCCATCCTGTTTTTTGTCAAGGTCGGCACGGCATATTTCGACTACAGAAAGCACGGGCAGTTTGAGTTCGCCGCGCCCTGTATCCTCTTCGCCTGCCTTATTTTCACCCTTACCGCGCCGCTGTATATCTGGTCGATCATATGATGAGAGCGGAAACACAAGCAAAAGGAAACGGAGGTGAGGCTCCTTGTTTGACTGGTTAGGAGATATCATTTCAGGCATCGGCAGCGCCATCGGAGATACGATTGATTTCATCGGTTCAGGTGTGGGTGATGCGATTTGGAACGCCATGCTCAAATGGCTGTACGAGATCATCTACGGTGCGATTGCCGATTTCTTCGAGATGATGGGCAATATGGGCTCGGAAGTATTCGATCTCGAATGGGTGCAGGCTACCGTGAAGCTGTTCACGCTGTTCGGCTGGGGCTTGTTCGTCGCGGGAACGGTTGTAGCCGTATTCGATGTGGCGATAGAATACCAGTGCGGCAGGGCGAACATCAAGACCACAGCGCTCAATATTCTAAAGGGCTTCTTTGCCTGCTCCCTCATCGGCATAGTGCCGATAGAATTATACAAGTTCTGCATCAGCCTGCAAAACACCTTTTCGCATGATTTGGTCGGGATCGCCTCCGGCGGGATCAACGAAAGCCTTGCCGACGCAGGGCTTGCCGCCCTCGCCGGAATGTTCTCGTCGGCGGTCTCGGCAACCTACGGTCTTTTGAATTTGCTGTGCATGATCGCCTTTGCTTACTGCGTAATCAAGATGTTTTTCGCCAATATCAAGCGTGGCGGCATTCTGCTCATTCAAATAGCGGTCGGTTCGCTGTATATGTTCAGCGTTCCCCGTGGCTATGCGGACGGCTTCAATCAATGGTGCAAGCAGGTTATAGCGATCTGCCTTACGGCATTTATGCAGACAACCTTGTTGTTCCTTGGACTAATGACATTCCCGAACAATATGCTGTTGGGGCTTGGCATTATGCTGGCCGCCAATGAAGTACCGAGAATTGCGCAGCAGTTTGGCCTTGACAGTTCGGTGAGAGTCAACATGATGAGCGTGGTTCATGCCACCACCACGGCGGTCAACCTGACCCGCAGTGTGGCAAAGGCCGCAGGCAAATAACAGAGGTACAGTATGAAAGAAAACAATGAATTGGAACAAAAAGATATTGCCGTTGACTCGGATATGGAGGTGGACTGCGACATCGGTCAGGAAATTACGGCATATATCGAAACATGGTTCGATGTGGACAAAAAGTTCGGGATCGACACCGCCGCAGACGACGGCACATGGCTTAATATGTACGCTAAATACAACCCCTTTGCCGACACCCTGCGTATCGAATGCGAGATCAGCCGCGACAGCGGCTCCTCGTATTTTGACTATGAGCCGACAGAAAACGAATCGCAGCTCATAAAGGACATGATCGCGGAAAAGCTCATGCAGACACACGGTCAGACGCCGCAGGAGTTTTGCGAGGATGTCGGCGGCATAGAAATCGGAGGAATGACGTAATGACACAATATATCTATCCGCAGAACCTCAAAGCCACAGCCAATCTGTGGCTTTGGAGCTTGCGGGACTTTGTAATTTTAGCGGTAGCCGCACTGTTGTCGGTTCTCGCCCTTGTGCAGCTGCACATCTTTCTGCCGGCCGTAGCTGTGTTGTGCTACGGCTTTTTAACGATCCGCATGGACGATACCACTGTACTCGATTTCATGCGTTACGCTGTGCGGTATTTAATATCTACACAGCAATACTTTGAATGGAGATGATGACAATGAAACAGCAGAAAAAGAAAAAAGGCCGCTCGGTGCAGGATTTGCTCGGTATCAGAACCTTTACGAAATACGGTCTTTCTACCAATAAGGGCGAGCTGCTCTTTTACCTTGTGTCGCCCACCAATATCTCGGTGCTCTCCCACACTAACATTGAGATCAAGATACGCCATCTGATGATGGTGCTGTCGGCATTGCCCGACATTGAGATCGTCTGCACCGACTCCTCGGAATGCTTTGACGACAACAAAGCCTATCTGACCGAACGCCTTGAAGTTGAGGAAAACGCAAAGGTCAGGAAGCTCATCAAAAAGGACATCAATTTCCTCGACAACATTCAGACGGAAATGGCGACGGCACGGCAGTTTTTCTTTGTGGCACGACTGAAAAGCCAAAAGGAAAAACAGGTCTTTGAAACCGCCAACCGCATCGAAAGTAAGATCGCCGGCGAGGGCTTTGAGGTGCATAGGCTGAAAAAGCCGGAGATCAAGCGCATTCTGGCGTTATACTTTGAAGCGAGTATGCAGGGTGAGGCCATGCCCGACATTGACGGCGAACAGTTTTACGAGGGAACGGACGATGAGGATGAGGAATAACCCCGTCCTCATATTTTTCTGTCTTCTGCTGTCGGCGGCCGCCGTGCTGTCAGGCGCGAAAATCTATTCCGAACTGAAAGAACGGCAGAAAGAAAAAAAGGACTTCGCCTCCGTCGCGGAAATTGCCAAACTGCCGATGGCCGAAGCTCCGGCAGAATCCGTAACGGACACAGAAACAGAAACGAGCGCAGAGCCGACCGAGCAATCTGTGGCAGAACACAATATACAGGCTCTCATTTCGGAAAACGCCGACTGCATCGGGTGGCTGAGTATTGACGGCACAAGCATCAGCTATCCCGTTATGCACACACCGCCCGATCCGCAGAAATATCTCCGCCGCAGCTTCTACGGCAAGAACAGCCAAAGCGGTGTGCCGTTCCTTGACGGACGGTGCGACCTCCAAAACACCAATCTCATTATCTACGGTCACAACATGAAAAACGGTACGATGTTCTCCGATCTCAAAAAATATGTGAACATAGAGTTTTTGAACACACACCGGACCGTAAAGTTTGAAACTGTGGACGGCAGCCGTTATTACACCGTAACCGAGGTGCTGAAAACAAACACCTCGAACGCTTGGTATAACCGCATAACCTGCGAGGACGGCAGACACCTCATCCTCTCCACCTGTTACGGATCGGGCAAGGACGGCAGACTGCTCATTATCGCCGCAGAAACCTAAACGGCAGAAAGGAAAATATTATGCTCAAAAGAAAACCGAAAGTATTGACGCCGGAGCAGGTCGAGGAAATCCGCACCAAGGATTTCTTCGATATGATCCTGCCCGGCACCATTCGCTTTTTATCCGACCACTATATCGTCGGTGACAGCTACCGCTGCGTGTGGGCGGTGCGGGAATATCCGCCGTCCACTGAGGAACAGGCCATTCTCTCGCAGCTTGCCGACCGCAGCGGCGTGACGCTCCGCATCTATCACAGGCTTGTGGAATCTATGGAGCAGCGCAAGATCATTCAAAACGCCACCCGCCGCAACCGACTCAAAAGCGGCGGCAACGATGTCAATGAAACTATCGAGGCCGAGGGCAATTTGCAGGATGTAATTGATCTTCTCGCCAATCTCCGCAAGAACAAAGAACCGTTGCTCCATGTGTCGGTGTTCATTGAGTTGAAAGCCAGGAGCATGGAAAAACTCAAGGAATTGCAGAGCGACATTGCAATGGAACTCACTCGCTCCAAGATTTCCGTTGACCGATTAACGCTACGGCAAAAAGAGGGATTTCTCTCTGCCGTGCCGACAGGCTCCAACCAGTTCGGCGCACAGTACGAGCGTGTGCTTCCTGCGTCAAGTGTTGCAAATCTTTACCCATTCAACTTTTCCGGCAAGACCGATCCGCAGGGCGCATATATCGGCAGAGATAAGTACGGAACAAATATCCTTGTAGACTTCGACCGCAGAGCCGAGGACAAGACCAATTCCAACGCCCTTATTTTGGGCAACAGCGGTCAGGGCAAGAGTTATCTTCTGAAACTTATTTTGACCAACATCCGCGAATCGGGAAAGCGCATTATTTGTCTTGATCCCGAAAGCGAATACGAAACCTTATGCGACGCGCTCGGCGGCTGTTATATCGACTTTATGTCGGGAGAATACACCATCAATCCGTTAGAGCCGAAAGCGTGGACTGACAGCGTTGAGGATATCGATGCCAACACACCCGAAGCCTTCAAAAAGGTCACAAGGCTCAGTCAGCACATTGCCTTTTTGAAAGACTTTTTCCGCAGCTACAAGGATTTCACCGATTCGCAGATCGACACCATTGAAATCCTGCTCTCCAAGCTGTACGCCCGATTCGGTATCACCGACAGCACGGACTACAGTGTAAAGAAGACCTCGGATTTTCCCGTCATGCAGGACTTTTACGAGCTCTGCGAAGAAGAATTTATGACCTACGACAAGCAGCGAAAATACCTCTACACCGAAGAAACGCTGCAGGAGGTCTGTCTCGGAATCCACAGTATGTGCGTCGGCTCGGAAAGCAAATATTTCAACGGACACACCAACATTACCGACTCCAACTTTCTCGTATTCGGTGTCAAGGGGCTTATGGATACCAACCGGCGACTCAAGGACTGTATGCTGTTCAATATACTTTCCTTTATGAGTAACGAGCTATTGGGCAAAGGAAATACAGCGGCATCGGTGGATGAGTTGTACCTCTTCCTCTCGAATATGACAACAATCGAATATCTGCGCAACTGCATGAAGCGTGTGCGCAAAAAGGACTCCTCGGTCATTCTGGCAAGTCAGAATATCGAGGACTTTTTGATTCCGTCTATCCGAGAGTTTACAAAACCGCTGTTCAGTATTCCTACGCATCAGTTTTTGTTCAATGCCGGACAGATCAACCCGAAGGAGTATATGAACGCCTTGCAGGTCGAACCGAGCGAATTTGAGCTCATTAAATATCCGGAGCGCGGCACCTGCCTCTATCGCTGCGGGAATGAACGGTATCTTTTACAGGTCATTGCGCCCGAATACAAAGCCGCGCTGTTCGGCAAATCGGGAGGTCGATAATGAGTGCCACGGTAGCCGCCGCACTCAAGAAAATTGCCGTCGCCGTACTGACCGACAAAAAGCTGCGGCGCACCGTTCTCGGCATTATCCTCGGCGTGATCATTATCATTATTATGCCTGTGGCTGCCGTTATATCTTTGTTCAACGGTGACATCAAGATCGACACCGACCGCCTGCAGACTTTGGTGGTGGAAAACCTTTCCGCCGAAGAAAAGGCAAAACTGCAGGCGGTGGAGGATACCATGTACGCCATCGAGAATGAAATGAAAGCCGCAGGATTTACGGCAGAAAAGGCAAAGGAAGCGCAGGTGCTGTATGTGCTGGCGCTTTCCGACTATGCCGAACAAACAGATTTTGTTTCCAAGCTGCTCGGGTGCTTCGCAGAAGAACAAACCGATAAGCAGCTCATCATCGCTGTCAATACCGCCTTCGGTACTACACTCAATGCCGAGGACTTTACAAAGGTCATGACCGCCATCCGAGCTAAGGCCATCAACACCTCCGGCTTCACCGAACCCGACACCAAGAACGCCCACGACCTTGTTGAATGGGCAAGGCAGGCTTACGCAAAGAAGTGGGGCTATGTATGGGGAACCTACGGCGAGGTGCTGACCGAATCGATGCTGAACGGCAAGGTCTCCCAGTACCCCGACGAGGTCGGCGGCAAGGAGGAATATATCCGAACACATTGGCTCGGCAGACGGACTGCGGACTGCATCGGTCTTATCAAGGGCTACGGCTGGTACGACTGTGAAATCGGCAGTATCGCTTACGGCACAAACGGTATGCCCGATATCGGTGCGGACACCATGTACGAAAATGCAACGGAGAAAGGCACGATCGATACGCTCCCCGAAACGCCGGGTCTGGCTCTCTGGCATGAGGGTCACATCGGGATATATATCGGGAACGGTCAGGTCATTCATGCCGCCAACACCCATGCAGGCGTTATTATCTCCGATGTTTCAGGCAGCGGCTTTACGCATTGGCTCAAGATTCCGTATATCGACTATGAGGAACAAACAGAATGAAAGGAAAGGTCAATATGGATAAAAACAAAATACGGCAGCTTGCCGATTACGCTATCAACGAGTGCTGCGACCATTCGGAGGACTGCTATTGGACGATCTCCTATGACGAGCTGTATTATCACTTCGGCGCGGAGGTTTCCGACACCAACGAAAGCGGCAGACTGCTCGAAGAAGAATTACGGCAGAGAGAAGAAATCAACGAACTCATCATGACCGAGGACTGTATTGAGATGACCTGCCACCTGCAATACTGTCATAACTGCCAAGGTAATCCGGTGAGTCTGCTTTCCGTCCTCGGTTGTAACATTTATGACGAACACGAAACCGAACACGATTATGAGCCTGCGCGCGACGCCTCCGACGAGGATCAGACGCAGGAGATGTCCATGTAACAAAAAGTTTGCACTTTATTGCTCCGCTGCGCAAGATAACCTGTTGCTATTTGCGAGGATATAGGTTATAATATATTCAAAGACAAAATCTCTCGAAACGGCGGTGGGAATATGAGCGATACGGCAAAGCGGATAGCGGAGCTGGAAAAGGAGCTTGCGGAAAGCATAAACGGATATATCTCCCGCAAGGTGATCAAGGGAAAAGAACGCTTCTATCTGCAGTGGACGGAAAACGGCAAGCTCAAAAGCCGGTATATCAAGGCCGGAGAATTGGAGCAGACCAGAGCCTTGGTGGAGCGCCGCAAAAGCCTCCAAGCGGAGCTGAAAAAACTCAATGCGACACCCGACGGTGTCAAAAGCTATAATCTCAAACGAAAGGCGGTGCGAAATATGCAAAATATAACGGGAACTTTAATGTCGGAAGACCGTGTAATTGCGAGCGTGAAAAACGGCGTCATAACGAATGCGGACGAAAGGCTCCTGCCCCTCTATCTGAAACGGACGGGAAACATCGAAGGCTGGCTTGCCTCCCGCGCCATCGATTCCCACAGAACCAACTCGCGCCTTCTCAAAAGAGCCTTGCGCCTGCGCACAACGGATGACATCGCCACGGCGCTTGCGGTAAATGCGGCCACCGTGACCGACCGCTATTGGTTTAAGCCCGAAGGCTCGTCTGCCGTATATGAGGATATCCGCTTCAAGGAAAACTACTTTGCCGAGCTTGCCCTGCGCGGCGACCCCGACAGCTTCTCCCGCAAGCCCTCAAGAACACCGGAGCTGACCAACACCGGCAGCTTCGAAAAGTGCTGGAAGCTCATTGACGGCGAGTGGTGGATGTATAAAAGCGGAAACAAAGAAGAATATTTCTCGGAGCTGTTCATCTGCAAGCTCTGCGAAAAGCTGGGACTGCCCACGGCACACTATGAGCTTGACGGACGGTATATCCGCTCAAAGGATTTCACAAACGGCACGGCGGTCAACTTTGAACCGATACGCGCACTCGTGGACGACGATGAGGATTACGAAAACTGCTTCCATGTGCTGTACGGCATATCCACGGAGATCGCCAAGCAGTATCTGCTGCTTCTGTGGACGGACTCGGTCTGCTACAACATGGACAGGCACACCGAAAACTTCGGACTGCTGCGGGATGTGAAAACCGGGAAAATCCTCTCCCTTGCCCCGAACTACGATAACAACATTGCACTGATCGCCAAGGGCTATCCCTCCGATGTCCGCCGCACCCATGACGGACTGATCGGTTTCCTCAAAGCCTTCCTGCAGGACTGCGAAGAAGCGCGTGAGTTGTACCGGGAAATGCGTCTGCCGGAGATCACAGAGGATATCATCGACGAATGCCTTGACGAAATTCCTATCGAGGTAGACCGGGAATATATCCGCACCTTTATCCTCTGCGGGCAGGATAGGGTTCGTGAGCTCATCGAGATGGACGGGGAACTATCCGAGGACGAAGAACCCGATATGGGACTTACGCTGTAGAAAGGCGGTGCAAACGATGAGAATTTTTGCAGAACTTTTGTGGTTGTGGAAGGGGCTTGGAATATCTCTTCTTTCCTCTGCTGTGGGCGTAGGCCTTGTATGGGTAGTGTGCAGGATAAGAAACAAGCCGATGAATATACCTGCCGCCGTCATCACCGGGGCAGCAGCGTTTGCGGCTTCGATTATCGTGCTGCTGTTGCTCTCGCAAACGCCCAAAACTATCTAAAAATATATATCCGACAATGCGGCGCCGAAAAAACGGCGTCGCTTTTTTGTATCTGAAAGGAGATCACCCACATGAAAAAGACAACCTTCAATATCTCATTTGACGAGGACAAGGCATCCGCCCTTGTCCTTTATCTTTCACAAAAAAGCACGACCGCCGAAGCGGAACTCGAAAGAGCGCTGGACGCTCTGTACACCAAAACCGTGCCTGCTGGTGTGCGTGATTTTATCGACATGAAATCCGGCACCGCTTCTCCCTCTGCCGTGCCGAAGCCGAGAAAGCCGAAGCTCCCCAAAACGGAGCATACGGAAGTAAGCGAGGTGAGCGCCAATGAACGACATTGATATTACCCTGTACCTTAACGAATACCGTGTGCGGGCATTGGCAGATGCCCTCGGCAGTCAGACCGCCGAAACGGTCGAGGATAAATTGACCGAGGCGTTCGACACACTGTATCAGGAATATGTTCCCGATGAGCAGCGTGCCTCCATCGAGGCAACGATTGAAAGAGAGAACGCCGCAGAGCAGGCGCGGCTGGAAGCAGCCCGACGCTTTGCGGTCTACCATATCCGTGAAAACGGTGACGACTGTCACTTCACAAGCGACTACTTCCTCTCCCCAATGCAGGCAGCTTACCGCTACCGCCTCTATGAGCGCGGCGAGTTATCCGACGCCCCCGAAACCTTCGCCGACGCTTTTATTGAAACGAATCCCGTAAGCCTTGAATACTTCGGCGAGGTCTGTGCGGATATCCATGCAGACGACCGAGTCACTGCGCTGCTCGAATTTGATTTGGACGAAGGCAGGGTCAGTGTTTACGACGGCACAGATAACGAATGGCAGACTTACTCTCTGCATGATTTTTCCGTTGCGGCCTACAAAGCGTTCCGCTCCGATTACCGCAGTGATGAGTGCCGCCGTGAGATTTTCAACAGCAGCCTCGCCGGAAAGGAAATGGATCTGTCGGAGGAAACCGATGACGAAACCGAAAACCAAGTGATTCAGATATAAGGAGGACTAAAGTATGGATAACAATATTTCAAAAGCGGAATTTCTCCGCAACTGCTTCAAGGAAATGCTTGATGATGGAAAGCCACATAGATACCGAGAGCTTTTGGAATTCGCTCGGCAGCAAATTCAGGGAACAAGGTTCGAAGAAAAAATCCAGCCGAACCTTTTCATCCAGTATGTCAACAGCGTCATCAAGAAACCCGATTCGAACTATGAACGAGTACAGTTCGGTATCTATCAGAAAAAATCTCCGCAAAAACAGTTGGAGATCAAAGCGGATAACGAATTGGATCGGCTCTACTCCATGCTGGACTGTAGCTGTGCCTTAAAGGAGCAGATGGAAAAAGCATATACCGATTGCTGTGTTGTATTCCCCGAAAACCGTGAGGAACTTGCCGGAACATTCAAGCACACCTTTGAAAGTCTTGACGAGTCCATAAACGGGCTGAGTGCATGGGTCGCCTATGTGGAGGATCTCTCCGATATGATCTATGAGGAAACCGATGACGAATCCGAAGCCCCGGCAATGCAGATGTGACCGCCGTGTCAGCCCCTGTTTCGCCCCGTGTGGCGAGATGCAACCCCACAGCGGGTAAACACAAGCCCTGCGAAAGCAAAGCACCGTTTGGAACGGTTTTCGCACCCTTTTGCGGAAATCGGCAGGCGGTACGAAAATAAGCAGGAGAAAGCGAGGGGTTGCCTTGCTTTCCCCTCGCAGGACACAGCGGACGGCAACGCCGACCGCATAAGGCTTTGCAGGGCTTTTGGGGGCTGCAACGAAAACCGACCTTTCGGGGTTGCTCGAATTTCAGTCTCGCTGATTTAGGGGTTGCTGTTTTTGAGCGAAAAATACGGCAGAAAAAGGAGATGATTTGAGTGCCGACGCCGAAAAACAAACGCAAATTTGCACTGTGGCTCTATCCCGAAACGCTCGACAAAATCGGGCAGCTCTACACCGCAGATGATTGCCGCAGTAAATCCGAATTCATAGAAAAGGCGGTGCAGTTCTATATCGACCACCTCACTGCCGAGGATAAGCGCTCCATGCTTCCGAACGCAATGCTGTCCTCTATGAAAAGTATTGTTGCCGAGAGCGACAACCGCATCTGTAGATTGCTTTTCAAGATGGCTGTGGAGCTTGCCGTCACAATGAATGTGGTGGCGGCAAACAGCGACATCGACGATATTACTCTCGAACGGCTCAAGGGCGAATGCGTAAAAGAAGTAAAAAGGCTCAACGGCAACTTTACTTTCCGTGACGCAAACGATTGGCAGAAAGGCTGATAAATGGCGCGCTTAATTACGAAGTTCAAATATCTGAAGCCCGATGAGCGAAATCACTTCGGCGGCTATGCGGAATACATTGCTACCCGTGAGGGCGTTGAAAAGATAGACGAGTCGAAAAGAAATGCTCCGGCGACAAACAAGCAAAAGCAACTGATAAAGAAAATCCTCTCAGACTTTCCCGACAGCAAATCATCGTTGGAGTATGAGGACTACCTCAAAGATAAAACTGTCGGTGCAGCATCGGAATTCATTACCCGAATGCTTGAGGAAAACGCCGACGAGATGATGCACACAAAAACCTATGCCGACTACATTGCCACCCGTCCCCGTGCGGAACGCTTCGGCTCTCACGGACTTTTTACCGATGACGGAGTGGCGGTGGATCTGCAAAAGGTGTCGGACGAACTCAACGCTCACACGGGAAATGTGTGGACGGCAATCGTCTCACTTCGCCGTGAGGACGCCGAGCGCCTCGGATACGATAACGGCAGCCGATGGAGAGATATGCTTCGGTCACAGGCACAAACGCTCTCTGAGAACCTGCGGATACCCATGAGTAACCTCCGTTGGTTTGCCGCGTTCCATAACGAAAGCCACCATCCGCATATTCACTTGATAGCCTACTCGACAAATCCAAACGAAGGCTATCTCTCGGAAAAAGGCGTGATGGCTTTGCGTTCGTCCTTCGCCAAGGATATATTCGCACAGGACTTGCTCTGCGAATACAAAAAGCAGACCGAACACCGTGACGCACTCAAGGTGCAGAGCCGAGATATACTATCCGAGCTAATCACCAAGATTAACAGCGGCGCCTATGACAATCCCCAAGTTGAGAATTTGTTGCAAGCACTCGCCAAGAGATTGGCTGTGACCAACGGTAAAAAGCAATACGGCTATCTGCGCAAGGATATCAAGGAAATCATCAACAGCATCGTTGACGAACTCGGCAAGGATGAACGCATCGCAGCTCTCTACGACTTATGGTACGAGTCAAAGGAAACGGCGCTGAAGGTCTACACCGAGAGCCGACCGGAACGGCTGCCGCTGTCGCAAAACAAGGAATTCAAATCCGTAAAAAATATGGTGATAGCCGAGGCAATGAAACTCAATCTGCCGACAGATGAGGTTGAGGAAACAGACGAGCCTGTCGAGCCGGACTGTGAGCCTACCACAGAGGAAACCGAAAGTCCCGATCCGCCTCCTCCGCCTATGGACGAATATGAAAAAACGGTTGCAGACGCTGACAAAGGCAACAAATGGTCGCAATACCGTGCGGCAAAATTCATGCTGGACCGTGACGGCGAACACTACGATCCGAAAAAGGCTGTGGAGTATCTCACTAAATCTGCCAAGCAGGGCTACACCGTTGCAAAATATGTGCTCGGAAAGCTGTACCTCAAAGGCGAGGATGTGCCGAAACAAATGCTCCACGCTTTGCATTGGCTTGAAAGCGCCGTCAAAGACGATAACCAATACGCCGAATATCTGCTCGGCAAGACCTTCCTCAAGGGCGAGGACATAGAAAGAGATACCAAACGAGCCGAGAGCCTGCTCCGCCGGTCCTCTGAGCAAGGCAACAAATATGCGGCGTACACCCTCGGCAAGGCATATCTTGACGGAGATATTCTCGCCCAAAGTATTGACGAAGCTGTGCGCCTGCTGAATCTGTCGGCGTCAAAAGGCTTTGCTCCGGCACAGTTTATCCTCGGCAGGCTGTTATACAAAGGCGAAGTCATACCGAAAGATATAAAGAAAGCCGCAGAATGGCTTGACCGTGCCGCCGCGCAGAAAAATCCCTATGCGGCGTACCTTGCAGGCAAGATATATCTGACCGAGGATGAGGTCAAGGACATTCAAAAAGCCATACGCAGCTTTAAGATAGCCGCCGGGAACGGAAATGACTATGCCGAATACCAACTCGGAAAAATCTATCTCTACGGCAAAGACATACCGAGAGATACAGATAAGGCGATGTACTATCTTCATCTTGCCGCCGAGCATGGCAATCAATATGCCGCACAGCTCATCCACAGCATTCGTGTCAACGGAAACTGGACGGCAGCGCTTGCCTCGCTCCGTCTGCTCGGACACATGGCTCGTGTCATCCAAAACCGCTTGGAGGATGAGCGCAGAGGCAGAGAAAACAGCATCGACCGCAAGCTGCGGAGAAAAATCGAGGAGAAAAAACAGGCTCACGGACTCAAACAATAGCACGGGGAGGTTGCGCATACATTTTATGCGCAACCTCCTTTTCGAAAGGAGAAACTCATGTCAACCGAATATATTCACTTTACAACCGAACAAAGGGAATTTGCCCGACAGACAGACCTGGTCGCACTCCTGCAAAGCCAGGGCGAACACTTAAAACGCTCCGGCAAAGAATATGTATGGCGTGACGGCTCGGAAAAGGTTACGGTCAGAGGAAACCTGTGGTTTCATCAGTACGAACGCATCGGCGGCGACGCCGTTGACTTTGTTCGCAGATTTTATGATATGGACTTTCCGCAGGCCGTCAATTTCCTGCTCGGCAATAACGGCGGCACAATTCAAAGAGCCGAGCCAGTAAAACAGGAACCGAAAAAGCCTTTTGAGTTGCCGCCGCAGAATGATAATATGCGGCGTGTGTATGCCTATTTTTTGAACCGCCGAGGGATAGACCGTGATGTGCTGTCCGCCTTTGTGCATAAGGGAATGATCTACGAATCCGCCGATTACCACAACGCCGTCTTCGTTGGCTACGATGAACATGGCATTGCCCGACACGCACACAAAAGAGGAACAGGCAGTGAGAGCACCTACAAAGGCAATGCGGAAAGCTGTGATCCCCGTTACAGCTTCCACTGGACCGGAACGGATAACACACTCTATCTGTTTGAGGCTCCCATAGATATGCTGTCCTTTATTTCTCTGCACAAGGAGAATTGGCGAAGCCACAGCTATGCCGCCGCCTGCTGTGTCGGGGATCAGGTGCTGTTTCAAATGCTGAAAGCCAATCCCAATATCGACACCGTCTGTCTCTGTATGGACAACGATGCCGCAGGTCAGGCGGCGAACAAGAGAATATCCGACAAGCTCTTTATACAGGGCATAAAACACGAAATCCTCGTTCCCGAATTCAAAGATTGGAACGAGGACTTATTATGTGACGAACAGGAGGAAACCGAATGCCAAACATTGCAGCTTTAATCACCGTTGCCGCAGTTATGTTTGCCGTCCTCGGTGCGATAACGCTGATTGCTCATATCTACAATCTCAATAACATCAAGAGCAAAACCGTCGGCGACGGTCAACACGGCACGGCTCGGTGGGCAAACAAAGCGGAGATACGAAAGACCTACCGCCACATTCCGTTCACGCCAAAGAAATGGCGTAGGCAGGCAAAGCAAAACCAAACGCCAACCATGACGGCGACAGCACCGAGAAAACTGCTTCAGAAAAAGACCGAGCCGACCGAGGAGTCTCTGCCGCAGGGCATTGTGGTCGGGTGCAGGGGCGGCAAGCACAGCACCACCGCCATGATAGATACGGGAGATGTTCATGTCCTTATGATCGGTGCGGCGGGTGTCGGCAAGACTGCCTTTTGGCTGTACCCGTGCATCGAGTATGCCTGTGCTTCGGGAATGTCCTTCCTCTCCACTGACACCAAGGGCGATGTCATGCGTAACTACGGAAACATCGCCAAGGACTACGGCTATATGGTTTCGGTTATCGACCTGCGAAATCCAACCCGATCAAACGGAAATAATATATTGTACCTTGTCAACAAGTACACCGACCTATACGCAAAGCACCCCGACCAAATCGTTTACAAAGCGAAAGCGGAAAAGTACGCCAAAATCATATCCAAGACCATTATCCTCTCAGGTATGGACGCCGCCGCCTTCGGACAAAACGCATATTTCTACGACGCCGCCGAGGGACTGCTCACGGCAACCATTTTGTTGGTAGCAGAGTTCTGTGCGCCGGAGAAACGGCACATCGTGTCGGTGTTCAAGGTCATTCAAGAGTTACTTGCGCCATCAAAGAAAAAGGGCAAAAATCAGTTCCAGCAGCTTATGGAACTGCTCCCGAACGAGCATAAGGCGAAATGGTTTGCGGGTGCGGCACTGAATACCGCCGAGCAGAGTATGGCATCGGTCATGTCAACCGCACTCTCCCGACTCAACGCATTCCTCGACACCGAATTAGAGCAGCTTCTGTGTTTCGATACCGAGATAGACGCCGAAACCTTTTGCAATCAAAAGTCGGCCATCTTCGTAATCATGCCGGAGGAAAATCCCAATACCTTCTTTATGATTTCACTCATCATCCAACAGCTCTACCGAGAAATACTCGCCGTTGCCGATGAAAACGGCGGTAAGCTCAAAAACCGCTGTGTATTCTTCTGCGATGAGTTCGGAACGCTGCCCAAAATCGAAAGTGCGGAAATGATGTTCTCCGCCTCCCGTTCAAGGCGCTTGCAGATCGTTCCCATCATTCAATCCTTTGCCCAACTTGAAAAGAACTACGGCAAAGAAGGCGCGGAAATCATCGTAGACAATACGCAGGACACCATCTTCGGCGGCTTTGCTCCCAACAGCAGCTCGGCCGAAACATTATCTAAGGCACTCGGCAGCCGCACGGTTATGAGTGGATCTGTCAGCCGGAGTAAAAATGATCCGTCGCAGTCGCTCCAAATGATCGAGCGACCGCTGCTGACACCGGACGAACTCAAATCTCTTCCAAAGGGCGATTTTATCGTCATGAAAACAGGTGTGCATCCGATGCGGGTACACCTAAAGCTGTTCTTCAAATGGGGCATTGAGTTCGACGATGAACATCCTTATACCGTCCCCGATATGGGAAACCGTGAAGTCAAGTACGCCGACAAAAAGGAAATTCAGGACGGCATTCTCGAAAAATATCCGCCGGAGTGGAAAGAGGAAACGCCTGCGCCGAGCGACGCTGACGGCGGCGGTCAGGCTCAGCAGGACAGCCCCAAAAACGAACCGCAGAGAACGCAGCCGAAAGATAAGGACAGAGGCGGCAACCCTATCCGTACCTCGCCGCCGAAAAAAGAAACTGCTCCCGACATAACGGAAGCAGAGATTATAAAAGACTTAACCGGAACGGAGGTGCAAAGCAATGAGCCGTCTTGATTTCCTCTACCGCACAGAGCTGCCGCACAGAGCCGTGGCGGTATATATTTATCTTGCCGACAGGACGAACGAGAATAACGAATGTTGGCCTGCCATCCCGACCATAGCCTCAGACCTCAAGCTCTCGCCCTCCACCGTCCGCCGCGGGATCCGTGACCTCAAAAAAGCAGGGCTCCTCGAAACCGAGCAGCGATACCGTAAGAAAGGCGGCAAAAGCAGCCTGCTGTTTCGGCTGAAAGCGTAATAAAAAAAGCAAAATCCTCCGCCAAGGGACAACTGCGCCTATACGCTGATAGGTGCCACCTGTCATGGTGGAAGGAGAAAGTGAACTACCCAACTGAAGAATAACTACAGCAGAAAGAAAAAACAACGAAGAATCAGTAATATAAAAATGCTGTTTCAGTCGTCGCTATTTCAGCAAACAATCGCAATAAATTGCGATTGTTTGCTGAAATTATAGCATACTGTATTGTAATCAGGGATTATTTATGTTATAATAAGCTGCAGTATCTATATTTATCGAGGTGATAGCGATGATTATTCTTTCCGTCAGCTACAACAAGCTTTGGAAGCTGCTTGTCGATAAAAAAATGAGCAAGGCTGATTTACGCAGGGCGGCGGAGATTTCTCCGAACACAATGACAAAGCTTCGTCGTGATGAAGAAGTGTCGATGTCTGTTCTGAAAAGAATCTGCGAATATCTGGAGTGTAATATCGGGGATATCTGCGACTTCATTCCGGTTTCAAAATCGGAGGTGAATGCTTGATGACGGTACAGCTATTGCTTGAGTGCGAGCAATATATCCGAAACGGCGGCATTCTTGCCGGTTCATCTTTTGGGAGAATAGAAATACCTTCCCATAAGATGATGGACATTGATACCGATGCCGCAGAACAGTATTTACAGCAACACCGAGAGAATTATTTTACAGAGCAGATGTTTGCCTTTATTGATCGTACCGGTCAGAAAGACAGTGATATCTATAAAAAGGCATTGATTGACCGCCGATTGTTTTCCAAGATACGGTCGAACAAAAAATACATACCTGCCAAGAAAACGGTAATCGCTTTGTGTCTTGCATTGGAATTATCAAGAGAGGATGCAGATAAACTTCTTTCCTCTGCCGGATACAGTTTATCCCGTGCCGACGATTTTGATCTTGTGATTGCCTTTTGCATTGAAAAGAAAATATTTAATTTCTTTGACATTAACGAGGCGCTTTTTCATTTCGGTTTTGAGCCGTTTTGAAAAAGAAAAAGCCGCCGTCGGGAAACGGCAGCCGATTATCATTTTGAGTCCGCGGATTTATCATCCGATGTGTTCAGGTTATCGAGCGCATATTGAAGGCATTGCACAACGATTTTATTCATGGAAGTGTTGTACTCGCCGGCAAGGCGGTCAAGCTGCTCCACCATATTTACGGGAATGCGGAATGTTTTATTGACGGATTCAAAACCCTTTTCAAGCTCAAGCATGATAAATCTCACCTCTCTGCATATTATTATGCACTATATTCAGAAATAAATATACAAGCAGTTTATCTTGCAAAACTCTTGCAGATAGTGCCGAAAAAATGTATAATGATACTTGGAGAAGTGTGACTATCACTGAGTTTCAAAAAATGTCGCCGCTGCGGCGACCAAATTACAAGCGATGCGGTATATAATATTTTTCGGAATAGGAGGGAGGCTTTACTATGGGAAAACCGAAGAAACTAAGGAAGCTGATAAAAGCGGCGAAAATGGGCAACCCCTGCGCTATGTACCGACTTGGTATTTGCTTTGAAACAGGAACTATGACTGAGAAAGACTTAACGAAAGCTGCCGAATGGATTTCTGCAGCGGCTGAGACCGGATATGCTCCGGCACTTGATTGGATAAAGGATTATTCTTTTGACGATGACGCCTTGATTCAGGCAGAAAGCTGAGGGAATGTATGAACCGTCTGAAATACAACAAAATTTTTGACAAAGTGGATCTTTATGAAGGGCTTGAAAAAGACACGCTGACAATACGGCTTGAGGGAAACATCGGCGAGGACTGCCCGTCCGATATGCACAGATATGATATCTCTTTCCCTGCCGAAGTCGGAGAATACACAGTCGATTTTTCATTCTATTTCCCGAAGCACAAATACGAGCTGATTATAAAAAGCGTTAATAAAAACAGCGTTGATATTACTTTTAACGGAAATGACTACACGCTGTCGAAAAAAAAGACGGTTCTTTTCGAGGAGAGAATATCTCAAGGGTCGCACGACGGACCGTGGTTTATCGCCGTTGACGAAATCGAGGCTATATATACAGGCTATATATACAAAAGAAAAAGAGGAGCAAGATGTGCAAAATAAGCCTTAATATTTCAAAGCCGAAAGAAAAGCTGAAGGCAGGCGAAAGCAAGCTTTTCGGAAATCCCGATGTATGGGACGGCTTTATTTGGCCGAGCGTCAGGGAAAACGGAGCGGAATATGACCTGACCTTTATGTGTCAGATAAACTGCGAGCAAGCATCCGCCTTTGACGAAAGCGGACTGCTTCCGAAAACGGGAATACTCTACTTCTTTTACGATCTTGACACGATGCCCGAAGCACCGGATGAAAAATCGGCACGAGTGCTATGGTATAATGGCGAACTGTTCGACCTGCATGAAATGATACTGACCGATGAGGACGGCAACAGTCTGGCGTTTTCCGAGCAGAGAATAGATTTTGAAGCATCGGAGGCGGATGAAAAATCATCTTCTCTTCTTCTCGGAGATATGACGCAAAGCCGTGATTTTATAAAAGATTATCTGCCGCTTTTGCGTATCGGCTCGCTTGAAACGGAGGATGCGGAGATCCGCTTTAAGGGTAACGGGGCGCTGTGCTTTTATATTGAAAAAGAAAAACTTGGGGCGTGCGACTTTTCCGAAGTGAAAGCGGTGCAGATATAATCGGGAGGGACTTTATTATGGGATTGTTTCACAAACTGACTTTTATTGACGCATTGGAGATTTTAGATTGCAGCAGCCTTTCGGAGCAGCAGAAGAAGAAGGTCATTAAGGCAGAATCGCACTTTACCGAGGATGAAAAAACGGCGTGCAACATGCTGCTATGTCTGCACAAGGACGACGGGATGGCATTGGCGTTGCTTATTATCAACCTCATTAACAGAGAAAATCTGCCAGGAGAGATAAATGCGGCGCTATACACGCATATTGCGTTTCGCAAGTTCAGCGAGGCACATGAAAAGGATCCGTCCAAACCTGACTATATTGCCTATCTTGCGCTTGCATACGAGCATGGCTCTTTCTGTTGCGAAAAGGATCATTCAAAGGCAGTCGAGATGGCTGAGCCTCTGCGCTCGTCTGAAGCCACCGGAGCGCTTGTCAAACAGGCTCTGAAAGATATTTTCCCGGAAGGTGCCGACAGTGCCGCCTCGGACAATAAGTCAGCCGATACCCCTGAGAGCGAAAAAGCGAATGCTGCCGCAATCGCCGATACGGAGTCGACTTCTCCCGTCGTCCCTTCTGCGGCAAAGGGTTCTTCCGACAAATCGGCGCCGCAGGCGGAATTCAAACGTCTTGAAATTGACGGCGGAGATGTGTTCGAAGGATATTTCCTGAACGAAAAAAAGAACGGACACGGAAAATACATCTGGGCAAACGGCGATATCTTTGACGGAATGTGGAAGGACGACAAAAGATGCGGCAGGGGAAGAATCAGCTGGTCAAACGGAGCATTCTTTGACGGCGAGTGGCTTGACGGCATGATGGTCGAAGGAAAATACAGCTTTGCCGACGGCTCGGTATATGAGGGCGGCTTTAAGAACGGCAAATACGACGGCTACGGCAAGCGGATCTATACAAGCGGCGACAAATATGAAGGTCTGTGGCAGAGCGGAAGCAGGCACGGCAATGGAGTTTACACCTGGGCAGACGGAGATGTCTACGACGGTAAGTGGAAGGACGACAAAAGATGCGGTGTCGGCAGGATGGTCATGTACGGCAAAGCCGGTCCGGATGCTCTTAATGCCGGCGAGGTATTTATAAAATACAGCTATGACGGCGAGTGGCTTGACAACAGGGAGCACGGACACGGCATCTGCCGCGAGGGTAACGGAACTGTCGCCGGCATGGATAAGGTATATGAGGGTGAGTGGGTAAACGGCAAAAAATGCGGACGCTTTGTGTGGCATTTTCTTCACCGCGACGGCGAGACCGGCAAGAACTACATCGATTTTTACGAGGACGGCAAGCTGGTCGAAACCTGTATTCCGTATGACGAAAGAATAAAGACCGTTGATGATGCGAAAAAGTTCAGGGAAGCCGAAAAAAGAGCTCGTATAAGCGCTGTAAAAACCGATTTCCGACTTGCAAAACAGCTTGATATGAACATTGTTGCTTCCGTTGGATATTATAACGGCGACTATATGAATGGTGAACGCAACGGTTATGGAGAATGTGCATACGACAACGGCGATAAATATATCGGCACATGGAAAGACGGCGCTGCAAACGGCGTCGGCAGATACGCTTTTGCAAGAGGAGGTTTTTATTTCGGGCAGTTTTCAAATGGAAGAGTAGACGGATACGGTGTGTACTTTGACGGCAACGACTATCATATCGGTGTATTTGAAAACGGCGAGTGCGTGACCGAAAGGGATTTGGTCTTTGAAATAGGAAGTGAAGGAAAATGGCTGCCGCTCGTGTTTGAGTCGGATGAATCCATTCAGATATATGGAGACCTGAAAAAAACCTCGGACTCAATTATGAAATATTCGGAGGGAGTCGAGTATTCCTCATCTGCACGAATGTGGGTGGCAAGTTTTAACGAAAATCTGATGGTAATGGGAAAGGTTCTTCAAAAAGGCGGTCCGATAAACGATCAAAACGGCGTGTTCATTTATACGAACCATGCGGACGGATTGGTTGCAACGGGCGAAATCAGAAACTCTATGCTGAACGGAAGAGTAACGATTCGCTATATCACGGGAGAAACGGTTGAGGCGGATTGTGTGGATAACAAACCTATCGAAACATATCATAGATGGGACAAATTCGGAAGAGAGGATTGGTAATCCTGACAAATGTAAAAGAGAACACGGTGCTGTTATACCAGACAATGACGATATAGGTATGTAAAGCTCATTTTGGGGTTTAAAACTGACAGATACGAAATGGGTTCGGATTGCGAATTGTTTTAAGGAGAGAAACCTATGAGCATATGCGACGAGTTAAGAAAACAGGCGGAGCAAACATACGCCGAGGGAATCGACAAATCCATCGAAACAGCGGCGGCGTGCTTTCGGCTTTGCGCAGAAGGGTTGTCCCGATTTTCGGATGACGGCGGAGGAAGCTACCCGATACAGGATATTTCACTGCTTATCGCCTGCTCGGCGGTATCGGGCGGCTGGAACAGAGCAGGCTCTGCCGACAGGGAGCGAATGTCTGAAAGACTGAAGCTGTATGTGTCAAGCGTCAACGGGTTGTGCGACGATCTGCCGCTTGCGCTGACCGTTCCCGGATATGCGAATATCGGGCGGAATCTCATGTCGCCGCCGCAGATAACGGCGTTTACCGAACATCTGACGCGCCTGTTCCAAACGCTTGACGAGCATGAAAAAATGGCGGTCGTCACGATGCACTATTTGATGCTGTATGCCGTGTTTGAAGAGTGGCCGCAGGCGGATGTGCTGAAAGACGCCTATGAAAACGCCTCCGTTCAGCCGGAGGAAACCTGCGAACCGCCCGAGAGCAATACGGCAGGCATTCCGTTCTCGCATACATATGCCGCTCCCGCACAGCCGACAGCGGCGGCGATTGCCCGGTATGACCGCAACGCAAAGCGCCGCTGGCGGCCGCTGAAAATTTACCTTATTGTAACGGGACTGTTTATTGCGTTGGTGCTTGGGTTATATTTTTACGCCGCACCTCCGTTTTCTGAAGGTCAGGAGATTGTGGTAAAGGATATCACCGGACAGTCGGTGAAAATGCTGCCCGATTCTGAGCCTGTGGAGCTTGCCTTGGTGGGGCTGACGGATTATAACGGCGTTGTCCGCCTGTTTTACGGAATGATAACAGGCATTGTGGTGTACCGAATAGTGTCAATCATCGCCGTGTTTATCATAAATTTACTTTATCGAAGGAGAAATGCAAAAAAAGCCGCCGCTTTGCGGGCAGGCAATTATATACCGTAATCAGAAGGAGGATGGGTATGTTCAAAAAAGTCATTACACTATTATTCGGCACGGCGTTTATGGTAGTGCTGATGCTTGCAGCAGGCGGTGTCTATCTCCTGCCCGAAACTGTTATGGGCGTTTATCTGTACGCCGATGTGTGGAACGCCGTGGGAGGGCTGTTCAGCCTGATGCTTCTTCCCGGCTTCGTGGTGGGCTATGCCGCCTGTCAGAGCCGAATCCTCGGCGCAGTCTGGTTTATCGGCTTTGTCGTATTGGGATTTATCAGCGGTATCAGTATTTGGTGGATCGTCACGGCTGTGCTGCTCATCCTCTCCTACATATTCTGTATCAGCGAGAACGTCGGCGATTATGATGACCTCGACACCTATGACAAGCTCTGCGTGCTGATCCCCGCCTTCGGGGCACTGCGGTTTATCGACCGCTTCGGGCTGGAAGGCTTTTTCGGCGTGATAGGTAAAATTCTTTCTGTTCTCGCTATAATACTGAATTTTGCACTGATGATTGCTCTGTGGATCGTGCCAAAGAATGAAGCCTCGGCGTTTGGTACGATTGTTATGCAAATCAAGGACTTTGGCAGTACGCTGTTCGGCGTCGTCTTTATCTTCGTTTTCCTGCCGCTGTTTTCGGTTTACAGTGCGAAATATTCCTTTATTAAGCCGGGGCTTGCCAAAGTGCTTGCCTGTATTTTCGGCGGCTATGACATTATGCGTGGAGCATTTATAACCGTGCCTGCAGTGCTCGGCGGATTTAATTTGTCTATGGACACCTCCATGGAGGGCGCAAGTCCGATTTTTAACAATATGTTCGGCATTGAAGCGTGCTTCCTTATGTCGATGCTGCTCGGCGGAATACTTTGCGTGAAAACGGCATTCGGGAAGAAGTTGGGGCTAACTGCACAGTTCTGTCTGACAAAGGACGGCACGGCATCACTGCGCTGTCTGATGATGGCGGCACTTTCAACCGTGATTGTATTCAGCATAGCGCCCGCTGCAATCTTCGTTGTTTGGCTTGTAATTGCTTTTATAATGTCAATTTATTACTGTATAATTATCAAAATGATGCCACGCTATTCCTACGACGATTTAAGAGCCAAGGGCTATTCGGACGATGAGGCAAGAAGTCTGCTTTATACAACCGGCGGAAGATTTTCTATATAAGGAGGTCAAAAATATGACAGAACAAAAGAAAAAGCGAATCATTGAGCTTGAAAAAGAGCTTTCCTATCTTGTAAACGATTCAATGACATTAGAGGAGAAGCTGAAAAGCCTCTCAGACGCATATTGGGTGGCGAGTCATTCCGGCTACGGCGACGCCATGGCAAACAAGCTGATGGCCGGCGAAGAGGATTGGCAGACACTCAGCTGGAAGAAAAACTGCAAGAACAGATACAAAATCGACGCACTCTTTGACCTGCTCAGTGAGTTAAAGGAAGAAGGTGATAGCGGATGTTAAAATGCCCTTATCGCTTAAAATGCCCTTATTGCGGCTCGTCCCGTTTGCAAACCACCGGCGGATACACCGGCAATCCCTTTGACCGCAGAAAAGAAAAAACAATTTGCCTTGACTGCGGCAGAACGGTCGGAACAGAGCCGGATTTAGCGGACCTGTTTCAAAGCGTGATCTGCATCGAAATGACGGCTGAGGGCGGCGGACTTGTCCGAAAGGCAAAGGCGGAATTTGCCTTTCAGGACGGCGAATACGATTTAAGCCGCCTCGAATACCCGCTTTGCCGATATAAGCGCTTAAAAATCAGTAAAGATACAGCGGACATAGACGGCGAGATTTTTGTAAGCATTACCGATGTACCGTATGAAACAACAAGACAATATACCGCTTACGCTCCCGATAATCGACCGGAGGCGGAAACGGTGAAAATCAAAATTTACAGCGATATAAAGTAGGAGGAATCATTGTGAAAATAGTAAATTGTCATCGTTGTGGTAAACAGTTAAGAACGGACGATTATAATACCGACGGCAAAGTATATTACTGCCAGCGGTGCGCACCGATAGTCCGTCAAGAAGAATGGAACGCACAGCACGGTTTGGAGAGCATGACGACCGATAAGGACGGAAACGTTGTTCGAAAATACCGTGACGGAAGAACTACCGTACATACCCCTGCACAGGTCAAGCGCAGCTTTTGGCGAACCATTATAATCCTGATCCTTTTAGCAGCTGGAGTGTTTGCGGGAATAAAGTATTATTCCTATTCTAAAAATGAAAGCAACCTGCTCGCGCCGTTTGAAATTACGCAGGCGGAATCGGGTGACGGCTCGTTTGTCATTAACACCGCACTTTCGGGAAGCAGTACATATAAAATCTGCGAATTGACCGTTTCTCCGGAGAAAAAGGGCTTTATATCAAGCATTTTCGGTTCTTCCTCCGATTGTGCCAAGACCTCAAATTTTACGGTGAACGGTAAAACAGTCTACCGCTACTATTTCAGCGGTTATGATTTCGGCACGGGACTCGACGGAGAGTTTTATCTCACGGAAATAAACGGCAAACGGGCGATCATTGATAAGAATCGCGGCAAGGTGTATATGGAAGGCTCGGAGTTTTTCGGCAAACATATCGAAAAATTGGAGGCGTTTAATCCGACCGCGGCATTAAAACCTCTTACCGAAAAGGTATCGGGCGGCGAATACGGTATCAATTCGCAGTATTATGTCCTGAAAAAGGACGGCGTATCTTTAAGCTGCTCCGGGGACGGCAACCGCGTCAACGCCCTTGATGAAAGCGGCGAAGTAAGACTCAGCTATAAGGTGCAATACTATGAATCCTCTATGGGCAAGTTGCCGAATTATTCGGAATATGAAATTGTAGAGTAAATACAGACCGAAATGAGAGTTACTATGGGACTGTTTGGAAAGAAAATCAAAATGACATACGATGAGGCACTTAACATTTTGATGGATGGAACTGAACACACAGCCGGATTACAAAAATTATGGTTGCGTTGCGCCTTACCTGTCATTGGCGCATTTATACGACCGGGGTTACGAGCCTGATGTACAAGAGGCGGAGGCTTTTGCCGACAGAGCAGCAGAAACGTCAAAAAACTCCAAGGAAACCGAGTGGCTTCGCGCCCGCATCAAAGCCGTAAAAAACGGCAAATAAATGTCGCCGCAGCGGCGACCAAACGATCTACATGATGTGCTATCATTGTGGTGTAAAGGAGGGGCGCATATGAAACCCGAAACGGTGCTTGGAATAAAATACAGAGAAGAACCCACGGCAAAATTACAGGAATGGCTAAAGGAATATGCTGCCATTGCAGCGGAGTTTCCGGGTGCGGAGGATTTGGCACAAAGGCTCTCAAAACGCGCCGAAAAAGCCGGTGAGCTCATTACCGAGCGAAATAGGCCGGAGCCACCCTCATCGTCGCACGATGATATGTATTATATTGAGATGGCAAAGATCATGGACGATGAGGACGCATCATTCGACGGCGATTTTCCGCTGGGAAACGAAGCCGACGCGAGCTTTGCAGGCTGTTATTTTTCGGTTCCCGAACTTGCGGAAATGCAATGCGGACTGCATCATCTGATCATCGCCGGGAGCTTTAACGGATATAACTTCGATGTACTGGTGCGCAAGGGATTTCTTGCCGAATTATATGAGGACTGGCCGGAGGCGGTACGCTGCTATGAGGGCGTATCGACAAGCAGGAGCGTGCAGGAGCGTGAATACGAATGCCGCCGCAAAATGGCGATTGAAGGCAAACGGTGTTATGAAAAGGCGCTTGCATTTATGGAAAGCGGCGAGTGGAACGAGGTGTTCGCGCCATTGAATCGTGCCGCCGATATGGGCAATCCCGACGCCATGGCGGATCTTGCCCTTGCCCGTGTATACGGTCAGTACGGCTGCGCAAAGGATTTGCAGGAAGCCCTCACGCTTCTGCGTGCAGCGGCGAAGAAGGACAACGCACGCGCCTGCTTTGCATTATGTCATTTACACGACAGCGGTATATGCGAGGTGCAAGCCGCCGAAGCCAAGGAAATGTGCGAAAAGGCGGCAGGGCTCGGAGATGAAAAGGCAAAAGTGCGGCTTGCCGACGGCTTTGACCTCCGCCCGATCCGTGAAATATTGCTCGGGCAGATCGACAAGGGCAATACCGACGCCCTTTGGCAGATGGCACAGTTATGCAAAAAGGAAAACGATGAGAACGGTGCCGCCGAGTGGTTTAACAAAGCCATCGAAGCCGGGCAGGTTGACGCTCTGCTGAGCGCGGCGGCGGTTTATCTTGACAAAAACGGCGGCTTTTACAATAAAGAACTGGCAAGACAGTATCTTCGCCGTGCCGCCGACGGCGGAAGTGTTCAGGCGATTATCGCCCTTGCCGATTCGGAGCTTACAGACACAGATATCTCGTTTTGGCAGCAGGCGGCACAGCTTCGGGATTTGGAATATCCCGAAAAACGGCCAAAGAGAAAAATCAGGGAGCAGCACAAAAAACAGATGGCGTGGTATCGTCTCGCTGCCGAAGCAGGCGACACCGACGCGATGACCGCTCTGAGTATGGCGTATCATCTCGGCTACCCCGAACCCCGTGACGACCGTGAAGCGTTTTTGTGGGCTTCCCGCGGGGCGGATGCGGGCGACGGCTCGGCGATGTATCAGACGGCGTATTTGTATGAAAACGGCTTTGGCACGGACAGGGATATTGACGCGGCACTTCTCCTCTACACCGAAGCCGCCGAACAGGGCGTGTGCTCGGCTATGATAAGGCTTTATGAGATATACACCGAAGGTCTTTTACACATTCAGCCGGACGGTAAAAAAGCGGCTCATTATCTGTGGCTTTCCGGCGAGGGACGGGATTAAAGGAGGCGCAAATAAAATGAAACTGAAAATCAAGGAAACGGCTTGGGGAATCAACCGAGTGGCAGGAGGCTACCGTGAAAGAGTTACCGCCAATTTACGTTTCCCCTGTGAAGTCGGAGAGATCCCCGATTTCGGAAAAGGCAAGCGGCGTTTTACCATAGACGAGGTAACAGAAAACAGTATCAGCCTTTCGGTACACTACGCCGATCCGAAATATAACAAAACATGGACAATCAACAAGGGTGAAAAAATAACCTATCGGCCGCGCTCTTTTGACGGCGGGTATTTCTATGAATTTAAACTGATTTAGGAGGTACGGCTATGAATGCGATCGGAATCAAAATAAAAAAGGCGGATGGAAATCACGACCCCGGTGCCAGTAAATTTTTCGGTGCGCCGGTACTTCCCGACGGGTGGGCGGAATTGTTTTCCGAGGACATTATCTTCTTCGGGCAGATACGGCTTTCGGATATCGCAGAGCTTGACACGGAAAACAAGCTGCCGCATACGGGCTATCTTTATCTTTTCCTCGATGTTGAGATGTATCCCTATCAGGCGATGGCTTTCTATTATGACGGCGAGCCGAATGTCGTTGTGGATGATTTCAACGAAGCGGAAGTGCAGTTTGCTCATTTGAACGAGGATTGGCTCATGAGCTTTGAGCCTGCCGATGAAGATTTTGACGGAACCCGTTTGTTCGGTGTTCCCTCCTCCGGCTATGAAACGGACGAGGAATTGCTGCTGCAATTCGATCCGCTGGCAGAAAACACGGGCTTTCTCGACAATATCGACGGCTACGCCTATTTCTTCTTCGGCGAGGACGAGGACCGCATTAACGGTATCCGCTTCGGCATTGACCGTTCATAAAAGGGAGCTGATATATGGAACGGTATTTTGCAAAAGGCAGCAGGATCCCGCTGCAAAACGGGCAGTCGGCAGAGGTTATTGCAAAACTCGGCGAGGGCGGGCAAGGCACGGTATACCGTGTGCGTATCGGCGGACAGGAGTATGCTCTGAAATGGTATCATAAAGGCACCTTGCAGAATCCCCGCCGCTTTTATCAGAATCTTGAAAACAATATCCGGCAGGGCGCGCCCTCACCCGCCTTTCTGTGGCCGGAATTTCTGACAAAGGAAAGGGACGGCAGCTTTGGCTATGTCATGAAGCTGCGCCCGTCAAATTACAGGGAGTTTTCGGATTTTCTGCTGGCAAAGGTGCATTTTTCCTCTCTGTCGGCGGCGACAGGTGCGGCGCTGAATATCACCAACGGCTTTCGGGAGCTGCACCGGAAAGGCTTTTCCTATCAGGATCTGAACGACGGAAACTTCTTTCTTGATCCGACGACCGGTGAGGCGCTCATCTGCGACAACGACAATGTGGCGCCCTACGGTGAAAGCCTCGGCATTGCCGGAAAGGCACGGTATATGGCTCCGGAGGTGGTGCGGAATATCAAGCGCCCGGATATCATGAGCGACCGATTTTCTCTGGCGGTTGTGCTGTTCCGCCTTTTGTTTCTCGATCACCCGCTGGAGGGTAAGCGCGTGGTGGAGCATCCCTGCCTGACCGAGGAATTGGAGCTGAAATTTTACGGCAAAGAGCCGGTATTTATTTATGATAAAACGGACGATTCCAACCGCCCGGTGCACGGTATACACGCAAACGCCCTGCGCTTTTGGCCGGTGTATCCGAAATTCATTCGTGAGCAGTTCCTGAAAGCATTTTCCAGGGACGCCATGAGCGGAAAGGCGCTCCGCCCCACCGATAACGATTGGCAGATCGTCTTTACGCAGCTTCGTGACTGCATTGTCAAATGTCCCTGCGGCGGAGAAACATTTCTCGATTTTGAGGGCGACAGCCTGTGCATAAATTGCGGTCTTAAAATTCCGAAACCGCCTGTGTTATCGTCGCAGAATCGCTATAAGGTTGCCCTGTTCCCCGGCATAAAGCTCTACCGCTGTCACACCGACCGGGACAGCGACGATTTTAAGAAAAATGTCGGCGAGGTTATACGCAATCCTAAAAATCCGGCCATATGGGGGCTTCGCAATCTCAGCGATGAGGTTTGGCAGGTCGAAACCAAGGACGGCAATGTAAAAACAATCGGCAAAAACGAGGTACTGGTCGTAACAAAAACAAAACAGATTCACTTCCCGAACTGTATCGGGACCATCGAATAAGGAGGCTTTTAAAATGGCAAATATATATGAAGGCGCGGTGGAGGTTTCCCGCAGAACCATGACCCTTTTCTTTATTGTTGATGCATCCGGCAGTATGGACGGAGCAAAAATGGGGACACTTAACTCTGCAATTGAAGAAGTCATTCCCGAAATCCGCAAAATATCCGCCGAAAATGCCGACGCAGCCATAAAAATCGCTGTGCTGGAATTTTCAAGCGGCACAAGATGGATAACCCCCGCTCCGATGGACGCGGAGGACTTCACCTGGAGCTTTCTCACTGCCGACGGACTGACCGATTTCGGCGCGGCCTGCAAACAGCTTAACGAAAAGCTGTCCCGCAAGGCTTTTATGAGTGATGCGGCAGGCTCCTTTGCCCCTGCAATATTTCTGCTTTCCGACGGAGAACCGACCGACGAATACTCTTCCGAGCTGTCAAAGCTGAAGGAAAACAACTGGTTCAAAAAGGCCATTAAGGTTGCGGTGGCCATCGGCGAGGACGCCAATAAAGCCGTACTTGCCGAATTTACGGGCAACAAGGAAGCGGTGCTTACGGTGCATACGCCCGAGGCTCTCACAAAAATGATACGCTTTGTTTCGGTTACGGCGTCACAGATCGGATCGAAGTCCAGCGGCGTCGGTAAAGGCGGCGTGGACGAAGCCGCAAACAAGCAGGACGAAATGATCGACAAAATCAACGAGGTCAAGACCGCCGAGCCGGATGACGACGGTGATCTGGAATGGTAACCGATTATCGGGCGTTTGGTATGACGGTGATCGGCGCTTCCCACATAAAAAGCGGCTCGGTCTGTCAGGATTTTTCCTTAAGCTGCGAATTGCCCGACCGCAGAATTTCCGTCGTATGTGACGGTCACGGAGGAACCGATTATTTCCGCTCGGACAGAGGCAGCCGCTTTGCCGCGGAAGCCTTTACCGAATGTATGAAGGATCCCGATGTCATAAGCGTCCTTTCGGCGGCCGCCACGCAAAAACAGCAGTCCATTCGCATAGAACAGCTCATAAAAAGCATTATTGCCCGCTGGAACGAGCTTGTGGAACGGGACATAAAGGAACAATCCTTCGGCGAGGATGAACTAAGCGACGTATCGGAAAAGGCGCGAAAAAGATACGAAACAGGACAGCGCCTGCAATCGGCATACGGCACGACCCTCATCGGCGTTATGCTGACCGAGAATTTTTGGCTCGGTTTGCAGATCGGCGACGGAAAATGCGTTGCCGTATCAAAAGACGGCGAATTTACACAGCCCATTCCGTGGGATGAGCAGTGCTTTTTGAATGTTACCACATCGATATGCGATGAAAATGCCGCCAAGGAGTTCCGCTTTTGTTTTGAACGCACTCTTCCCGCCGCCGTATTCATCGGCAGCGATGGAATCGACGACTGCTTTGCCGGAGATGAGAGGCTGTATGATTTTTACCGCCTGACCCTCAGGTCTTTTGCCCAAACAAACGATCAAACCGCCGTCTCGCAATTAAAAGATTATTTGCCGACCCTTTCGGAAAAAGGCAGCGGAGATGATATGTCGGTTGGGATTATTGTCAATACGGATTTTGCACGCCAAAAGCCGGCGGCTTTTGAAAAATCTCGGCAAGCTTCCCAAAACGAGGTGACACCATGAAGGATAACGGCTCCAGGTTTTATTATTCCCGTCTCACCGACGGCGAGAAAAATCTATACGATCGGATATGCGAGGCGCTTCTTCGTTTTGAACCTGCACTGTCCGTTCACGCCGGTATGGGCAAGGCCTTTACGGTAGATACCAAAAAGATTATGACCGCCGTGCTGTTTGACAATCCCGTTTTTTTCTATCTCGACCGCCGTCGGGTCATCACCAAACAGACCCCCATGTACATTCAGCTTGTTTTTCAGTATGACTATACCAAAGAAGAGGCTGAGAAGCTTTGGACAGAGGTGGAAAATCGGATCGAATTATTTATAAAAAACAGCATAAAGCCGGATATGAGTCCCCTCGCCAAACAGCTCAAGGTGCATAATTTTCTTTACACCATTCACACGGCCGAGGAGCCGTTTGACAGCGACTGCTTTTCGGTGGTCGGTGCATTGCTTCGCGATCGGTGCGTCTGCGAAGGATTTGCCAAGGCATATAAACTGCTGTGCGACAGACTTGGAATCGCCTCAATTGTGGTTATAGGAGAGGCTTTACACGAAAACGGACGGCGGGAGCCTCATTCCTGGAATATCACCCGTATAAAAGGTGTAACCGCCCATACCGATGCAGCCTGGGATTCCCGTTTCGGCGGAGCAGCCTATGATTATTTTAATCTGTGCGATGCCGACATTGCCGCCGATCACTGCTTTGATACCGAGCTTTATCCGAAATGCGATCCCAATAAAATCAATTATTTCTATAAAAACGGACTGATTGCGCGGGACGAGGACGAACTGCGAAAAATCATTGCAGACAAGGCGGACGAGCCTTACTACTCGGTCAAGCTGCTGTTTCCGTTTTCAAAAGAGCGCCTTGACGAGTTTTCCTTTGGTATAGGTATGCTTCGCTATAACGCCGCCCAGAATATCATCGGATTTATCAAGGCTATGATAGAATAGACCTATAAACGGGAGGTATACTATGCCCATTTCCAAGCAGGAATTAAACAGAATCGTAAAGCTTCACGGCATTATTGAAGGCCATAAGGAGCACAGCCACGCAGCGCCCACCTACAAAGACAGTCCTTATCTTGCTGAAATGGCACAAATTGCGCTTGCTCCCCGTGATCACGATATAGAAACGCTGGAAGAGATCATTCCGACGCTTTGGTATCTTACCGAATGTTATGACAAAATGTGCCGTGCGGGAATGTCCGTGAAATTTTACACACCGCAGCTTCAAGCCCATACAGAGCTTATGAAGCTCAGAGAATATGACAATGAAGACATGGAAGGGTTTGAAAGCTGTTTTTATCTGGCGGTCAAAGCAAGAAATTATTATGAACCTGACGATTGCTCCGACCTTGTCGCAATCGTGTCCGGCAGTCTGCCGGATGAAAGAATCCGTGAATTGCTTCTCTCAGCGCAGGAAAACCGACGGGGATTCATCAAAAACGATCCTGTTGAGAAAACGGAGAAATACCTTGCGGTGATTGACAAGGTAGAGGAAAAGATAGAAAAAACCAAACAGATGGATCACTGTCTGGAATACTGGAGTTTAAAAGCTCGGTTCTTGTTTGAATACGGCATCCTCTGGCGCTCCCCGACCCAGCTCAACCCCGGTGTAATGTTTGATTAAGTCAATAAGCATTTTTGGCGTCGGTCACTTTGACCGGCGCTTTTTTGTCGCCGTAGCGGTGACCAAATTCATTCTCAAAAACTATATAATAATAATCGTAAAAGAGGATATGCTTAGGACGGTAGCACATCCGCCGGATAATTATTTCAATTCGGCAGGATAAGTGCGCCTGAATTTCCGTAAAAGCCTGTTTTTACATCAAATCCGTCTATTTTGACTTGTTCAAAATGGGCGGATTTTATTTGTTGGAGGAAGTCTTATGTTTATGAGGTGTCGCTAATACTGTCCTAAAGTATAACTGTAAAAACATTTTTGTTTCTGTCGGCTGCCGCAGCCCTCCGTATCGATCGTTTTTGACCTAACAAAAAACGATTGAACGGAGGTACATAGCCTTGAAAAAACTAACCCCTAAAAAGGTTTTTATTATAGCCGACGGCGGCTATCGGGAAATTACTCCCGCGGAGCATGAATTTCGGAAAGAAACCGATGCAGGCTACCGAGAAAAGAAATTCATCGGCCTGCACAGCATGATCATGGAGGTAAGTGAAAAGGAATACATTGGATTCTACCGCAACAAACGTCGACAGAAATATCTCGACGAGCAGCGCAGGGATAACGGCGATGTTTCGTATGACGCCTTGGACAGTGATGAATTCAACGGCGAGGAAATTCTGATTGCCGAGTTGCCGGATGTGTGCGATACGCTTGTCCATCAGCAATTGTTGGACAAGCTGCGAAAAACGGTGGACGCTCTGCCGGAGGATGAAAAGGCTCTGATTGTTGCACATTTCTATGACGAAGTTCCGCAGACGGAGCTTGCCGAGCGCTACGGCGTTTCACAGCAGGCAATCAGCAAGAAAATTGCAAAGATCCGCGCGAAACTCAAAAAACTTTTAGAAAATTAAAAAATTTGGTTGTAGCCCCCTTGTTTTTTCGGCTGAAAAAGTGAGGGGGCTTTCTCAATAGCCTCCGCCCGTTCTTTGAAAACCGAATAGTACAGCGCATTCTTTACCTTCCTTCTGCCGTCGGCGAAACCGATAAGCCACACGACCTTTTGAGTCGGACGGTGCGGCGCATCCGCACCGAAGGCCATGACAGGCAGAAGCAATAATGATACTTGTGCTCAGTCACAGGTCGAGCGTTGAAGCGGCACAAAAAAGTGCCGTGAGCCGTCGCAACCAATGAGAGCACCTCGCAGAGATCCTGGGAGGGGTGAGATTCCCATGAGGCAAAATGCATTGCCGGAGGATGCGTTCCCTTGTTCGGGGCGTCGTGGACAAATACGGACAGAACCAAGAACGATTGATACAAATACCAAGGCGGTCGTTTGCCCAAAAGCACCCGGCCGCCTTTTACTTAAAACGGAGGCTAATATGAAAGAGATCAAACGAGGTGAAATCTATGCCGTTGACTTCGGCGCAGGCTTCGGCAGTGAGCAAGGCGGAACGCGCCCGTCCTTGATTTTACAAAATGACATCGGCAACAGGCACAGCCCCACCACCATCGTGGCGGCGATCACAGGCAGAAAAACAAAAGCAGTTCTGCCCACCCATGTGAAAATCATGGCGAAAGGGCTTAAAACCGAATCCACCGTCCTGCTCGAACAAATCCGAACAATAGACAAAGCGAGGCTCGGCGAATACATCGGCAGGCTCGACAGCAAGGCCCTCGCCGCCGTTGACCGTGCCATTGTAGTGAGTCTTGGCATCAAATACTTGGAGGGACTGCTCAATGGATAAAAGAACCGACATCAACAATACATCATTCGCTTACAGTGTAAACCTATTAAAAATGCTCCTCGCCATGCAACTCATCACCGAGGATGAATACGAAAGAATCACTCAGATCAGTGCCGAACATTACGGTGCTGATCTTATTTATGTCTGAAATCTTAATTCTCAGGTTTTTGCGAAAAACCGCTGGAAGTATTCGAACTATTGTGGTATGGTGTGTCGTGCCAAAAGGCGAATAACAGCAAGGTGACCCCTTGCGGAAAGGAGAAAGACATGAACATTACTGAAATCACAAGCACAAAGAAGCAGACAGCCGAACGGCTTCGGTTAGCCCCGTACTGCCGGGTGTCGAGTGACTCTACCGACCAGCTCCACTCCTTCGCCGCACAGATCCGCTACTACAGCGACTATGCCAAGAAGCATCCCGAATATCAGCTTGTCGACATTTATGCCGATGAGGGCATCACGGGAACCGAGATGAAAAAGCGGGACGAGCTGAACCGGCTGATAGCCGACTGCAAGAAAGGCAAGGTCGACCGCATCATCGTCAAATCGGTTTCCCGTCTGGCACGGAACACAGAGGAGCTGCTCGTACTGCTGCGAACGTGCAAAGAGATCGGCGTGAGCGTGTACTTCGAGGAACAGGGCATCGACACCGAAAAACTGAATATGGAAATGATCGTAACCTTCCCCGGTATGGCCGCACAGCAAGAAAGTGTGAACATATCGGGGAATTTGCGTTGGAGCTATCAAAAGCGAATGCAGTCCGGTAACTTCAATTGCACCTGTCCGGCTTACGGCTTCGACCTCAAGGACGGCGAGCTCGTAATCAACGAAACGGAGGCGGCGGTCATTCGGCGCATATTCGACCTATATCTCCAAGGATACGGAACGCTTGCCATTGCAAAAATGCTGAATGAGGACGGCATACCGCGGAAGCACGGCTACGAAAAATGGCTGCCGAGTTCGATCAACTATGTATTGAACAATGAACGCTATATGGGAGATGCGCTCCTGCAAAAGAGCTACACCACCGAAACCCTACCGTTTCGGAAAATGAAAAACGACGGACGGCTGCCGCAATACTATGTGGAGAACAGCAACCCTGCCATCGTCAGCCGAGAAACCTTTCAGGCGGCGCAGAACCTGTTGCGCTCACGGAAAACGGAAAGATGCAAAAGAAAGTTCTATCTGCTGACCGGAAAGCTGCGCTGTCCCGAATGCGGCAGAGTCTTCCGGCATCAGGTGGTAAACGGCAAGGCACATTGGATAGGCTCCTGCCGCTCGTCCGGTGCAACCGAATGTCAGCACCGCCATGTGCGTGAGGATATCGTATATGAGATATTTACCGATATGGCTATCAAGCTGAAAACCTACCGAGGCGAACTGCTCGGTACGCTGATTCACCAAATGGAAACCATGCAGGACCGCACAATCCGCAATCAGGAGCGTATACGGCAGATAGATAAAGAAATTGCCGACCTCGGTGCGAAGAATCATGTCATTGCAAGGCTGCACACAAGCGGCGCTATGAACGCCGCCGATTACGCCATGCAGACTTCGGGGATCGGCAACCGCCTCACCGAGCTGCGCATCGAACGGCGGCAAAAGCTCACCGAGGATGAGGACGACCAACTGCTCGCCACCCTCAAAGACTTAAACGGCATCCTCGATGAATACGAGCCGACCGTCGAGTTTGACAACGGGCTGTTTGACGAAATCGTCGAGAGCATCATGGTGGACAGCAGCGAACAACTTACCTTCAAGCTCATCGGCGGCATTGCACTGACCGAGCAAATCCCCAAGAAAGGACGGTGAGAACCAAATGAAAAACAGAACCCTGCCTTACGGCTACTGCTGTAAAGACGGCGTTATCGTCACAGAACCGCAGGAAAGCAAGGTGCTGAAACGGATATATGCCGCCTACCTTGACGGCTCCTCTATGCTGACCATAGCCGAGCAGCTGAACAGAGAGAAAATCGAATACATGGACGGCGTTACCGGTTGGAACAAGGGGCGGCTCAAGCACCTCATTGACAATACAAAATATCTCGGCACAGAGGTGTATCCGCCGATCATCGACCAAGCGACCTATGAGAAAATGCAGAAAACAAAGCATGGGCGCAACACACAAAAGAACACGGACAAAACACAGGACATATTCAAGCTGACCGTCCCCGTCCGATGCCCAAGCTGCGGTGACCGAATGCGCCGCCGACACGACAGCCGATGCAAATGCCCGGAGCGCTGGACCTGCGAAAACAGGGACTGCCGTCTGCGGATCGAGATATCCGATGCCGAACTGCTGACCGCACTCGCCGACCTTCTCGGCACGGTAACCGCCGACAGCATCAAAATGCCTGTCGAATCACCCTACGAGCCAAGCGCCGAGGTAATACGGTTGAACAACGAGATCAGCCGTATGCTTGACGCAGCGGAAATAGACAAGGCGGTGTTGCGAAGCAAAATGACGGAGTGCCTCGCCCGGAAATATAAAGAACTCGGCAACGGGTGCTGCGCCGTACAAAGGCTGAAGGCCGAAGTTGGCAGTACGGCAGACATCGCCGAGCGGCTGAACCGCACGGTCAGCGAAATACGCCTGTACACCGACAAGACAGCAGATATCATACTGCTGAACGGACAGATCATACGAAAGGAGCAAGGTCATGCAACAGACAACGGTTGCCCCTCAGAGAGTGGTGCGGATAATCGAACCGACAATATCGGTCAGAGAGAGCGTGAAAACCCATTACCGAGTCCTGCGGGTGGCGGCATACTGCCGCGTTTCCACTAAGCAGGAGGAACAGCTCAACAGCTACGAAAATCAGGTGCAGCACTATACCGAACGCATCAATTCCGAAAAGGGATGGACGCTCGAAGGGATCTACGCCGACAAGGGCATCTCCGGCACAAGCGTGAAAAACCGAGATGAATTCAATCGCATGATCCGCCGATGCAAACAAGGAAAAATCGACATGATCATCACGAAATCCATTGCCCGGTTCGCGCGGAACACGGTGGACTGCTTGAAATATGTCCGCCTGCTCAATGACCTCGGTGTCGATGTGTACTTTGAGGAACAGGGCATCCACAGCAATCAGCCCGGTGCGGAATTTTACATCACCATCTACGGCAGCATCGCCCAAAGCGAATCGGAAAATATCAGCGCCAACATTAAATGGGGCAAGGCGCAGGCCGCCCGTGAAGGCAAAGTAGTATTCAGATACAAGAACTTCCTCGGCTACCGCAAGGGCGAGGACGGACAACCCGAAATCGTCCCCGAAGAAGCCGAAACGATCCGCCTTATATATGACCGCTTCCTCGCAGGCGACAGCTTAAAGGGAATTGCCAACCTACTTGAAGAAAAGGGCATCAAAAGCCCGACGGGAAAAGCAGAGTGGCAGTTTTCCACGATACAGTCCATTCTCTCCAATGAGAGATACAAAGGCGATGCCATCATCAATAAGACCTACATCACCGACTGCATCAGCAAAAAGGTCAGAGTCAACAACGGCGAACGCCCGAAATACTATGTGGAAAACAGCCACCCTGCCATTATCGACTCAGCTACCTTCGGCAGAGTTCAGGAGGAACTCGCAAGGCGCTCCGGCAAACGCAAGATCAGCCGAAAAGCCAAGACCGAGCAAGGCAAATACTCAAGCAAATACGCTCTGACAGAACTGCTCGTCTGCGGTGAATGCAAGTCCGCCTACCGCCGATGCACATGGACGGCAAGCGGCAAAAAGAAAATCGTATGGCGATGCATCAACCGCATTGAATATGCCAAGAAATACTGTCATAACTCACCCTCCGTAGAGGAAAGCGTACTGCAACGGGCTGTGATGACGGCAATCATGGAAACCGCCAATCAAAATGCCGAGGTATTGCGAACACTAAAGATGCACATCGGCATGGGCTTGGAGGGCGAAAAGAGCGAGGATAACAGCATCGACCTACAGATACGGATCGCCGAGATCGACGCAGAGTTCAAAAAGATGCTCGACCGAGTATCCACCGACACCATCGAAGCCTTTGACGAGGAAACCGCAACCCGGCTTATGAATGAAAAGAGCCGCTTGCAACAGCAGCTCGACAGTATAGCCGACGCTGAACAGCGGCGAGAAAACGCAAAATCCCGACTCGATGACATCTACATGATACTCGACAGCATAAAGAACCGTCCGATGGAATACGATGACCAAATCGTCCGCCAACTGCTCGAATGCGTAGTGGTGGACTCAAAAGAACAAATTACCGTAATATTCAAAGGCGGTCTTAAATCGGTGCAGCCGCTGACCGAATGACAGCGGCTCACCGCTGCCCCATCAACCTTGAAAGCTCAGGATTTTTCGTAAGGGAACAAATACTACCCCCAAAAAGGCGAAAAAATCTATTTTATAGTCCTCCCACAAAAACCTTCTCGGACGAAGTTCGGGAAGGTTTTTACTTTTTCACTATTCACTCTTCACTTTTCACTAAATCCGTTCGAGAAGGTTTTTGGAAAGTAATAAGTTATAGTGAAGAGTGAAGAAGTGAGGTAGCTTTTCGCTTTGGCGAAAAGCAATTTTTATTATAAAGGTGGAAAAGTAATAAAGTTTATGGTACAATGGAATTAAGTTGAAAAGGAGGACTGGTAATATGTCCGAAAGTCCGTTGATGATAAAATCCAAGGCATTTGCTTTAGAAGTAATACGCGCGTGTAAGATTTTGCGAGAGGCAAAGTGTGAAAGTGCTTTAATCAATCAGTTTTTGCGTTCGGGGACAAGCATTGGTGCGAATATCCGCGAGGCATTTTATGCGCACGGCAAAGCTGATTTTGTAGCAAAGCTACATATTGCTCTCAAGGAATGCTCCGAAACAGAATATTGGCTTGAGCTTTTGATTGAAAGCGGATATTATTACGACAAAACGATTTTGGATAGATGTGTTGAGGTGAAAAAGATTTTAATCGCCTCGATCAATACGGCGAAGGAGAATATATGAATTCTTACATTATAAGGCCCTTGGCTCAAATCAAAAAAAGCTTAGTTCAAAAGAAACCTTATCTCCTGACACCATTGATTCGATAATCGGCGAACTTGAAATGATAAAATTGAATATTGAGCAGCATATCACAAATATGCCGGAAAATCGAGAACAAAATAATATACTTTCTGCTGCACATAACGCAGTGCAGAATTTAACTGAAATATTAGATTTGTTTGAAGAACTTGCCAACGCAGAGCAACAAAACGAAATTGTTGATGAAATTCTTGTTTTGCTCGATGAAATTATTTATTGAAAACCTACATAGATTCGTTTGCAGGTATGGAGTGCCCCCGGAAGATCGCGGTCACTTGCAAGCCCCTGTTTCACCAAGGGAGAGGTCTATCCAAAAACAAAATAGTCCGGTTCGATTTTGAAAAAAGTGCGGTGTGCATCGGTTTTGTAGTGATACTCCAATCATAAAACGCCGCATTTGCGGCGTTTTTGCTGTAAAAGTCCCATGTAGAGCGGGTTTTTGGGATTTTATTTGTTTCTTGAAGAAAGAATTTTTTTCTTAAAATATGGCTGATTTTCTCAAAATGCAACACGGATGCAACACGAAATTCGGCATAAAAGCAAAAAGACAGCACGAAGAAATGTATTAATTTGTTATATGTAGGGTTGCTGCGATTGGTAAAACAATGTTGAAAACAGCGTGTATTTATGGTATAATAAAACAAATACACACTATATTCGGCATTTTACAAGGAGAAGAACATGGATACGGGTTGGTGGACGGTTATTACGGTATCCGTAATAGCTGCTTTGATTGTTTTATCGTATCTTATCTTACGGTCACCCTTTATTTATCCCTATTATGACAAAACAATTGATATTTCCGGGAAGCGTTCTCCGGATATATATGTTTTGATTGACAGCGAGCTTTGCGCCAATGGCTTTGATGAATATGAACGGCATTATAACTCGGTTAAGGAGTGGAAGGCTTCCTGCGAGGCGAAGATAGAAAAAAGCGTATTGAAAAAATTAAGAAAAAAGCAATATGATCAGGTTATTGATGATGAGCAGTTGTTTCGCTTTGAGTTGGTAAGAAAACAAACGCGATATAAGCAGGTGAACTATGTAAAATATCCGTATGTGGTTGTTGTACATGCAGATACATATTGCTGCAGCTATGCTGTGCTGAAAAATAGGTTCGGGGCTTTGGCGGATATCAATTTTGAATGTACATTGCCGGAATACCATTCAAGCTGCCAAAGAAAAGTTATGACAAAAGCATTAAGAGAGGAAATAGCCAAGCGGGATAATTATACATGCAGAATGTGCGGAAAATATATGCCGGACGGTGTTGGTCTGCAGATAGACCACATAATTCCCGTATCGAAGGGCGGGAAAAGCGTGCCGTCCAATTTACAGGTGCTTTGCTCAAAATGCAACGGCAGAAAATCCGGCAGACTTTTTCAGCAGCCGAAACAGCGGACAGATAAATAAAAAATGCATACATAAGCAGGAATATAACGATTAGCAGCGCCCTCAAGCGCTGTTTTTTGCCGTTACGGGCGGAAACATATTGCAAAATGCAGCATATTATTGTTATCAAAGCGGTATTATGCTGCTTTTTTGAAAAACTGTGCAAAAAACGGAGCCTGTGCTCCGCCCTATTAAAACGGGAGGAATCTCAATGGCAACCTTCACTAATGCTGCAACCTTGTCCTATAACGGAAATACTCTGGTATCAAATACCGTTACCGGTACCCTTCAGGAATTGCTTACGGTGTCCAAAACCGCCGTGGGCGGCACTTATGCACCAAACGGCGAGGCCGTCTTTGCCGTATCCCTTGTAAACAGCGGCACCGCCGCTCTCACAGGTCTTACGCTTAATGATAATCTCGGCGCGTATGCCTATAACACCTCCACGCTCTATCCGTTAACCTATATCGATGGCTCAATACAGTATTATATAAACGGCGTGCTGCAGGCGGCTCCCACGGCAACAGCAGGGCCGCCCCTTGTGATAAGCGGTATAAATGTGCCGGCGGGCGGTAATGCGCTGCTTGTTTATAAAGCAAAAGTAAACGAATATGCGCCCCCGGCGCAGGGAAGCACAATAACCAACACCGCCTCCGTAACGGGAGCCGGAATAAGCACCGCCGTTACGGATCAGGCCGTAATAACCGCGCAGGCCGCGCCGGAGCTCAGGATCATCAAATCGCTTTCGCCAACCACCGTTTCCGATAACGGCGAGCTGACCTATACCTTCACCATTGAAAACATCGGCAGCGGCGCAGCGGATGCGTCGGCAGGCATTGTGATGGCCGATACCTTCAATCCCATCCTGAACCCCATAGCAGTAACCTTTAATTCCTCTGCATGGGCAACTCCTGCCAACTACACCTATAATTCCTCCACGGGAGCCTTTTCCACCGTTGCAGGGCAGATAACGGTGCCCGCCGCCACCTATACGCAGGATGCCTCCGGCAAATGGACGCTGACACCCGGCAGCAGCACCCTTGTCGTAACCGGGACGGTTTAATTAAAATAAAAGGGTAGGCCCGTAATATCCGGCCGCAGCAGTCCTGCTGCGGCTCTGCTTGTATTTTCAGTCGCCGTGTGATAGAATAAATGCATATTTGCAGGATGGGAACGGTGAAAACAATGCTGCACACACAACGGCTTATATTAAGAAAATGGACGCAGGCTGATGCCGACAGCCTGTTTGAATATGCAAGCAGCCCGGAGGTGGGCCCCGTTGCGGGCTGGCCTGCGCATAAAAGCGCGGAGGAAAGCATAAGTGCAATAAAAAATGCCCTTAACGGGGCGGAGTGCTATGCAATTTGCGAAAAGGAAAACAACATAGCCATAGGCTCTGCGGAGCTGAAGCTGAACGGGCATACGGATATGACGCAGCGTGAGGATGAGTGCGAGCTGGGGTACTGGCTGGGTAAGCCCTTCTGGGGCAGGGGCTATATGCCGGAGGCTGCGCAGGAGCTGCTTAAGCATGCCTTTGAGGATCTGGGCATGAGGGCTGTCTGGTGCGGCTATTATGACGGAAATGAAAAATCAAAGCGCGTGCAGCAAAAGCTGGGCTTTGTCTTTCATCACACCTGTAATGAGGTTCCCGTGCCGCTGCTTAACGAGGTACGCACAGTGCACACCAATGTGCTTACAAAGGAGCACTGGCTGGACATACATAAGCAGGGTGGTTAATGCATCAGGCGGGGGCAGCTTTCTTTTTGCACAGCCCCCGGGTGCGCTTTTGACGCAAACAGAGTATAAGCCGCGGCAGCTTTATCCGCCTTGCGGGGCGCAGCACAGAGCAGGGGTGCCCTGCGGGCGGTGCCGTTTTTGTTCATGTTTCGTCACTTAAAAAGATCCGGCTTGATTTTTTATCGGTTTTTTATCGGTTTTTAAGCGTTTTTTGCCTGTTTTTTATCGTTTTTTTGCAGCTTTTTAACGCATTTTTCAATATTTCACGCATCCGTCCACGCTGAGTATAAAGGCGGTAATGCCGCCGCAGGCCACCTTTGTGGGCATTGCGGGCATGCCTATCATGCCGGCGCCGGTAAGATAGGTGGTTTCCATTCTTGCCCCCGCATGCTTCTTGAGAATGCCCAAAGCCTCCTCCAGACGGGCTTTTTCAAGGCCTATCATGAGAGTTACGCTTTTTTTGCGCAAAAAGCCCCCGGTTGAGCTTAGAAGGGTGGCGTAGAGACCGTTTGAGTTAAGGTCGGCTACAAGCTCGGAAGCGTCCTCGGCGGACAGAACGGCGAATATCATTTTTTCACAGTTTATTTCCATAATTACCTCCCGATACAAAAGCGTTTTTGCTGTTACGGGTATTATAGCGCGCCGCGATAGGGCAAGTCAACAGAAAAAGCGGGCGAGGGCGGCGCTATATAAAGCATAAGCATCGTCCCGTAGGAAAACGGCCGGGACAATGCAACATTGTAAAAGCGATATTAACACCGGCTTAAGCATACAAGCATTTATGCATATATGTGCACATACGCATAAATGCTTAATTAGGCGGCGGTTTCGTCAAATATCCGTAAACATCAGCCGAATAATTTATTTGTTTTCCGGGCGCTGGAATATAACGGCGGCGGTAGTGCCCTTGCCCAAAACGGAGGAAAGCTTGACCCGTGCGCGAAGCACGGCGGCCGCATGCTTGACAATGGACAGCCCCAGACCGGTTCCGCCGGAGGCCTTGGAGCGGCTTTTGTCCACGCGGTAAAAGCGTTCAAATACGCGTTCGAGATCGCGCTCCGGGATGCCTATGCCGGTATCCTTTACCTCAAGGCGTATATCCTGCCCGGTATCGCTTACATTTACGGTCACGCTTCCGCCGTCCACATTGTATTTAACGGCGTTTTCACATATGTTGTACACCATTTCGCGCATGAGCGGCCGTATGCCCTGTACCGTAACGGGAGCGCCGGTAACGCTGAAATGTATATTGCGCAGGCGGCATTTGGGCTCAAGGGATTCGGCTACATCCTTTGCAAGGCTGAGCAGCTCCACAGGCTCGGTGCGGGGAAGAGTGCGGTTCTCGTCAAGATAGGAAAGCTGTATTATATCCTCTACAAGGGCTATAAGACGCGCGGCCTCGGAATATATTTTTTCCGAAAACAGCTCCACGCTTGCGGGATCGGCCTGCCCGCTTTTAAGCAGTTCGGCGTAGCCGGAAATTACCGTGAGGGGAGTTTTAAGCTCATGGGAAACATTTGCGGAGAATTCCTGTCTGAGCCGTTCGCGGGCTATTTCCTCGGTGGCATCCAGCATAAGCAGCACGGCTCCGCCGCCGCTTACGGGGCAGACATGCACCTTATAGGTACGCCCCTCCATTACCAGCGCCATGCTGCCCTTTTTGCCGCCGCAGGCTGCGGGAGCAAGCCTTGCAAGCTCGGGGTCGCGGCTGAGCTCCAGCAGGTTGCGCCCCTTTATATCAGCATTTTGTATGGACAGAATACGGCAGGCGCTGCGGTTGGCGGTAAGCACCTCGCAGTTGGAATTGAGCATTATAAAGCCCTCGCGCATGTTGTCCGAAAGTGAAGAGAATTCCTGCTCCTTCTTGTTAAGCTCCTCCATTTGGGCGTTTATCTCTTTTCTCTGCGCCCGTATGCGCTCCAGCAGCGGGGCAAGCTCGTCATAGGGAACATCCTGCGCGTTTTCAAGGTCGATGCGGTTGATGGGCTCCACTATGCGGCGGGTGAGCAGCGCGGATATGGCTATGGACAGCAGCAGAGTTACCGCGGCGCACAGCAGCAGCCAAGGCAGCGCGGAGAGGTAGGAGGAAAGGATGCTGTCGGTGGTGCGCCCCACGCGCAGTACGCTGCCGTCTGCAAGACGGACGGCGCAATAGTAGGTTTTTTGTGCCAGAGTATCGCTTACACGGGTGCTTTCGCCGTAGCCGGTTTCCTTTGCGGCGATAAATTCCGGCCGTTTAGCGTGGCTGCCGAGCTCTGCCGGATCGGCATCGGAATCAAGCAGCACCGTGCCGTCGGCAGAGATGAGGGTTATGCGGTCGGTGGCGGTGTGCAGTATCTTTGCCGGATAGTCCTGCTCGGCGTTGGAAGCGACCGCTATATAGTCGGCCTCCTTGCGGAGATCGTCCTTTATGCTCTGGCTGTAATCGTTATACAGCAGAGTGGTTATAACAAGCGCCGTAAGCAGCACGGTCAGGCTGCATAACAGGCAGAAGCTTAGGTTTATCTTGCGTTTCATGACCTTTTCCTTTCTTTGGGGCGCTGAGTATGTTTTTTGCAGCGGCGAACAGTAAATATGCGTTAAGGGCGCAGTGTGCCGCTGCTGCACGCTCGACAGCTGTTCTTTGCGGAGGCGGCCGGATTACTGCTCGGGAAAATCGGCATCATGGCTGCCGGTAATGGCGTAATCCACCCATTCCGCAACATTTACGGCATGATCGCCTATGCGTTCAAGGTATTTGGCTATCATAAGGTAGTCAAGGCAAAGCTCGCCGTCCTCGTTATTCTTAAGCAGGCGTACTATTTCCTGCTTTATTTCGATAAACAAATCGTCCACGGCGTCGTCCATACGGTAGACGCTGCGGGCCTTTTCAAGATCCCGGCGCACAAAGGAATCTATGGCGCAGGTGACCATTTCCGCACTGCGGCGCGCCATGGCCTCTATGTGGGAAATGGGGAGGGAGCGCCCCTGCATGAAAACGGTTATCTGGGATATATCGGCTGCCTGATCGCCTATGCGCTCCATATCCGATATCATTTTAAGAGCGGAGGATATAAGGCGCAGGTCGCGGGCAACGGGCTGCTGGCGCAGCAGCAGGCGCATGCACAGAGCTTCTATATCCCGCTCCTTGCGGTCGATGCTGCCGTCAATGGTGTCCACCAGCCTGCGCTGTTCATCGCTGTTTTTAAGCAGGGCGCCGATTGCACCGCTTATTATCTGTTCGCACAGGGAGCCCATTTCTATAAGCTCGCGGTTAAGTTCTTTAAGCTGTTCGTCAAAGCTGTTACGCATATATACAACATCCTTTCAGAGTGATTTTTATAAAGGCAAAGCGAAAATCGGCTGCCTTTTCAGCCGAAGCGGCCGGTGATATAATCCTCGGTGCGCTTGTCCGCAGGAGCGGAAAACAGCTGCTCGCTGGGGGCGTGCTCTATGACCTCGCCAAGCAGGAAGAAGGCGGTGGTATCGCTTATGCGCACGGCCTGCTGCATATTATGCGTTACGATGATTATAGTATAATCGTTTTTGAGCCGCAGCGCAAGCTCTTCAATTTTTCCGGTGGATATTGGGTCAAGAGCGCTGGTGGGCTCGTCCATAAGCAGCACCTCGGGCTGCACGGCCAGTGCGCGCGCTATGCACAGACGCTGCTGCTGCCCGCCCGAGAGCCCCAGAGCATTCTTTTTGAGGCGGTCCTTTACTTCGTCCCATATGGCGGCGGAGCGCAGAGCCTCCTCCACCAGCTCGTCCAGCTGCACGCGGCTGCGCACTCCGTGCGTGCGCGGGCCGTAGGCAACATTGTCGTATATGCTCATGGGGAAGGGATTGGGCTTTTGAAACACCATGCCCACGCGCTTACGGAGCAGGCTTATATCGGTTCCTGTGTAGATGTCCTTTCCGTCAAGGAGCGCCTTGCCCTCGATGCGGCAGCCCTCTACAAGATCGTTCATGCGGTTAAGGCATTTAAGCAATGTGGATTTACCGCAGCCGGAAGGGCCGATAAAGGCGCAGATTTCGTGTTCCTTTACGCCCAGGTTCACATTTTTAAGGGCGTGGAAGGCGCCGTACCAAAGGTTTAGGTTCTGCACCTCCATTTTGTATTCCGACTTTTCGCATACGGCGGCGGAGTTTATATCGGTAGTTGCTTGCGCTTTTTTCATAATAAAACCATCTCACTTTCAGTATTCGGAAGCTGCTGTGGGGATTCTGCTGTTTTTGCGTATTTTGCAGAGGCTTTTGCCGCGATTATTTACCTTGGGCGCGGGAGGAAATTTTATGCGCGACAAGGGAGGAAAGGGCGTTGATGCCCACTACAAGCATCAGCAGCACCACGGCGGTGGCATATGCCTGGTCTATATAAAGACCTTCGCGGGACAGGGAGTACATATGCACCGACAGCGTGCGCCCCGACTGCATAAGGTCGGTGCAGATCTCGGTATATGTGCCGCTTGTATATATAAGGGCGGCGGTTTCGCCCACTATACGGCCTATCGCAAGTATCACGCCGGAGAGAATGCCGGGCACGGCGGCCGGAAGCACTATTTTCATTACGGTGCGCAGCCTGCCGGCGCCCAGACCGAAGCTGCCCTCACGGAAGCTGTCCGGGACGCTTATAAGTGCTTCCTCGGTGGTGCGCATTATAAGGGGCAGCACCATTATTGTAAGGGTGCAGGCTCCTGCCAAAAGGGAATAGCCGAAATGCAGCGTTACCACAAAGCAAAGGTAGCCGAAGAGCCCGTACACTATGGAGGGGATGCCGGATAGGGTTTCCGCCGCCATGCGGACTATGCGCACAAGGCGGCTGCCGCGGCGGGCGTATTCCGTCATGTAAACGGCGGCGCCTATGCCCAGGGGCACCGCCATAAGCAGGGACAGAACCGTCATAAATACGGTGTTAATAAGGGCGGGCAGCAGGGAGTTGTTTTCCGAGGTGAATTTGGGGGAGAACAGCTCCGGCGTAAGATGCGGCAGACCCTTTACAAGGATGTAGCCTATGAGAAAAAGCAGAATACAGGAGGTGATTGCGGCGGCGCCCACTGTGAGCACCCGCAGAACGACCGAGGAGGCGCTTCGGCGGTAGCTTACGGCGGCGTGAGCTGCGTTTTTCGTTAAAGAGGTGTTGCTTTTCATATTATTCCTCCTTACATTTTACTGCGGTTTTTTATAAGGGCAAACACGAGGTTTATAAGCAGTATAAAGGCAAACAGCACGGCCGCGGTGGCGATGAGCGCCTGACGGTGCAGGTCGGCGGCGTAGCCCATTTCCATTACAATGGTGCCGGTAAGGGTGCTTACACCGTTGAAAAGCCCGGTGGGCATACGGGTCTGGTTGCCGGCCACCATTATGACTGCCATGGTTTCACCCACGGCGCGGCCCATGCCCAGCACGGCGGCGGCAGCCACGCCGCTTTTGGCGGCGGGGAGCACGGCGGTAAAGACGCTTTTTTCATGCGTGGCGCCAAGGGCGAGCGCGCCGTAGTAGATATCGTCGGGGACGGCGTTTATGGAGGCCTCGCTTACGCCTATCACGGTGGGCAGTATCATAATGCCCAGCAGCAGCGCTGCGGTGAACAGGGAAAAGCCGCTGCCGCCGAAGAGATCCCGCATGAGGGGAACCAGCACCACAAGCCCGAAGAAGCCGTATACCACGGAGGGAATGCCTGCAAGCAATTCAAGGAAGGGGTGCAGCAGGCGGTAGAGCTTTTTGGGGCAGAAGCGGGACATAAATACGGCGGTAAGCAGCCCCAGGGGCACACCTATAAGCATTGCGCCCAAGGTTACAAGAATACTGCCGCATATCATGGGCAGCAGACCGTAAACATCGTTTTCCGGCATCCACTGCGTACCGGTGAGAAAATTCCAAAGGCCTATTGCCTTTATGGCGGGAGCGCCCCCGCTGAAGATGAATATAATAATTACAAGCAGAGCGATAATGGTTACGCAGGCGCATATTAGGAATATGAGCCGGCTGCATGTTTCCGAAAGCTTTGCCTTCATAGCTGCTCCTTTCCCCGCAAGGAAGCATCCTTTCGGGAAAAATATTTATGGTCAAACCGATTTGCCGGCGTTTGCCGGGCGCGGTGTGCAGGTGTAATTATACGGCGAAGCCCGCGAGGCACTTTGTGCCTGCGGGACTTTGCCGATGCATTCGTTTGTGTTTACTTAAGCTCCCAGGTTTTGGTTTCACCCATGAAGATGGAGCCTACCTGTGCGGAGGTGAGGGCATCGGTGGGGTTTTCGTTGTTTACGATTACCGCAACGCCGTCCAGCGCGATTTTTACATCGGTGAGACCTTTTTCCTTTTCGCTGTCCTTAAGTGCGCGGGAGGCCATGCCCAGCTGGCACACTCCGTCAATGGCGCCGTTGATGCCGGTGGTGGAGTCGGATTCCTGAATGATGATCTCGGCAGAGGGATTGACGGCGGCATAGGCCTCCTTGAGCTTGTTCATAACAGGGGTAACGCTGGAGGAGCCGCCTACGGTTATGCGGCCTGCGGGCTTGCTTCCGGCATAGGGGGCAGCGGAGGCATCGGAGGCTATATAGCCGGCTTTTTCGATGACGGCCTGACCCTCGGCGCTCATGATGTAGCCCAGGAAATCCTTTGCAAGCTCGTCAAGCTCACCCTTGTATACTACATTAAAGGGACGGGAGGCCTTGTAGGAGCCGTTTTTGACATTTTCCGCCGTAGCTTCGGCGCCGTCTATTTTGAGAGCCTTTACGGTGGAGTTCAGAGAGCCCAGGGAGATATAGCCGATAGCGTATTTATTGCCTGCGACGGTCGTAAGCACTACCGAGGTGCTGTTGGTCTGCTGGGCTTCGCTGCTGGTGCGGTCCACCTTGTTGCCGTTTGCGTCCTTTTGTTCAATACCGAAAAGCTCAATGAAGGCTCCGCGGGTGCCGGAGCCCTTTTCGCGGGAGATGACGGTGATGTCCTTTTTTGCATCAAAGGCGCTGCTCTGACCGCAGGCGGTAAGCGTAAGTGCAAGCACGCAGGCGGCTGCGCCTATAAGAAACTTTTTAATACCTTTGTTCATATCTGTTTCCTCCTTAGAAAACATTTTTTATATATCTTTTTTCTACGCTGCCATTCTACGGCGGCAAGGTAAAATCCGCATGCGTTCAAAGGAAAAATAATCGTAAAGAAATGTAAAATCTGTGTATCGGCCGCAGCGGCGGACAGTGCCGAGGGACAAACACGGCAAAAAATTAAGGCTTTGGTCGGAAGACCTTGTGCGGATATTGCTGCTGTTAGTATTTGCCGATATCCGGATTTATTTGCGCTTTTGCACGGATTTTATTTATTGCACATTGACAATTCGGTCGAAATATCGGATAATATATAAGGAGTATAAGACTTGTAAGCGATTTTGTGTAAAGGGCATATTATGAAGCATAAGATTACGGCCGTAGCGGAAAACTCAATAGCAGAGGAGCTGGGGATAAAACCGGGAGATTATCTGCTTGCCTTTGACGAGCAGCCGGTGGAGGATATACTGGATTACGAGTATTATCAGTCCAAAGAAAGCTTTTCCATGTCCGTGATGGATGCTTCGGGCGAGGTCACGATATACGATATTGACAAATACGAGGATGAGATAATCGGGCTGAGCTTTGAAAACGATATGATAAAGCTGCGGCACTGCTGCAACAAGTGTCTTTTCTGCTTTGTGGATCAGCTTCCGCCCAATATGCGCTCCACCATGTATGTAAAGGACGACGATTGGCGGATGTCCTTTATAATGGGAAACTATGTTACCCTTACGAATCTTCGCAAGGGGGAGCTGGAAAGAATAATAAGGCAGAAGATAAGCCCGCTTTATATTTCCGTGCATGCTACCGATCCTGAGCTGCGGGCAAAGCTGCTGGGCAACCCCAAGGGCGGCGAGATAATGCCGCTGCTTGAGAAGCTTGCGCAGGGAGGAATTGATTTTCACGCGCAGGTGGTGCTGTGTCCGGGATATAACGACGGCTTTCAGCTGAGAAAGACTTTTGAGGATCTGCTGGTGCTGCATCCGCACTGCAAAAGCCTTGCGGTGGTGCCGGTGGGGCTTACCTATCACAGGGCAAGGCTTGAAAAGCTGCGCCGGGTAATGCCGTCCGATGCGGCGTACATTCTTGCGGAGATAGAGGACTGGCAGAAGCGGTGCCTTGAAATGAAGGGGACGCGCTTTATATTCGCGGCGGATGAGATGTACCTGATAGCGGGACAGGATGTGCCCAAGTACGAAACCTATGAGGATTTCTGCCAGCTGGGCAACGGAGTGGGCATGCTTGCAAAGATGGAGCGCGAGGTTACGGAAACGCTGGAGGATCCGCTGCTGCCGCCGTGGATTACCGACAGGAAAATATCCATAGCCTGCGGGGTATCGGTGGCGCCGTTTATCCGCAAGATGGCGCAGAAGGTGCAGGAGCGCTTTCCCAACCTTTCGGTGCAGGTATATCCGGTGCGCAATTTCTTTTTCGGCGAAAGCGTTACGGTTACGGGGCTGCTTACCTGCAAGGATATTGCCGTGCAGCTGGAGGGCAAGAAGCTGGGCAGTGAGCTGCTGCTTTCAAAGAGTATGCTTAAGGAGGGTAAGGACACCTTTTTGGACGATCTTACGCTGGAGGATCTGAAGGGGTGGCTGAATGTGAATATACGCCCCACTGATAATGACGGGGAGAGCTTTGTTTATTCCCTTATCGGGCAGGAAAAGCCGCAATAGATGCGCAAGTGACTGCGGCATAACCGAAAAAACGCATTGTTTAACGATATTTTTCGCTGTCTTTACGGTTTATTCTTAATTTTACGGTACAATTTTTGTGTGAAACCGTCATGGCACGGGTGATTCATGCAGAGATTATGAAAGAGGTAAGTATGAAGGGCTTGGTGGCCATAGTAGGCAGACCGAATGTGGGAAAATCCACATTTTTCAATAAATTGCTGGGCAGACGCATGAGCATAGTGAAGGATACGCCGGGAGTGACGCGCGACCGTATATACGGAGATGCGGAGTGGCTGGGCAAGACCTTTACCGTGGTGGATACGGGGGGCATAGAGCTTAAAAGCGAGGATGTGTTTTTCCGCCAGATGCGCCGTCAGGCGGAGGTGGCGGTGGACACCGCCGATGTGATACTGTTTTTTACCGACGCAAGGGCGGGGCTTACCGCGGATGATGCGGATATTGCACAGTATCTTCGCAGGCGGCATCACAGGATAATTCTTGTTGTAAACAAGGTGGACAGCCCGAAGCAGGAGCATGATGTATACGATTTCTATTCCCTGGGCCTCGGCGAGCCCAGCGTTATAAGCGCGCAGCAGGGGCTTGGAATAGGCGATTTGCTGGACCGCATTGTGCAGCTGCTTCCCGCAGAGCAGGAGACGGAGGAAAACGGCAGCATTTCCATAGCGGTTGTGGGGAAGCCCAATGCCGGGAAATCCTCGCTTGTAAACAAGATACTGGGGCAGGAGCGCACGATAGTGAGCGATATACCGGGCACTACGCGGGATGCGATAGATACGGGCTTTATATGGCAGGAGCGCCCCTTCAATATAGTGGACACGGCCGGGATACGGCGCAAGCGCAGCGTGGATGACGACAGCATTGAAAGATACAGCGTTATACGCTCGCTGGACGCCATAAGACGCTGCGATGTGGCACTGATAGTGGTGGATGCGGTAAAGGGCGTAACCGAGCAGGATGTGAAGATAGCCGGATATGTGCATGAGCAGGGCAAGGCATCGGTGGTTATTGTAAACAAATGGGATGCTGTTGAGAAGGATTCCAAAACGGCCGACAAGTTCAAAAAGAAGCTGGAGGCGGATCTTGCCTTTATGGATTATGTAAGCGTGGAGTTTATATCGGCGCTTACGGGTCAGCGGCTAAACCGCATATTGCCCGATGTTGTGGCGGCCTATGAGCAGGCGACGCGCAGGATATCCACGGGCGTACTTAATGATGCGCTTCAGGATGCAATGGCGGTGATGCAGCCGCCGTCCGACAAGGGGCGCAGGCTGAAAATATTCTACTGCACGCAGGTTGCGGCGGCGCCGCCCAGCTTTGTACTGTTTGTAAACGATGCATCGCTTATGCATTTTTCCTATCAGCGGTATCTTGAGAACTATTTCCGCAAGACCTTCGGCTTTGCGGGAACACCGATAAGGTTTATGTTGAGAGAAAAAGACGGAGAGGAAGGTTGAGCTATGTTTCTGAAGATCGTTATTTCACTTATAATCGGGTTTCTTTTGGGATGCATTCCGGGAACGGTCATTGCCGGCAAAATTGCGGGCAGAAAGCTGGAAAGCACCGTTACCGTAACCGGCGTGCTCCGGGAGCTTGGTGTGAACTATGCGCTTATTGCGCTGGGCATTGATGTGCTCAAGGGCTTCCTTGCGGCGCTTTTTGCAACCCTTATAATAGGCGGGGATTCCGGACTGGGCATTGCGATAGGCGGAATTGCGGTTATGCTGGGGCATACCTTCAATGTGGCTTTGGGCTTCCGCGGCAGCCGCGGCATAGCGCCGTACGGCGGAGTGCTGATAATGTCCTGCTGGTGGCTTGGGCTGCTGATGCTGGTATTGGGCGTGTTGATTTTTGCGGGAATTAAGCTGTATAAGCCGCTTGTGATAATTACCTGCCTGCTGGCTGCAATATTTGTGAGTGTTTTTGTAAAGGCGGGCTGGAGCATAGCCTATGCATGGGTGATGTTCGGGTATGCGCTGGTGCTGGAGAGATCCGTGCTGACCGGGATATTTGCTTCAAGAAATGGCGGCTTCGGCAGCTCGGGAACGGGCAGACGCCTGAGATAATTCAGTTTTTTGAATAATACATTTGTTTTGAAAGCGGGCCGGGGCGGCCGGAGGCCTTTTTGGCTCCGGCCGCCTGCGGTTTTTGCGCTTTATAGGGCGGTTCTATGCCTGCGGCGCGATAAACAATAACGGCGGTGCAATCGCCTCCGCGCGAGAGCGCAGGAGAGAAGCCCCGAGGGGAAGGTATGAAATGAAAAAGGTTCTGACAGCCCGGTCCGATAACTTCAGCGGAACCGTGAGGGATTTTGCGCGCTCGGTAATGGGGGTGTCCTCCGGGCTGCTCAAGCGTACAAAGCATCCGGGAAGGATGCTGGTAAACGGGCAGGCGGTGTTTGCCGATTTTCGCATGAAGCCGGGGGATGTGCTGGAGCTTGTAATAGAGCAGGAGGAGGACTGCTCCCCCGGGGTGGAGCCGTCGCCGGGGGAGACGGATATAGTATACCGGGATGAGGATATACTGGTGCTCAATAAGCCCGCGCCGCTGCCGGTGCACCCTTCAAAGGGGCGCAGGGATGATTCCCTTGCGGGAAGGGTTACGGCATATTTTCTTAATGAAGGCGTAAATTATGTTACGCGCATAGTAAACCGGCTGGACAAAGGCACCAGCGGGCTGACGGTTTTTGCCATGCATGCCTTTGCTCATGAAAAGCTGCAAAAGCAGCTGCACGGGGAATTTATAAGGGAATATTTTGCAGTGACAAAGGGCGTTCCCCATCCGGCGCAGGGCACCGTTGACGCGCCCATAATGCGGGCGGAGGGCCCCACGATAAAGCGCATTGTTGCACCGAATGGTCAGCGTGCGGTGACGCATTACCGCGTTATTGAGGAAAACGGGGATGCGGCCCTTCTGCGGCTGCGGCTGGACACGGGAAGGACGCATCAGATAAGGGTGCATATGGCGCATATAGGGCATCCGCTCATAGGGGATTTTCTCTACGGCTGTGAGGATGAACGCATAGAAAGATGCGCGCTGCATTCCTGCTATATAAGCCTTGTGCATCCCGTGAGCGGCAGGCGCATGGAGTTTTTCCGGGATATGCCGGAGGATATGCAGGCGCTTATCAGAGAAAAACGGAATGTGCGGGAGCAAAAGCAAACCTGATACGGCCGGAAAAATAAATAAAAGCGGCGGGCTTAACAGCCTGCCGCTTTGAATTTAATATATCTGTTTGTGAAGTGTTTTTATCATCGGAATTTTATGAGCGCCGGGAAAAAGGCCGCGCGGAAAAATCAGACATTGAAGCGGAACAGCACAATATCGCCGTCCTTCATAACATAGTCCTTGCCCTCGGAGCGCACAAGCCCGGCTTCTTTTGCCGCGTTATAGCTGCCGCACTGCATAAGAGTGTCGTATGCGACAACTTCGGCGCGTATAAAGCCGCGCTCAAAGTCGGAATGTATTTTGCCGGCTGCCTGCGGCGCCTTTGTGCCTTTTGTTATGGTCCATGCGCGCACCTCCTGCGGGCCGGCGGTGAGGAAGCTTATAAGCCCCAAAAGGGAATAGCTGGCCTTTACAAGACGGTCAAGCCCGGATTCCTTAAGCCCCAGCTCCTCAAGAAAGGCCGCTGCTTCCTCTTTATCAAGCTGGGAAAGCTCTTCTTCAATGCGGGCGCTTATAACAAGCACCTCCGCACCCTCGCGCGCGGCGACCTCGCGCAGGCGCTGCACGGCGGTAAGCGTGTCGCCGCAGGCAATATCATCCTCGCTTATATTGGCGGCATATATAACCGGCTTTGAGGTGAGCAGGAATTGCTGATCCATATATTTTTTCTCGTCTTTGGTGAGCTGCATGGAGCGTATAGGCTGTCCGTCTTCCAAATGCTTATATGCACGCTCAAGCAGTTCTGCCTCGGCAAGGAAGCTTTTATCGCCGCCGCGGGCGTTTTTCTTAGCGCGGTCAATACGCTTTTCCACGGTTTCCATATCGGCGAATATCAGCTCAAGGTTTATGGTTTCGCTGTCGCGTACCGGGTCGATGGAGCCGTCCACATGGATTATGTCCGGGTTTTCAAAGCAGCGTACAACATGCACTATGGCGTCCACCTCGCGGATATGGGACAGAAATTTATTTCCCAGCCCTTCGCCCTTGCTTGCACCCTTTACAAGGCCTGCGATATCTACAAACTCGATTACGGCAGGGGTGTATTTTTCGGGGTGGTACATTTCCGCAAGACGGTCAAGCCGTTCATCCGGAACGGCCACTATGCCTACATTGGGCTCAATGGTGCAGAAGGGATAGTTGGCTGCCTCCGCACCGGCATGGGTTATGGCGTTGAAAAGCGTGCTTTTGCCTACATTGGGCAGGCCTACGACTCCGAGTTTCATTGTTTTCCTTCCCGTCCGTGCGCAGGACACGGCCTGTGCACGGACAATAACAATATTTTGTGTTGTATTGGGCTGTTTGCTTTTTGTGCCCGTGCCGACCCACTGCATCGTTAAGGGGCAGGGCGAAGCATTTTCAGCAAACGGGCTTTTCCGGCTGAGAATCGGACTTTTTGGGCAGAGGATGAACCGTGCCGTCCGGCTCCTTTATCTTGGTGTTGTCAAGAGCGGCGCGTATTTGCACGCGCATACGGTTAAGATATTCTTTGCGCAGCAGCGCCTGCTGCCCGAGCTGCTCCTGAGTAAGGGCGGCGCTTTTTTTAAGGCGGGCATAATGATTTATAAGCCGTATAAGCGCGTCCTCCGTGAGGGCCTTTGCACTTTCTTCGGTTACAAGCTGCACCTCGGCGGTTTCGGCGGCGCTGCTGCCGACTGCCGTATTATTGATATCCGCTGTCGTACTGTTTTCGGCATTTGCAGCGATATTGTTTTTATCGGTTGAGGTATTCATGATATCACCGGCTTTATTTATATTTAATTTGTGTATTCCGCGCCGCACGGCACTTTTTTAAGAAATGCGGCGACTGCTGCGGGTGGGATACAAGCCGTATAATAATACAATAAACCGCGCGCTTTGTCAATAACGGCATGGGCGACGGGATATCGCATCGGAATTTCCCGAAAAAATGAAAGAATTATTTTTCGGACCGAGTGCTATCGTATATACAGCTGTTGTCGACGCTTTTTACGGCAGCGGAGGTGTGGACATCCCAGAGAAAGAGGGAAAAGCGGAGAGCGGAGGGGTGCGTATCAAGATATTCAAATATTGCGTTCATGGCCTTTTCCTTAGCCTGCTGCCCGGTGTGACGGTCAAAGCGCAGCACAAAGGCATCGCAGAAGATATCGCGGCTTATTACTTTGCGCACCAAACAGACCGATTCGATACGGCCGTTTCCCGCTTTTAGCATATAGGCGAGTATATCGTCAAGCAGCTCCTTGGGCAGGGGAGAGGGTACAAGCTCGTCCGATGCGTCAAGCGTTTGTGTAAGATCAAGCTCCTCCTTTTCCCGAAGCAGGGCGGCGCTTACCTGACGGTAATGTGCAAGCTCGGCTTCCAGCCCGCATTGACAGCAGAAGGTGCCTATAAGCTCAAGGGCCTCGGGGGTGCATTCGGGATCTTTCTCAATGGCGTCATAAAGCAGAGCGATGCCGGAGGGGTCGTAACGCTTAAGCAGAATGGAGCCCTTTATAAAAAGGGCATATGCGGATGCGCCCGTAAGGGCGGGGTCGGAAAGAGTGCGGTCGCAAACGGCGATGGCCTGATCAAAGCGGTCGAGGGCAACAAGGGAGGAAATGATGCTCTTGACGGTTTCGTGGCTGAGGGGGCAGCCGTTGTTTTCCCAATCCGTAATTTTTTTCAGAGGCTCAAGGTAGGATTCGCTGCGCATGGCTTGATAATCGTCAAGCAGCATTTCGTAAACGGTGTTATCGCAGGTGTCCAGGGCGCGCCGGCATTCTGCGGTGAAGGTGTCGCTGACGGAGGGAAAGCTGATGTCAAGGACGGGATTGCCCAGCATTTCAATGCGGCGGCGCAGTATGGGCTGCGCGTTGCGGGGCTGTATTTCGTTTTTGTCCAGCCCTTCCCAAAACTTCCTGCGGGAGGGCAGCACCTTAAGGAAAAGCTCAAGCCGGGAGCGGAGATAGCTGCGGGGAGGGTTTTCATAGGCAAATTCGCTTTTGGGCATAAGGAGGCAAAGCTCCTGTTCAAAATGAGCGTAGAAGCTGATTTTTGTAAGGGCTGCTGCTGCGGCTGCCCGGCCGTTTTGCGTGTTATCGGCAGAATCGGAAGGAGCGCCCTGCACGGCGGCGTTTTCCTCGAGCAGATCGGAGCTGCATTTGCGGAAAAGCTCGAATTCAAGCATGAATTCCGTTTCCGGGCCGCAAAACAGAAGGGAGGAGAGGCCGCCGGTATTATCCAGCATAATAAACAGCGTTTGGCAGCTTTTTGCAAGCAGATTATAGGAAAGACGGGAAAACTCGTGCAGCAGCACCTGATACAGCTCGTCACGGTGCAGCAGATTGAGAAGGGGGGCGCCGAGCTGAAGCGTTATGCGCCCGCAGGCGGTTACGGAGGTGCCGCAGTCCGTCTGCATGCCTATATCAAAGCGGCGGCGGCATCCAGCCGCCGCTGCGGCGCGGCGGGCAAGGGCGAAAATTTCCGGATAATCATGCCTGCGAAGCTGCATTTTTTTGTTTTTCGGGAAAAAAGGCGGAATGATTCGGCTGAAAACGGCCGAAAGCACAAAAACGGATATAACGGCAACGGGAATTGCGGCGGCTGCCGACTTTGCGGAAAAGAAGGCGGCGCCCAGTGCAACGGCCGTATAGGCGGCGTAGCAGCAGCGGCACAGCCTGCCGAGCCGGGCTAATTTGGCGGCGGCTGCGGCGGGGGAGGCTGATATTTCTTCTTTTTTGGCAAGGTACAGCTCTTCGCGCCGGGTGACATCAACATCGAGAGCGCGTTTACAGCGCAGCATATGCACAAGACTTATGGCCGTCAGCGCGGCAAAAAGCAGGCCCGACAGCAGCAGTGCGGGAAGCGCGGCGCTTTCGTTTGCGAAAAACAGGCCAGCAGTGTCGGCGGCGGTGACAAACACAAGGGCTGCAAGAAAACAGAGGCTTTTATAAAGCACGGAATATGCAGAGTTTTTTTTGTTCGGTTTCATAAAGCGGTATCTGGAAATTCGCCGGGTAGTTTTATGCCGGCGGCATAGCGGCGGAATCCGTAAAAATGCGTTTTTTATGCGGTTTTTACTGTTTGCCGAATTAGCTGCGGCGCTGTTATGCGCATTGGATGTGCGAAAAATGTAAAGCTAACCGTCGGCGCTGCTGCGAAATTCGGACTTACTGCATTAAGCAGCATGTATTATAATAGCATAAATATCCGTTAAATGCAAGTATTTGCATGTGTGTAAAAGGAAGCGGAGATTTGTGAATATGTTGACTTTACAGGGCGGAGGAATTATAATAAAGAAAATATGAATATCAGGGGGTATATTATGGGCTTTGTTTATGTGATCATAGGTATTGCGGTGCTTGCGATTATTATAGTGCTGGCAAACTTACGGGTAGTGCCGCAGGCAACGGAGTTTGTGGTGGAGCTTTTGGGAAAATACAGAACCACATGGAAGGCGGGGCTGCATTGCAAGATACCTTTTTTTGAGCGCGTGGCAAAACGGGTGACGCTCAAGGAGCAGGTGCTGGATTCCCCGCCGCAGCCGGTTATTACAAAGGATAATGTTACAATGCAGATAGACACCGTGGTATATTACAGAATATTTGATTCAAAGCTTTATGCATACGGTGCGGTAAACCCGATAGGGGCGCTGGAAAACCTGACGGCAACCACGCTGAGAAACCTTGTAGGCGAGCTGGAGTTGGACGGCACTCTTACATCAAGAGACACCATAAACGGCAAAATGACCGCTATTTTGGACGAGGCCACCGATCAGTGGGGAATAAAGGTTGGACGCGTAGAGCTTAAGAACATCATTCCTCCCGCGGAAATACAGCGTTCCATGGAAAAGCAGATGAAGGCGGAGCGCGACAGGCGCGAAACGCTGCTTCAGGCAGAAGGGCACAAGGCGGCGGCCATTACCCGCGCCGAGGGTGACAAGCAGGCGATGATACTTGCCGCAGAGGGCGAAAGGGATGCCCGCATAGCCCGTGCGGAGGGTGAGGCAAGGGCGATATATCTTGCCAAAAAGGCGGAGGCGGACGGCATACGCGCAATAAGGGAAGCGGGTGCCGATGCAGCCGTATTGGAGATGAAGAAATATGAAACGCTGGTTGCCATGGCAAACGGACGCGCTTCAAAGCTGATAGTGCCTACGGATGCGGTGAATGCCGTTAAGGCAAATGTGCTGTTTTCCGAGACGACCGGCATAGGCGATGTTACAAAGGAAGCGGAGCCTGAGCCGGAACCCGAGAAAACGGATGCCTGCTGCGAACGCTTTGCAGAACACGACACGGACGCGGATTAATACGCGAGCTTAAAACGCGCTTGAGGCTTTGCGAAAGGTTGCGGCAAATTGAGCCTGAGGTTTTAAATATCGGTTGATACGCGGAAGCCGAATTATCAGCGTGAAATGCGGCTTGCGGTTAATGAAAGAACGGACAAATGCCAAAGCATTAAAAACGCCTGCGGCGAGATTCAGACATGAGCATTAAACATGCGGGAATGCAATTTGTTTTGAATCAATCAGAATCGACGATATGAAAAAGAGGCGCGCTGTTCAAAGCGCACCTCTTAATTTTTTATTACTGATTAAACAACTGTATTTTTGCGGCGCATAATAGCTATAACCGCTGCCGTAAGCGCTGCCGCGGCCGCTATGCAATATGCGAAGACGGATACATCGGCGGTTTGGCTGGAACCTTCGGAATAAACGGCAATTTCGCCGAAGGCAACGCCGGGAGCACCGTTTCCCACCACATAAATGGGGGTATTGGGCTGGCTGACGCTTACATCAAAGGCCTTGTTTGAGCCATTGTTGGCGACATATGCGCTAAAGGGTATGAACACGGTGCCGTCAAAGCCGGCAGGAACATTGATGACTCCCTGATTGAAGCCGTCGTTCCACTGCGTGGTTATTTTTTGTTTGCCGTCCTTATCGTAAAGGAAGCATTCGGCATCTTTTTTGAGGATGTGGTTTGTTCCGTCGGCGGAGTTGTCGTTAAAGCCTAAGGTGATAACGGCGGTATTTTCGGTTCTGAAGCTGAAGGCTATACCGGAAGCGGTTTTGAATTTTGCCTGCGCTTCATTGCTGAAGTTTCCGAAGGCGCCCCACACATTTTTTGAAAAGCTTACATAGCCGCTCTTTACGGTGACCTCACAGTCGCCGCCGCCGGTCCAAAAGCCCAGAGCGGAGGCTGCTGCGGTCTGGTCCCCGAGGCTTGTAAAATCATACACGACTTCGGTTTTGCAGTTTTTCGGCGCAGCCGGCGCGGCAAACGCGCTTACTGCCGTAAGCATAACAAGCAGTGCAAGAGAGATGGCAAGAATAACTTTTTTCATATAAATTCCTCCTTGTAATATTTTGTTTTTTACTATTATTATTGCAAAAAGCAACATAAACAATTAAGGTATACAATTTCAGCACGGCATGACTATTCGGCCGGGGCGAGACAGAAATCACTAAGGGAAATGCTTTGTGCATCGGCAGCATTTGAAAACCGTATATCAAGGCTGAACCCGATTACATGGGCAAGCTCGCCGTCCGTAACCGTTCCCTCCCACCACGGCACCTGACCGGTAAGGGGATAATATGCAAAGCCGCTGAAGCCCGCAGGAATGCAGAGGTGAGTTTCCCCAGTGTGGTTTGCGGCATCGACATCGGCGGAATCGTCGGTATATACCGCTTCTTTTTTGCCGGCAAGGGTTATAAGCTGCCCGCCCGAAGGATTAAGACAGCCGCTTTTGCCGTCGGCGGTAACCAAAAGCACGGCGATATTTGCATCGGATTCACCGGTGTTTTCGATGCGTATACGCATATAGCCGCTGTCGGAGGCCCGGCTCATTGCATTTTTTATCGAGTCCCCGGCCGAAAGCTGCATGTTAATGACGCCGTACGACATTTCGCCGCTTATGTTCAGCACAAGCGTGTTATCGGTTACGGAATACTCCGGTGCGGCAAAGCCGTAGGCGCTCAGATCGAAAAATGAGACGGAAAGAGCGGAAAAATCAAACAGTGAAGTGCCTGCTGCAGGCGAAAAGCCGGGTTCCGGCGTTAAAACCGGATCAGGCGTCACGGTATTTTCCGCATCTCCCCCGGAGACTTCCGGCAGGGCGGAAGGAGTGGCGGAAGGACTGCTTGGTGTGCAGCCGACCATGATTACGGCAGTGAGAAGTGCCAATAAAACAAGAAAGGGCTTTTGCATGTGCTTTCTCCTTGATTGGTATTATTGTGTTGCTGCATATCAATCGGGGCAATTCAACAATACTATTTTAGCATAACGCCTTTATTAAGCAAAGAGCGGCGGCTATATCAAATAGAGATGCCATCATATGATTTTTATATTATAACCGATAACGGCGCAAAGGTTAAATGAAGGTGCAATCGCACCCGGCAGAGAGTACGCCCCCTTACGGGCGGGCGAGAAATTCCTTTATGAATTCCTCAGCTATGGGAGAGGATATACGGTCTGCGCAGGAAAGCACCATGAAGGAAGTGTCCATAATATTTTCGTTCAGCATTGCGGTATGCATTCGGTGCGCTTCAATTGCACCTATTGATACGGCAAGCGAGGGCAGCGAGGGGTTTATTATATGCACACCCAAATAGCGGCTTTGCCCTATGGCGGGTATAAGCTTATTCTTAACCCAATCGGCGCGGATATGGATATTGTCTACATACTGACCGTTCTGGGGTACGGTTACGGTAAGCGCACGCGGGGTATCCGCAAACGGGCGTATGCTGACATCCGGCAGCAGCTGCCCGTAGAGGGACATATCCTCCGGGCGGTAGCCGTTGATGCCGTCGGAAAAATCCTCAAGGGGCGGGGTATCGGGCAGATTGTCGGTAAGGCAGAAGCCGCCCACGGCGTATTGCTGCCCCTTATGTGCGCCGTCCAGCCTGAAATCCAGTATCAGGGAGGTAAGATCGGCAAGAGAGGAGAGCCCCACCCGTGCATCCCCCTGACGGGATATGGGCAGAGTGGCGCCTGTTTCAAGCGGACACAGCAGCCAGCCGTCAAAGCCGCCGCGCAGCACTACGGAGACATTGCCGCGGTGTCCCGTGGCGCTGCAGGCATCGCAAAGCTCGGGGAAAATGCGTTTGCCGTCGGAGGTATATATGCGCATGCGGCTTGCGTCAAAATACGAACGCTTATCCTCAACCGCATAGGAGGCATACCGCAATGCCATTGCATGCGGGATTATTGCGGCGCCCCGTCCGCGCACGGCAAGGTTTGCCGCAGTTTCATACTGCTCACAGCAGGCGGTTATGTGCGTTTCGAAGCCGTGCATGGCGCAAAGATGCCGCCAGATGGACAGGCTGCGCCGGGTGATGCATACGGGAAGCTCCCTGAGATCGGGAAAGACGGCCGTATCGGGAAGGGAATAGCGGCCGTCGTAAAGCACTGCCATGGGCTCGCGGTTTTTATAGCGCACCCGGATATCGGAGCCGGGCACGGCGGAGGAGCTTATTATACCTACATCGATGATCCCGGAGCGCAGGGCTTCGAGAACCTCGTTGCCGGAACGCTCATAAAGCTCGTAGCGCACGGCGGGGAAACGGCGTCCGAAGGAGTGCAGCTGATTTTCCAGTACCGAGGAAAGGCAGGAGGAGCTGACGCCCAGACGCAGTATACCGCCTGAACGGGCGTTTTCATAAAGGCGATCCTTCATTTCGGTTTCCAGCCCGAGTATTCTTTTGGCGTATCGGTAAAAAAGCTCTCCGCGGTCCGTAAGGCACACGCCCTTGCGGCTGCGCACGAGCAGCGTGCAGCCGGTATCGTCCTCAAGAGCCTTAAGCTGAAGAGACAATGCGCTTTGCGCTATATGCGCTTTGCGCGCCGCTGCCGATATGCTTTGCTCCTCTGCGACCGTTATGAAGTTTTTAAGAAAAGATGTATTCATTTTATACTCCGTTTTTTTGATCAAAGGCGGCTGTTCGCTTTTTTCTATACGATCATATGAAAAACTTATATTCCGTGTGTACGCAGGTATTATAAAATAAATGCGAAGCGGCGAAAGAAAAAGCAGCGGTGCAAGTGTGCGGCGGTTGATTTATATGCCGTTGCATAATACAATACCAATATGTATTACAATATTATATTACAACATAATCCTTCGGATTGCAAGATGCCGGCGATATAAAATTGCGCACAGGCAATGCAAAAAGCATATTGCCGGCTTATTAAAGAGGGCGTTATGCTGAAGATGCATTTGAAAAAGCGGTAAAAAGGAAAAACAGGGATGAAAAAATATGTTATGGCAGTTATATCTGTTTTGGCGGCGGCATCCGTAATGGGCGGCTGCGATGTGCCGGTACAGTCTACGGAACCAAGCACAAATCCGGAAAGCACGCCGGGAATAATCGAGCCCGTGGGAGAATATGTGCAGCAGCCCGGAGCGCGCGATTATTCCTATGCGTGGTGGCAGGACGGCTATAATGCCACCGGCGGGGCGCAGTACAATATACAGACCGGATATTACGCGCTGACCGCAGAGCCTTCGCGGGGAGGGATCACGCGCTTGGGCGCAATAGAGCAATTTTACAGCCAGCAGCAGGCGGGGGCGATGTCGGAGGAGATTGTAAGGACGCTTCCCAAGGCGGAAAGCACTGATTTTTACATAGTGACAGGCGGCAAAAAGCGCCCGCTGCAAGCAATAACCCCTATCGATGCGGACGGCAGGGACGATATATCCCATGTGGCAAACGGAGGGAGGGCGATATCCAGAATAATTGAGTCCGGGCGGTATATGCAGCGCACGGATATAATGAACCTTTGCTTTGCAGGGGAAAAGGACATATCCGGCAGGGTGGAAATAGCGGCGATGCCGAGGTATCTGTCGTTGGAGCTGTCACTTTGGAGCCTTAAAGACGATGCTTCTGCGCAGGCGGGGTTTTCGCTTGTGCTGGACAAGAAGTATACCCGCTTTGAAAAAAACGAAAACGGCAGCGCGGTAACGGTGAGCGGTCAGGACGGCGCGGGCTTTACCGCAGTTATTCCGGACGGAGCCGGGGTTGAGCTGGAAACGGACGAACAGGGGCACAGGCTCAGCTTCAGCGCGGAGCTGCCGGCGCTTAAGAAGCATTCCTTTACGGGCTTCAACATAATAATCATTCCGTCGGCAAAAGCAAAGCCGGAGGATGCGCGGCTTTATACCGATGCTGCGGAAATAACGGCAAGCGCGGAACAGATACATCCCAAGGCGGGCAGAGAACAAAAGGCGCAGTTTGATAAAAAGGGCTATATGAATATATCCCTTAACAATATGCTGCAATACATGGGCTCGGATTTTGCGGCGGAGGAAAAAAGGCTGGATGAGGCCGACCGATTGAAATTTACACTGGAAAACTCTTCGGATGCCGCCGTAAAGCTGCCTGTGCTTTTTGAGAAATCGGGCAAGCTGGGGGTGCTTGGGTGCTGCCCGATGCTGAGGGATGCGCAGACTGGGGAGCCCATAGGCGTGCAGGTGCAGCTGAGTAAAAACTGGCACGAGCCTGTCAATTACGATGTTTCGCAGCCGCGCTGTTACCTTGCGGGCACCTGGCTGCACGGCATAACGGTGATAGAAATACCCGCACACTCCAAGGTTACCTATGAGCTTACCGTTACTTACGCGCAGTGGGGCGGAGTGTACGCGGCAAGTCATTCGCAGTTATGCCTTGCGGGCTGGGGCGGAAACTATCAGCAATGGGAGTCAAGCTCCATAGGCTCCTTCGGCGAATCCTTCTGCTATGACGCGGAAATGACACATAACCGCGGCTTTATTACGGACATACGCCCCTTGGCGGTTACATCGATATACGGGGGCAAATACAACTGGACGGAGAATGTCGGCGGGGGTAATTTTCTTACCTATTTCCCAAGGGCGGGCGGCAGCATGCAGCAGCTTAAAAGGGTGCGCACACAGTTTCGCAAGCAGGGGCCGAATCTTACGGAGGTGATATACCGCGGAATAACTCAGGACGGAAAAATCGAATGCGAATATACGGTGAACCTACCCAGAACCAACGATGTTTCCCGTGCATATCACAGCTTCAGCTATACATTTCTTGAGGATACTTCCTTTGAGCGATTGGCCTTTTACTCCATGGGGTCGGATGAGTACAACGACAATCATTATGACACCATGGCGGTGGGCAATGCGGACGGTACCGTGGTCTTTGAGGCGGGGGGCATGAGTTTCGGCGGAGAATTTGCGCTGCCTGTCGGGCAGACGGGGTACATCGGGGGTGCAATGCAGCGCGCAGAGGTGCCGGGAGAAGGACTGTGGGCGGCGTTTATGGGGTATGCTCCCGTGCTCTATAAAAAGACGCCGGGGGCAAACAGAATGATGGTGCTGCACCGCTATCGGGCGGAGATAAACGGAGAAGTGTACGACAAGCCGGCCTTCAGCCTGTATCGCACAAATAACGGCGGAGTGCCGTGTGTATCCTTTGAGCTGAGCCCGCCGGCAAATGCGGGAAATATCATCAAAAAGGGCAGTGTCGTGTGCGGTACGGCGGAATGGATAAACCTTCCGGTGAAAAAATCGGACTATTACGGAAGCAGCAGCGTGCTTGCGTCAATTCCGCAGGAGTATTTCAACACATGGCGTGCGGCCTATGCCTATGCAAAGGGGAGCTTATATAAAGTAAGCGCAAACAGGGGAAGCGTGATAAAAAACACTCCGATATATGTAAAATGCGCGGAGTCCGATCAGCAGGGAGTGCTTGCCGAAATAACCGTAACCGGAGGCATGGGGTATGTTCCGCTTACCTTTACAAATGTGCCGCATTATTCCGGTATACGGCTGGAAACAAAAAAGGGCGGCAGCTGGGAGGCGGTGGACCAGTCCGTTACGGGAAACGATTACTGGCAGGCATGGTACGATTCGTTAAGCGGAACCTATGAGCTTACCTTCAATGTTGAGCATACGGGTAAGGATTGCCGGGAGGATTACAGACTGATACGAAGATAAGAATAAAACAGGAGGTATTGCAATGAAGAAAATAACAGCACTTATTGCGGCGATGGCGGTGGTTTTGACGCTTGCTGCCTGCAAGCCGGGAGCAACGGAGCAATCGGCGACGCCTGCACCGACTCAGACAAGCGAGCAGGAAAAAACGGTGGCTATGAAGCCCGGGGACAGTTATACTATATTTTTCTGTGAGACCACCACGGAAAACCTGTGGGTGGACGGCATAACGGGCTCTCGCGCCAAGGAGCGCAGGGAACGCTGGCAAAAGTTCCAGGAAAAATACGGAGTAAAAATCACATGGCTTGCAAACACCTTCGGCGACGGCTGGCTGAAGCAGGTTCCGGCAGCGGCGGCGGCAGGGGAGCCGTTATGCGATATCTTTGATATAGGCGGACCGTTTGCCGTGCCGCAGGCCATGACCTACGGCGGCTCAAAGCCGGAAAACTATTATGTTGATCTTGGTTTGTACAGCGAATATACGAATTTTGACGATCCCGGGTATTGGGACATTGAAGCGTCCAAGAGCGTAGGCTATTACGGCGGCAAACAGTATGTTGCGGTGCCGCAGGAAGCAGGAGCCGGCGGTGTACTGCTGAATCAGGTGTGCTTTTTCAATAAAGAGCTGATAAAAAGAGGCGGTCACAGTGCGGAGGAAATATATGCTCTGTATGATGAGGGAAAATGGGATTTTGAGCATTTCCGCACCATGGTAATCGACTGTACGGATCCCGACCGCGGAATATACGGCATGGCGGCCTCCAGAAATTACATGTCCGTATACAGCCTGATATGTGCAAACGGCGGCTCGGTGCTTACAAACGACCAATCGGGAATGCCGCATTTTACGGCGGATTCAAAGCAGGCGCTTACGGCGGTTAATTATTTTATAGGGCTTTGCCGCGACGATAAGGCAGTGCAGTGCGAAGGCGATTTCTGGCAGGAGGAAGCACCCTACTTCCGCAGAGGGCAGGTGGCGTTTATGCTTACCTATGCAAACCGTGCGTGTGAAAATGAAAACACGGGGTCGGCTATTTATCAGGATGAAAGTCTGGATTACGGCATTGTGCTGCCGCCCAAGGGACCGGACGCGCAGGATTACCGCTCCGACAGAAACTGGTTTACGCCGTATGCCGTGTTCAAGGGGCATGCCAATATCGCCGGTGTTGTACAGATGCTGAGTATGTACATAGCGCCGGAGTTTGCACAGGACAGCTATGAAAACTATGAAATAATGAAAAGTCAGAGTATTCAGTTTTTCAGGGATGAGCGCTCGCTTGACATACTGAAGGACGCTGCAAAGAAGAGTGTTTCCACATCTTATATGGCGTACTGGGATATCGGCGGCAACGGCACGGGCTGGCTTACCACAATGCCGATGGCAAAATGGATAAGCGGTGAATCCACCCCGGAAAAGGATTATGCTGCGGCAAAGGATGCGCTGGATCTTGCTATTGCCAAGCTGTTGGGTGAAAAATAGCTTTTTGCGAAAAACACGCCTTCCCGTTTTTGAAAAACGGGAAGGCTCACAAACAAACGCAGCTGTCGGTGCGGCGATTTTATAACCGCCGCACCTCTTTTTTGAAAAATCGTACATTCGAAAGGGAAAGACAGCAGCTTGCCTGTTGCTTCGGAAACGCGCGTGTGTTATAATCCGCTTAATCCGCCGTGACGCAAGAAAAAGGGCGGAAGAAGACTTGCAGGCCTAAGGAGCCGGCGGATACGGTGCGTATGCCTGCGCGGCGGACGGCACCGATGCCGACAACGGAAAGGATAAAAGGGTAATTTGCATATGAGAAGAAATATAAAGGGCACATTTGCGCTGATATTTGCCTTTATGCTGCTGTTTTCCGGCTGCAGCCCGGAGCAGACAACACCGGATGCTTCGGCGGGCGCTGCGGCAGGGCAGGCGGACGGGGGGCGGAACATTCTGTCCGTCTGCGGGGTGGATCAGTTCGGCAGAGCCTTTATGCCGGTGTCGGGCTTAAACGAAAAGCAGGTGGGAATATATTATTTCCTTTGGCACGGCAACGATGCCAAAATGACGGGGCAGTATAATATCACAAGCCTGCTGAAGGAACACCCCGATGACCTTTGGAACCCTGAGGGAACAAAAAACAGCCCGCTTAACACCTTCCACTACTGGAACGAGCCGCTTTTCGGCTACTACCGCAGCGACGACAAGTGGGTCCTTGCCAAGCATATGGAAATGCTCACCCTTGCCGGAGTGGATTTCCTCTACCTTGACGCCACGAATGCCGATCCGTATTCGGAGAGCTTCAAGAATCTTGCGGCGGTGCTTAAAAGCATGTATAAGGCGGGCTGGAACGCGCCCAAGGTGGCGTTTTATACTAATTCCTATTCCATCTTAACAATAGAGCGCATATACAAGCTGCTTTATAAATCCGGCCGATACGATGAAGTGTGGTACCGCCCGGACGGCGAGCATCCCATGATAATAGGCAATATAACTCCGGCAAGCGATAAGGCGGAGGCAAAACGCAGAGGCGACACGGAGTATGACCAGCAGCCGCTTTCCAAGGAATTAACGGAATATTTTGATCTTCGCGTTTCCCAGTGGCCGGATGAGGCCTATATGACGGCCGGCTTTCCGTGGATGGAATGGAGTTATCCTCAGCCCATTCATATTCAGCCCGACGGCAGCGGAATGATGAGCGTTTCCCTTGCCCAGCATCCGCAGCTGCCGGTAAGCAACTCCATAAAAAACCGCGCGCTCAACCGCGGACGGGGTTATGATTATTCAAAGAAAGTGAATGTAAGGGATAATGTCCGCCTTGGCACCAACGCTCAAAGCCAGTGGGACAATGTGCTGGATAAAATAGATAAGGTGGATTTGGTAACGGTTACGGGCTGGAACGAGTGGGTGGCCATAAAGCAGGTTTTTGACGGCCGCGTAGGCTTTGTGGACACCGCGGACGAGGAATTCTCCCGCGATATCGAGCCGCCCAAGGGCGACGGCTATCAGGACGCCTTCTACCTCCAGCTGTGCGACAATATTCGCCGCTTCAAGGGAATAAAGGGGGATATGCCAAAGCCTGCGCTTAAATCGCTGCCCCTTGCCCCCGATCCGGCCGCATGGGAGGACTGCGCCGTGTACGCCTCCGCCGCTTTGGGGCTTGCCCGCTCCTCGGCGGGCGTTGGTCAAAACCTGCGCTATGAGCAGCCCGCCCCCCGCAACAAAATAAAAAGCGTAAGGGCGGCAAACAACAAAAGCAGCGTGCAGTTCCTTATAGAATGCGAAAACGCCCTTCAGGAATGCGCAAGTGCGGATTTCATGAACCTGTATATCGGCTGCGGCACCCCGTCCCTCAAGGGCTGGGAGGGCTACTCCTTTGCCGCTTCTCCTTGTGAAAACGCACTGTACCGCCTTGATGAAAAGGGCGCGCGCACCCGTATCGGGGATATTCAAAGCGAAATACGGGATAACTGCATAACTCTCACCGTTTCCCTTGCGGATATAGGCGCTCCTGCGGAGGGGATATATTTCAAGGTCACCGACGGCTTTAACGGCACGGACATAATGGATACCTACACTCAGGGCTCCTGTCTGCCCATGGGCCGCCTCAGCCTTTGGTATCCTCTGGGGTAAGCGGGACGGGTGCAAGACGGATGCAAACGGAAAAACCCAATCCTTTATAATTAAAAAGATAAGTGCAGGAAAACCCGGCGTACACATAGCGTGCGCCGGGTTTTAATAATTACGGAAATTTGCGCGAAAAACGCGAAATACATTCAGCGGAAGCGGCGGATATTCTCAAGCGGACAGCCCCAGTAGGTGGCGCTTACAAAGTAGCCGTCGTATATTTCACAGCTTTGCCAGGGAGAAAATTCCGGCTCCTCGGCATTGAGCATAACATGAGCCTGCACGGCGGGCATGCTGCCCTGAACGGTGATAAAGCGCTTTTCCCCGGTGGTTTTGTTTACGATCATATCGGCTACTATTACCACATGCCCGGGAAAGCCGGGCACTATAAACAGGTCGCCTATGGAGAGATCGGCATATTCCACCTTGTCAAGATCGTATTTGAAAAGGGAGGCGGTATTGGCATAGAGAAAGGTCTGCTGAAGATACAGGTCGTATACCCGCCGGGAATCCCCCGTCCAGTAATCGTCCTGAGTTTTCCAGCCCGTTACGGCATCGTTGGGGCGATAGCCCTGCATATAGTGCTCAAAATCACATACAAAGCCGTTATTGAAGGTAAAACGAAGCTTGTCATACTGCTTTGTGGAATAGAGCCAGTCGGCATACAGATGTATGACGGTATCGGCGCACTGCTCGTAGCGCTGGGGCATGGGACGGTCAAGCACGGCGGCGTGGGCGGGGTTATCGTTGGGCTTGCCGTCCCAGTAAAGCAACGGCTTGCCGTCTGCCTTGAGCGGAAGCTCGCGCAGATATTCCGCAAAGCTGCCCTGAACCACCTCGACGCGCTCCCAGCCCTTCGGTACGGCAAAGCGTGTGCGGATAGTGCTTCCGGCAGGGTTCACAAGATTGTTGAAGGAGCCGGCAGGGGTGACGGCAGGAGTGGCTATGACGCTGGGGGCAGGGGAAATATAGGGCTTTTTGCCGGCTGACGGCGAGGAGGTTATTACCGGAAGCCCGGAAGACCGGGAAGGTACCGTGGCTGTCGGCGTAACGGCGGGCGTCGAAGACGGACCGGCGCCGGCGGAACTGCCGGGGCGGGATCCGAACGTAAGCAGGATTGTCGTGCCTGCAAGCGTCAGACATATAAATGTAATAAAAAGGATTCTGCGTGTATGCTTGCGCTTGAGTTTTTGCAATCTTTGCGCTCGGTTGGTATTTGCTGTCATATGCTGCCTCCGGATCATAAACTTTGTAACAGTAATTATACAGTACAATGCGTACAGAGTCTAAGCGGAATGTGTCAGAAAAGTAAAATACGACAAAGCTTGTGCATTTTCGCGGCACGGATTATTATTATTTTGTGAGCAGTTTCATCTGTTCCGGGCTTAGGGCGCATAAGGAAATGCTGCTTACCGGTTTGTTACTGTATACCAGAAGGTATACGGTGCGGTTTTCCAAATAAATGCTTTTGCAGGCCAGCAGTGAATAGTGTTTCGGCGTAACGACGCCTGCGCATACGGGAAGCCGGAAGTCTGCTTTTTGATTTAGAACCTCCGGTATATCGCGGTGATCGGACAGACGGGCTTGTTCGTCTCCCAGAGCGTTCGCAAATGCGGCCAGAGAATGCCGGATGACAGAGGAATAATCGGTTATTTTTTCGTAGGGATCGTCCAGCGTTATAACATAAGGCTGCAATGTGTTATAGTCCAGCATTAAGCTTATTCCGAATTCCCAATAAGCCCCCTTAAGCTTGGTAAAGGCGTGACAGTGGCAGTGCAAAAGCTTAAAGCCGGTTCCTGCACTTTTGCTGCGCATGACAAGAAGCTCGGTATAATCGGAAAGACTGAAACCGTCCATGGACAGCCCCAAGGCCTCCAGTGTCGGCTGCAGTACGGACTCGGCTATATTCCCTGCGGCATCGCGTATGTTCTGCGAGGTTTCTTCCGATACTTCCGATTTGACAAAATCAAAGGTTACATCGGGATTTATTGCTGAATCAAACCACAGCCCGCAGCGCTCGGCGTATGACGGAAAAATATCGGAGGCTGTGACGGCGGGAAGGGTGAGAAGCGATGCGGGGGCGGTGATGCCGCGAACGGAAAGCAGGCACGCACAGGCGGCGATAACGGCGGCTGCCGCTATGGCCGCAGCGGAGAAAACGGCTTTATACTGTTTCTTCATTTTGCAGCTCCTTTTGCTTGGGAATTCGTTTAAGGGTAAAGGAAACGGTGGTGCCCTCGCCTAAAACGCTTTGAAATTCAAGACCGGAGCCGTGCAGCACCGCTATGCGCTGCGCCAGCGCCAGCCCCAGTCCTGCGCCGTGCTGGGCGCGGGCGCGGGATTTATCCACCATATAAAAGGCTTCGGTTATACGGCTGAGCTCCTCGGGAGGAATACCGCGTCCGAAATCCTGGATGCTGATGCGGTATCTGTCGCCCTGAACAACGCCGCGCAGTATTATTTTTCCGCCGTTTTCCGAAGCCTTGCGGGCGTTGTCCAATAGATTCATTACAAGGGTGGTAAGCAGATCACGCTCGCCCTCCACGCGGGCCGCCGCTGCATGAAACTCCAAGGTAAGCTCGGCGGTGGAAAGCATGGGACGCACGGTTATGGCTATGTGCTGAAGCAGTTTTCCGGCAGGAAGCGGACGAAGGGGAAAATCCTGTTTTTCCAGCACTATCATATCCATAAGCTTTAGAGAAAGAGACTCAAGACGCTTGCCCTCGCTGAAAATATACGAAGCGGCGGTAAAGGCATCCTCGCCGTCCAGCTCGGCGGAGCGCATCAGATCGGCATAGCCGATAATTGCGGTAAGCGGAGTTTTAAGCTCGTGGGAAAAATTTGCGACAAAATCCTTCTGTGCCTGAGCGGCGCGGCGGGTCTGTATGACATTATCGTTTATTGCCTGCATCATGGAATTGAACTGTTCGCACAGAGGGCCGCGGGAAACGCGCACGGTATAATCGCCCTGTGCCGCTGCATCCATGGCATCGGCAAGACGGCGCCGTGAAAGAGCGCGGGGCAGGATAACGGCGATGCCGGCTGCGGCGCAGAGCAGAAATGCAAGCAAGGTTATAAGCAGGGTATATCGGGCAAAGCTGTCTGCACGAAAGGCAAGAGCGGAATAGCAGCAGGTGAGCAAAACGGCATAGGGGGTGCGGCTTATAACGGTGATGTAATCGCCGGATGAGTAAAGCAACGGACCGCTTTGGGCATCTGCGGGATTAAAGCCGTCGGGCAGCAGGGAATACGGAAAATCGTCGGAGGGCATTTTGCTTTCGCGGCTGTCGGAGGTTTCGGCGCTGTTTTTTGCCGAAGCGTCCGCCCGCACGGAAGAAAGATCGGTTATGCTTCCGCGGCATATAATATTGCCGCTTGTGTCAAAAAGTGTGTATGTATCCGAAAAAACGGAGGCCAGCTCCTCGCCGGACGGGGGAGCGCCGTATACCTCCAGCTGTGTTCTGCACAGCCCCTCTACGCGCGCTGCCGCTAAGTCATGCAGGGAGCGGGCAGCAACTTGCGCCAAGCGGCTGCGGTATTCAAGCTCGGCGCGGAAGCAAAGGGAAGCCGCTGCGGAAACGCCGCAGCAGATAAGGCATGTTATAATACAGGCGGCAATAATTCTGCGCAGCATTTATTCACCTCCGTGAGGATCAAAGCGGTATCCCACCTTATATACGGTGATGATTTTCTTATTCCAGTCAAGCTTGCGGCGCAGGCGCTGAATGTGGGAATCCAGAGTGCGCGTCTCCCCTATATAATCATAGCCCCATACTCTGTCAAAAAGGGTTTCGCGAAAAAGGGCAATGCCGGGGTTGCGTACAAGCAGCAGAAGCAGATCGTATTCCTTAACGGTCATGTCCACGGGATATCCGCCCTTTGTCACGGTGCGGGCAACCGTATCAAGGGTAACATCGCCGAAGCTGATTACGGTGGCGGTTTTTTTATAGCGGCGCAGAACCACCTCTACGCGGGCCAAAAGCTCCACAATTTCAAAGGGCTTGACGATATAGTCCTCCGCGCCCAGCTTAAGCCCCTTTACACGGTCGTTGAGATCGCTTTTTGCGGTAAGAAAAATAACCGGAATCTCAAGGGGACGGATATACTCTATAAGCTCGTAGCCGTTGATTTTGGGAAGCATTATATCAAGCAGAATAAGGTCGTAGACATTTTTCGAGATTAAATCGGCAGCCTGTTCGCCGTCAAAGGCACAGTCGCAGTTGTAGCCGCTGCGCTTGAGATTCATTTTAATAAGGCCGGATATGGCCGGTTCATCCTCGACAATCAGTATGCGTATCATGTGCTTCCCCCCGTGGTTAAAGTGCCGCAGCCAGCGACTGTGCATATATATTATAACAAAAATTCGTAGGAAATGTAAAATAATCGGGGCGGAGAACAAAAAATATGAAATTATATATTGTTCGTGTAGGTGCTGCGGCATTGCCGGGTATAAAATACGGAATTATCGATAAATAAATATGAAATTTATGAATTTTTCTTTAAGACAGCGAAAAAGCTGTTGATTTTGTTCGGGAAACATCGTATTATATAAGTGGACAACAATGGGCTGCGGGTCTGCGGTCAAAGGTTGTTTCAAAGGCAAACAGTTATCAATATGTTCATTCGTTTATTCAGGCGAATGGGTAAAGGAAAGAGGTATATCCAAATGGTTGAAATCGATCTGAAGCAGTACGGTATTACCGGCGTTACCGAAATTGTGCGCAATCCTTCTTATGAAATGCTCTTTAAGGAAGAGACGAAGCCCGGTCTTACCGGATACGAAAAGGGTCAGGAAAGCGAGCTGGGAGCCGTTAATGTCATGACCGGCATTTATACCGGCCGTTCCCCCAAGGACAAGTATATCGTTGTTGATAAGAACTCCGAGAACACCGTGTGGTGGACCTCCGACGAATATAAGAACGATAACCACCCCATGAGCGAAAAAACATGGGAAGCGGTAAAGGACATTGCAAAGAAAGAACTGTGCAACAAGCGGCTGTTTGTTGTGGATGCCTTCTGCGGCGCCAATAAGGACACCCGTATGGCTATCCGCTTTATCGTGGAGGTGGCATGGCAGGCGCACTTTGTAACTAATATGTTCATAAAGCCCACTCAGGAGGAGCTGGAAAACTTCAAGCCGGACTTTGTTGTTTACAACGCCTCCAAGGCTAAGGTTGCGAACTATAAGGAGCTGGGTCTTAACTCCGAAACCTGCGTTGCCTTTAATATCACCTCCCGCGAGCAGGTTATAATCAACACATGGTACGGCGGCGAGATGAAAAAAGGCATGTTTTCCATGATGAACTACTATCTGCCCCTTAAGGGCATAGCCTCCATGCACTGCTCTGCCAACACCGATATGAACGGCGAAAACACCGCGATATTCTTCGGGCTTTCCGGAACCGGCAAAACCACGCTGTCCACCGACCCCAAGCGTTTGCTTATCGGCGACGACGAGCACGGCTGGGATGATAACGGCGTGTTCAACTTTGAGGGCGGCTGCTATGCCAAGGTCATAAACCTTGACAAAGAGTCCGAGCCCGATATCTACAACGCCATCAAACGCGACGCATTGCTTGAGAATGTCACCCTTGATGAAAACGGCAAGATCGATTTTGCGGATAAGTCGGTTACCGAGAACACCCGCGTATCCTATCCCATAAATCACATCAAGAACATCGTTCGCCCCGTTTCCTCCGCTCCTGCGGCAAAGAATGTAATATTCCTTTCCGCCGATGCTTTCGGTGTGCTTCCGCCCGTATCCATACTTACGCCGGAGCAGACTAAGTACTACTTCCTTTCCGGCTTTACCGCAAAGCTTGCGGGCACCGAGCGCGGAATAACCGAGCCCACTCCCACCTTCTCCGCCTGCTTCGGACAGGCCTTCCTGGAGCTGCATCCCACAAAGTATGCAGAAGAGCTGGTTAAAAGAATGGAAAAGAGCGGCGCAAAGGCGTATCTTGTAAATACCGGCTGGAACGGCACCGGCAAGCGCATTTCCATCAAGGATACCCGCGGCATTATAGATGCCATTCTCAGCGGCGCTATTCTTACCGCGCCCACCAAGAAGATACCGTATTTCGACTTCGAGGTTCCCACCGAGCTTCCGGGCGTGGATTCCGGAATTCTGGATCCCCGCGACACCTACGCCGATCCGTCCCAGTGGGAGGAAAAGGCAAAGGATCTGGCTTCGCGCTTTGTGAAGAATTTTGTAAAGTACGAGGGCAACGAAGCGGGCAAGGCGCTTGTAGCTGCCGGCCCCAAGGTGAAATAATTCATTTTACGGCAAAACAAAAAAATAAAGACGGTGCCAAACCATATTTTATAGTTAAAGGCAGTTTGGGCATCAGGTCTGTACGGTGCAGCCCGTTTGGGCTGCGCCGTTTTTATTATACCAGGACACTTGCACCGGTTAAAACAGCAGGAGCAGCCGGTATACGGCAAACGATACCGCATAGGCCGTAAGGGTTTGGAACAGGGCGGCGGCAGCGGCAAAGGCTGCCGAGCCCAGCTCCTTTTTCATGGCGGCGCAGGCGGCTATGCACGGCGAGTAAAGCAGGCAGAACACCATAAAGGAAACGGAGGAGGCGGGGGTAAAGCAGCCGGAAATAATTGCGGGCAGCGCCTCCGGCGCACCGGCGGCATATACTACCGTAAGACAGGAAATTACGGATTCCTTGGCGGCGATGCCGGATAAAAGGCTTACGGCCGCCTGCCATGTTCCAAAGCCCAACGGCGCAAGCAGCGGCGCAATAAGCGCGCCGGCGCGGGCAAGAAGGCTCTCTGCGGGCTCGGAGGCGGGAACAAAGGCGGGCGTAAAGGCGTTCAGTGTCCATATTATTACGGAAAGACAGGCGATAAGCGTTCCTGTGCGCAGGATAAAGCTGCGGCATTTCTGCCACAGATGAAGAAAAAGAGTGCGGATATCCGGGATGCGGTACGGCGGCAGCTCCAATAGAAACGGCGCGCTGCCCCCGCGCAGCACGGTTTTGCGCAGGATTGCACCGTAGATTACTGCGGCAGCAACGCCCAAAATATATATCCCTGCACTTACAAAGCCGCCTGAGAGCGGAAAGAAGGTACCGGCAAATAATGCATATATGGGCATTCGTGCACAACAGCTCATAAATGGGGCAAGCAGCACGGTGGCCGTCTTTTCCTGCTGCGAGGAGGCGGTGCGTGCGGCGAAAACAGCGGGAACGGTGCAGCCAAAGCCCATGAGCATGGGTATAAACGCTTTCCCGCTCATGCCGATACCGCGCATCGGACCGTCCGCAAGGAAAGCAGCCCGCGCCATAAGGCCGCTGTCCTCAAGCAGCGTAAGGAAAAGATACAATAAAGAAAGCTGGGGAAGAAAGGCAAGCACCGCGCTCACGCCGCCCAGCAGCCCTTGGGAAACAAGGCGGCACAGCCATACCGGAGCGTTCATGCCGTTCAGGGCGGCGGATATCAGCCCCGCAAGATGTATATTCACGGCGGTTGACAAAAGCTCGCCAAGATATCGGCCCGGAGCGCCGAAAACAATAAAAAACACGCTGAGCAGCACGGCCAAAAGCAGAGGGAACGCCCAAAAACGGTTAAGTACAAGGCGGTCGAGACGGTCGGTAAGAGGCTCCGAGGGGTCTCCGTTAAAATAGCGCTTTATCAAAAGCCCGATATACTCATATCGATCGTGGGCAAGGGCGGCAAAGCTGTCGCCGTAAACGGAAGCAAGAGAGGAAATAAAGCTCAAAAGCTCACGGCGCACTCTGCCGTCTTCGGGGAGGGCGGCGGTATCGCCGCAGGAGGACAGAATATCGGAGGCAAAAGCGGGTGCATTGTCCGGGCAGAAGGAGCCGGAAATGCGCAGCACCTCCCGGACGGAGGGCAGCGCGCGTATAAGATTTTCGGTTTTCGGCGTTTTGTCTATGCAAAGGAAAAGCTGCCCCTTCAGCTCCTCAAGCCCGGTTTTTTTCTTTGCGGAAATCGGCAGAGCGCCAACACCCAGCTCCTGCGCAAGACCTGCATAGTCTATATGAACTCCGCGCTTTTCCAGCTCGTCGGACATGTTTACGGCAATAAGCATCGGAAGGTGCAGCTCACAAAGCTGAAGAGTTAAATAAAGGCTTTTTTCCGGGCAGGTGCCGTCCAGAATGTTGATTATAACATCGGGCGGCTGCTGCTCAAGATAGCTTTTTGTGATTTTTTCCTCGATAGAGTAGGGATAGAGCGAATAAATGCCGGGCAGGTCGATAAGACGGACGGTTTCTCCGTTTGCGGAAAATATCCCTTCCTTTTTTTCCACCGTAACTCCGGCCCAGTTGCCCACATATTGCTGCTGACCCGTAAGAGCGTTGAAAAGGGCGGTTTTACCGCAGTTCGGATTGCCGATAAGAGCGGCTGTAATCATAAAATATCCTCCTGATTTTCGCTGCTGTCCTTAATAGCTGAACCCAAGGCGGGATGCGCGGGCGCCGCATCCGAAATACTATTGCGGCTTTACAAGAACGGAGGCCGCATAGCCGTGCCTTACGGCAAGGCGGTATCCGCGCACCTTTATAAGCACCGGCCCGCCAAAGGGCGCGCGGCGCAGCATGCGTATATGCGTGCCGGGAGTCAGCCCGAGCTCACATAGCCTGTGCCCGGTGCCGTCGCTTTTTTTAATGGGCAGCACGGTGCCCTCTTGCCCGGAGCGGAGCGCGCAAAGGCTTATTGCGCCGGATTTTATCGTCATATATTTTTTCTCCTTTTTTATTCTCTTAATGTTATTCGGGTTGAGACAGCGGCAATATAACTGTTGCTAATTGAATAATGCGGTTGTATAATCATATAAAACGGAGGAGGAAAATATGTATCCTGTTATACTGCCGGATGATGTAAAATGCAAATGGAGCTATTCCGATGTTTTCAACGGAACATCGCGCTTGGTTAAGGCGTATACGCATGAAAACTTTCATATGCTCATGCACTGCCACGATTTTTACGAGCTTAATATTGTGCTTTGCGGCAGCGGAATGCACTATTTCGGAAACAGCAGGCGGGCATTTCTGCCGGGCGATGTGTTTGTTATACCTCCGGGCAGCAGGCACGGCTATTATCCGAGCCGGCCGGAGGAAAGGGTGGATATTTTTCACATTCTGCTTCATGAAAATTTCTTTATCCGTTACAGGGCCGAATTGTCCGGGCTGCAGGGGTATGTGCTGCTTTTTACGCTGGAGCCTACGCTGCGAAGCCTGGACAGAAGCCAAAGATACAGCCTCAGACTGGGCGAACGCCTTGAGGAAATAAGGCCGTTTATGGATAAAATGGGGGCGCTTTATTATAACGACTACGCCGAGGCGGATGTTATGCTCAATGCATCGGCGCTGTATATAATTGCATGGCTGTGCGGTATATGCAGGAATAACGGCGCGCAAAAGCAGGAGCTGCAGGTGCTCAGCGACTGCATAAAGGCCGTTGGCGCAGCGGAGCCGGGCAGTCTGACAACGGAAATGCTGGCAAAGGCGGCATCGGTTTCAAGGTCGACGCTTTTCCGCAGCTTTCGCAGGGGGCTGGGGATGACACCCGGAGATTATATAAGGCTTTGCAGGCTGGACGACGCCGCTCTCAGGCTGCGTTCCGGCGAGGAAAGCATTGCGGATATAGCGCAGAACTGCGGCTTTTTTGACAGCTCGCACTTTATAAAGGCGTTTTCCGAGCATTTCGGAATCACGCCGGCACGGTACAGGCGCGCAGCGCGGGATAATGAAAATCCATGAAAACGGCGCAAAAAAATTTTAGATATTGACAATTGAAAATTTTATGATAAATTATATATGAAAACGATTTCAGGCGGTGAGATGAGTGGTTACAATCAAGGATATTGCCCGGGAAGCGGGGGTGTCAGTGACTTCGGTATCACGGTTTTTCAATAACCGTCGGCTGCTCAGCGCGGAAAGCTGCTCAAGAATAGAGGCCGTGGTCGAAAAGTACGGCTACACGCCCAATTCAATGGGGCGAAGCCTGCGTCTGGCACGGTCCGGCAAGGTGCTTGTGCTGCTGCCCACGATGGAAAACCCCATGTATCTCAAAATCTTATCCGCCATTGAAAACGAATGCTATCAGTACGGGCTTACCGTGCTTGCCTGCGATACTCATGACGACAGCTTCAAGGAAAAGCATTTGCTGGCCATGCTCACAAATCACTATGCCGACGGCGCAATACTGTTTTCCTCCGCGCTTGCCAGTCAGGAGCTCAGCATTGCGGCCAAGCGTCTGCCATTGGTGCTTTGCTGCGAGCAGCGGGAGGATGCGGCGGTAAGCAGCGTGTCCATAGACGACCGCGCGGCGGCGTTTGAGGCGGTGGAATACCTTATACGCAAGGGACACAGCAGGATTGCCATGGCCTCCGGCAGGGAAAACTACGGCTCTACGGCACTGCGTGAGCAGGGCTATGCCGAGGCGCTTAAAAAATACGGGCTGAATGTGCGCAAGGATTATATCCTGCGCGGAGATTACGGCTATCGCAGCGGTATGGCGGCGGCGCAGAAGGTTTTCGGCATGGAGCCCATGCCCAGCGCGCTGTTCTGCGTTTCGGACGCGGTGGCGGTGGGCGCGGCAAGAATAGCGGTGCTGGAAAAAAAGAGCCTGAGCATTATCGGCTTTGACAACACATCCATAACCGGCATGTTCCTTCCCGGCATTACAAGCGTTGCCCAGCCGCGGGCGGAAATGGGAAAGGCTGCGGTGGAATTGCTGATGGCACGAATGGAAAACATAAAGCAGCCCCCGCAGAAGCGCTTTTTGCCGCACAGCCTTGTGGTGCGCGAAAGCACCGAGGGCATGCAGCAGGAGTATTTCCGGGCATTTTCCGTGCAGGAATAATCAACTTAATCAGTATAGAATCCCTTCGGGGTTTTATAATAAAAAGAATTTTATGAGGTGAAACTTATGGCAAAGATTAAAGCAGGCATTATCGGCTGCGGCGGTATCGGAACAGGCAAGCATCTGCCCGCGCTCAAGGCGCTCAGTGACAGAGTTGAGGTTGTAGGATTCTGCGATATAATTGAAGAGCGTGCGCAGAAGGCCTGCAAGGAGTTTGGCGCAGAGGGTGCTAAGGTGTATACCGATTATAAAGAAATGCTTAAGGACGAGAGCATTCAGACCATTCATGTCTGCACCCCTAACCGTTCTCACAGCTTTATTTCCATTGACGCCATGAAGGCAGGCAAGCATGTTATCTGCGAAAAGCCCATGGCAAAAACCTATGCTGAGGCCAAGGCAATGCTGGACTGCTCCAAGGAAACCGGCCGCATTCTTACCATCGGCTATCAGAACAGATACACCAAGGAATCAATGTATGTAAAGCGTTTCTGCGAGTCCGGTGAGGCCGGCGACATCTACTATGCAAAGGCTCACGCCATTCGCCGCAGAGGCGTTCCCACATGGGGCGTTTTCCTCAATGAATACGAGCAGGGCGGCGGTCCGCTTATCGATATCGGAACCCATGCGCTGGATCTTACGCTTTGGTGCATGAACAACTACAAGCCCAAGGCAGTGCTGGGCACCACCTTCAAAAAGCTGGGCGATCAGAAGGAAACCGGCAACCCGTGGGGCGATTGGGATCAGTCTCAGTTCACTGTTGAGGATTCCGCCTTCGGCCTTATCGTAATGCAGAACGGAGCCACCATTCAGCTGGAGAGCAGCTGGGCGCTCAACACCCTGGATATCGACGAGGCTAAAACCTCTCTGTGCGGCACGAAAGCCGGTATCGATATGAGGGACGGCGTTCGCATAAACGGCGTTAAGCTGGGCAAGATGTACACTATGAAGCCCGACCTTTTCGGCGCAGGCGTTGCCTTCTTTGATGCTGCGGGCGGAGAGAATCCTTCCGTAACCGAGCTCGGTCTGTTCCTTAACGCGGTCGAGGGCAAGGGCGAGCTTGTTACAAAGCCGGAGCAGGCGCTGGTGGTAACTCAGCTGCTTGAGGCCATTTACACCTCTGCCAAGACCGGCAAGGCCGTATACTTTGATTAATCAAACACTGTAATGCCGCACCGCTTCGCGTAGATAAAGCGCGCGGCGGGGCCGCACGGCACGGGCGGCAAACGCTGCTTTTGCCCGTGCGGCGGCGGTAAAAAATCAGGAGGTTGCAGTTATGAATATAGTTATCTATAACGAAGGCATTCACGATAAAGAGGAATTCATCAAAAAGGTTTATCCCGAAGGCCTTCACGGCCAGCTTAAGCATATTCTGGATGACGGCAGCAACAATATTACGGTGGTTACGCTGGACAATGTAAACGATATCACCGAGGAGCTGCTTGCAAAAACCGATGTTATGCTGTGGTGGGGTCATGTAGCCCATCATATGGTGCCGGACGAGGTTTCAAACCGTGTTGCTCAGGCCGTGCAGAAGGGAATGGGCCTTATCGCCCTGCATTCGGCTCATATGAGCAAGCCCTTCCGTCAGCTTATGGGAACATCGTGCACCCTTAAATGGAGAGATGATGATTCCGAGCGCTTGTGGGTAACGGCGCCGTCCCACCCGATAGCGGAGGGCCTGCCCGAGCATTTCGAGCTGCCTCAGGAAGAAATGTACGGCGAATTCTTTGATATTCCCAAGCCCGACGATGTGGTGTTCATGGGTTGGTTTACCGGCGGCGAGCTGTTCCGCAGCGGCGTCACCTTTAACCGCGGTCTTGGCCGTGTGTTCTATTTCCAGCCTGGCCATGAGGCGTTCCCCACCTATTTCAACGAGAATGTGGAAAAGATAATCCGCAACGCTGTTAAGTGGGCGGCGCCGACAAAGCGTCTTGAGAGACTGGATTGCCCCTGCTATCAGAAGCTTGAGGCCGTAAAATAACAAAAGTGCCGATAAGTGCCGGGCGGGCAGCGCGTATGCTGTCTGCCGGCGCATACGGTTATATGCTGCACCGCGCATATGAAAACGAAAGGAAGGTGTAAAACATGAAATTAGGAGTACTTACCGTTGCACTGGGAGATCAGCCCTTTGACAAGGCGCTGGATTTTCTGGAGGAACAGGGCGTAGAAATGATAGAAGTGGGCTGCGGCGGACATCCGGGAACAGCGCACTGCGACCCCGAAATACTGCTGCACGATGATGAGGCGCTGAAGAAATTCCGCAATACCGTGGAAAAGCACCATATGGAAATATCCGCACTCAGCGTGCACTGCAATACCATTCATCCCAACAAGGAAATTGCGGCCAAGGCCGATTATGACACTCATCGCGCCGTGCTGATGGCGGAGAAGCTGGGCATACACCAAATAAACACTTTTTCCGGCTGCGCCGGCGATTGCAGCGAAAGCAAATATCCCAACTGGGTAACCTGCGCATGGCCCGATGATTATACCGAAATACTCAAGTATCAGTGGAACGAGTGCCTCATTCCCTATTGGCGCAGCTTTGTACCCTTTGCAAAGGAACACGGCGTAAACAAGATAGCCTTTGAGCCGCATCCCGGCTTTATGGTGTACAATCCCGAAACCGTGCTGAAGATTCGTGAGGCAGTCGGTCCCGAGATAGGCGCAAACCTGGATCCCAGCCATCTTATCTGGCAGGGAATAGACCCCGTTGAGGCAATAAAAGCCCTTAAGGGAGCAATATTCCACTTCCATGCCAAGGATACCAGACTGAATCAGCGCAATATCGCCGTAAACGGCGTATTGGATACCAAGCCGTACAGCGACGAGATGGGGCGCTCCTGGATATTCCGCACCATAGGCTACGGAAACGGTGAATCCTACTGGAGAGACATTATAAGCGCACTGAGGCTTGTGGGCTATGACCATGCCGTAAGCATTGAACATGAGGACAGCCTTATGAGCAGCCCGGAGGGTCTTAAGAAGGCCATTGCGTTCCTTAAGGATATCATTATCCGGGAGCCTGCGGGCGAGATGTTCTGGGCATAATCAACCCGGCGGCATCGGCGCGGGAAAAAACTCACTTGAAAGTGAATAACGAAAGGAAAACCCTTTATGCATAATATATGTGTTGTTGGCTACGGCGGAATGGGCGGCTGGCATGTGTTTTATATAACGCATGACCTTACTGATGTCCTGCACCTTTCCGGCATTGTGGACATCCGTCCCGAGCGCGAGGAGGAAGCGCGCAAAAACGGTATTCATGTTTATGATTCCTTTGAGCAGATGCTGGAGGATCCTTCGGTGGATATCGTGCTGCTTGCCATTCCGAACAATCTGCACAGGCCCTATGCCGAGCGCGCTATGAGAGCCGGAAAAAATGTTATCTGCGAAAAACCGGCTACCTTGAGCGCACAGGAATTCCGTGAGCTTATGGCCATTTCAAAGGAAACCGGAAAAACGCTTACGGTGCACCAGAACAGACGGTGGGACCGCGATTACCGCATGGTAAAGGAAGTATACGATCAAAAGCCGATAGGCGATATCTATATGCTGGAAAGCCGCGTGCAGGGCTCGCGTCAGGTGCTTAACGGCTGGCGCGGAGCAAAGGAAAACGGCGGCGGCATGGTATACGATTGGGGCGTGCATCTGATTGATCAGTACCTTGATATGATAGACAGCCCCGTAACCCAGGTGTATGCGCAGCTGTTCAGCTTGTATACCGATGAGGTGGATGACAACTTCAAGGCCATGCTGCGTTTTGAAAACGGCGTAAGCGCACTGATTGAGGTTTCCATGAACTGCTTCATACTGCATCCTCGCTGGCATGTGTCCGGCAAGGTCGGAACCATGGTGATAAACGATTGGGACTGCAACGGCAAAATGGTGCGTCTTGCCGACGACGGCGAAATGGAGTGGGATGAGAAGATTGTCTACACCTCCGCCGGCCCGACAAGAAGCATGGCGCCCAGACCCGTTGAAACCACCCGCGAGCTGCCTCTGCCGGAGGTTCAGTGCGACCATCTGGACTTCTACCGCGGCCTCTGCGCACATCTTGACGGCAAAGCGGAGCTTCCGGTAAAGCCTGAAAGCGTGCTGCGCGTGCTGGAGGTTATGGATGCGGTGTTTGAATCCGGCAAAACCGGAGAGTGCATTAAGTGCCGTATCTGACAGAGGTTAATATCAATAAAAATCCGTACCCAAGGGTACGGATTTTTATATCTGCGCCGGGCATCCCGCCATTTGACAGGGCGCGGCGCGGTCAAAGTGTCACAGCGAGAAAATTTGTCTGTCAAAACGGTGATTTTATACGCTTAAAAAGGCAATAAAGTGCACAATTTAATGCATTTTGTTCATTTTGTGTATTCCGTTTCGGCGGTGAATATGTTATTATATAAAGGAAATATTAAATACTGAAAATATGTGCCGCTGCGTTTGGCAGCAAGGTGCCCAAGAATAAGAGGAGGCCGGGTATGAGCATTTCATTTGAATTTTCCGATACTACCCTTGAAAGAATGAGCGGTAAGGGTGTTTTTTTAACAGTGGGCGAGGATAAGCCCAATACCATGACCATTGGCTGGGGCAGCATATCGGTATACTGGAACAAGCCGGTATTCATAGTGCCGGTGCGGCACAGCCGCTATTCCTATTCCATTCTTGAAAAGGGCAGCGGCTTTACCGTAAGCGTACCGCCGCAGGATGAAAGAATGCTGCGCGCGCTTACCGTATGCGGCAAAAATTCCGGCAGGGATATGGACAAATACGCCTACGGCTGGATAACCCCGGTGGCCGGCGTGGCCGGAAAGGTGCCGATAATCGCAGGCTGCGATTATTATTACGAGTGCAGGGTAATATATTCTGCCGATCTTAAATTAGAGGAGCTTCCCCCGGAGATAAAAGCAAAGTGCTACCCCTCGGACGATGCCCATAAGCTGTACTTCGGCGAGATACTGGCTGCCTATAAGGGCTGAGGTGAAGGACATGCCCTTTGTAAAAGGCAGATATGTGCCGGAATCCGAAATGCAGCCCGCCGCGGAAAATGAGCAGGAGCAAAATAAGCCGGCTGTGCGGGAGAAAAAGCGCGCAAAGGAAAAGCGCTTGAAAAAAAAGAATGTTCCGGCGCCGGAGCTTACCCCCGAGGAGCTGGAGGCGCAGCGCCTTGAGGAGGAAAGAAAGATAAAGGAAAGCGCAGAGCGCTTTGAAAGGCTGATATCCACCGATACTCCGGATCTTACGCAGCTTAATCTGCTTATAGAAAAGGAAAAAAAGAAGGAAAAAAGCGCATGGCGCAAACGAGCGGGGTCGGTAAAGATTATGCTTACCGTGCTGCTGCTTGCAAGCCTGGGGCTGATGATAATGGCTATCAGCTTTGCTTCGGCAACCCTTATGGTCATAAGCCTTGCGTCCATGGCCGTACTGTGCGCGGCATATTTCCTTACGGTGCCGCGGCGCTGAAATCACCGTTTTTGTTCGCAAACGCCTAAGCCGGGGAGCGGTGTGTATGCTGCACCCGCCGCAGGCGAAAAATAACGCGCGGTATCGGCATACATTTTTATATAAAGACTAAATTGTATTTATTCCGGGGAAACCGGATATTATATAGGAGGTTTTTATGAAGAAAGCATTGGCGGTGCTTATGTGCATTATCGCACTGCTTCTGGCGGCGTGTACGCCCGGAGCAACCGGCGTAACGACTCCGAGTGCCGGAACGGAAAGCACGCAGGATCCTCAGGAGGGGAAAAAGGACGCTTATGCGGAAAACGGCGGCATGAATGTCAACTATCTGTGCGGTATTGACATGTTCGGCCGCAGCTTCGGCCCGGTTTCCGGCATGGACGAGAACAAAAAGGTCGGAATGTTCTATTTTATTTGGCACGGCGAGAGCGGCAAGACCACCTTTGACAACACAAAGCAGCTTGCCGAGGACCCTGACACCTTCTGGGACATGACAAAAAATGTCGGCTCCTTCCATTACTGGGGCGAGCCGCTGTTCGGATACTATTTATCTTGGGATAAATGGGTTATCGCGCGCCATATCGAAATGCTTACATCGGCCGGAGTAGACTATCTTGTATTTGATACCACAAACTCCGTTACATATAAGCAGGCCTATACGGCGGTATTCAAGGTGCTTCAGGATTATAAAGAAGCGGGCTGGAATGTGCCTAAGGTGGTCTTTTACACCAATTCCTACTCCGTGGGCACCATGCGTAACCTTTATGAGCAGCTTTATTCCAAGGGGCTTTATAAGGAGCTTTGGTATTGCCCGAACGGCGAAAAGCCCATGATAATAGGCAACCCCGACGATAAGGATTACAATGGCGACAAGTCCTTTTTGGATTTCTTTGATGTGCGCCTGTCTCAGTGGCCGGATGCGGCGTATAATCCCGACGGCATTCCGTGGATGGAGTGGACATATCCCCAGCCCGTGCACAACGGCTTTATGAATGTGGCGGTGGCGCAGCATCCGCAGCTGCCCTTCAGCGCCTCCATCACCGACCGCAGCCGCAACTGGGGCCGCGGATACAATTTTGAAACCAAGGAAAATGTAGAGACGGACAGCCGTAAGGGTACAAATTTCCAGAGCCAGTGGGATACGGTGCTTGCCAACAAGGATAAAGTGGACAATGTGTTTGTTACGGGCTGGAACGAGTGGATAGCCATAAAGCTTGATCTGGGCGACGGCAAGCCGTGGTTTGTGGACTGCGCAACGGAGGAATTTTCCCGCGATATAGAGCCCATGAAGGGCGGCTATGAGGATGCCTTCTATTTGCAGCTTTGCGATAATATAAGAAGATATAAGGGACAGCACGACGAAGTGCGTCTGCCCGATAGGAAAACCGTGGATATAAACGGCGAGGTTTCGCAGTGGGACGGTGTGACCAGTGTTTATAACTGCGTTACGCAGCAGTCTGTAAAGCGTACGGGCAAGAGCGTTGACCGCCGCACAAATTATGCTCTTGATGCCGCGCGCAACAATATTCAGCAGGTTAAAATTGCAAACGATGCCGATAAGCTGTATTTCTGTATCAAATGCGAAAATGCCGTTACGGATGCCGATAAGGCCGACTTTATGAACATATATCTCGGCATCGGCGAGCTTGCGCTCAAGGGCTGGAACGGATATGAATATGTGCTTAATTGCGGCGACGGCAGCCTCAGCAGCCTTGATGCACAGGGCGAACGCACCCGTATAGCAAATATTGAAGTTAAGGTTTCCGGAAACACCGTGCAGGCCTCGGTAAGCCGCAGCGATATTGCCGCTATGGAAGCAGCGGGCATATATTTCAAGGTTGCGGATGCCGTAAGCAGCACCGATATAATGGATACCTACACATACGGCAAGAGCCTGCCTATGGGACGCCTCAGCTACTACTATTATTTCGGATAACGGCAATAAGGCGGCAACAGCGAAAAAGTGCATATGTGAACACAAAAGCATATATAGCTTATACCGTCCGGGAATTCTCCCGGACGGTATTTTATCATTCTTATTTTCAAATTACAGCCGGCGCGGAAATGCCCTCTTGCTGCCGTGCGGCCTGCTTGCGGGAAGGCTGTAAATAAAAATACCGCAGAGCCTGCCCTGCGGTATAAACATATGCCGTATTGCTTTTAATATGCCCTTTCAGCTGCCGGGCAATTTATTCCGGCTGCTTTTTTCTGCGCTTTTTGGCTATTATCGCTGCCGTAATGCCGCCTGCAAGCACAGCTGCGCCGGCACAAGCGCCGATAATTACCCCTGCACTTTTTGCACTGCCTGCAAGCTGCCGCAGCGCTTGAGCATTTTCATTGCTGCCCGCCGGCATACAGGCGCGCTCTCCGTTTGAAAGCGCGTCATAGCGCTCAAGCAGCCGGACGGCAGCATCTTTATCACCGGCAGAAAGGGCGGCGGCCATATCGCGGTTCAGCTCGTCAAGCATTGCGGTGTTTTCCGTTATGCTATCGCGGTTCATGCGGCTCAGGCGGTAAGCATTAAGGGTGAGTATCTTCACCGGGGCATCGCAGAAAAGGGCGCATTCCTGACCGTCTGCGGAGTTATAAGCCATGCCGCCGTGATACACCTCGCCGTTATACCATACATCCAGCGCGTTTGCATCCAGTATAACGCGTAAAGTCACGGTATCGCCGCTTTTTTGCAGCTTTGTTTTGTATACAAAGGCGCAGGATTCATCCATGCGTGATTTATCGGTGCATACCGTGCCCGAGGCGGCGTCATATTTAAGCTCGATATACTTACCATCCCCGATGCAGAGGCGCAGGCCGAACTCGGAGGCGGTTTGCATATCAACTTCCGCCTCAATATCAAGCAGCGGACCCGTTATTCCTTCAAGCGGATTTTCTGCGGGCGAAACAACGCGGTCCTTAAGCTCAAGCAGAGTCTCGCTGCGCTTTTGCGCAAATTCCTTTATCGGGTGATAGGTTATCCGCGGCTGACCGTTTATGTTTTCAAGCCTCAGCTCGGTGGGCAGGGAAAGACCGTTCCACCAAGTCTTGTCCTGATATCCGCCGAAATCGCGCATCCAGCTCATTTGTATCCGGCGTCCGTCCTGCGTGCAGTAGAAGGTCTGCGAAGCATAGTTTTCGCAGAACAGCCCGTAGCTTTCGGCAGATCCGGGCCAAAGCTCCTTTACGCCGTCCACCGGGGTGATTTTATCGCTTGCGGGGGTAAAGCATATTTTTCCGTTTGCATTTTTGCCGAGGTCCCCCAGCATATACCATGCTCCGGCAGCATAAAGCACCCAGTAGCGCGTTCCGTCAAGCTCCATGGGGAAAAGGTCGGGGCACTCCGTAACCAGCGGTCTGCCGTCCTTTCTTATTGTGGAATTGTAGGTCCAGTTTATAAGGTCGGGGGAGGTGAACAGCATCGCCCTGTCGCCGCAGCCGATAAGCACCCATGTGCCGCCGTTTTCCATGGAGGGATCATCATACCATATAACCTTGGGGTCGCGGAAGCCGGCGGAATACATATTGTTCGTATTGGGAATTACCGCCTCTTTATATTTATTGAAGCTTACGCCGTGATCCGCAGACCATGCAAGCCCTACGGAGCACTGACCCAGACCGTTTTTGCCGCCGTAGTAGGTGTAAAGGAATACCATGCGAGATTCCGGCGGCACCGATTCGTCAAACAGCCCGCTTGTGTTGTTTTTGTCAATCACGCCGCTGCCCGACCAGCAAACACCGTTTTCGTCGGGAGTTATCGCCAGCGCCGTTTCCTCCCAGTCTATCAGATTGCGGCTTACCGCGTGCCCCCAGCTTTTGGTTTCGCCGCCTCCCTGATAGCCGCGAAAGGCATAATCGCACTGGAAGAAGAGATGATAAAGCCCTGTATACTCATCATATATTAGCCCGTTGGGATCGTTTATCGAAAACGCCTCCGGGGAAAAATGCAGCTGCATACGCCGCCGCTCGTTGTAAAGCAGCGAAGGGTTCTGGCGGCGCACGATGTTTACCTTCACGGTGCGGGTAAGCCCCTCGCGGCTTGTGACCGTTATCGGGATTGTATTTAGCCCCACATTCAGCGAAACCTCGCATGTATTGCCCGCAGACCCGTTTATTGCAACGGTGTTGTCGCCGTTTGCTTTGGCGGATATCATGGTGTTGCTTATATCAAATTCAACATTTGCCCAATAATCGGTCTGCTCTGCATCAAAGGGCACATCAAATTCAATATCGGATGCGTTCAGCGAGGTAAGACAGGGCGTTTGGGAAAGCTTAAGGGATATTTCTTCAAATTCAGCTTGGGCACCGCAGCACATAACGGCAATATAACCTCCTTGATAATCATCTGTCTGATATGTATAAGTAACAGCACCGTTAACATAGCCGGTTATCGTTTTTCCGGCATCGCACTCCACGCGGATGGTAAGGTATTCGGCCTGCTTTTCGCTTTCGCTCAGCCCGCGGGAACGGATGTAGTCGTTCTTGGCGTTAGTTTCGCGAAACATTGCGCTGTACCCGCCGCTTTGGCTGAAGTTTACGCAGTGCCAGCGTGCGGCGGGGTTATCCGGCTTTGGTATTCCGAAGGCAAGCCCGGCGGCATTGCCGGAGAAAATGCGCACCTTGGCGGAAAAGCACCAGCTTTGGCCCTTTTCAAGGAATGTATCCGAAACGCAGAAAACATTTCCGTCCCCGCCGCCGGCAACACGGCCGTTTTCGGTTTCCCATTTCCCGCTTACACTTCTGAAGCGCAATTCGGGGTCAGCCTGCGCTTCGGCGCTTACGGAGAAGCCGATGCACGCAGACGGCATAAGAAGAAGCAAAGACAACATGGCGCAAACAAGCTTTTTCATACAGTGTCATTCCTTTTTTTGTGTTTTATGCCCTGTAAGGGCCTCTTTGACGCAGACGGGCGAAAAACATATTTTTTCACATAAAATGCAAAACAGTCGTGCCCCATACAACAGCGCCGTATTGAATTATAAGCCTTACAGCAGGTGGAATGTCAATAGCCGTATCTTGTTTTTTATAAAAAATTTAATGCCTTAAAATTTCTTTTGTCTGCGGTATCTGCCGCCGCAAACGGAAAGCAGCCTTTCTTACTGACGGGCGGGGCGCTCGTCATAGCCCGCAAGAAGAATGTCCGCCGATACGGGGTCTATATGCACAACACAGGTGTCCAGCTCCGGCTCTGCGGGTATAAGCGATGTATCGTAAAAAACATCCCGGTATATTCCGTCCTTCATGCCGGATATATCGGCGGGCAGGGGGGGATACAGCGTCAGATTGCATTTTTCCTCTCTGAAATATATTTCCGGCTCGCCGGCGATTATCCCGGCCTCATAAAGCCGGGCGGTCTGAAGGGAAAAATCGGGATCGTCCCCCGTGCGGCGGAGCACTATAAGGGGCAGCCCGTATACCGGCTCCCTTTTAACGGTAAAGCTCTCTTCAAGATATACGGCGCTTATTTCCCCTGCTTTGCACTCCTCCGCAGCGCCTATCGGCTCGGGACGCATGGAAAGCACGGGCAGCACGGTTTTGTCATGCAGCGCGGGAATGCGGTAAAAGCGTGAAAGCCGCGGATTAAGCCCGAACATGCGCGCGCACACTACCGCCTTGCGAAGCGCTTCGCGGTTTATAAGGGGCAGCATGCCCGGTATACAACGGCATACGGGACAGCTTTCCTCCATGCGGCAGGAGCAGAACAGCTTTGTATTAAGCTTTATCGGGTAGGCGGCAACGGCGTCCACGGCGTACCATCTCCTTTGTCATTTTTGTGGCCTGTTCGTATATGTTTCCAAGGCTCAGCAGAGTGCTTTCCGAAAACATGCGTCCTATTATCAGCAGCGCAATATTCTTTCCCTCCGGGGTAACGCCGCAGGGAAGGCTCAGTGCGCACAGCCCCGCAAGAGCCGGTATAAACTGAATGTCCGTCGGTGTTCCGGCGTCCGTGACGGCAGGCGCGATAACTGCGTTCACATCGCATAAAGCGCGCTCAAAGCCCTGTATCGTGCTGCTTCGGAGCCTTCGGGCATCCGTCAGCAGCCTTTCATTTTCCAATAGCAGATGGTGACGGAGTATCTCTCTGCGCGCATCAAGGGGCAGATCGGAAAAATCAGTCTTTCCGCTGCGCCGCCCTGCGGTGTCCTCAATTTTGCATTCGGCGGCGGCTATAATGGAGGCAAGGGCGGCCTCGCAGCCGCTTGTGGGCATTGCGCGGCGCACTACCGTTGCACCGAGCAGCTCAAAAAGCTCGGCGGCCTTGTTTACGGCGGCGGAAACGGCGGGGCCGGCAGTGTCGGCGCAGTCGGCTATTCCTATGGTATATGTGCGAATATCAACAGCGGAAAGCGCGCCGTACCAGTCGGGCAGCTCCTGCGCAAAGGAGGTGCAGTCCCTGCGGCTGCCGGTGAATATCGGGCGCAGCGCCATGGTAAGATCCCGTACGCAGGAGGCATGAAGCTGTACAATCTCCATCGATGGGGCGCGGCACAGCACCCCGAAGCGGGAGCACAGTCCATAGGTGGTGCGCAGCGATGTCACGCCGCACGCAGCGGATTCAATAAGAGAGGAGCCTACGCCCAAACTGAAGGGCACGGCTCCGCATGCCACCGCATGCGCGGAGTTATCCGGCTCCAAATTGTAAGGCAGGGAGCGGATATAACCAAGCGGCATTGCCCCGTCGTCCAGCAGGTTCCGTACCGTATCGGCATCGGCAGGGGGCGCGGCTTCTGCCGCAGGGCTTTTGCAGCCCCGTACATATATGCTTTCGCTCACTCCGAACGGCACGCCCAGACATGTGGAAACGGCGTTGCCGAAGTTTGCACGCTTTGCCGTGTCCTCACCGAAAAGCACGCTGAACAGCCCGCTTTCTTCGGCAAGCTGACGCCTGCGGCGGAAAATATCAAGCGGCGATACCGTTTCCGTGCGCACCACGGAGCTTATCTGGGACATATCCATTCCCATTGCTATTATACGGCTTTTGCGTATCTCTGCGGGGGAGGGCGGCGGCTTTTGCCGTACAGACTCTCCGGAATGAACAGAGGCGTGCACGGCGTCGGTATCGTTTTGGGCCTGTGAGTCTCGCGGCTCGTCCGGACGCAGATGGTTGTTGCAAAGGGGCAGCGGCTGAAGCGCCGCGCCGGCGTTTGCAGGCTGCAATACGGCTTGGTCAAGCTGCTCGCGCACGGCATCCAGCACATCGGGCGCAAGGCCGAGCCTTTTAAGCAATTCTCTTTCCGCTTTGTTCAAAAAATTCACCCGCCCTTTCGGTTTTGGGCCGCGCATTTTTAACGCCTCCGCCGTAAACTCGGCTTTTGGCACACACGGCTTCACAGCTGCCGTAATCACAGAGAAAATTATAGCATACTGATATTTACAAAGGCAAATAAATAAATGCTATGTTCCGCATTTGTGTTAATATTGTACGAATAATTGTTATAACCGTACTACTGTATGTTAATATTTTGTCTTCAAAAACAACGGGCAGAATGATATCATTATACTGCCTGCTGCGGCTAAGGGCTTTTATTGCCGACAGCATATTATTTTGGCTGACTTAACAACAAAACGGAGGTTGCATCCAATGCGTTTACTTAAAAAATATATCCTGTCCGCTGCGGCAGCGGTGCTGCTTGCTTTTCTGTGCGTGCCGGCAAGCGCGCTTGAAACGCCGTGGGATTCAAAGGATATACATATAAATGTTGCCGAAACCTTTTCCGATATGCAAAACGGCGAGGTGGTATGGGATCAGGGAATATTCTGGACCGGCACTCCCTTTTATGAGTGGCCTGCGGCCAAATGGCAGGACGGCCAGCTTGTTTTTACCGATTTTATGGGGCTTGACAGCGGAGAGGATACGCGCATGACCTTCCGTATCCAAACAAACGAAATGAGCCTTGCAGAGGCTTCCGGCAGCATCGGCATGGGCTTTTATGTAGAAAACAATACCGATAAAGAGCAGAGCGTCGGGTTTTATATGGTGGGCATGGGGTGCTGCCTTAAAAATAAAAACGGCACATCAATATATTTCTTCTCCGTTGACGGCAGCAGAACAGAAAGCGTTGTCGGCGATGCCGAAATGGCCATAATACCGCCCGGGCAGAAGGGCTATGTCGTGGCGTTCTATGAGGATTTTACAAATCTTTGGTCATCGGATGCCTATAATCCCGATACCGATCCCGTGCGCATGCCCGGCTTTGAGCTTACAAACCTGCGTGTGGACGGCAGTAAGGGGGAAACCGTGGTGCTGGACAATGTTTTCTTTTTCGGCAGCGGCTGTATTGATAACAATAACGGGATAATCACCGTAAACACCGAGCCCGGTCAAAACACGCCGGGTGCGGAAACTCCGGCACCGGAGGAAACGCAATCCGCGCAGCCGGAGCAGACCGAGTCTGCGCAGCCCTCGCCCGATGCTTCTGCCCGGCCGGAAAAGAGCGGCATTAACGGCATGTATATAGCTGCGGGCGTCATAGCGGTGCTGGCTGTGGCGGCGGTGGTAATTGCCCTTATTGCAGGAAAAAAGAAGGAAAAATAAAATGAGATATAACGATACCGACAACCATGCTCCGCTTGTTAATGCGGTGTGGGCGCCTCCGGCAAAGCCCGTTGTGCTGGACGAAAAAAACGGCTGGCATCAGGGGCCGACGGTGCTGGACGGCTTTTACAGCATGTATCAGCCGGAGGTCATATATGTAAAGGAACAGGATGTTTCGGGCGGTTACCCCTACCGTATGTGGTTTTTTGCCTGGGCATATACTCAGGAAAACGATCCCGCTCCCGGCTATGCGGGCTATCCGGGCGGCGATGCGATATTTACGGCGCGGGCAAAAAGCCTTGACGGCCCGTGGGAGGTGTATTCACAAAACGGGGACGGCTTTTTCTGGGATGACAGCCGCCGTGCGCAGCTTTGGTATCCTGTGCTCACCTGTGACGACAAATGGTACGATTCCTGGCATGTGGGGGATCCCAGCATAGTGCTGGAGGACGGCGTATTCTATATGGCATATTCCTCCATGGGCTGTGATGAGGACGGGATCCCGTATCATAAACCCGGTGATACCGACGGCAACGCCAGCTGCATAATGGGGGCTGTCAGTACCGACGGCATACACTGGACGCGTTCCGAGCGGCCGCTTATTGTGTGGGATAAGGAAAAAGGCTTCAACGAGCGCGAAAACAAGAAGGATTATTACGGCGGGCATCAGCGCCCCAGCCTTATGCGTGAGGACGGCATATGGAAAATGTGGTACGATTACCGCGAAAGCTACATAGGCTATGCCGAATGCAGCGGGGATTTCCTTACGGGGCCGTGGCAGGAAAAATACTGCGGCCGGCACAGCCTGCACCACAGCGTGGATTTTGATGTTATCCGCATAGGCGATATTTATTATGCATGGGGAGATCCGTACCTTTGCTGGGAGGGAATACAGGATGAAAGAGTGCCCTTTTACCCTGATGATCCGGCAAACTGGTGCGGCCGCCAGATAGTGGAGTATCAGTCCCGCGACGGCTTTGCGTGGCAGGCAACCGGCTATTTTCTGCCCGATGACGGGTATGATGCCATACAGATTCCGCAGGCATTTATAGATCACAAGCGCAGACGGGTATGCATATTCTATGCCACCCAGCGCGGCAAGCGCGGGGGCGGGCAGTATGACTGGCGATGGGATACCCTGCGTTACAGATGGAAAAGCTTTGAGGATTTTGCTCTGCCGGAGCATTGACGCACACCTACAAAAGCCGGCACAGCCGGGAAAGGAATAATATTTTGACATTAAACAATAACTTCAAGCATATAATTTCTATGCTGCTCAGCCGTTCAAAAAAAATGACAGCTGCGGTCATATGCCTAATAATCGCGGTTTCCTGCACGGGCTTTGCGGCGGGAGTGAGTGATACGGACAATCACATTGCCTGCGATAACGCATCGCTTTCCATTCCGACGGACGGCCCCGTGCGTCTTGACGAAACCTACGGCTGGGTCCGTTCGGGCAAAAATCTGCTTACAAACTTTTACAGCATGTATCAGCCCGAGGTCATTTATGTAAAGGAGCAGGATGTCGAGGGCGGCTACCCCTACCGTATGTGGTTTTTTGCATGGGCATATACTCAGGAAAACGACGCTACTCCGACATATCCGGGTTATCCGGGCGGAGATGCGATTTTTACCGCCCGCGCCCGCAGTTTGGAGGGGCCGTGGGAGGTGTACAGCCTGGATTATTCCACGGACGAATTCTTCTGGGACACCAAAATGGACCCTTTTTACTGGTATCCCGTTATAACCTGTGACGATAAATGGTATGATTCCTGGCATGTGGGGGATCCCAGCGTTGTGTATATGGACGGCACCTTCTATATGGCATATTCCGCAATGGGCTGTGATGAGGACGGAATTCCTTCGCATAAGCCCAAAGACACCGACGGCAATGCCAGCTGCATAATGGGGGCCGTCAGCACCGACGGCATACACTGGACGCGTTCGGAAAAGCCGCTGCTTGTCTGGAAAGGGGAAAAAGGCTTCAACGAAAAGGATTATTACGATAAATACTACGGCGGGCACCAGCGCCCGAGCCTCATGTTTGAGGACGGCGTATGGAAAATGTGGTATGATTACCGCTACAACCGCTTGGGCTATGCCGAGTGCAGAGGGGATTTCCTTACCGGCAGCTGGAAGGAGAGCGCAACCGACCTTAACGGGCTGGGGCTCGGAGTGGATTTTGATGTGGTGAAAATCGGGGATATTTACTATGCCTACGGCGATCCTTATGTGAACTGGGTGGGAATAAAGGATACTGATATTCCGTATTATCCCGACGATTCCTCGCTGTGGAGCCAGCGCCAGATAGTGGAGTATCAGTCCCGCGACGGCCTTTCGTGGACGGCAACGGGGTATTTCCTGCCCGATGAGGGCTATGACGCCATACAGATCCCGCAGGTGTTCCTTGACCACAAGGAAAACAGAGTTTACATTTTTTATGCTACGCAGCGCGGCAAAAGGGGAGGCAAAACCTATGACTGGCGGTGGGATAATATCCGCTGCATGAGCCGTGACGCGGCACTTTTCGCCTCTGCGGCGGCGCCGGTGTATACGCCGGCCCCCAAGCCTACCGAAACCGTGAAAGAGGAGGAGACGGAGCCTGCGGAAACGACGGAAAACACAGCTTTGCCGCAGGAGAGCGCGGAAACGCCGGAAAAACCGGATAAATCGGATGAAAACGGGGAGGTATTGCCCGTAATTGTCCTTGCAGGCAGTATTTTGCTTGCAATAGGGGCGGTTTTTGCGGTTATTGCAATTTGCAAAAAAAGAAACGGCAAGTAAGCGCGCGGCTTAAAACGCGCAAAAAAGGCGCAAAAACGCGTAAAAAATGCATAAAAAACGCTTAAAAAAGCGTTAAAAAACGCCTGAAAAAGTGCAAAAAAATGCACACGGAATTTTTGGGAATAAATTTTAGGAGGATTGCAGTATGTTTGGGAAGAACAAAAAATGCGGGCTGCTTGCCGCGGTGATAGCGGCTATGCTGCTGATGCTTATCTTTGCGGGCTGCACGCCGCAAGAAACAGCTTCGGCTGCTACTCCCTCGCCTACGCCGGAAAACAGCGCGGTGCAAAAGGAGAACGCCATCAAGGCGGGAGATGTGTACAGATATTATCTCTGGAGCGTTACGGATGAAAAGGATCCGTTCAAGAACGCGGGGCCGCGAGCCGATTCCATGCGCAAGCGTTTGGCGGAGTTTGAGCAGAAGTATGACATTACCGTAAAGTATGTTGCTTCTACCGGAGGCTATGAGTGGTATGACTTGCCCCGTTCCTCTGCGGCGGCGGGAGAGCCTATATGCGATATATTCAATGTGGGCGGCCCGTATGTGGTGCTGGGTACATATTTTTACGGAGGCCAGGCGGGGAAATGCATTCTGCCGCTGTCGGATTATTCCTCCGTGGCGGATTTCAGCGATACGGAGTATTGGGATGTTGAATCGCAGAAGTTCTGCACTTTTTCCGGCAAGCTGTACTGCGCGGTTCCGCTGGAATGCGGCGGAGATTCGGTATCCTCAAACACGGTTACGCTGTTTAATAAGGATCTGATGGTGAAGGCCGGCTATGAAGCCGACAAGCTTTATGAAATGAGCCGCAACGGCGAGTGGACATGGGAACGCTTTGAAGAGGCGGCGGTGCGTACCACCGATATTGACAACGGCATATACGGCACCACCATAGGCGACAATGTGGCGCTGGGCTCTGCGCTGATAGTAACAAACGGCGGCGCTTATTTCAAAAACAACGGCACCACCGATGTGTTTGTGGGCAACAGTGACAATGCGATTGCCGCGTGGGATTTCATAGTGGGTCTTGCAAAGAAAAACTGCATTGACTATTCCGGCACGACCGAGGCCAACCTTTTCGGTACGGGCAAGGTGGCGATGATGGTTACCACCATTTCCCGCCTGGTGTCGGTATACAAATTCCTTAAGTGCGATTACGGTATTATAAATCCGCCCAAGGGACCCATGGCAAGCGATTATCTTTCCGAAATGAGCTGGTTTACCCCTATAAGCGTTATGCGCGGCGCCAATAACCCTGCGGGCTGCGTACAGGTGATAAACGAGTATCTCTCTCCGGAATATGCGCGCAGCAGTGCGGAGAACCAGGAGCTTATGGATGCTGAGCTTACGGTGTATCTTAAGGATGCCGGAAGCGTGGAGACGGCCAAGAACATAACCAAGTACACCTCCAACCAGAATTATTATCTCTACCAGCAGGTGAGCGACGGCGATACTAAGATGCTGTCCTACCTTTACGGCAATGTGTGGAACTTTATTTCGGGCGAGACTACTCCCAAGCAGTTCTATGATTCGGTGACGGATAAGATAAACTCAATGGTGGCCTCCGTAAGATAAAAGGGACGGAAATACACAGTGTGAAAGCAGAAAGGAGCCGCGGCGTACAGCCGCGGCTCTGTTGCATCGCCGGGGGTATGTATGATATAATAAATTAGACAATATTTGCATTAAGGCGGCACAAAATGCCCCAAAGAGGTATGCGATGATATATAATAAAACGGTAAGGCTTAAGGACGGCAGGGAGTGCTGCCTGAGAAACGGGGAGGAAAGCGATGCGCAGGCGGTTATTGATAATTTTAATCTGACCCATGCGCAGACGGATTATCTGCTTTCCTATCCGGAGGAGAGCGGCTTTGACCTTCAGCAGGAGAGCGGCTTTTTGAGAAAAAAGAAGGAAAGCGCGGATGAGATAGAAATTCTTGCATTGCTCTCCGGCGAGGTTGCGGCAACGGCGGGAATAGACAGAGTGGGAAGCCGGTACAAGGTGCGCCACCGTGCGGAATTCGGAATAAGCGTGGATGAGAAATACTGGAATTTGGGCATAGGGCGGGCGCTGCTGAAGGCATGTGTTGAGTGCGCGCTGAAGGCGGGTTATGAGCAGCTGGAGCTGGAGGCGGTGGCGGAGAATGAAAGGGCGGTTGCGCTTTACAAAAGCGAGGGCTTTGAGGAATACGGGCGCAATCCCAAGGGCTTTTTATCGCGTTATTCCGGCTTTCAGGAGCTTGTATATATGAGGCTTGACTTGCAGAAAATCAAAAAGAACAATTAAAAGCAAAGGATGAAAACAGGCGGGCAAACGGCAGATACGGTAAGCTTTGCGGTTTGATAAAAGGAGGCAGAAAAAATGAAATGTGCGGTGATTACGGGGGCGTCCTCGGGATTGGGTGCGGAATTTGCGCGCCAGACGGCAAAGGGGGGCAGGTATGAAAGAATAATCCTTATTGCAAGACGGGCGGAGCGGCTGGAGAAGCTGGCAAAAGAGATATCCGCGCCCGGAATTACCGTCTGCGTGCTGCCGCTTGATCTTACCGCGCCCGATGCGGCGGAGACGGTGGAAAAGTGCATAGGCGCAGATGAGCTGTGCCTGCTGGTAAACTGCGCGGGCTTTGGCAAAATGGGGGAGGTGGTATCGCTCGGCAAGGTTCAGCGGGATATGACGGAGCTGAACTGCATTGCGCTTACCTCTCTTTGCGCAATGGCGGCGGGAAAAATGCATGAAGGGGGCAGGATAATCAACATTGCCTCCATTGCGGCCTTTGTGCCTACGCCGAACTTGGCCGTGTACGGAGCAAGCAAGGCCTATGTGCTGTCCTTCTCCAAGGCGTTAAGCCGGGAGGTGCGCAATAAGGGAATAACGGTTACGGCGGTTTGCCCCGGTCCTGCGGATACGGAGTTTTTTGCCGTGGCGGGCATTGAGCACTCAAAGCTGTTTGACAGCCTTGTGCATCTTTCGCCGGAATATGTTGTGCGTGCGGCGCTTAAGGCATCGGATAAAAAGAAGTGGGTATGCACGCCGCATCCGCTTTACAAGCTGTACCGCGTGCTTTCCAAGCTGCTGCCCGACCGCTTTTTTATCCGCTTTACAAGGGCGTGATAAGGCCGGCAGCCCGGCGCTGCGGCTTTGAGAGAAACGGATATTTACAGGATGTTTACATAGGGGACGGAATATTTCATTATACCCGCTTATACCGGCGCGGCAGAAGGTACGCCTTTTGCTGCGTTTTTTTGTTGACATTGCGGGGAAAAGGATATAATATAATAAAGAAGCAAGTGTTGCGCTACTTATGTTGCCTAACGGGGAGGGCGGATATGCCACGGAAGTTTTTATTTACAAAAGAGCAAATAGTGAATGCGGCCCTGGAGCTTACGCGGAAAAAGGGCATGGACGCCTTGACCGCGCGGGCGCTGGGGGAGGAGCTGGGAAGCTCGGCAAAGCCGATATTCGGGCTGTTTGAAAATATGCAGCAGGTGCGTGCGGCGGTTATTGAAAGAGCCGACGGCATATATCAGCAGAGACTGCGCGAGGATATGGAAAAAGGGGAATATCCGCCCTACAAGGCCAGCGGCATGTCCTACATACGGTTTGCCGTTGAAGAAAGCGAGCTTTTTAAGCTGCTGTTTATGCGTGACCGCACGGGGGAGACGCCTGCGGCCGCGCCGGAGCTTGAGCCGATAATTGCAATCATTTCAAAAAATACGGGGCTTGGCCGCGAGGAGGCGCTGCTTTTCCATACGGAGATGTGGATATATGTGCACGGAATAGCGGCAATGGCGGCGACGCACTATTTGAAATGGGACAATGATATGATAAGCAAAAGCCTGAGCGATGTTTATACGGGGCTTAAATATCGCTTTACCGAAGGAAGGCGTGCCGAGGAAGCGGACGGGACAGACAAGGGAGTTTGAGGAAGATATATGGAAGCGATAAGAACGGAAAACCTTACAAAGCGCTATAAGCAGACGGTGGTGGACGGGCTGAGCTTTTCGGCGGAGGAGGGGGAGCTTTTTGCGCTGCTGGGCGTGAACGGAGCGGGAAAGACCACGACGGTGCGGATGCTTTCCTGCCTTACAAGGCCAAGCGCCGGTGATGCATGGCTGCTTGGAAGAAGCGTGGTTTCCCAAAGCGGCGGGGTAAAGGAGATAATAGGCGTATCGCCGCAGGAAACGGCGGTGGCGCCCAACCTGAACGCGAGGGAGAATCTGCTGCTGATGTGCGGAGTTCACGGCTTTTCCGGCAGAAAGAGCCGGGAAAGGACTGAGGCACTTGTGAAAAGGATGGGACTGGAGCAGGTGCTTGACAAAAAGGCGGGAAAGCTTTCGGGCGGATGGCAGCGCAGGCTGAGCATAGCCATGGCGTTGGTAAGCGGACCGAGGATACTGTTTTTGGACGAGCCGACGCTGGGACTGGATGTTATTGCCCGCAGCGAGCTGTGGGAGGTGCTGAAGGAGCTTAAGGGGGAGGTTACGATAGTGCTGACCACGCATTATATGGAGGAGGCGGAGGCGCTTTCGGACCGTATAGGAATTATGAAGGCGGGGCGTATGCCGGCAATGGGGACGGCGGAGGAACTTAAAAGGCTTACGGGGCAGGAACGCTTTGAGGATGCCTTTATAAGCATTGTAAGGGGGGAGAGAAAATGAAGATGCTGGCGTTTGCCCGCAGGACGGGCAAGGAGATACTGCGCGACCCGCTGACGGTGCTTTTCGGCCTTGGCTTTCCGGTGATACTTATTTTGCTGCTGAGCGCAATACAGGCGAGCATACCGGTGCCGCTTTTTGAGCTGGACAGGCTTACTCCGGGCATAACGGTGTTCGGGCTTGCGTTCATGACGCTTTTTTCCGCGACGCTTATAGCGCGGGACAGGGAAAGCGCGCTGCTGGAGCGGCTTTATACCACTCCGCTTACTGCGGGGGATTATATTATGGGCTATGCGCTGCCCATATTTCCCATAGCGGCGGCGCAATGCGTTATATGCTATGCTCTTGCTGCGGTTTTGGGGCTGAGGCTTACTGTGAACACGGTGTATGCCGTATTGTTTATGCTTCCGGCATCGGTATTTTTTATAGCGCTGGGGCTGCTGTGCGGCAGTGTTATGAATGTAAAGCAGGTGGGGGGAATATGCGGTGCGCTGCTTACAAACCTGACGGCGTGGCTGTCCGGCGTGTGGTTTGATATTGACCTTGTGGGGGGAGCTTTCAGAAAAATTGCCGATGCGCTGCCCTTTGTTCATGCGGTGGAGCTGGAACGAGCGGTGTTTGCGGGCAATTTTGCCGGGATATTTCCGCATTTATGGTGGGTGCTGGGGTATGCGGCGGCGGCCGCCGTGCTTGCGGTGCTTTTGTTTTTGCGGCAGATGAAAAAGCGGTGAAGGGCGGGAAGCGCGTTCGTATAGAGATGGGGTTATTCGTTAAGGGCGGAGCCCTCCATTGCTATAAAGCGTATGCCGTTTCTTGAAAGAATCCCCGACATATCCTTAAAGCCGGCCTTGCGGTAGAATTCCGCCGCAGAGGGGGTGGAGTTTACGGTGATTTTTTTATATCCGAGTGTTAAAGCATACAGACGCGCCTGTGCAACAAGGGCCTGACCGATGCCGGAGCGCCTGTATTTTTTATCCACGAATAACATGCTTATATGAGCATCGGTGCATACGCAGACTCCTGCAAGTCTTTTGCCGATATAGGCGCATATAAAAACAAAATATCCGGGGAAAATACGGGCGGTGCTTACCGCCTGACGGAGCAGAGTGTTAAAGGCGGCGCGGCCCTGTTTGCCCTGATCGCTGCCAAGGGAGGCAAAGCCGCGCTTTATAAGCCTTGAGGCGCGGGAGAGCTCTTTAGCTGTTTGGGCATATCGGAAGGAAAGGGGATGACTCGTGCCGGCGGGAGGCGTTTGCTTATCTGACAATGCTTTTTATATCCTTTGCAAATATTGATTCGCCGCAAAGAATAGGCGGCGCTTTAATTATAGCATAGGATGGGATACAGCGCAAAGGCGGCATCAGAACACATTCTGAAGGCTGAGGCGTGAACGGTCCGGGATAAGCTCAAGCATATGCTTAAGAGCCTGCTTGTACTGCTGGAAATCCTCATCGGAGCAGGCATACATATTGTAATAGAGCTCGCTGAGACTGTCGACCTCCTCGTGGGGCATGATAAGCAGCCAAAGGTCGGTTATGCGGTCGAAGCTTTCGTCAAAGGCGTCAAGATCCTGCGGAGATTCCACCTTTTCAAGCTCCTGCTCCAGCTGACGGCAGGAGATGTTCAGATAAAGCTCGCTTAGCAGGCAGATTATCCCCAGCAGAAAAAGCAGGACGAGCATTATAAGAATGTGTTTCAGCTCACCTTTAATGTGCAGCATTTTTCGCCTCCGTGTGTTTGGATATAGAGAGTGTCGCCGTCCAGCTGGGCGATGACCAGCTCGCTTTCGCCGCGGATGCCGACACCGCGGAGCTTGCGCCGGAGCCAGACGGGGTCGTAGCCGCTGCGGGTAAGGTTCTTCTTCATAATTTTGCCGTCGGACACAAGCAGAAGGGGAAGCTCCTGCTGCGCAAGATCAAGGCCTAGGTCGCCTGCCGTGGGGGAGGCGGCTTCTTTTTTCATAAGCACGCTGAGCTCGCCGTTGGTTTCCAGCATGGCGTACCAGACCTGGGATACATCAAAAACATCCTTGGAGCGCAGCTGCTCCAGAAGGTCGTTTACATTGTAGCGCTGGGAACGCAGCGCCTGTTCGTTTATGACTCCCTTTGATATGACTACGGTGGGTTCGCCGCAAAGCAGGCGGCGGGCGCGGATGCTTTTCATGGAGGCGTAGGACACCGCAACCTGCATGAAAAGCAGCACTAGCAGGGAGATGACGCCCCAAAGCAGGGGCATGCCGAGATTGCCCATGGGCTGGGTGGCGAGGTCGGCCGCCATAAGCGCCACGACAAATTCCACGGGCTGAAGCTCGCCCACCTGACGCTTGCCCATAAGGCGGATGACGAGATACACAAGCACAAACAGTATAAGTGCGCGCAGAACTACATTAAGCATAAAAACTCCTTAAAGCGGGTATAGATGCAATTTTTGATGTGCGGGTGTGCGATTGCGCCGCTGTGTTAGTATGCCTTAAAATAAAATTATTATTTGCCGCGTTGTGCGGTGTTTGTTTTTTTACGGAGGTAAACGGCAAAATATGACCGGCCCGCGCCGGGTGGGTG